>Ga0335072_10006428_pt1 | contig 17173 bp, 17 predicted proteins | sample Lox_Sample_21_FD_206725 | JGI IMG/M metagenome (GOLD analysis project Ga0335072, IMG submission 206725) | Soil microbial communities from Loxahatchee National Wildlife Refuge, Florida, United States - Lox_Sample_2.1 | ecosystem: Environmental > Terrestrial > Soil > Wetlands | place: USA...
CGTGCCATCTATACAGCGGCGGACACGTTCCGCCGATCACGCACTCCGTCGGGGAGTGGCTCAGCCTGGTAGAGCACCTGGTTCGGGACCAGGGGGTCGGAGGTTCAAATCCTCTCTCCCCGACCATTCTTTTCAATCACATAAATTCAATTTCTGGATTCCCGTCTACACCGCTGTAGACGATTTCGTAACGGTAAAAGCCTCCGACAGCATCCTGCGCTGAACCGATCCGTTTGCCCGCACTCGGGCTCATGATCGCCCGTTTGACTTCCTTTACTCCAGCATTACAGTAACAGTCATGCAGATTGGCGATGTCATTCGCGAGCTTCAGAAAAAGCGGCCCGTCTTCCACTCGGAAGCCGATTTTCAGCATGCCCTCGCATGGGAAATTCATATGCAAAATCCTTCGGCTCGGGTGCGGCTGGAGATCAACAAAGGTTCGGCGGGGAAGAAAGAGCGTCTCGATATGTTCGTACTCGACGGCGATCAGAGCTACGCAATCGAGTTGAAATACAAAACACGAAAACTCAACCTAGCGCATGATGGCGAGGAATTTCGGCTCTCAAACCATGGCGCTCAGGACACTGGTCGATACGATTTCGTCAAAGACATTGGCAGACTCGAGAGGTTCGTTCATGCCCACGGGAATAACCTGATTGGATACGCCATTCTTCTCACGAATGACGATCTTTATTGGAAAGAGGCGAAACGGAGCCTGACTGCCGACGCAGGATTCCGCATCCATGAGGGACGGGTTCTCAACGGTGAACTGCGTTGGACGGAAGGCACCGGTGCCGGGACGATGGAGAACCGCGAGGTTGGTCACTCACTCACAGGGACGCACACGATCCGCTGGGCCGACTATTCTGAACTCAAAGGAGACGGTCCGGGCAAATTTCGATATCTGATTTTGGAAATAAGATGATGTTTGCGAGAAGTCTCTTTGACGAGGTCGTGTTAGCGGTATAAGCTTACAGGTGAAACAGGCTATGAAAACATTCGGACAACGTATTCGGGAATTGCGAGAAGCAAAAGATATGTCGCTGCGGGAATTCGCGAGAAAGCTAGGGGAGCTTTCTCCTCCCTTCGTTTCGGACGTGGAATTAGGGCGGCGGTTTCCTTCCGAAAAGGTCCTCGAAAAGATGGCGCACGTGCTGGGGGTGACCGTTGGAGAATTGCAGAAATATGATTCACGGGCTCCCATCGAAGACCTCAAGCGCCTCGCAGCCTCCGACCCGGTCTATGGCTTTGCGTTGCGCAAAGTCGCGGACGGAGAAATCAGCGCCGAGGACATCCTGAAACTTGCGAGTAAAAAAACCTTCAAAAAATAAATGAGAACGTACCGAGCAAAGAGCGGTCCTTTTAACGAGCGCCCATACTTCGGTGGCGAGGAAGTGGATCGAATTTGCGAGGATACACTTCGCGGCGTCGGTCTGTATCCCACAAAGCCCGAGCCGATACGCATCGATCGCCTCATAGAAAAGTACTTCAAGGTAACACCCGCCTACGAGGATCTGGGGACGGGCATCCTCGGCTTGACCCGCTTCGGCGCAAACGGTGTTCAGGCCGTGGTTGTCGCGCAAGCTCTCGACGAAGAGGAAAGCGTATCAGCCGAGCGCCGCATCAGAACAACGCTTGCCCACGAAGCAGGCCACGGCTTGTTGCACGCGCACCTCTTCGCGCTCGGGATGCAGGAGCATTCTCTCTTCGGAGACTTCACCGATCCGCGCGCTCCGAAGGTCCTCTGTCGCGGAGAAGCGGACCCATCGCGCAAGGGCGCTCGCACCTACAACTGGTGGGAATTTCAGGCGAATTTAGCGATTGGTGGCTTGCTCTTGCCCCGTCCGCTCGTGCAGATCGCCGTCGAACCGCTCCTCTCTGAATCTGGGATGTTGAAGACGAAAGTGTTGAAGGATGCGAGCCGGGAAAATGCTGCGAGGCTGCTTGCAGAAACCTTCGACGTGAATCCCGTGGTAGCCCGCATCCGACTGCAAGAGACGTACCCAGAGGATCAGCAGCTCCAGCTGTAGTCAAACTTTTCTTGAGCAATGTTACGAGCTCAAATTTTTCGATCGCCTTGCGTGCGACTTCTCCAGTAAGATAGAGCGCAAGGAAGAGTGTATCCAAACAATTCGAGAAGAGAAAAAGGCTCAACAACCGTTGAGCTTTTCGCTTTTTACGGAGGAAACACATGCAGCAAAAAACCAAGAATGGTCGAAAGAAGAAAGTGATCCACCTCAAGGAGACCAAAGCCACGGTGCACTTCGGGACACAGTGGGCGAGGATTACGGTTGACATCCCGATCAGCAAGCTCGTGGCGGCGCTTGGAAGGCGTCATCGCGTCTGAAGTCCAATTGGCCATCTGCAAACCTTCAGATCACGCGGGTTTTGACGCTTTTCTGATGGTATAGGGGGTCCGTAGAGTCTGGCCGGGAGCACGCTACTTGATATGTAAGCTTACAGCAGCTTATGATTAAGACATGTAGCTCCGCCTGTCGTTCTGAGTATCGGAATGAAGGGGTCGCAGGTCGGAGATACAAATCAACGATTAGGAGGCAAACGCAAATGACAGAACAAGAACACGAACACAGGAAGCACCAGCTAGTCATTTTTGTGAATCGAAAGCGGAAGACCGACGCCGACGGCGTGAAGCCGGCCATGACGGTGAATGAAATCGCCGAATTGGTGGGGCTGACCGCGGAAACGGCGACCGTCCAAGAACTGCACGACGGGAAGGCCGGCCCGCCGCTCAGTGGAACGGTTCATGTTCACAATGAGGAACACTTTCTTGTGACGCGGAAACAGGTACAAGGCGGCCATGAATAACGAAGTGCGGGATCGGGTTAAGCGGGAGATCGAAGCAATTTCGCACAACGGCAATCCGGCGAAGCTCTACGAGAATCCCGATGCGGTCATTTACTACGGGCTGCCCTCGTCCCTTGGCATCGTGGATGCGACGGACGTGCTCGTTATCGTACCGCCAGGCTATCCTGGCGCGACACTTGACCACGCGTATCTGCCGTCCAATTCCGGTTTGCTCAATGTCGTACGGGGGCAGCCGGAAGGTACGTTTATAGATGTCGATGGACGGCGGTGGCAGCGTGTAAGCTACCACCCCCACAATGGCGGAGGCGCGCCCCCGTGGGACCCAACAAAGCACGGCTTCCATACCTATGTCGATGAGGTACTCTCATGGCTCTCCGTGCGGCGATAGCGATGGAAGCCCAGTTCCGCATCACGAGCGAGCTGTTTGAGCGACTGAAGTCAGTCGTTTTCTCGCGCTACCCGCGAAAAGAGTGGGCCACGTTCATGACCTTCGGCTTTCGCCAAACGAAGGATGCGCTCGTCATCACGGTCGTCGATCTCATCGCCCCGGAAGCCGGTGATCTCAATCCTGCCGTTTCGAACGTGCAGTTCGAAGCGCAATATTCGGTGCGAGCTGCCTTGGAGGTTGAGAAAGGGCCGTTGTGTATCGGCGTCATCCATTCGCACCCACAGGACTTCTTCACGTCGCCAAGCACCATTGACGACGACATGGACAGCTACTACCAGGATTACTTTGAAGGCTTCACCAAATCGGCTTGCTATGCCAGCCTGATCTTTGCGCTGAAGAAGGACGGCAGTTTTTCATTTTCGGGGCGGGGCGTTCTCGACGGTGAACCGTTCCGCGTAACGAAGATCCTCGTGGTCGGGAGAGGCGCAATTACGTCTTTCCGTCCGACCGCACCGTCAGTCCGAAGGCCCGAAACCGAGCGTTTGGAGCAGGTTTACGGAAAGGAAGCACGAGAGCGACTCCAAAATACAACGGTCACGATTGTCGGGTGTGGGGGAACCGGCTCGGCCGTCGCCCATACTTTGGCGAGGGCGGGCGTCCAGAAATACATTCTCGTCGATTACGACCGATTTGAGGACTCCAACCTTGAACGGCTGCATGGATCGAGTGCCGCTGATGTGGCGGCGAGGGAGAAGCGGTACAAAGTGGAAATTGTAAAAGACCTCATTCTCGCCATTAGCCCGACGGCTACGGTGATTCCGATTGTCGGAAATATCCTGCAAACATTGCCGCGGGACTATGCGGTCGCGTCGGACCTTATCGTGTGCTGCACTGATTCGGCGCATGGGAGAGTGGGCGTGAGCGAGTTAGCATACCGCTACCTCGTGCCTGCGATTGATATCGGCGTTCAACTTGATAGCGAGCATAGAAAGGTGCGCGCAGAGGTTGGGCAGTTCACGATGTACTCGCCGGATTTGCCGTGCGCGTATTGCCGGTATCTCATCGATGCCCGACAGTTGAGCATCGAACTCATGAGCGACGCCGAACGCGAAGCGCGGAAGCAAGAAGCGATGGAAGCGGCCGCGCGCGGTGATGATGCGGATCAGTATTGGGTAAACCTGCCCGAACTGCACACCGTTGGACATCTTACGACCCTTGCTGCCGCTCTCGCCGCCACATATGGCATTGGATGGCTGACGGCGAAGTTCCGCTCACCGGCTACGTCATTTCAATTCGACCTCCTTCAGGACAATCTCGGATACGTCCCCGTTGAGATGGACAAGCACCAAGATTGCACCTGTGCGACGCGCATAGGCTATGCCGACCAAGGGACAGCCTATGCGGTGATAAGCGCGCCCGAACATTGGCCAGAAGCGAAAGTACTATAGCGTCTCCGGACTGCTCAGCTATCTATCACTGGCGGCCGTGTTTGCTGAATGCCGGGCCTTGCCAACCATTCTGATTTCCTTACGATTAAGAGATGGTCAGTGCCAAGGAATACATCAAGCACGAAGGCGGGAACGCCGAGGCCTGGGTTTGTTTGTGTGGCAACCGCCCAGATTCTGATGGCTTCTTTCCGTGTGACAACGATGGCAACGAGATGGAGCCCGTCGAAGGTTGGGAAGATTTGTACGTCTGTGGCCGTTGCGGAAGGATCATCCATCAATTCACCCTCGAAGTACTGGACCAAAACCCCAACTTGAAGCGTCTTGAAAAGTTAGCGTAGGACGTTTCAACAATCCCTAGCTCATCGATCTCGGCGATAAGGCAGAGGCCGAGAGGCAACCCTCGTCATGCTCTTTCGTGGGCCCCTCCTGAAACGGCGGCCCGTAATCTGGCTACGCCATCGAGGAGCCCACGAAAGAACTCAACGCAAAGCCTTCGCAGTGGATTGCACGTACACTACGCCGGTCGCGACCGCATCGAAGATAGGCATATTCTGGTGCTCATGCTGCCATCGCTTTCGGGCTGGTGGCACCTTCCAAGCAAGCTCAGAGAATTGTTGAGCAAGAAGTGCCGACCTCTGTTCTTTATTGTGCACGCCCAACCCTTCGAAGTGGTGTCTCACGGCGTGCTCGCCCAGGCGTTCGACGCTGATCGAATAGCGGGCAGATACGGGCTCAAGGGCTCGTCGAAAAGCCTCCGCCCTCCGGCGATGTCGGTCGCCACGAATGACGACCACGCGAGGCCGAAACCTTTCCACGAGGCGAATAAAGCGGATTTCCTTGCTGCCCCTTGATGGAAGTTTAACGAGGCCAAAGTCGAGTAGTCGTGTTGGTGCATCGAATACGGCGAACCCAACCCAGTGAGGCCTCAGATCGACGGCGAGAATGCGCTCGCATTGATTCGTAGCATCGGCAATCATGGAGTGGATTCGCAGTGACCATTTTTTCGTTCGGAAAGCCACACGAGCTTCCGGGCAGTTTCGTTTGCATCCCGTCCACTCGCATTCCGTCGCCCCAATAGCTCTTCAAGTCGCGCGAGCTTCGCCTCGACCTCGGTTGCCGCGTCGCCGCGGAGTCCCGCGAAGAGTTCGGAGACCGGGATGCGAAAAACAATTTCGTATCCGATAGCGATCCTGAGGTCCGGAACAGCTTGGAATTGTTCATGTCGGGCCACACTCTCGGCGCGGAATCCGAGCAACTCGCCCAGCTCTTCTTGGCTGAGGCCTGCTCGTCTGCGGTGTATGCGGATATAGTTCGGGAGATGTTTCTCTGAATCCTGAGTTGTCATTCGGGCAGGAAAAATCTTGTTCGATGCGACCTTTACCCTTCAGGCTAACAAACATGGAATAGGCTGCCAGCCAGCCTAACCAGCATTGGCTGTCGGGTTCTGAACCACACTTTGCGAATTATCCACAACGGGACGCATGGAAAGGTCGGAAAAATCGAACGGCAAGCGGTGACCCCTGTGGATAACCGTGGGATGAATCGCGTGCTTTTCCACTGTCGTCCGCGCGAATGCGGATTTAGCTGCCTACCCGAACAATCCGCGACATTAGAGAATGTCGGTGTACTTCAAACGAAATGAAGGAGAACTCCCGGAAACAACCAAAAACTGTCGTCAGACCGTCGGAATCCAACCGCCCGACCGATGAACGCTTCCGCAGCGAACTAATTCCGCTGCTTCAGCTACTCGCGCGACAGCCTCCCCCCGACCACGACTTTCGCACTTGTCCCATCTGCAAGCGCTACGGCATCACGAAGATTTGACGGATTACCGTCCTCGCCTACAGTGAAGGTAAAGGTCGACAAAACAATTAACTCAACACGGCATGCTTCGTTATTTCAGTTACTGCCGCAAATCATCTGAAGATGAAGACCACCAAGTCCTCTCGATCGAATCACAGCGGCAGGAATTAAAAAAATACGCCGACCGCGAAAACCTTCACATCGTCGGCCTGCTCGAAGAAGCACGGAGCGCAAAAACGCCAGGCCGCACCGTATTCAACGATATGCTACGCCGCGTCGAGCGTGGCGAAGCCGATGGGATACTCACATGGCACCCCGATCGACTCGCCCGCAACGCGCTCGACGGCGGGCAGATTATCCATCTCCTCGATACCGCGCGGCTTACCGATCTGCGCTTCCCGACGTACACGTTCGAGAACACATCGCAAGGCAAGTTCATGCTTGCGATCATGTTCGGCCAGTCAAAGTACTACGTTGATGCGCTGAGTGAAAATGTCCGGCGTGGAAACCGAACCAAGCGCGAAAGAGGGTGGCTTCCCGGAGTTCCGCCCATCGGATACTTAAACGGACGATCCGATACCGGGGACAAAATCATCGTTTCCGATCCCGCTCGATTCTCGTTGGTTAAAAAGATCTGGAGCCTGTTTCTTTCTGGTGGATATTCCGTGTCGCAAGTCCTCGAAATCGGCACGGACATTTTGGGTTTGCGGACGCCCACAAGGAAGCGGACCGGCGGCAATCCGCTCAGCACGAGTGGCATCTACCGGTTGCTTTCCAACCCCTTCTATGCCGGGTCCATCCGACACAACGGCCAGTCGTTTCAGGGTCGGCATGAACCGATGGTCACGCTCGACGAATTCGAGCGAGCCCAAGCGCTGCTCGGGAAGTCCGATAGACCACGGGCACAACAGTACGAGTTCGCCTATACGGGATTGATCCGCTGCGCCAGTTGCGGTTGCAGCGTCACCGCAGAGCGCAAGGTCAATCGGCACGGATCGCGATATGTGTATTACCATTGCACCCGCAAAAAGCGGGCTACCCCGTGCGATGAAAAGTGCATCGAGGAACGCAGGCTCGAGGAACAAATATTTACCTTCCTTCGAAGCGTTTACCTTGATGAGCACGAACTTGAAGAGGGGTTGAAAGCCATTGAGGAAGCCCGCAAGAAAGAAACCGCAGTCGGAGGAGGAGTGCGAAACGCGGTTGAAGCGGCGTTGGAACGCTGCACGCGCGGGCTCGACAACCTGACCAAGCTGTTCTACCGAGAACTGATTGGCGAGGACGAATTTGTGAAACAACGTGCGGAACTTGTTCAGGAGCGCGAAAAACTCAACCAACGACTCCAAAGTCTCGGGACGGAACAATGGATCGAACCCGCTAGAAAGCTTTTCCGATTCAACAATCGCGCGGTTTTCTGGCTTACCCACGGCACAGCAACGGAAAAGCGGTTGATTCTTGCAACCATAGGATCGAACCCCACGCTGGGTTCGAAAAAACTCAATATCTATGCGAGAAAACCCTTCGTCAGCATTCAGGAGCGCGGATCATTTTGCAACTGGTCGGCCATCGTCAATGACGTTCGAACCTTTCTAACAGAGAATCCCGCATTCGTGATTCCTGCATTGCCAGAGCCTAATAGGGTGCTGAAAAACGAGCCGATTCAGGCATAACCTGTCTTCTCCGGTCTTCAAGGATTGCGTTTGTCGGCTGTTCGGGTTGGAAGTGGCGATTGGACGATAGCGAGCGCGTTCAAGCACCGCTCAATCACAATTTGTGCCTCCTTCAGCGAATAAAAGATCTCTCCGTTCAATAAGGTGCATTCCCTTAAGGTCTGTGAATGCTAGGTAGCGACCATCTGGTGATAAGCTACCGTCAGTTACTCCGTCGTCCGTAGAGTTGTGGGTTAGCTGTATTTCTCTGAGTGCAGCGGGAGTCATTCGTCGTTGCAGCCACCGTAGCCCTGAGCCCAAACCAACGAGTGCAACTACTAAGACAAATGAGTAGAGTGCTTTCTTGCGGAATCTGGAGCTGCGGCGAAATGGCATGACCTCAGTACCGGATCTTGCTGGGAGCCCGGCCGTTGCTGGCTCAATCCAACAGTTGGGTGCGACCGGAGGATCAGCAACCGGAACTTCGCTTACTCCGGGAACCGCCGGCTACATCCTGATTACGTACTAGAAAAAGATCCGGCAAACACGACTTGGTCATGACAACCCGGGCATCACCCTCGACATGACCGCTTGTGGAAACTTCATTCTCTCGTCGGCGCCCAAATCCGCTGTGGAATCCCCCCCATCGCAGCGTGTGCGATGGGTCGGGAAGTCCGCAGAAGGCTGTTACTTGGCCGCTTTCATTTGCCCGCTTGATTTTTCTACAATTCGACCCCTGATTCGTCTGCCTTTCGCATAGATAACTGTAGACGATTTTGTAGCTGTAGCTGCACACACGTTCAACAGAATTCAACATGTTTCACGGTCAGCGCACAAACGATTCAACGTCAAACATTTACAAGCAACAAAATTCCACAAATTTCAACGGGCACTAGAATCTGGTTCGGGACCAGGGGGTCGGAGGTTCAAATCCTCTCTCCCCGACCATATCTAGTTGATTCGGTTGACTCAATTCTCGCGGTTTCCGCAAGTTTCTGATTCCAAACAATGAGTTTTGTGTCCTAGTTGCGTCCTGACTCGTCGCGCACGCGCGGCGCCATGGATGCCTTGAATGGGGAGGCGCGGCAGCCAGCCTGCACATGTCCCAAAACTAGCGTTTCAACCGATTCGCTTGGAGGTGAATGATGTCGAAAGGCAAAAGCAAACGCGAGCACCCCGGACCGGAGAAAGTGCCAGAGCATCCGCGTGATATTGCAGAACTGGCCGCTCTCGTCGTGAGCGACTTAACGTCTGTGGGGCCCGAAGAAGGAGGCGGATCTCTCATCGTCTTCGTATGGCGAGATTGCGCCATGACGATCAAGTTCCCCAGCAGTCGAAGAATGTATGCCCGCTCACGACATGGACGCACCCTTGATTCCGTGGTCTACGGGTCTGCAGTGGGTGTAATCAATGAATATTGCCGGAGCTCCGGCATCGTCGTGCCCGAAATTCGAGTTCACAAGGTTCCTCCAGAGGCGAGCACTCGTGAGCAAATTTCCGCCTGGTTCCAGGCTATTCCTGACATTTCGATCACAGCCCACCCACTCGAGGAGATCGGCTGAGGCCAGTTCCACCAGTCGGCGTAGTGTGGCCCAAAACCCAAAGACTGACACAGAGGAGATTAGAGGTTAAGCTGGGTGGAAGTCTGGAACAGGAGACGAGGACGATGCCCAAGAGTGGTCATACGGAAGAGCAGATCGTTGCCGTTTTGCGGCAGGTGGAAGCGGGAGCGCGCGTGGATGAGGTTTGCCGCAAGGTGGGGATCAGTCAAGCGACTTACTATCTCTGGAAACGTAAGTACACCGGGGTGGGGGTGAGCGAACTGCGTGAGCTGCGGCAGTTGCGGGATGAGGTGGGATGGCTGAAGCGATTAGTGGCCGATCTGAGCCTGGATCGGCAGATCCTGCAGGACATCGTCTCAAAAAAGCTGTAAGGCCTCGTGCGCGTCGGAAGTTGGCGCGCTGGGCCCGCCAGTACCAGTAATGCGGCGCTCCCGTTTGTCGAGATGCATGTTCCGCGCTTTGCCGCCGATGAAAGTTTCGTCCACTTCGACCTCGCCGCCAGCCAAATTGCGCGGAAGGGGTTGAAGTCGTCACTTTGAATTCGGTAAGCGCCTCAACAGTCGGTGCCGTCTGGTCGAAGGCAGCGCCCGAATCGGAGCGAACCACGCTGATGCCATCGAGAAGAATCTCCGTCCCAAAATTCTGACCGCCAGACAACTTCGATTCGTAGATTCCGGCGGCTGGGTGGTCGCTATTTGTACCTGGGCCGGCCGTGCCCGGAGTCAGAAACACGAAGGTTTCGGGAGAGCGGACAAAACTTTGACCGGTTGAATTCAGGGCGAGAGGCAAATCTTCGATCTGCTTCTGGCCGACGACAGTGCCGATGTCAGAACTCTCGGTCTGCAAAGTGGGCGCATCCGCTTGGACCGTAACCTCTTGCTGTACATTCCCCACTTGGAGGGTAATATTCAGGGCGCTAACCGTGTTAATCTGCACCAGCACACCCTGTTCCAAAGCCGTCATAAAACCGGAGGCCTCCGCCGTGATGTCATAACGCCCGATGGCAACGTCCGAGAGGCGGTAGTTGCCTTGGGGAGACGATACCGTCTTGTAGACGCTGCCCGTCGCTTCGTCTTTTGCCGTCACCGTGGCCCCACCCACCGCGGCTCCAGTGCTATCGACGACCGAGCCGGCGATGGTTCCCCGGTCGGACTGCGCAACGGCAACACCCACCATCAGCACACTCAGAACTGCCAGCGCCAGCCCCACCCATTGCTCCTTGCGCATGAGCGTTCCTCCTCTATGAAACCGGTTTCACAGACGGCCATAAATTTTCCGGGCTCGTTGCGACCAGATCCTCTTTTCTTTGGAATACGCCGAACCCCAAGCGAACCTAATAGAAAACAACTAGTGGGGCGTTGTCAAGACGAAAGGCGGAAAGGTAGTGGCTGAATTTTGAACCGTAGAAGTTTTCACACAAAGTGAAATTCAACCACGACCAGCAGCAGCTGGCATACGGGTGAGACGGTAGCACTCATCAACAAATCGTGTGTGGCCGGGTTGCCCCGCCTGCAGAGCGAGATTTCTACATGGCTTAGCGATCTCTCCATCCAGTTCGTTTTTCGTAACAAGATCATGTTGGAATCGCCGTTTTCGTTGCCGTTCAAAAACCTTGCTCCGCTCCCCGCTGAATCCATCATTTCTAGCGTTTAGGGGCGCGCCGATCCGATCCCGAGTTCGGATCGCGAAAAAAATAAAAGCCCCAGGTGACTCCACAGGGGGAAGAGAAGTAGGCTGTTCTCTCTTTGCTTGCTATAGAGCAGTTGTGGGGGTAAGTCTCCTGTGGTTTGCAAATTTAACCAATAATTCCAGCGCCATTCCGTGGTTGTTCAGAAAGTGCTATATACAACAAACTCCAGCGACAGAGCCTGATGCGAAAGCGGACCGACTCTGCCTTCCCTCCAATCCCTAACCGCGGGCGGAGCGCGGTACGCATCCCCCGAACCAAGGAGTCAAAAATGAAGCAAAATATCCCCCAACGATTCGTTTCTAAGCGCGTGCTTACTCTGCTAGCGGCCTGGTTGCTGGCGCCAATGGCGCTGTTGGCCCAGACCTTGACCCTCAGCCCCTCGAGTTACAACTTTGGAAGTACGCCGGTCGGCACTGGTACTGCGTGGGAGACTTTCACCCTGGCAAACAGCAGCAGCTCTGCCGTGAGCATCAGTAACGTCACCGTCAGCGGCCCATTCGTCGTATCCAGCAATTGCGGGGCGTCGGTGGCTGCCAACGGCTCGTGTCCAATCTACGTCTACTTTTACCCGACCTCGTCTGGTGCAGCCAGCGGCACGCTGACCGTGACCGATAGCGCCTCCAACAGCCCGCAAACCGCCGCTCTCAGCGGAACTGGCGGAAGCGGCGGTGGCAGTTGTACGACCTCGCCCAGCGCGCCAACCGGCTTGACGGCGTCTGGCACGACCAGCTCGGGCACGTCCCTGAGCTGGACCGCGGATACTCCTCCCGCTAACTGCACAATCAGCAGCTATACCGTGCTGGAGAACGGCACCTCAATTGGCACAGCAAGCGGCACGTCGTTTACAGTAACCGGACTTTCCGCTTCGACCGCATACAGTTTCACGGTGGAGGCCACCGATAGTAATGGTACGTCCGGCCCGAGTTCAGCCGTAAATGTGACGACGCTGGCTAACAGTTGCACGACCGATCCGAGTGCACCGACCGGTCTGACAGCGTCGGGCACTACCAGCTCCGGAACGAATCTGAGTTGGAACGCCGTTACTCCTCCCGCCAACTGCACGATCAGCAGCTACACCGTATTGCAGAACGGAAGCTCGATCGGTACCGCAAGCGGAACATCGTTCGCGGTGACGGGACTTTCCGCTTCGACCATGTATAGCTTCACGGTAGAAGCCAGAGACGCAGCGGGTAGCTCGTCCGCAAGCTCAGCGGTAAGCGTAACAACTCTGTCAGGTGGTGGCGGCACATGCGATACACCGTGGAGTTCAACTCAGATCTACACCCAGGGCATGACGGCCAGCGAGGGTGGAGAAAACTACGCCGCCAACTGGTGGACCCAGGGACAGAATCCGGCCACCAATAGTGGTCCCACTGGCAGCGGGGAGCCATGGACTGCGACTGGGGCCTGTTCGACTTGCTCCTCTGCGCCATCGGTTCCGACGGGACTGGCAGCCTCGGGCACCACCAGCTCGAGCACAAACCTCAGTTGGAATGCAGTCACTCCACCGGCGGGATGCACGGTGAGCTACAAAGTGCTGCAGAGCTCAACCGTGATCGCTTCTCCCAGCACAAACTCCGACGCGGTGACCGGTCTCAACCCCTCAACCACCTATAGCTTCTCGGTAGAATCGACGGACTCGGCTGGCACCTCGGCGGCAAGCTCGGCGATCAACGTGACGACACAAGCCAGCTCGTGCACGACCAAGCCAAGCGCGCCGACTGGATTCGCAGCTTCCGGCACGACCGATTCCAGCACAAACCTGAGTTGGAACGCGGTCAGTCCTCCCACGGGATGCAGTATCAGCTATTCGATCACGGGAGGGCCTTCGACTCTGACCACGAGTTCGACCTCCGATACCGAGGGCGGGCTGTCGCCTTCGACCAGTTATACCTTCTCGCTGACGGCAACCGACTATGCCGGTTCATCGTCTGCAACGACGGTCACCGTGGAGACATCTGCTCTCAGCAGTCTGTTTGTGGGCGGATGGTATGAAGAGTGGGGAACATACTACGCCAATTCGAATGTTGCAGACCTGCAGAATAATGGCGTGGCCAGCGTCCTCACCCACCTCATTTATGCCTTTGCCAAGCCGGTCGCGAACGGCAGCAATGTAAATTGCGCGCTTGCCGATTCGTATGCCGATTACCAGAAGAACGTCCCTCAGGTGCCGGGCGCTACTCCGGCCACGGCTCCGCTGCAGGGGAATTTTGGAGCGCTTGTGCAGCTCAAGCAACTCCATCCCAACCTTAAAGTGCTGATCTCCATCGGCGGATGGAATCCCCCAACCTACAACACGCTGTTTGACCAGGCAGCCAGCACGCAAGCGCAACGCCAGGCGTTTGTTGGGTCCTGCATCAACATGTTCATCCAGGGCAACATCGCCTCGGGTGTTTCCACCGGCACTCTCTTCGATGGCATCGACCTCGATTGGGAGTTTCCGAACGCAAACGATACCGCCAACTTCACGGCGTTGATGACCGAGTTCCGCAACGAGCTGAACACGCTCTCGCAAACGACTGGCAAGACATACCAGGTGTTGGCCGATCTGGCTGCCGGTCCGTCCACTCCGGGCGCGGCACCAGACTCGGGCAATGACGGCGGTTATGACACGATCGACATCGCAGGTCTGAACGGTGTTTTGGACTTCATGAATGTCGACGGCTACAACTACGCCGGAGACTGGTCGAATGCTACCAACGACGCGTCTCCGCTGTACGATGAAACTGCTAGTCCGCTCTACGGAAAAGGTGACACGATTGACGCGACCGTGCAGTACTATCTGGCGCACGGGGCGAGCCCGGCCAAGTACACCATGGGCTTCCCGCTCTATGGTGCCGGTTGGGCAGGAGGTTTGACCTCAACCAACAGCGGCATGTACCAAAACGCAACTGGAGTAACGGATCCGACCGGAGCCACGACTCCAAATGGAACTTCTCCGGTTCCTAATGCTAACGGCGTTGGAAACTGTTCGACGGGTGACAATCAGGGCAGTCCGGCAGCGGGATGCGACGTCCTGTTGACCGACGGCCTGGCCACCTACGGGACCATCGTAAATCTGTTGAACAACGGGTTCACCTCGAGCTACGACTCCACCCGCTGTGCGACTCGTATGTTCAACGCAACCACTGCCACCGCTTTCAGCTATGACAACGCTCAATCGGTGCAGTGCAAGGTGAACTACATCAAGGAGTACGGCCTCGGTGGCGGCTACGTTTGGGCACTGAAAGATGACGACCCGAGCGGAGATCTCACCAAGGCCCTGGCTACGGATCTCAATCCTTAGAGATCTGACACCCGCAAGCAAACAAAGGCAGGCTGACCTCTCAGGTCAGCCTGCCTCTTTTATTTCGTTTATTTTCCCGGCCCGCAGTCTCGCCTTGGAAGTCGCCAGAGCTGTGATCCGGGTTCTATAGACTGAGAGAGCTAAGACGGCAGGCCGAAGGTAGCTCCGGCCTGCCGTATAAGTGGGACATGTTGGGTAGGCTGTTAATTGATGCCGAGCCCTTTGGCCATGGTTTTCACCATCGTGCCATTGGCATCGTCGTCTTTGAGCGCCCAAACATAGGCTCCGCCGAGGCCTCCGGGAACCTTGAGATCAACGTAGAGCATCTTCAGAAGCGCGGTTGATGGATTGTCGTAGGTATAGAACGTTTCCGCGATCGGATCGTAGAGCGATACCGCGACTCTGGTCGGATCGAAGTAATTGGTGTACCCATTTGCCGTGAGATTCGCCAGAGTCGAATACGTTGCCAGGCCCGGGGTCAACAGCGTGTCGCATCCCGAGGTGTTGCCGCTGAGGTCCGGACACAGTCCCGTGCCGTTTGCCAGAAGCACGGGAGAAGGACCCGTCGAATTCTGGTACAAACCATGATTCACATTGGGAACGCCAGTCCAGCCGGCTCCATAGAGAGGTAATCCCATGGTGTACTTGTAAGCCGGCACGCCTGCTTTGAGGTAAGCGTTCACGGTCGCATCAATATCGAGATTTTGGCCGTAAAGGGGATCCTGTCTGGAATCGAAGAGGGGAGAGGCGTCATTAGTTTGCGTATCCCAGGAACCGGCGTAGTTGTAGCCGTCGATCGTAATGAAATCGACCTGCTTGGCGGCATTTCGCAGATCGATGTTGACGTAATTCTGTGCGCCAGCCGGTCCGTCGAACGACAAAACGTAGCTTTTGCCAGTCTGGGCACTCAAGGCGTTCAGCTGATTGCGAAACTCGCGCAACAGAGCAGTGAAGTTCTGGGTGTCAGTTGCAGTGGGGAATTCCCAATCGATGTTGAATCCGTCGAACAATCCGGGAGCGGTGATGCCGGGCGCGATGTTGCCCTTTACAAAAAGATCGATGCACGAGGCTGCGAGCGCCTTTCGGCCTGCAGTGGTGCTGGCGGCTGTCACGAAAGCGGCAGTGTTTGTGGCGGAGGCGCCTCCTATAGAAATCAAAACTTTGAGCTTGGGATGGAGTTGTTTAAGCTGCTGGATGGCGGCGAAGTTCCCATACATCGGTCCGGGGTAAGCAGAGCCGCTCACGCTGGGAAGGTACGGGCTCTGATAATCAGCCCAGGTGTCGGCAATAGCACATGCCGGAGCTGGTGTCGTGGTCACGTTGGCGAAGGCATACATAAGGTGGGTGAGTTTACTCGCCACACCATTCTGCTGCAGATTGGCGATATTGTAGCCCGCGTAGTAGATGCTCCACTCTTCGAAATACCCTCCTAGGATCTTCTTTTGGGCGAATGACGGAACTGCCGAGGTAATCACCATTAAGAGCGTGATCAGGATGAGGGGGCGTGGGCGGAGTGAAAAACTCTTTGGCATGGCAAAGCCTCCAAGGGAGAAAATTCGAGCGGCGGGAGTATAGTTCTATATAGCGGAATTGGCAATCGGATAATTAAATGCGGGGCATTTGCCGTTATAACTATATAGCACTCAAGCCAACGTTACGGAAAACGCTGCCGGCCGCAGTGAACCTGGCCAACGATGCCCCGGCTGAGTGCTTCATCGGAAACGGCGAATGAATAGAGTGTGCCGCTCGGAACGGTAGAATCCCACCACGTACATCGTGGCCTCGCCCTTGGACGAATAGATCACCTGACGGATGCGCAGCACGGGAGCGCCGTCGTTTATCTGCAGCAATTCGGCGAGTTTCGCCTCAGCGGCGCTGGCATCCACTTCTTCGTCTGCATAGGCCAGTTCCACCCCGTACTGGTCTTCCAACAGTGAGAACAAAGAAATTCTGCCCAAGGGCGCTTTCACCAGCTGGGAGAATTGTGCTGCGGAGAGATAGCAGGTCTCGAGCGCGAACGGGTCATCTCCGGTCTCCCGCAGGCGCTCGATTTTCACCAGGGCGCTGGTCGCCGGCAAACCGAGCCGGGCCGCCACTTCCGATTCATGTTCGATGATCTTGGAGACCAGTACCCGCGAACGAGGAGCCAAGCCGCGGCTCGACATCTGTTCGGTATAGCTCATCAGTTTGTTGAAATGGATTCTTGGGGCGGCGACAAACGTTCCCGCGCCCCGCCGTCGTTCCACCACGCCTTCGTGCTCCAGACCCGCCAGGGCGTGGCGAGCCGTCATCAGGCTCACCTTGTGAGTGCGGGCCAATTCGCGTTCCGAAGCGACAATGTCGCCGGGCTTTAGTTCCGCAGACTCGATGCGCTTGCGGATCGCGTTCTGGATTCTCTTATAAGCCGGCGTGCCGTTAGGCGAGGTTCGTGCCATTTTGCGACCCGGAAAGACCTCTCCATATGCTATATAGCTTAATTCCTGCTTTCTGTAAAACCCAAAAGTTCCGCGCCGGTTACTCC
>Ga0335072_10006429_pt1 | contig 17173 bp, 17 predicted proteins | sample Lox_Sample_21_FD_206725 | JGI IMG/M metagenome (GOLD analysis project Ga0335072, IMG submission 206725) | Soil microbial communities from Loxahatchee National Wildlife Refuge, Florida, United States - Lox_Sample_2.1 | ecosystem: Environmental > Terrestrial > Soil > Wetlands | place: USA...
GTGCCAATCCAATGACGGTAAGACCCAGCACCTCCATTGCCCTGCTGCTCGATGGTCATGTAACGGACCTGCGCGAGATCTTGGATGCCGGTGGCTCGAGTGAAAAAGCTCACGTCCTCGACCCGGACGCTGACGGTGCTACCGTCCTTGTGCACATTGAGCGGGGATTTGGGATTTGAGGGATTCCAGCGCGCGTACCACGCCTCATTCTCCTGAGGCGTCTGGAACGCGCCGCATTCCTGGTAGTCGCTCTCGGCGGTCGCGTAGTTGAACCGCTCGCACACCGTGATGTAGTGCGTGAGAAAGTACCGCGTGACCGCCTGGTTGAGCGTCGCATGCCCCGTGTAGGGCGGCACTACATCCACGATACCGGTAGTGCTGTCGACGCGAATGAGGTACGGCACAACCTGCTTCAGCGGCATCAGGAGCATCAGCGCACCGGCAAGAAGCACGACCGTGAGCCACCCGCCGCCGGCGACGAGCCACCCCATGCGTTCGCTGCGCCGGGCGCGCGCGACTCGGTCCAGGTCCCAGGCGGCCGCCTCTTCAAAATAGGGCTCGAGCGCTCGATCGCGACTCATGGCGGGCCCCCTGCGTGCGTGGGCGCCGTCGGCTCTTTGGACACTGCGGACCCCGCACCCGCCTTGGTTTCCGGCATGGCGTCAGACTTCCTCCCTCCTCGTGTGTTGGTGCTCACACCCCCAGCTTGACCTGGCGCGGGCGCATCCGCGACCGGTTGCTTCGGGATATTGATGGGCGCCAAATGCCGCTCGCACCGCACGGTCTGCGTGCTGCAGGCCGTGAGGAGACACGCGCAGACAACCGACACGGCTCTCATATCAACCCCCTACCCCTCATGAGGCCCGAACCTCACTGGGTCCTTTGAGCTTCCGATAGCCCGCCACCATCTTCTGCCGTGCATAGAATCCGGCCTTGCGGCTCAAAGGATCTCCCACAAGTCCCCGCCAGAACTCGCGCCCGGGACGCGAGGCCCGCCCCAAACCCCACGCCACCGCAGCGCTCACAATCCCGAACGATGACAGAGCCAGCCCGCTCGCCAGACCCGCCGCCATCGGCATGACCTGGCGCATGACGAGGATCGTGAGCCCCGCAGCTAGACAGACCCGCACCGCCTCAACGATCTGAATCCCCCCGCCCGTGCTCGCCGCCGCTTGGGCTGCGGCCCCGACAACGTCCAGCATGAGCGCGGCGACGAGCACGGTGAGAATGGTGATGAGGGCGTAGTTCGAGAGCTGCGCGAGCCAGGCCTCGAAGAACCGCTTCGAGGAGTCAAAGAGGAGCAGCAGAATGAAAAGCGGCCCCAGGGCGAGCAGCACCGAAAGCGCAATGCGCGAGAGCGCGAGCAAAAACATGGTGTAGACGGCCGTGATCGCAACGAGAGCGAACACCGCAACGCCAGCGACGTAGAACGAGAAATTGCCATGGAAGAAGCTCCCCTTGGCGAGAAGAAGTCCGCCGGCATCGGCTCCCCGGTCCATGATCTGATCCACAATGGTGACCGGGTCGTAACCGCCCACGACGATGCTCGCAAGCTCCGCGGGAGCGTTGAAGAACGTATCGACGATGAGAGACTGATAGAGCCAAAGATGCAGCGCCACCCCGAAAATCACCGCGAGCACGCCGATGCGCTTCACCCCCGCGATGAAGGGCTCCTGGATCTGACCGGTGAGCTGCAGATACCCCCAGATCATCACGTAGATCACGCCTAACGTCACCGCAACGGGCTCGAGCGCTTGAGCGATCAGCGCCGTGTTCGTCCCGATATACGTCGAGAGCAGCGCGATCAGCCAGGCGTTGAACTGTCCAAAGAATTCCATGGTCGCGACCTACCTCGGAGGCGCAGTATTCGGATTCGACAGGTGCGCGCCCTTATTCTGTCGCGCCCCCGGAACGGGAGGAAACTGCATCGGCGGCAGGTGGCTGAACGAGCCGATGCCCGCAATCTCTTCTGCTCGCTCGGCGTTCACGCAGTCGGGACTCTTACCCAGCGTCCCGGGATCATCAGCGCAACGCTTGAAGAGAGCCTCCCGCTCCTTCGGGTGCGCCTGAAAGTAGGACACCGTCCGCACAGGTCCCGCGGAAGGCGCACAACCCGCGGCGATGAGGGGCAGCACCGCGGCGAGCCACAGGCCGAGTATCAACGATGCGTTCGGTCTCATGCCGATCTCCAGTTGGCGGATGATGTCTCTTTAGAACTGAAGCGGCGGGAGATTGCTATAGGAACCGATATCCGCAATCGCCTGCTCGCGCGCACGCTCGTCGTTGGTTTCACTGTCAGCCCGGGCGAGCTGATAGAGCACGCCCATCTTGATCTCATCGTTCTGAAGCATCGTCTCCTCGGCGCTGATGCGAGCTTCAAGATCAAGAGAGGCCTTCTCGTCCGTCGCGCGCGGAATTTCCGCGATCAACTGCTGGAGCGACTGAAATCGCGTGCTCGTCGTCGAGAGCGCCTGCTGGGTCATCGCCTGAAGGAGCGCCGTGGAGCTTCGGTCGGCCTGAAGTTGCGCGCGCTCCGTCGGCGAGAGCGCCGCGACCTGCGGCGGCGTCAAGACGGCGTTCGCACTGATGAGGCTCTGCATTGAGGCGCTGAGCGAAGCATAGGCACCGCCTGTGCCCTGAAGCACCGCATTGAGCTGCGCCCAGTCGGCCGGCAGGTAATTGCGGTTTTGCCCTGAGAGGAGCTGGTCCATGCCGCGATTGCCGGTGATGGCGGCATATTGGCTTTTCGCTTGCGAGAGCTCCGCTTGAGCGGTGGTGAGTTCCTGGCGCATCGTGGCCACTTCCTCAACGAGCTGTTGAATCGAAGCCACGTCGATCACGGCCCATTGGGCATGCGCCGCCGGAGCCGAGGCGAGCAACAAAAACGGAATGAGATAGAGAAGCCGAGAACACCAGGATTTCATTGCGCTCTCCCAGGGGTACTTGTGGAATATCGGCTCTTAAGCCCCACGGCTCTCTCCTATGAATCGATCGAGCCACCGGGCGGGCTCAGGCCCCGTCTCGTCCATGATTCGATGCAATCGCTCGAGCCCGCTCGCGCGGCCGGAAAGCACGGCCAGCTCCCCCTCAAAGCCTTTGAGGTCGAGCCGGCAGACGATGCTGTGGTGCCCCTGCTTCACGAGGTACGCGCGAGCCCCGGGCTCGAGCTCCTCCTTCACCAGGCGAAACTCGCGCTCGCTGAGCCCAAAGCCTTGGCAGTATTCCTCTTCCGCGGCGTCGGGATTCGGAAAGAAGATCTTGGTCGGTGTCTGTTCGATGATCGTGCGACTGATCCGGCTCTCGAGCACATCGCTCGCGCTCTGGGTTGCCAAGCACATGACCCCGTTCAACTTCCGCCAGGTCTTGGGTCCATCCTTCGCGAACTGCTCGAAGGCGGCGTCGGCCAAGAGCCGCCAGAACTCATCCATCCAGCAGACGAGTTGCCGGCCATCGAGGAGCTCCCGGACGAGATGGAAGAGATAGAGGGTGACCGGCGAGCGGATGCTCTCGTGATCAAGGAACTCGGTGACATCAAATCCAATCGTGGTCTGACGCTTCAGGCCCGGCACCACGGAGTCCTCGGGATTGTCGAACACGCCCGCATACTCACCGCGCGTGACCTCGCACCAGCGGGCGAGCCGCGCGTGGATGCCTTCCGGATCCGTCGCGTCCAGGAACTCGATCAGGCGCGAGAGCCGCCGTGCGGCAAGGTCCAGGGCCAGCGTTCCCCGAAGAGCCTGCTCGAGGTCTGCCTGCTGCCGTGCCGAAAGCGGCGCGGATCCTCGGACCAGGAGTTGCAACCAGGCCTTCATGAACTCGACGTTGCGACCGGTCGGTTGAAGTTGCAGGGGATTAAATCCGGTCGGTTCCCCGCTCTTGAGCGCCTGATAGGTGCCGCCCAGCGCTCTCACCAGAATCTCAAGCCCCCGGTCCTTGTCAAAGAGGATCTGGGTAACACCGCGCCTTGCGAGCATCGCCGCGAGAAAGCCGACGAATACCGATTTCCCGGAACCCGTAGGCCCACAGATGAAGGTGTGCCCCGTATCGCGACGGCTTCCGCCGTCGGGCTGAGTCGGATCGCTCGCGTGGAGCGAGAAGTGATACGCCGATTGAGCAGGAGTGACGAAGACCGTGAGTGCATCGCCCCAATGATTGTCGGCGGGCCGTCCTGCCGGATAGTTGTGAAACGGCACCATCCCTGCGAAGTTGCGCGAAGTGATCGGCGCCCTCCTCGGCCTGAAACTGAAATTGCCGGGGAGCTGCGCCCAGAAGCCGCCCTCGAGTGCGAGGTCCTCGCGCGCCACCGTCATGCCGGTGTCGGCGAGGATCGCCCGAGCGAGCGCCACGTGATCGTTGAGGGCCTTCAATCGCCGCTCACCGAGATCTTCTCCAGCGTCCGCGGGCGTTTCCGCCAGGACCTGGAGCGAGAAATGGTGATCGCCCATGACGAACTCGTTGCTCGTCAACGCATCGAGCGCCTCCTCGAGCTCCTCGGCTTGCGAGACCGCAAAATCTCCCGCATTCGCCATGCGGTTCATCTGCCGCTGAAGGAGCACTTGGCCCGCTGCCTTCGTCAAGAACGTGAACGACTGCGTCAACACGAAGGGAAACGGAACGCTGAGGAGTCGGTCGAACATCCCGACCGCGCTCGGCGTCGGATATTCCTTGATGCCGAGCATGGCCCCGACGCGTGTTTCCGCAGGCAGCCGGTATTCGATGGCTTCGAAGCCAAAGAGCAGGCGGGTGGTCCCAAGGACTTCATTCAAGGGTGCACGCGGCAGCGGCAACGGTCGGCTCTCGCCGGACACCAGGTAGTCCAGGAATTCGAGAAGGCGCGAGTACGATCGCCCTCGACCTTCCCGCCGATAGACGCCGAGCGGCTCCGGATCGTACCGATCGAGCGATGCGCGGACCGTCTGCGACAGCTTCTCGCACGCGTCCAATGCATCGCGGACCTCGAGCCGCGATTCCTTGGGTTGTGTACGCCTAAGAAGGCGAGACGCCCAGCTCGTCGCCATTCCGGCAACCGGCCGGTAGACAACGGCCAAGTAAAGCTCATTGACCATGAGCAGTTCTTCCGCCAAGCGGGCGCGGTACTTGGCTTCAAGCCTGCCGGCAAACCCGCTTATCTCTGCTGACGTGCGGGCAGCTCGCTCCCGCCGCCGGATCGTATGGCTCCAGAGCGAGACCTGCGGGCTTGCGATATTTCGCCACAGGACATTCAGGCGCTCGTGCCACGTGTTGAGCGTGGAGTCATCGGCGCTCTCAAAGCTCGCACCCACGAGCTTGAACACCTGAACGTAATCGCCTTGGGTAGTGCGGACGACGGTGTCGGAGACCAGAGCGGTGTACGGAATATGCGCCGCGGCTTTCAGCTCCCGGCGCAGCACCGACGCCCGCAGCACGGCGCTCATGCGCCCTCCCCCGGGATGCACTGCGCCACCCAGGCCGATGCAGGGGTCCGGCGCCGCCCTCTCGCATCCGGCGGGTCGAGCGCCAATGGGCTGTAACTCACCGCTCGCCAGAGCCTGACGTTCGAGAGCAGCGCCGGTATCCGGGTGCGCCCCCAAAGGAGCACCAGATCGAAGAAGCGCGCATCGCGCGCGCAGAGGAGCGCACAGACGCCATGAATCGGCAGACACAGGAGCAGCGTCAGAAGATTCCTCGTGAGGAGAAATGCCTCCATCGTGAACACTAGGTTCATCAGGAGCGCCGAGTACGTGACGCCCCAGCGCATGGGCGGCCGCGTTGCTCCGACGAAGAGCACATCGGCCGTGACGCCTGTGTTTCGCGTGCCTCTCATCCCCTTCTCCGCTCTCCGCGATCCTGCTTACACCCCGAACATCCCGCGCACCCAGGTCACGATCTGCGGCGCACCGAAGGAGATCGCGATCCCCAGGATGGCCGCAATGCACCAGCCCCAGGAAATCCGGTTGGCCATGGCCATGGCCCCGAGGACCATGACGAGGATGATCGCAATGGGGGTCAGCCAGTCGAGGATGTTTGTCTGAAGGGCGGTGGCTCCCGTCATGAACGGTGAGGTCGCCTGGGCCAACACTAGATCCGGCATCGCTCCCAGGAGCAGGAAGACGAGAAGGCTCATACCGGCTCGGATCGCGAAATTCTTGAAGCTCTGGTCCACGGCTCGCTCCCATTTGGCGAGTTATCTTGACGAAACCATCTGACCACAGCCGGCAATGGGCGACCACACGCGTTTCCGTCGACTTTGACCGGAAATGAAGAAGCCGCTCGCGACAAAACCATCGATTTCCACCGGAAATGCGAGGCTCGTCGCCGCTGACTCGAACCAACGGGTTTGAGATCAAATCTAGAGAAAATGACGTCGAATTACAGGTGCTTACTCGCCACGTGTTCTTGGAAACACCCGAAATAGGTGTAGACTATCTCCTACAGGAGATTCCAAGAGTTACGCTGACATGAGCGAATCGACCGACAGCGCTTGGCGCCCGCTGGCACTGGGAGTGCTCGCGGGCGCCCTGTGGCTCATCTGGCAGGCCATCCGCTTATCCCTGCTGGCGGTGCTCAAGATCCTGGAGCCGATCGTGAGCACGGTGCTCGCCGCCGCGGCGCTGCTCGGCGTCTTCACGGCGCTCTTCTGGAAGCTGGCTTCAGACCGGCCCCATTTTCCGTTCTTCGGTGTCCTCGGACTCTCCGTGGGCTGCTTTCTTCTGCTGACCCTCTACCAGGGAGCAATACGACTCCTTTCCAGCCGGACGAGCGGACGCTGAGGCCGACGTCGGAGTTGGCGTGGGTTTAATAGAGGCGAGATCCGCGGCAGGCGATGAGCTGATCGACCCTCCCGGCGGTAGCAATCAGAATAGCTTCTGCTGCTTACCCCGTCGGCTGCTTGAGGTCTCCGGAGTGTCATTCGAGGAAGCTTCGCCGTCCGGACCGGGAGAACCCGGGATCACCGGCGAGGGGTCCTTCTCGCAATGTACGCAGATGCGTCTTTTGACACCCAAGGGATCCAAGAGGATCAGGGCGCGGCAGAGGCTGCAGCGCCCCACCGTGAGCTGCCGCTCCGCGAGCGCCAGGACGAGAAGAATGAATCGGTCGAGGTTGAGGCTGGCGCCTGGGATCATGAGGCGAAAGAGCTCGAATGCTTCGCAGAGCTCTTCGCCTAAGTCCAGGCTCGGGAGCGTGCGCCAAGCGTTTGAGACCGGCTCCGCAGGCACCAGGTGCCAGATCAACGCAATCCCTGCGAGCGCCGAGGCTTCGCTGTGGTTCTTTGGCGTCATGAATTTGGTGTAGAGCCTCGGGGGCGAGCCGCGACGTCGGTGGACCCCATCGGCGGCAAATCCATAGGACCTCAAGAGATTGCGGATCCGCCCCTCGGTAAAGTGCGTGAAGGCACGGATCCAATAGGTACGAACGTCGTGGCGGATCAGGCGGTGCGCCAGTTGGATGCGGCGCAGGTCCCGGGTATAGCGATCTTCGGAAATGCGCATGGATGCCCTCTTCAGCGGCGTCGTCGCCGCCCCTTTTTTGAGTTCGAACTCGATCTCCGTCGACTCGTCCGCCGCATCGCAGCGGCGTGCGGCAAGACCTCCTCCTCGAACCGAAAGACTCCCACTCCCATCCGAACCGTCGACTCGCCGGGCTTGAGTTTGCGTTCATGATTCAGCATCCGCGAGTCCTGATTCCGCGGGAACGTCATCGCATCCTCACGAAGCCCTACGTCGAAGGCTTCGCGTGCGCTCACCGGAAACCGGGGGTTCTCGGCAACATACTCGAACCAGGCGGTCACCTTGTCCTTGGGCCCTAGGTTGTGCTCGATGGTTCTAAGGAGTCCAAGGAGTGCCCGCAGATTGCGCGCATGAAGGGGAGCCCCTGTTCCGCGAAACGCCACAGCTCGACTGCGCGGTGAATATCGGCTGCCCCTTCGCCGCACGGCGTCCGCCCGAAGTAGGCATTTCAACACTTGCGTGACATTTAGCGTCGGATCGACGTGCTGGACGAGGGAGGCAAGTGAAGGCGCTGGCCCGCGTAACGGCAACGGGAGCGGGTCGCCGCGCGCGTCCACGTAGAAGGGATCGCCGAACCAAAGCGTCAACACATGGCCGACGTCGATCAGTTCCGCCGAGGCTCGGCGATTATGCTCAGCCGCATACTTTGGGACGTGCAGCCATGCTCGTCGGAACGCGCGGCGGATCCTTCCCTGCGCCACACCCCGCCGGATGAGCACCCGGACGAAGCGCTCCATGGCCTCATCCACTATGGCATCGAGCGAGTCATTCCGTCCCTCGCCGTTCGGCTGCCGCCGGCTATCGCGCGCAGGGCTCGGCCGCCGCGTCACTTGCGGCCCCCGAGCGAACGCCGCTTGCTGGGCCGTCTTGCCCTATGCTTTCGATTCGGTTTGCGTCCCCGCCCGGTTACGAGCGGATCTTCAAAGGCATAGAGTCCGATACAGAGGCGCGTGACGGGCTCGCCCTTGAGCCGCGCCTCCTCTCGTCGCATGTCAGAATCGAAGCGCCAGACGACCTCACCCGCCTGGCGCTTGAGCTCGCGATGAAACCGCGGCAACGCCCGGACCGGAAATCTCGGGTTGATCGCCATTCGCTCGAGCAACCGCTTGTGGGAGGGAGCCGAAACGTTGTGCTCCACCGTGCGCAGCATTCCGAGCACGGCGGCCAACCCATGTGCCCAGGCGGCAACAGGTAGACGATTAAAGGCGAGATACTTGTCGGTCGGAACATATCCCTTACCCTCACGGCGAATGCCTTTGAGCTCTGTGAGCCACTGAATGGCCTGGGCCGAATCGAGCGTGGGAAGAACCCGCGAAACGAGCCCCTTGAGGCTGGGTTCCGGACCCTCGAGCGGCAACGGAACCGGTCGACCTTCGGTATCGACGTACTGCTCATCCGCATGCCAGCGCGCGAGCACATGCGAGAGATCGGCGACATGGCCCGGGCGCAGGGGCTCCCACGCGCGCTTGGGTTTCGGCAAATCCCGGCAGATACTGACAAACTCGCGCAGCAAGTCTCTCGGATGACAGCCCGAGACATTCAAAATACGCGCCAGCGGTTCCAAGAAGGCGCGGGGCCCGACGTCGGCCTGCGGCGAGTCGCTGGTCACGTTCATGCGGCGCCGACTCATTCGCGCAGCTCCCACCGGCACGCGGGTAGCGGAGCGCCCACGCGCTCGGGGCTTGAGAGAGCGGTGGACAACAACCTGCAATAGGTCGCCTCGCTCGCCAACGCGAGCGCATCCTCACTTGCAACCGCGCTCCACGTACCCGGGGCCATATGCCCTCTACTCCTACTGTGTGGTCATCCTCGCCGCTTCCCACGAGCATGGCCACGCGGCGCCGTTTGCCGATCCGTATCCGGCTCGGCAGCGTCTTCCGCAGGCCCTTCATAAACATAAAGACCGACACCGAGACGCATCGCAGGCGCTCCCGGCTCAGCAGTGTGCAACGGGTCATTCAGGCTGTCGTTCAGGCCATCGGCCTGTACCTGAAGGCTGCTCTCGATATCGCGAATGAGTATGGGCGCGTATTTGGGGTTGAGCCGCGCATTGACGACTTGTCGCGCGAGGCGTGGGCGCGTCGGCTGCTCGAGATTCGCGAGGAGCGTTGCGCAGTGCTCGGCCAGCTGCTCCCCGACGGCTGCAATGCCTTCCGGATCCCACCGGACCGTGGCATACGTGCGACTCAATGCCTGTACGCGCCCATCCGGAAGGCGACGAATAGCGCCCACTCGGGAGAGCTCCTCCAGTATGGGGGCAGCTCGCTGATCGCCGCTGTAGCGCTTGCAGAGCGCGACAAAGGAGCGTCTAGGTCCCCTCATCCGCAGAATGGCGGGCTCGCCTTGAGGGGTAAGGAAGGCCGGATCGGTCCACCACGCCGAGAGCACCCGCTCGGCCCGTGGGCGATTATGCTCGGCGGTGCGAGACACCGCCTCACCCGTGGCAAGGATCGAGGCGACTTCGACGCGCGTCATGCCGGTGACCACAGCTATCTGCGAGGCCGTGGGACGCTGAGCCTCCCTCCCGCCGTTCTTTGAGCGCCCGCTGGCTGCCCGCACGTAGGCCACTTTCGCAAGACCGATGAAATCGCCCACGCCGACGCCGGCATCGAGCAGGAGCTTCACCAGCGGCTCGAGCAGTCGCAACGCGGCAGCTCGCACTGCCCCCTTGAGCCCATCGTTCATCGGAAGCCGCTTGCCCACTTTTCTACGGGACTTGGGATGCCCATATGTCGTCGCCGCGCGGATGACTGGACCTTGATCCTACCATGTGTATAATAATATTTCCACACCGTGTAATTTTCATCACCCAAATACACACGGCGCCACTGGACCCAAGCACATGACGAGCCGGACGGAGATTCCGCAGTCTGTCGAAGCGACACCCGCCGCGGGGAGCGGCTTTTCCTTCGGGTCCATTCATGAAGTCAACGAGCGCTACCTGGAGCTCCTGGTATACGCGGCGCGCGCCGAGCGCATTGCGCCCTTCAGCTTGGTATTCCCGATCCGCGAGCTGATTCTTCAGATGACCCCGGGGCAGCGCAAGCATGCGGCGGCTCGCCCCTTTCTCCTGTTGGACTTCGAGTTTGGGAATGTCGATTGGTGGACGGCAGTTCACCAATTTCCCGACAAGCAGTTTCGAGGCACCGCTTGGCGCAATCCCTTCCCCCGACGCTCGGCGGTCCCGCTCACCCGCGCGATACTGATGCTGGCGTGGCAGCTCATTCGAACAGACATCAAGACAGCGCGCATCGCCCTCGGCACTGCGGAGAGGGTTGCCGAAGTCATCGGGAATCTGCAGCTGATCGAGCTCGATCGGATAGCCGATCGACGCCACAGGCATCTTGAGCCACGGTGGGCGGACCGGCCGGCCTTTTGGCGCTCATTCCTGTCCGCAGCTTTGGTGCCGGAACCGTCAGCAATGAAGCGCATCGACGCCTACGGCCTGCAATTGCTGGCCGGTGATGGAGTGCCGATCGGCAAGCCTCCCCGCCTTCCCGATACTCCCCGTGGCCATACAGTATCCCCTCCCCCCTGAGAGCTGAATGGACAGCGCTGAAGCAGGATCACTACGATTTGGTCATGGCCACGCCCATCCCCGTATCGAACAGCGCATGGCGCTGCCGAGTCTGCGCATTCGAGCGCTATCACCGCGTCAGCGTATTGCGAAGGAACGGCAGCCGGTACGAAACGCAATTCTTTGCCTGCAGTCAATGCAGCGTCATGTTCCTCAACCCGACTCAGTTCAATGCATTCAGCACTGCGGCACCCAATGTCGAGTTCCCGCCGATCGTTACGCCCCTTCGACGCCGCAGGTAGTCAGCGGAAGGCGAAAGAAGGTACGGGCCGATATCACGGCGGGAGTGCGACCCCAGTCGTCGCAATACGCTGCGACCGGTCGGCTCGTCGGCGCGCCAGGATCCAAGCGAGCCCCATGTACATCGCGGTCACCAGCAGCAGCCGGAGGACCTCGAACCGGGCTTCGTGCCAGCTCGCGCCCATCTGATTGAACTTGAGCATCGCTTGGATGCCATGAGTGCTCGGCAGCAGGTACGACAGCCAGACCACCGGATGCGGGATGGATTCGACCGGGAACGCGAAGCCGCTGAGAAAGAGCAGCGGAATCGAGATCGAGCCGATGATCTGAAGCGCCCGCTCGCGATCGGCCATCCAGCACCCCAGCACAACGCCGAGGGCGCTGATCGCCACCGCGTAGAGCGCGCCGACGGTGATCGCTGCGGCGAGGTGACCGGCGCGAGGCAGATCGTGAAACCAGAAGACGAAGCCGATCCAGAACAGCAGTGCGCACCACGCCAGCAAGGCAAACGCTGCGAGCATGCCAATGAAGGCCCCAGGGGCGAGCCTGCCACCGGGCGCAATGGACCAGCGACCGGCCTCGATCCAAGTGCCGATCACGATGCAGATTCCGATGAGGAGGAGCTGATGGACGATGAGCCCCATCGAAGCCGGCACGACATAGCTCTCGTAGCCCTGTACGGTGTTGAAGAGGGGTTGCTTCACCAGCACGGGTCCGGCGTGTGCCGCCCGCATCAGCACGTCCGGGGGAACATGCACCGCAATCAGTTCCGCGGTATGCGGCACAGCCTGCGCGGCATCGCGCAGGAGCACGTTCGCCGTCGTGCTAAGGACTGTACCGTCAACGACAATATAGCCGCCGTCGCTCATGACCGTAACGCCGGTTGGACTGCCGCGCATCACGTCACGCCAGAAATCCGGCGGAATCGCGATGATGCCGCCAATCTCGAGGTGCTGCAGCAGTGGCACCGCTTCCTGCACGGTGCTCACGACTGCCTTCACTTGCACGTCAGGCGTAGCGTCCAAGTCGCGCTCGAACTGTCGCGACAGGGGGCTCGCGTCGTAATCGGCCACTGCGACGGGAACGTGTCGCACCGTCTGCGGGAGGTAGGGCAGCGGATAGAAGAAGCAGTACAGGATTCCGCCGAGCACCGCCGGAAGCGCAGCGCCCTTATCGTGCAGCACGCTGCCCATCGTGACCCTGAAGGCTTGCCAGGCATTCATCGCAACCCCCACCCAGCAGGTTCACGGCAGCGCCTCGCCAGGCGCGGCAGCGCGAGTGCAAACGGCGGGAGGATGAACACGGCCCACAAGAGCGCAAGGGGAACGAGCGATACGCTCACGGGGGACCCGATGCTCCACTGCTCCTGCAGAATCTCGAAGAAGTAGTGGAACGGCAGCATCTGGCTCCAGACCTTCGCCGTCGTCGTCATGGAATAGAGCGGATAGGTGAACCCGGTAAACGACACGGCAGTCACATTCGTAATCGCGCAGACCGCTAGCGCCACACGCAGGGTGCCGGTGAGCCCTACGAGCAACGCCGGTATCGCGCAGCAGGCGAAGATGAGGCTCGCAAACCCCGCAGAGCACATCAGGAGACTGCCGTTCGCGCTCCATCCTCGGTAGCCGACCAACCACACCATGGCCGCCGTCCCCAGCACGGCGAAGCAGCACAACAACGGCAGGAGTTTTCCGGCGAGCGCAGCCCCCATGCTTCCGCCGGCGCTTTGCAACCACTGCGCGGCGGTTCGGTCCCGAAACTCGCGCCCGATTGCAAAGGCCGCGGCCCCTAGCGCGAAAAGGTGCAGTATCGCCGGCAGGAACGCACCGGTGAGCGCCCGCTCGAACGAGAGCGACGGTGAATACAGTGAGCGCAGATCCACGTGCACCGCATCCGCGCGCATCTGTGCTCCACTGAATCCCCCGCCCAGAGCCGCCAGTGCCGCGAGCCCTCGGGCTCCGATCACCGAGCCCACCGCGCCGAGTACATCGCTCGAGATCGAGGAGTTGGCAGCGTGATACTGCTCGTTGGTATACAAGACCACAGGGAGCGGGTCACCACGCTGCGTGCGACGTTCCCAGTCACGCGGAACCTGGATGATGGCATACGCCCTCCGCTCCCGCACGAGCGCGACGGCATCATCGAAGCTCTGCGGCTGCGCCGCGATTGCCACCGAACGCGTTGCATCGAGCGCGATCTGCAGCTTGCGCGAGAGCTGCGAGTGATCCTCATCGAGGAAGGCGACGGGAAGCTTCGTACTGACCCCGGCGGAGAAGATCGCCCAGACCAAGGTAAGAGCCAAGGCCGGCACCCAGGTAATCAGCGCCAGATCCCACGGATGCGTGCGCAGGTAAAGCACCTCGCGCACACAGGCTGCGCGCATGTTGGCGAGGAACACGCCTCAGCTCCGATCGACGAGCACAGACATGCCCGGGCGCAGCCCATCGATCTTCCCGAGGGGGCGCGCGCGAATCTCGAAGGTCTTGATGTCGTAGCCGCTAGACTCGCGCGTGGCCCGCCACGTGGCGTACTCAGCCTTGGGACTGATGTAGTAGACCGAGAACTGCACCCGCCGGCCGCCGAGCGCCGGGATCCTCCCCGTGATCTGCGTACCGATCCTCACGGACGCCATCTCGCTTTCGCGCAGGTTGAACACGGCCCACACATCATCCAGATTGACCAGCGTGAGAATCGGAAAGCCCGGCGGCGCGAGCTCTCCCTGGTGGAGAACGACTTTGTCCACTTCGCCCGAGATCGGCGACTTGAGTTTGGTGTCCGCCGCCAGCGCATCCACTCCCTCGACGGCAGCGGCCGCCCCCCGCGTCACGGCGGCGGCCGCCATGAGTTCCTCGCGGCGAAACCCGTGCACCGTCAGGTCGTACTGCGCTCGAGCGGCATTCGCGGCCTCGAGAGCGGAGCGGTAGTTGGTGTCGACCTCATCGTCGCGTTGTTGCGAGATGAGTCCGAGACGGTACAGCGCGTTGATGCGTTTGAACGTCGTCTCGGCGAGTCGTGCATCCGCCTCGCTGCGCTCCCAGGTCGCCTGCGCTGCGCGGACCTCTTCGCGCCGCGTCCCATCATCCAGCAGCTGCTGGTTCGCCCGCGCGGCATCCAGCGCCGATTCGGCTTCGGAAAGCTTCGCCTCGACCTCCGGACTGTCCAGCACGACGAGGGGGGTCCCCCGGTGAATTTCATCGCCCTCCCGCACCTCGAGCTTCTTTACCCGCCCAAGGATCTTGGCCGAAACATCGATGTACCTGCCATCGATCTCGCCCTGGAGCGGGGCCCGCTGCGGCCGGTTCGCGAGATAGAGGCCGTAGATCAGAAAGGCAGCGATGGCCAAAGCCGCCAACGGGCGCCACATGCGAGCCATGCGAGATGGCGGTTTTTCGTCGTTTCTTTTGGACTCGGTCATGGCGAAAGCCTGATGTCAGCGTGTCGGATGTATTCGGGCAGCGAGTGCGCTTGCCCCGCGGCCTGCAGGAGCTGTACGAGGGCGATGTCGTAGTCGTACGCGGCGAGCGCCCGCTCGGTACTCGCTTGTGCGAGGTCGTTGCGCGCTTCATTCACATTGAGAGTCGTCGCTTGTCCCTCTGCGAAGCCGCGCTCGCGCAACCGCTGGTTCTCCTGCGCGAGCGATATCGTGGATTCGACCAACCCAAACTGCTCGCGAGCCTGCTCGACCTTTCGATACATCGACTCGACCCGCGTCGCGATCGCGATACTGCCGGCGTCCTCGAGCGACTGCGCCGCGCGCAGACCCTGCCGCGCCGCATCCACCGCACTGACGCGGTCCTCGTGGGAGAAGAGCGTGAACCGGACTCCGACCCCCGCAATCCAATCGGGCTCGATGAGAGTCTGGTACTTGTGGATCAGGCTGTAGGACCCGAACGCAAAGATCTCGGGCTTCCAGAGCGACTGGGCCAATGCGACGCCCTGCTCCGCCTGGTTGCGCCGTGAGGCGAGCCTCGCGAGGGTTGGGCTTTCGCGCTGGGCGTCCCGCAGCCATTCGGCCAACGGCTTGAGGGGTAGCGTGGAAACGAACAAGGGGGTGCTGGTACCGATGGGCTCCGAGCTGTGCAGCAGCCGCCGCAGATCCGCCGCCGCGATCTGCCGGTCGCGCTCGGCGGCCACCTCCTCGCGGGCGGCCTCATCGCGCGCAACTTGAGCGCTGAGGCGCTCGACTTTGGGGATGATGCCGTGACGCTCGAACTGAATTGCCCGCTCGAGCTCTCGGTTGGCCTGATCGAGCGCCGCGCGGCGCGTATGCTCGACGCTCTGCGCGAGCTCCAAGCCGAAGTACACCTGGGCCAGTAGCACGTCCAGATCCTCCTCTGTGTTGGCGAGGTCGGCGTTCGCCGCCTCGACCCCCGCGGCAAGCGCCCTCTGGGTCGCCGTGATGCGCCCTCCCGAGTAGATGGACCAGGTGCTGTCGAGCGCAGAACGGGGTCCTCTGAAGTTCTCACTGAAGGCGATGCTCCCTAACGGAGTGCCGTCGATCGTGCCCTTCTTCTCTCCGAACATCTCGATGGCATTCACCGACAAATCGGGCCACCCGAGCCTGCGCGCGGCCCGTACCTCGTCCTTGCTGCGATCGACCACCGCCTCGCCGGCTTTGAGAGTGTCCGACACCCTCTTGAGCAGGGCTCTCGCCTCGTCGTAGGAAAGAGTCGGAGGATCTGCCGCGCGTGAGGACTCGCAATCGGCGATCGGGAGCATCACGAGCAGCGCTTGAAGTATTACGCACACCGCCCGCGGCCGCAGGCGCCTGCGACGAGCCTTCGCGAGCCTGCCGTTGGCGCGGTACCCGGTCGTGCTCATCGGCTCGCCCATGGCGCACCGACGGTCCTGACGAAGATCGCGCTGGGGATGCAGGCGCCTGGGTACATTGTCCACTCTTAAAGCGTGATTCCACGAGACCACCGACGACGACCGCTGCTTCGGCCCGCGGGCACGTCCGTTTGAGCTGAGGTTACGGCGGCCCGACTCTCTTGAGACACACCGATTGCCATCTCATCGCGCAGGGCGAATCGCGGCTGCAGTGCGGAAGCCATGCATTCCCTTTCCGCATCTTGAACTTAGGAGCCGCGGCTCACCGCTGATTCACCGGGGCGCCTGCGCCCCTCGGCGTAGTGTTTGATCGTCGTACAGGCGCTTGCGCTAATGGAGCTCGACGCGCCGCCCGGCTCGCGATGGCCTGCAACGCGCTCGCTACAACACACCCAAGTCGTACGGATCGACCTCGAGCGCCTTTGGCTCACCATCCACGGCAAGCCGCACCGAAAGATGTGGAATCTACAGAGAAGACCGGAGGGCGGGCTCCAGCATTCACGATGCGGCCGCTGGTGATGCGCGCGACACGAGCGCCATCGGGGCGACTTCCCGCGGGACTGCGCTGGCGCTCTGCAACGCCGTCGTCGCTGCGATGAACGCCAGCACCCGCTCGATGGACTGCGGCGACTTGAGGCTGCTCCAGCCGCTGCGGCAGACGGGGATGACCCTTTGCGGGATGGCTGCCGGATGCCACGGGTGAGATCGGAAGACTCCGCGGGGCAACTCGTGGACCAAATCGGGCGGCACCTTGCACTCCTCGGCTGGCTCGGCGGCCAGGGCATACAGTTTGCCGGCTACGGCGCACCAATGCTTCGCCAAGGGCGCGGTCAGAGCCCCGGCGTAGCCGATGAGGATTCCTGAGGCCACCAACGCTCCCTGTCGACGCAGAGGTTGCGCGGCCAAGGATACGGGGCGCCGTGCAAGGCCCCCGACGATCAGGGCCTCTCCCTTGGCCGGGCGCTCCAGGGTGAGATAGTCCTCACCGCATGAGTTCTCCATGTCGAGCATGCCCAGGGTCACCACACCTTCGGGAATT
>Ga0335072_10006430_pt1 | contig 17172 bp, 20 predicted proteins | sample Lox_Sample_21_FD_206725 | JGI IMG/M metagenome (GOLD analysis project Ga0335072, IMG submission 206725) | Soil microbial communities from Loxahatchee National Wildlife Refuge, Florida, United States - Lox_Sample_2.1 | ecosystem: Environmental > Terrestrial > Soil > Wetlands | place: USA...
CCAAGGCCACTAGGCTGAGAGTATATGTGCTGGCGAGAGACCGAGTAATAGGCTCCTCAGCTTTCAGTTTCTGTACTTTTGAGCAGGATTGAACTGTATATAGCCGACATCTTTAACACAGTCTCGAAGCCAGGAATTGCCACAGCAGCAGCGCCTAATGTATCAATGTCCTCCCTTTCATCCAATACCGACCAGTGGATAAGTATGTGGACGATTCAGTCAGGGGGCTCCGAGTGGCTTTGGGCCGTGCTTGCGACCCCAAAACTGCAAGGACTGCCTCTGCATTCTGTACGTTTTTGGATGCTATTTAGCTTTCACCTCTGCTAGCAATAAACAACCTTAGGCCATACGGCGACACAAAAGGTTCACGACAACATCAACTTTAGTGATCTTACTACACTGTCAAATGGCGATGACTTCAGAGCGTCAGTTCTCGAGATCTCATTGCTTTCGCCATCTCGGGCTAATTTCTAACTCTTCGATCAATGAGAGAACCGAGAAGAGGCCGGCGCGATAATGCATTACGGAGGCTACTGAGAGGTCACTACTTGAATCGAAAGAAGAAATATACTAGGTCAGGGACGCTACAAGTTGTGCCTAGATAAGATTTTTCGTAGATGCAACTACCGTGTCAATAGTGCACGTGAAAGTCTACTACTTGTGTCCTAAGTCTTTGAGACTCGTCACTAGAGTCGATGCTTTTCTCGGTTGCCACCATTTCGATTGGCGGGCCAGTATCCCCTCGTTCTCCCCTCTCGCTGCAACTGTTCACGCGCTGCCCGCTCTCTCGCATAACGCCAGTGCGTCTGCTTGTTACACTGGATGCTGACGCTCTCATGGCTGTAGCGAGCGAAAACGGCGGACTGATAGGGGGATGGCACTGTTAGGATAAGAGCCTTGGAATTTGCGAACGATGAAGATGAAGTCAAGGATGTCACCACAGAAGGAGGGGAGCAGTTTTGGAAGAACCAGATATGCTAATGCTCAGAAGTACTTGACCAGCAATAAGCGCATCTTTGACCTACTGCGCACGTAGTACTGCTTCGTATAGGCAGTGCCATAGAAAACCGTCTCATTTTGGTCAAACGAGACTACCTCAATTCGCATGGCAATGATGCCTTGAACGAGCAGGATGCAAGATTTGCCAAACATCTCTAAAACCAGGCTCCTCGGGATACCCCGCATCGCCCTGACGTCCCGGCAGAGTTGTTCCCCAAAGAATGGATGGAGCCAAAAGCCAAAAAAGATATCTTGTGCGTCCGCCGAGACTGTCAAACGTTTAGTCAGAATTCTACGATTCAGTGAAAGTGCCTAACCTCGAACTCGGACCTCGAGCAATCACGAACAATTCGTGGGAAGCTCGAATTCTACCTGCAATTATGGATTAGTCCCCAATACTTTCTACGGAATCGCTTCAACGAACCCCTGAACTACGAACGCGAAATGTGCGGCTGCTTGGAGCATATTGTGGGAAAAGTGTGGTAGAAATGGATCATATAACTTCAAGACACGTGAAAAAGGTTGGAATATTCCGTCAAGATGAGTCACCTGAAAATGGCTTTACAGTGAGGCACCCACAGCTAGGAATGCGAAGATCTGACCAGCAAAAATGGTCATCAAAAGGGCCACAGCCTGTCAACCATTGACGCCGCGCATATGAGACCGGGAGGCCACCAGAGAACCCCCAGTCCCTGTTGTCGCGTGACCACCTGAACAAACGAAAAGTCTTCTCGATTCTTGACGATTTTTTGCATTCGTACAATATAGACGATATTTAGACATGTAGCTCACCCAAAGGCAAGGCTAGCTAGTGCGGCAGGAATGGTCTTCTGCCCTCGTGGCTGGTAAGAAATCGTAACAAAGTAAGAACATACATATGCAATGCTCGCTAGAACGCTCGGAATGCCAGATTGCAAGATGGGGTATACGCTCAAAAAAAGGAAACAACCACCGTAGTGCAACACTCACTGCGCAGTAACGGTCCTCCCATTGAACGTCAACTGCGCGGTATACATGCCCCTTGGTGTATACCCAACATAGCCCGTTGTGTCATCGAGGTGCCCATGTAGCACCACCCGCGAGCCATCCTTTACGATATCAGACCCGCCCGGCCCCCGCAAGTCCGGCCCATCACCAGTGATAAACAGCGGCCGTTCGGTCTTCGTATACGGTCCGTAAATTGACGTCGCAGTCGCATAGCTGGTATCATACAGCGGTCCGCTAAAGCAATTGGACGAGAAGAAGAGGAAGTAAATCCCCTCGTCGCTGCGGTGAAGCGATGGCGCTTCAATAAGCGGTCCGTCAAAGTTGTCGCGGTTGAGGACCTCAGTCGGTTCGCCGATCGGCGTTACGCCATCCTCCGCAACCTCTTGCAGCATGATCGGCGTCGGGACGATGGGCGCAACGCTGTTCATGCACTCGCCGCCGTGGCCGATGCTGTTTCCGTCCACTTTGTACACAACGTATCTCGTGCCATCAACGTCTTGGAATCCGTCTGCATCAATGGCGCCACCTTGGCCGATCGGGCATGCAAAGGGTGTATCTTGAGGTTTGTAGGGGCCGAGGATGGTCTGGGATGTTGCAGTGCCAACGCAGTGGTGCGCCGAGTTGCCTGCAATCTCGTCCGCGTAGTACATCACAAACGAGCCGTCGTCCTGATTTGCGGTTAGCTTTTGACAGTCCCCCAAACCCAATTTCAGCACGCACCACTTGCACAATGTCCGGCGCCCAGACCCTTCCACCTGTAGCCCATGCACCAACATCAGGCAGCGCATCTTGCCCATGTAGATACGTCCACGTTTCATTGTCGGTTGATGTGGCCATCTGCACATGTATCATTTTCCCACCAACTCCTCTATTATTCGTTGCAAAAGCATATGATGTACCGTCGACGTGTATTATTGATGGGTCAGGGAAATTAAGGTCAACAACTGGGCCGAGGACCGTTGCGAAGTAGGAAGCAGGGTCGCTCCGGGAAACGATAGGTGGTGATTCGAACTGTCGGACCGCATTCCCGAAATACCGCACAGCAGCATTTAGAGGCCCGACATTGGGAACACTGGAGATGATCGAAGAAGCAAGAAGCGCCGTTGGAATAGCGACCATGGTGGCCCGTAGTTTTGAACGAAAGGAAAACAAAGATAGTCTATGAAGAAGCGGACGATACGTTGAACGACAGTGGGCGCTCGTCGGAGCGACTAAAGGAAACAAAGAGGGCGGGCGTAATGACCGATGCTTTTCTGAAGGGTGCGCCATGGTGGGCGATAGTGACTGATATATCGTGAGTTTAGTTGCCGAACGCTGACCTAGCCTAGGGGGTGTGTGGGTTATTTCAAACAAGGGGCTCAAATGGATATCCGACTGACTGGGTTAATGCGGGGTCACACTGAGGTTGAAATAGCCGCTTGTTATCCTACCGTAGCAAGTGACGGTCGCAGATTTGGTGTAGAAAGTGATACGGCTAGGTCGGCGTTGGTATTGACGAAACAGTTGCATTCAGTGCTCATCACGAGATTTGTTGCTTGTGTGAGGGGTCACAGATGGCTCCTATTTTCGGCTGGTGTCAACGTCCAATCGTTCCCGCGCTTAGGGTCGATTCTCTCGCCGCCTAAGCCTCCATACCAACTCTATCTGGCTGGCCGGTGTTCGGCGGGGCCTTCTAACCAACCACAGCCGCTCAGGCTGTCCATTTCAAGGCTTAACTTGTAGCTTAATTTTCATGTGAAGCTCCCTGGCGTGTGTTAAACAGCCTCTCATCCAGGGAGACCGCTCGCATGACATGTGGCCACAACAGGCGATTATGGGTGCGGTAGCGAGACAACTACAGTACCCTGTGGGCTGAAAATCTGTAGCGGGACTTGGGGCAAATACGGGTGGCTCAGCTGTGCCGAGAGGATGGAAAAGCTTGAATACGGGTTATGGCGCATCGTCGCAACACGATTTCTAGGCAATTTTAACGTTATTTGAGACGCGCATGCAATACCCACTGAGGGAAGGCCTTTGCAGAAAAGTGGTGCAACTGAACCAATGACGTGTTGGCTTGCCCCTTTTTACTTTCCAAACCCTCTTCCTATTTCAATTTCCGATGACTTACGTGGCCTGCTTGTAGACTTCCACAGCCTTGGCATGACAACGTCACCTTCTCGGTACGTATCTGAGTAGCGTGGCCAAATACGACATCGTGTCGCTGTTATTTGGGAAAGTCGTCAGTTGCCGCGAGCCGTGATATCAACTCTACCACAGTTTTGAGTTGGAGTCTTCGTAAACCCCTTGTAGTCGCCCGAGCCAGCTTCGATAAACCGAAGCACCTTGTGTTCCTTTGATAGGTTTGACATGCAATCTCTGTCATAATCCAACTCCGGCCTTGCAACAGGAGTGATGTTCCTCAGCAATCAATCGACGTCTAGAATTTCGCGCGAACCTTTTCGACAGCGCCCCCGACCACAAAAAAAAAAGATCTCATGCTGATGATTGAATCTCCGTTTGGACCCACTTCTCTAGACCACCTTTGGCAATGATCTCCTGCACATTTGGTGGCAGCTCACCAACCTTCTCAGTCCATTTTTGGCCATTTGGTCCCTCTTGCACCTCTATTTGACTCTTCTTCACGTCCCAGACCAGCTTCCAGCCCGTCCTCCTCGACAGCTTTTTGACTTGAGGCGCTGGTGAAGCGGGGGAAGGTGAATCAAGGCTCTGTTGTTCCTCCTTGTTTCCGACAGGTTCTGTGATCTCGTCCTTGTCTGTTGAGGCAGGCTTGTCGGAAAATGTCTCCCGTAACCTCCGCACAAGCCTTGGAACTTCCAAACTCATGAGTGCATTGTTGATGCTATTGCGAGAGAAGATATTCCCGAAGCTACCTGCAACCACCAGAGGAATCTTCTTTGCTAGGATTGCCGTTGCGGCTTGTTCTCGAGAGCTACCCACTCCGAAGCTATACCCGGACACCAGGATGTCTCCTTCCCTCGCTATGGATGAAAAGTCGGGATCGTAGTTGGACATGCAAACTTCAGCCATCTTTTCGACTGGCAGGTTGTCTTGGTAGGTGAATTTTCCAGGATAGATTCCATCAGTATTTATATTGTCAGCATCGCAAAAGATAATCTCCCCTTCCACTCTCTCAGGAAAGCCCGGATAGACATCCGTGACTGCCACCGGTTCTTCTATAGGCTTGTCGCCAGTACCGAACGTCTGCTCAGCAACCTGAACCATGCTGTCAAGTTGTCCGATGATCTTCTGGAGAGCTTCTTCCGCATCGATCATGCGATCTTCTTCTCTAGTGCCATCACCTTCGCCTCGGACGACCCCGCTCCATCCCTTAGGCTGCTCGTACCAGCCTGGGCCACTGATTGTGCCATTCAGGGCACTTGCAGCAACTACTTCCGGGCTCGCCAGGTATGCCTCTGCCTGAGGACTGCCCATCCTACCTTTGAAGTTGCGGTTCGTCGCACTGATACCTACTTGACCTGGCTCAAGCAGTCCGGGTTCGAGGCCAATGCAAGGGCCACAGCCGGCAGGGAGAGGCTGTGCACCAGCTTCAATCATCACCTGCCAATCACCCTGTTCCTCGGCAATCTTCTGCTCGGGAAGCGAGGCAGCGGCAATATAAAACTCCACTCCATTGGCAATCTTGGGAATTTGGTCGTTGTTGTCTTTGGCAGCATCTCTGAACACCTTAGCGGCTGCTGCAAGATCTGATGCGCGAGCGTTCGTGCATGAGAGGAGGTAAGCTTTGTTGATTTTGATCGATTGAGCTTCAAGCTCCACTAATGGCGTTGCAACTTTGACCGAGTTTGGACCTGAAACATACGGCGATAAGGTGCTAAGATCCAGATGAAGATATTTGGCGTACTGAGCTCCTTTATCCGCTTCGATCCGGTTTTCAAAGAGTTGATCTAGACGCGGGTGTGAGAATCGCTCACTCGTGCTCCGGCCCTCTGATTTGTCCATTGCAGCCATAGTAGCCTTAGATCGCAGCCAACCTTTCAAAACGTTGTCCACGGGAAAGACTGTGAATCCTTATTAGCACGTATCGGTGATAGCTGGTGCAATTTCGACAGTGGTAGCCGGAAAGGATAGCCATCAAAGGACATGCGGGCTTTGTTCTGCATGCACGTTTCCAAGACCATGTAAAGCCCGGAGCATATCGTGACAAAAGGCTGAATCAACTCCGGCTACCACTGATACAGTTTTGAAGGAACGGGACTACTCACTTCCGGTCAGTGCACCCCATTCTGTTGTCATGTTGGCAATTGTCAGGCGGTCATCGACCTGCAGACTCTTCAATGTTTCCTCTGAGCCGGTGAACTCGATCGCGTGATTCAAGACATCATCCTTGTCGAAGAGGCCGCATAAAGCAACAATCACGTCCTTGCCCGTCACGCCTTTTGGTAGGACTCCTGTGAAAGTGACCTTTGCAACGGGCGGAACCTGCCACCAAGTCCGGCCAGTAGCCCAAATGCTCGCAGCATCTGTTCTGACAACCGGTGTGCCCAAACACCCAATGCCACCGTACATGTTGGAGTGGCTGTCACTAGCTACAACCAAACTCCCAGGCCATGCGTAGCCCTCTTCAACCATTATTTGGTGTCCGATGCCTCGTCCAGCAGGATAAAAGTCCACGCCGTGTTTCCGGGCAAATTCCTCGATCTGCCGATACTTGGTGAGATTCTTCTCCGACTTATTTTGAACATCATGGTCAAGGGTGATGACAATTTGCTTGGGATCCTTCAACTTCGACGCTCCAATCGACATAAATTTAGAGGCCACTGGCCATGAATTATCGTGCGTCATGCACCGGTGCGGCGAAATGGTCACATAGTCTCCAGCCCTCACGAACTTGTCTTTTGCCAATCCGACAGCATATTGCTGCACGATCTTCTCCGTCAGTGTTTGCGGGATACGTGGGGAGGATTTGAGCGACTCGAGAATGGCGGCTGAATTGGGGTCTTCAGTCTGCGAGTGGAAAACCTCTAGTGGTCGAGGAGCACTGGTAGAAAAGGTGTGGAGTGGGCCCCGGAGGCGCGTTGCTAATCCAACTCGAAGAGCCTTTGACGGCAATCCCCGTAGTTTGAGCTATGGCAAAAGTGAGTATCGAGGTCTGAATCATGGTTAGGAAACTCACAGTCATGCTTGATGTCACTGAAGCAGGCCAGAGGTCAACAGGAAAATTCCTCCGAAGTCGGGGAGCTCACTGCAAACAATCCAAACGCCAAGAGTGGGACTATCCAATAATTTTGCCCTTCAATGGTCACTCGAGTCATAAAATTCGTTGGAAACAAAACCTGCAAAATCAATAGCAGCACCCCATTTGAGTGTATCGTTATTCTTCTAGGTCTGTTTATCAGTGTGCCTAAGAGCATCATTTGCGGCACACCGGACGACACGCTTGAGAAGCCTTGGGGCAGATCTTAAAGTACTCCTAACACAACGCTAGCAAACGTTTGAGAACCACCCCCCGGAGCCCCGCAGCCTTTGAAGTATTTTCTGTGATTGAGGTGCCCGCACACAGTAACCGGACCATTTCAAGATGCCATCCCGGGAAGAAATTGCATACTTTGGGGCCGGACCAGCCCCTCTACCCACCTCTGTCATTGAAGCTGGCGGCAAAGCATTTGTCAACTACAATGATACGGGCCTTGGTCTGGCAGAGATCTCACATCGTTCTCCGACTGCCAACAAAATCCTTGCTGAGGCAAAGGAAGCACTCATTGCAATGTACGACATTCCTGATAGCTACGAAATCTTGTTCATGCAAGGTGGTGGCACGGGCGAGTTCAGTGCTGTTGTCCACAACCTGGTGAGTGTTTGGGTTGAGAGAAGGAGACGCAAAGCTGAGAAGGAGCTTGGACTAAATGAGGATCAAATGGTGATAAGGCTGAGGAAGGAAATTGACCAAGAACTGAAACTGGACTATATTGTAACTGGATCTTGGTCTCTCAAAGCTTCTCAGGAGGCTTCGAGGTTGCTGGGTGCTAGGTGCGTGAACGTGGCTGTGGATGCAAGAAAGTTCAACGACGGCAAATTCGGCAAGATTCCCGACGAGAGTACGTGGTCATTGACGCCCACGAAGAAGGAAGGCGGTCACGGTTCAGCTTTGGTATACTATTGTGATAATGAGACAGTGGACGGAGTCGAGTTCCCTTCATTTCCCCAATGCCTAGAACCACAGGGCGGGGAAGAGGAGGACGAAAGGCTGGTCGTGGCAGACATGAGCTCGAACTTTCTAAGCCGGAAGATTGATGTCAGAAAATTTGCCGTCATATTCGTAAGTAAAAGGTTGTCTTCATTCATCAAGTCCATGCGTTGACCACTTATAGGGTGGAGCTCAGAAGAACGTGGGTGTCACTGGTATCACGGTCGTGATTGTCAGAAAGTCCCTTTTACCACCACTTACTGCCACACCGGCGCCGTCATTACTTCACAAGCTCAATATTGGCGGCATGCCAGGAGCCATCATGCTCGACTATGCCACCATTGCCAAGAACAATTCGCTGTACAATACTCTCCCAATCTTCAATCTCTGGATAGCTGGACAAGTAATGGCCAACCTTGTCTCGACATTCGGTGACAGGAAGGTCGCAGGCCAGGAGGAGATTGCCGTCAGAAAGGCTGGCCTGCTCTACGAAACCTTGGACAAATACCCGAACGTCTATCGGGTTGTCCCAGAAAAGAGCGTCAGAAGTCGAATGAATATCTGCTTCCGAGTTTATGGTGGCGACGAAGCCAAAGAGAAGGAGTTTCTTGCGGGAGCCGAGAAGAGAAATTTGACAGGCCTGAAGGGACACCGGTCTGTTGGTGGGATAAGAGCAAGCAACTACAACGCAGTGCCGATGGCCAATGTGCACCAGCTTGTTGCGTACTTGATCGAATATGCTACATCATAGAACAGAAGAATGCTCCAAGTAGACAGTGTTTAGAAATCAAAAGCAGCAAAATCCACTGGAATATCTCTTCGAATGTGGTTTCGAGCTTCGGGGACCATCCGCGCCTAGTGATGTTGTTGTATTAGCCGCATCAATGGTGTAGCGATTGAAGAGAGATGGTTTGTGGCGTAAGGATGGAGATTATCCGACCACATTCATTCTAGATCCCGATCAAGACTTGAGATGGAGCGAGAAAGACACGATCTACTTTCTTGCCGAACGTTGGTTAGTGACCGCAACCGCAAACTCATGGTACAACTACAAACCACGTAACTCGACAGCTCGTCAGACAGCTCGTCAGACAGCTGTTGGTCAGTAAGAAGATGCCCAAATTTGCGCTTATGACAGATCTGACACAATGATGTGCGGCGAAACTTGAAGGGGCTTTCCCAAGGGGGCGACTCGCCGGGCCGAATCCGATTTAGCGTGTGCAATTTTTAGGAGTAAGATGGGGAAAAGGATTTGGGCTGCGCAAAAGCCACGAAGCTTGCACCTCGATGATCGGCAAATCCGGCAAGTTCGTGACCCACTCGCCTTCCCCATGGCATACGCAATCGTTGCCCACCTTCAAATGTTGAAGATGCTTGGTCTGCATAGCGATGCGCGCGAGGAAGGACTCTACTCCCTCTCTTTCACAGGAATATCATGAGCTGAAGCGACTTGACACGCAATTTGACGCCCCCAAGGTTTTGAGACGTTTCAGGCCAAAGTTGCCGGAGGCACGGAGTCTGACATGAGGCACTGCCATGCACCTGGCACGCTAAGGACTTTCGCCGCGTCATGTCCGTAGACGGCCCACGAAGGCGTTGTGCCATGTATTCGTATATCATCTCTTCTGTTCTCAGCCTGCTTTCCATTTCTTTTTGGCTTGCTAACGAGTCTCTTGTTAATTGCAAGGGCGTTTTTACGGAGTCTCTTTACCGACTTTCTTTTCCCATTCCTCTTCCTTTCCTTCAAACAATCCAACATCCTCCCCCCTTTTCTCCTCGAACTCGACCAATTAATTCTCCGTCCACTATGAAGGCACTCGACTTCTTAGCGGTCACAGTCGCCGCGCTTTCGGTAACTAGAGTGTCTGCAATCTCGCTGGCTCCGCGATCGTCATCTCCAAATGTTATTGGCCTCGACATCGAAAGGAGAGCCGTTAATCCCTTGAATCACGATAAGAGCCGGAGGAGGAAAAGAGCTGGAACTATTTCCGAGACGCTGGACAATGAAGAGACACTCTATTTCGCCAATATAACACTGGGCACTCCTGCACAAAGCCTACGGTAAGTGGTTTCGCACACGCCGCAGTGTCCTCCCAATCTGTCACCCCATTCTGCTCATGTCCTGTTCCAATGCTAACTTTTACTATCTAGCATGCACATAGATACTGGCTCGTCAGACTTATGGTGCAATTCCGCAAGCTCATCGCTATGCCAGCAAAGCTCAGATCCTTGCACTGCGTCAGGGACCTACGACAGCAGCTCCTCTTCCACCTACAAACTTGTAAACGACAATTTCAATATCTCATACGTGGATGGGACTGGAGCTAGTGGAGACTATGTTACAGATACACTGTCAATAGGAGGACAAACGTTATCAGACTTTCAATTTGGCATTGGCTTACAGTCTACCTCGTCTGAAGGAGTTCTGGGCATCGGCTATACCTCAAACGAGATCCAGGTCAACCGGAACCAGCAACAAGCGTATCCTAACCTGCCGGCTGCAATGGTGGATGCAGGGCTGATCCAATCGAACGCTTATAGCTTGTGGCTCAACGATCTGGAAGCGAGCACCGGCCAAATTCTCTTCGGCGGCGTCAATACTGCAAAATACACTGGCTCCCTTGAGACCGTACCCATCATCCAGGAGTACGGCGCGTACTACGAATTCATCATCGCCCTTACCGACCTCAGCATCAGTGGCAGTGGTAGTATGAGCTCGTCAAGCAGCCTGCCCGCTCCAGTCCTCTTAGACTCCGGTTCTTCGCTCTTGTACCTTCCAGACGACCTAACAACAGACATATTCAACGAAGTGAACGCTGTCTATGACTCCAACGCCGGTGTAGCTTACGTGGACTGCTCCCTCGCCAACAGCGATTCGTCCATCTCCTTCTCCTTCAGCGGAGCTACCATCTCCGTCCCATTCAGCGAGCTAGTCCTCAACGCTGGCACAAACTCCGAGGGGCAAGGGCTGACGTTCCAAAACGGAGTGCAAGCGTGCATTTTTGGCATCGCACCAGCTGAAGACAGCACACCTGTCCTTGGCGACACCTTTCTCCGCAGCGCCTACGTTGTCTACGATCTTACAAATAATGAGATCTCCCTAGCGCAGACGGATTTCAACTCCACATCTGACAACATCCAGGAGATCACCAACGGTACCAGTGGTGTGCCAGGTGCAACCCTTGTGGCGACTGCCGTGACCACTGTCGTGGCAGGGACAGGTGGTGCGAGACTTGGCGGGCCAACTCCTGCACTGACGGGCTCAATCTCTGGAGCAGCCGTTCCGATGCAAGTGCCCATGGCTCTAGCCGCAGTTGTACTCGTCGGAGCCATGATGTCTGTGCTGTAATAGAATTCAGAGAACGCCTTGCCACCGAAATACGAAACACCAGAAGCATGAGCAGAGATGTGAAGTTATCCAGTGTGGGCACTGATCTGCCTCTACTAATTCCAGTCGGCAAGGGATGATTGAAGAAGATTCTGCTTTCAATCTAAGCATTTTGAGCGAGCATAGCATTGCATTGGCTGCATACCTGCCACGGCGTTGGATTTACTACGGGATGGATATGTACAAAGACGTGTACCGGAAGAGACTCCAGATGGGATGGTACTTCTTGGACGGATATAGGGTAGACCCGTATCTACGATCATGGATGAATGAAGAATGCGTCCTCACTTTATGAAAACCTCTCTTTCACTCGAGCTTTGTTAATGCGGCAGCGCTAATTGCCGGCGGAATAATTGACGGGTGATGGGAGCCCGGGGTGAGCCTCACCCAGGATGCGCGCGAGCACGCGTCGCTCAGGGGCGGCATCACCCTAAGACTGGAGCAGGTTGAGCTTGGGGCAGATTTTACAACTCTTGGGCGGGAAAAAGGACCAAAAATCTGCATCAAGTTCGACTTTCCGTTCACCCACCACCTCGCGAGCAGGGTGAGCAGAGAGTGAGTCGCTGGTGAGGGTTGCCCGGCTCACCCCCTCCTCTCGTAATTATACTCTCTCCTTATTACACTTACAAATGCCTTCCTCCTGTTCTCTTCTCCCCTTCCTTTAACCTTTCTGCCTTCTTTACTACGCTTAGACTCTCCTTCCGCCCCTCGTCTTCGCGCCTGCCTGCAACCTCTGCCATAAGTAGAAAACCTGATTGGGAGCTGGTAGCTCGAGTAAAAGCCAAAGGGTATCAGAGGGAGGCACATAAAGAGAAAGACAATAATGACGCGTCGCTGGACCGCTACGCTCTTTGAGTGAGAACCTCTTTACCCTGCCGGACGTGAGCCTGGTACTGACACAAAGCCTTAGATAGAACCTTGACCAAATACGGGAGGACTTTGCACGGAGTGGCCTTCTCACTCCCGACGAAGCCATGATCAGGAAACGCCGCCTTGGGGAAGGAGTCGGTGCTCCTGGTGTGCCCACCGCGAAAGAACTTCATCCACTTCTCCGCCATCCCAACCCGCGGCAAGATAGCCGACTTACCCACTATCAACTCAGTCAATGCCTTTACGAAGTAATTCTTCGCCGGATTCACTTAAGTCACAGAGACCCCGACAATCAAGAAAAACGGAACCGAAGTATTTAGTGTGAGTTACTAACAACCATACATGAATGGACGAGCCACCTGACGAACCCCGGTATCCTGAAATGCTTGCCCAGTGCCCTCACCTAGTTGCCCGCCTCCAGGTCTTCCTAGTCATGAGGCCTGCGGCCAGCCCATGCCCCCTAAGCGCCCATAATTTAAGCGGCGGGGAGGGGTCACATTTACCGCCTAATTGTTACGGATTCAGGCCTCTGGCCTCGACGCATGTCTTGGCATAGAGCTTGGCGGGGCGGCCTTGGCACTTGGCGCACACAGGGGTTGTCTTTTGTACCTAGCGGCCCCGCCTCATCTTCCTCCCTTCTTTAGATTTGTTGCCCTAGATACATCACCTCTATGATTCGCTCTAGACTGGCCTCCTAACACCAATGGGACAGCGAAAACAGTGCCTTTCGACCTCTAATTAGCACTCAGTGAGAGGAGGCGGCGCGGTGACTAATCAGGTAACGAGATAAAAAGGCAACACATAGAGTGTGAAAGGGTCGGAACGTGGGCAAACCATAGCAACAACAACGGCAAGCCCAAGAGAGAGAGGGAAGGGGGGGGCGGACTTTGCCGTGCCAGCTAGCGTGTACGGCAAAGCCTAGGCCGAACTCATGTCGACCCTAGAAAACAGGGAGAGAAGATCTATGTAGTATGTACCATGTGTAACAATCTGTCTATGCTAGGGGTGGTATCCATGCCACCACAGCAGAAACGACGACAGCGAGGTCTATGGAGAGCACGGTATGTTCATTACCTCAATAATCAACTACTAATAATTTGGGCGTGGGGTTTGAGCACGGGCCACAATTGCACAGGATAAAGTTGCTTGATTGCAAAACTCATAACCCGCATTTACTTTCCCAAGCAATCCTTCCTCACCTCATACCCTTTTGATTGGGATGGCTCCCAGAGGGGGGGGGGAAAGGGGGGCCGCTCTGTGCTTCAACTCTTCCATTCCGGCTAACCCCGTCACCACGACCGTGTCCACTCCGTGCAATTGTCTTCAAATGCACCCTTTCTGCAACGGGGCGCCGCCCGTTTATTACAGCCTGATGACTTGGGGGAATCCTCACCTAACTGGCCCTGCGAAACCCCTTCTGGAGAGCTCGTATGCACCACGACCACGCCAACCTTGCTCTATACAGCTAGGGGCATACTAGCATCTCGAGCCCCGCGATAAGGCCTCGACTGCCCACGAGCAGACTTTTCTTCTCTTTGTGCAACGTCTTGTAATCTAGGACTATATAGCATCGTTCAATTATATCACGATCCCTGTTGAACTTCCTCCAACGTCCTCACGTCCCTCGGACTTTCAAACTTCCCCCCTCCTGTATTACCCGCTACCTATACCTCCAACCATGTCAGCAACCACCACAGCCCCCAGCCGCAGCGCCCTCCTCGGTCCCTTGACTACAGTCTTCACCCCGCCACCCGCCTGCACCGTCGCCGTCATGAATTGCAACACGTGTAACTACGGCTGGCTTGCGCAAACCTGCTACAGCAGCAACTCGGTCCAGCAAAACGCCTCCGATGCGCCCTCCTGTTGGCCTTCACAAACGAGTACACGGCATGGGACGCTGGCCGGGTACGGCTTTTATTCTCCTGGTCTGGTCTGCCCAAGCGGATATACCACTGCGTGCGCTGCCGCAGGGACAGCCAAGACCGCTGTGTCCAGCCTAGCGGGGGGGACCGTGTTTCCATTTCAGTATAGTTTGTTTCCAGGGGAAACAGCGGTTGGGTGTTGTCCGACGTATGTATCATATACATTTCCCTCCATTCTCTTATTACTCAAATTTTACGGCATCTCCCCCTCTCCTGTCCCAACTCTACCTTCCCTCGAATCATATCTAAACTAACGGCCCTCTGACAAGTGGCTACACCTGTTTGCCCCACTGGGCACAAACCTGTCTCTCTCTCGCCACTTCCACCAGCTTTCCCGGTGTCACTTGCGACGGCGCCACCAGCGACGGCTTCTCCTTCTGGACCGTCCCCTTCACATATGTAGGGACTGAGCCGTTTGGAGCATTTCTGACTTCCACTGCGACTAACAACGCTACCATTACCGTCTCGACCGTCTCGATCTACGCCCCGCTCATCCAGATCAACTGGAAAGCGTCGGACCGGCCGGCCAACATTACAGCCAGCAAGACGACAACGAGTATGACGTCGGGCACGTCGCCAAGCTCTGTATCGCTATCACCACATCCGTCATCAAGTCTAAGACCACATCCGTCATCGGGGCTAAGCACGCGCGATAAAATCGCCATTGGCGTCGTCATACCCGTCGTCGTCATCAGCATCCTCCTTTTCCTTCTTTTCTTCTTCCGCAAGAAATGGCGCCGCAACCTCAACAGCAAACCTACAGAAAGCGGACCCCAGTCTATACAAACTCCGGCCGAAATGGATACAAATCAGGGTGGCGTTACTACTTCACCGCTTGTAACCCAACAATACATAAATGGGGCAGATGTAGGCCCTCGGGCCGTTGCAGGCCCCCAAGATGTTAGCTTAGCTAGCTAGTTATAAGCATTTACTCAATCAAAGCTATCTTTCTGATTCTCACAAAGTAACAACTCGATAAATTCCCGTGGGAACATTCAGCGATCGAGAGAGAAGCCTCGCCAAAAACGGAGATGTTAACGACAGGCGTGGCCTGCCCGGCTCCTTGCGGGTTGTCCATCTCCATAGATCTTTTATCGCGCTCGTTGTGAGGGCTGACACGAATAACAGGGCCCGCCCCGTCGACCTCTGAAGCGGCACCGCCAGTGACCACAAAGGCGGCGACTACAGTTTGAGTGCTTCCACTGTGACGCTCTTCACCTAAGTTTGGTCAGTCGCAGTCAATCAGCGCCCACATAAATGAGGGTGTATTACCGTTGCCCCCGTGATCGTCCTCCTCACGCCGCATAATTTCGAGGGCGACTGCTGGCGTCTCCAGAATCTCCAAGGAGCTTTCGAATTGCTCGGTTACGGGAGCCCCGGAGTCCTTCGGCGCAGGTTTGAACTCGCTCGAGGGGACGTAGGGCTGCCCGTGCCGGCGTACAGCGTATCAACGGTCAGGTTATCAAGAGGCTTGTCGGAATACCCGTTGGCTTTTGGGTACAATGACCATTCGGGAACATTAATCCAGGAACTTTTCCTTCCGGGTGTGAGTCGTTGTCGACAATGTTGTGAGATCATCGGTGGGGTGTGCCGGTGGCTTTGGCAGAGAGGACGGCAGGAGGGAACGGAGTTGGTCGGCGAGTTAGACATAGCCTGTCAAGGAGAGTGGAGTTAGCTTCACGCGATGTCGAGCAGCTCGAATGGTTTTAAGTCAGCTTACCTCGTTATGATCAGCGTCTCCGCTTTCACTATCGCCATCATCGTCGCAGGTGAGATCAACCATCTGCTTCACTGCAGGTAGGTCGGCTCTTCTGCATCAGACAGTTTCCGCCTCTCAGAGCCGAGAGTACACCATGTATGCCTAGGAAAGGCCATATCCTCCAGAGTCGATGACCGTCCGCTCGAGGGAAGATCCTCGTCTTGTCGTAAGGTCTGGTAGTGAGGTCGTGTCATATTCCTCTCTCAACCTTTCCAATCAATCCACATCATAGATCCTGCGAAATTCGTTCCTGCTGTAATATGAATCGGCATATAACCACTTCTCTCCTTGATGCTGGGCTACTAAATCTTCAAGGATGCGATTCTCATCCTCAGCTGTATGTGTCAAGAGCTGTCAAGGATCATACATCCCTACACTGAAAACTTTCTCCCAGTGTTTCAGCCGTTTAATCTTGATCGCACATTTCATCTCCACAACTGCTCACGCAGTGTTTTCCTGAACCACCTTCTTCATCATGCCACCATTCCTCATCAGCTGGTTTATCTGCAGGCTGATCGTTGACAGGTGGCACCTGCCCTGGTTAGTAAAATTGAAGCAAGTCCTCCAACCAGCATCACAGGCTGCAGGCATGGATGTCGTGTAACCTTGAGCTTGGCATCTGAAAACTTTTGCTGACAGTAGTGTGATTGAACTTGTAAGGCAGAGACTAGCAACCTCCATGCAAGACATTGCGAACCAACCATAACCGAAAAAGGAACGTGCGACCCGGCTCGTCCTGGATAAAAACATCCTCCCCCACCTGCTGATGTCCTATTATCTGAGCGCAATTCGATCACTCCTGCCTGCCAAAACAGTATGTATCAAGTAGTTCATCTTGGGCTCGATGATGGCTAACTATACAGTATAAAGGCTTCTACGCAATGTCTCTTACTCTCGTCGTGCCTAAGGTATTCCCTTCATCAGGTCCTCTACGAGCTATGGTTGATGTGCCGCACACCTTACTCCACCATTTCGACCCCTCCCCAGAGACCGAGCTCGAACTAGAGTCGTTCGTGAGGGAGCTTCAACATCCAGTATCCCTCGAGCTTGCACAACGACCTACGGCTACTTGCTTCAGTCCGGACAACACAATCCCTAAGAT
>Ga0335072_10006431_pt1 | contig 17167 bp, 9 predicted proteins | sample Lox_Sample_21_FD_206725 | JGI IMG/M metagenome (GOLD analysis project Ga0335072, IMG submission 206725) | Soil microbial communities from Loxahatchee National Wildlife Refuge, Florida, United States - Lox_Sample_2.1 | ecosystem: Environmental > Terrestrial > Soil > Wetlands | place: USA: Florida...
CGGTTGGAGTTCCCGACAGCGAACCGGCGCTGCTCAGCGTCATACCGGCCGGCAAAGCACCGGTCGTGACGGCGAAGCTGTAAGGCGCCGTGCCGCCCGCTCCGACAAGGGTCACCGTCGGCGTATACGCCACACCGACTGTCGCTGCTGTCAGCGTCGTCGGGGTAATGGTGATGGCTGGCGCGTTCACCTGCAGGGTGAAGGTAGCCGTCGCTGTCGCCGCAGTCCCTTCCGAGTCCGTGACCTTGACGGTGTAGACGGTCGCACCGCTGGCCACGTTGGGCGTGCCGGAGATTTGACCGGTCGTGCCTGCGATCGCGAGATTCGTGGGCAGAGCCGGTGGTGCAACGATGCTGAACGTATAGGGCGGAATACCACCGGAGGCCGTCACCGGGGTAAACGGCGTTGCGGCGACATTCTTGGTGAGCGTCGTCGTGGGAATGGCTGTCGCCGCCGCCAGCGCGTTGTTCACAACGATGTTCTGGTTATGACCGTCGGTGGTCGCATAAGTCCCGCCTGGATCGGTGTAATGGGCCAGGATGTAATAGGTTCCCGCAGTCGTGTTGATCGGAATGGTGTAGGGCGTGGTCGCGGTGCCGCTGCCGTTAACAGCGAGCGGACCGTTTGCGGTTCCCACAGCAGTACATGTGGGATACGTGCCGCCGCAAATGGTAAAGGTGAGGTAACCCTCGGCCACGGGGGTGCCGCTGTGCGTGACGGTTGCGGCGAGGGTTTCGGTGTTGGCGACGTTGTTGATGACCGTGGCAGCGCTCGGCGCCGCATCCGTTACGACAACGGCTGTCGTCCCGCCCGCGCCGATGGTGAAGTTGTAAGGTCCGGCGGAAATGACGTCGGCCCCGACAACGGTCAGGTTCTCAGAGACCGTTGCAATCCCGGTAGCGCCGAAGGTGAGGTTGCCAAAGCTCGCACCTGTGAAGCCGCCGGACGTGGCTGTTGTTGTCGCCGTAGTTCCCGCGGTGGGGGCGCCAGCCGCACCTCCGGTGGCAATGGGCAGCGGTGTGATGGCGACGGCGTTGCCACTCTCCGTGAAATCCACCAGCATCGGGGGCGTCGATCCGCCGACATTCACCGAACCGGTATAGCTGGTGGCGTTGAAGGCCACCGCGCTGTAGTTTGTCTGCACCGCACCGGAGTCAGGATTGGCACAACCATACGCACCCGGAACCGCGTTGGAGAAGCCGCGCTGATCCGTAGTTGCACCCGAGGAGATGTCCGCAGCGAGACCGCCGCAGATGGCGGAACTGCCCGGCAGGGGAAGGACGGTCTGTGTGGGGCCGCCATAGCTGCCGAGGCTGGACAAACCCGCCACGCCGGTGTTGAGGTTTGTGGGAGCAACAACGTTGCCCGCTGTGCCGCTGGTGGGGCATACGGGGCTGCCCGTGGTGAAGCACGCCGTGCTCGTGTCGAACAGGCTGTTCTGGGTGGTGATGGCTCCGCCGCTCAGGTAAAGGCCGCTGCCGCCGCCTCCGCCATCGGTATTTCCAGCAAAGGTGGTGTTCCTGACCGTCATCGTAGAGTGGCTGCTGGTAAAGAGTGAGCCCGTCTCTGCGTTGGTGTTGTTAGCGAAGGTGCTGTAGCTGATACTCGACGCGGCGTCGGTCTCGTTGTAAACGCCAGCACCCTGGAAGGCGCTGTTGCCGCTGAAGGTGCTGTTGGTGATGGTGAAGGGGCCTGCTGCGTCGATGGCACCGCCGTTGCCGGATGCAGTGCTCACGGTGTTGCCACTGAACGTGCTTTGGTCGACGGTCAGAGACGACGTGCCCGTACTGTAAATGGCGCCGCCATTCTGGCTCGCGGTGTTGCCGGTGAAGACGGTGTTCGTCAGCGAGAGGGTCGCGGCGTTCAGGATCGCGCCGGCGCCGGTCGGGTCGTCTCCGGAAGAGGTGGCAGCGCTGTTGCCGCCCTCAAACGTGATGTTGGAGATACTCAGCGTCCCGTTGTTAATCAGAATGCGATTCTTGTTATTGCCGTTGACGATCAGGGCTGCGCCGGAGGGTCCGGTAATGTTGATGACCGCGTCATTGTCGCCGGCGTTGACTTCAGGCAATTCGGAGGTCAGCGTGATCGTGCCGGAGACGCCGGTGGCATCGATGTCGCCCTGGCCCGCGGTGTTCGCGGCGTTAATCGCATCGCGCAGCGAGCAGGTTGCACCGCAAACGCCGCCGTGGTCGGAGTCAGCCGTCGTGGTAACGACGAGTTTTGCGCCCAGCTGCACGGAACCGGAATCAACCTTGCCGACCGGGCAACTATCCAGCGGGAAGCCGCGCTGGTCGGTGGTGAGCGCTCCACCCGAAACCGTAAGGGCGCCGGCCGTCGTTCCACCGCAGGTTGCTGCGCTGGCCGATTGCGGAACCAGAGTCCACGTGGGACCTCCGTGAGCGCCCAGAGAGGAAAGCTTCAGATTGGCGAAGGTGTCCTGCAGGTTGCCACTGGCGTCCGGCGTGGTCTGGGGATTGACCGGGCAGCCGGTGCCGGTGCACTGATCGTCACTCGGGCTGGTATTGTTCTCGGCAAAAACGCTGTCGGTAACGGTCAGTGTTCCAGCGTTGGCAATGCTGCCTCCGTTGTCAGGCTCGTTGCCGGAGAAGGTGCTGTCGTGAATCGTGACGGTTCCGGCCTGGATATAGATCGCGCCGCTGCCGCTCGCCGTGTTGTTGGCGACGGTACTGTCGCTGATGTTCAAAATGCCGCCGTTGGACGCCTCGTTGTAGATAGCGCTGCCCTGCGGGGCGATATTGGAGTAAAGGGTGCTCGCCGTAACGTTCATCGTGCCGTTGTTGTAAACGGCACCGCCATTCGCAACCGTCGAGTTGTTATAGAAGGTCGAATTCAGGATGTTCGTCGTCGCTTCGCTGGTGATGGCGCCGCCGCCGCCGGTTGGGGAGACGTTGTCGTGGAAGATCATTCCAACGCCCGCGTTGGGATCTCCGGAGTAGGCGCCAATGACCGGGTCGCCGACGTTCACCGTCACGGTCTGACCAGCGCCTGCAGGATAGACGAACAAGCCGGACCCGTACCCGGTGCCTGCACCAGCGCCGACAGCAACGCCACCGGCAGCGTACGCCACCGTCAGACCGTCGACCGTCACGGTCGCGCTTGCAGAGGTGGGGATATTAATTCCAAACACAGGGTAAGTGTTCGCACCGGAAACGACGATCAGGCTGGGGTTCGCCGGTCCCTGGATGGTCATGCTCTGCGTAATCCCTGGCAGAGCGCTGGTCAGAGTGATCGTGCCATTCCCGAGGCCACTCAGATCGACGACGATCGGATTCGCCGAAACGTCATTGTCAGCAGCCTGGAGGGCGTCGCGCAAGGAGCAGTTCCCGCTCCCGCCAGCATTGTTCACCGGGCAATTGCCTGGCGTCGCCGTGGCATCGTCAGCAGTCGTGCCCACGGTGAAAACATCCGTCGCGGCCGCGGCATTCGTTGCCGGTGCCAAAAACAACGGTGCAAGCCAGACGAGATTGGCAACGATGAAAGTCAAAAGACGGGCGGGAGAAAAGCGGCGACGCGAAGCAACCACTGGCAACATACACTCAACCTCACAAAAGTCGGTTCTGGCTCTGCGACGGGGCCGTGGATGGCCTCCAACGGCGCAGGTACAACTGTGCTGGTCAGGAGAAAAATTTACGGAATGGGAAACCAACAGCGGGACAAGCCCATCCGGCACCAAAGACAACGAAACGCGAACAATGTCCCTAACGAGCCGCGCAAGGGGGAAGCTGACGAAGATCAGTCGTCAGCAAAAGCGAAGGCTGTAGGGATGAAATTCTTGCAATCGTGCTTGTCAAGGTAATGGGGAATAGGACCTCGGTCAATGACTCTTTGGGGTACTCTTTCGGGGTACCGCTGGCGCGAAAACAGACAGCCTAAGATACGCGGATCACAGCGAATGACGCAGGTCAGGATGCATGTTTCCCTGCTGAAACCGCGGTCTTCGGAGATTCGCGAGGTAACTCTGCCTGATGGAGCTGTGGATCGTCTGCCAACGACCTGAGTCGAGCCCCGGTTCCGGAAATCGGAAATCCACAGGGTCAGTGACGGCGTTTCGCTGAGCTCGGCGCTCACGTGGGAAAAACGATCTGTCCGGATCCCGCGGAACGCTCGATCATCTCTTCGTCGGCGGACTTCACGGCGAGGGCATTCCTCGCTCCTGCACGGAACCGGGGAAGATCAAGGGCCCCCGCTCAGAGCACCCCCACTGGCGCGAGCGGAGCCAACCGACGAGACAAACTTCTGTGCAGCGCAAACGGTGCATAGATTACGTTTGTAACCATCCAAATGCGTTACCTGCTCCGGTAAGATTTGTCTACTTTCAGCGCAATTACTACTCTGTTGCGGTTTATCTGGCGTATACAAAATGGGGCGGTTATCGCCGCCAAGGTGCAATAAAATGCGGCATATTGTGCCAAAAGCACAAAAGTAACCTCTTGTTGAAAAGGATGGTGACTGGCGTGCGTACAGCAGGGCTAACGTTATCCGCCAAGTTCGTATATCGAACGAAGCAGTGGGACCGGAAGTGGGCCCGCCCGGTGACTGAGGAGCTCCGACTTTACGGCACCTCAGGCCGATCATGGTCCGAAGTTGCTGAACTTTTTTGTTTTGCAAGAGGTGAGGTAGATGCACTCGACAAACGTAATCCCCCGCGCGGGGAACGCTCGCACTGCTGTCCACGCGTCGTCAGGCAATTCGCCGATTCGCAGTTTCCGCCGGATTTGCCCTCCTCCGGTACAAACACGCTCAGGCTCCTGCACTGCGTTGCTCCTGGCGGCAGTGGTCGTGGTTGCCATGACGTTAGGTGGCTGCGGAAGCATCGCGCCAAATACGGCGACAGAAGGAACGCTGGCCTTGTCGACGAGCTCGCTCTCCTTCGGCAACGTCACGGTTGGCCAGTCGAGTACATCGACGGTTTCAATCAAGAATCAGAGCGCGGCAGCGGTCCAGATCACCCAGATCAGCGTGGCCGGACAGTCTTTCTCGCTAACCAGTCAGAATGCGCTTCCTCTGACGCTGGCCGGCGCAGGAACCCTCACGCTCAACGTTCAATTCAGTCCGACGGCGACAGGAACAGCGGCCGGGACACTCACGGTGGTGAGCAACTCAACTGCCGGGAATATGACGGTGGATTTGAGCGGTACAGGAACGCAACAGGTCGTCACTCCTCCTCCCGCGACGCCCAATGTTTCGTCCCTTGCCTGCGGCAGCAGCACCATCACGGGCGGTGGCACAGATAATTGTTCGATCACACTGAGCGCAGCTGTGGGCTCCAGCGGCGGCACCATCAGCGTCTCCAGCAACGATTCGGCAGTCGTAGTACCGGGGAGCGTCGCGGTGGCGGCCAACGCAAGCAGCGCGAACTTCACGCTGACCGCAGCCGCGGTGAGCGCAGCCCAGAGCGCGACGATCACTGCCACGATGGGCACCAGCTCCGCAACCTTCAGCCTGCAGCTGAATCCGGCGCAGTCGGGTGGCGGAACCGCGGCGATGAGCCTGAGCGCCAGCAGTCTCGCCTTTGGCGATGTCACGGTCAACACGCAGGCGACACCACAATACGTCACCGTGATGTCGACAGGAACCGCTCCGCTGACGGTGACGGCAGCCTCGACCACCGGCGCGGGTTTCTCGGTGGCCGGACCCGGCTTCCCGGTGACTCTGAATCCTGGAGACTCGGTGACCGTGCAGGTGAAGTTCGATCCTCAAAGCGCGGGAAACCTGACCGGCTCGCTGACGATTACCTCAGATGCTCCGGCGGGAGGAACGGCGATGGTGAGTCTCACCGGCACGGGTGATGCGGCAGCGGGCGCACTGAGCGGTCTCTTCTGCAACCGTTCCACCATCGCAGGAGCAGGAACGGACAGTTGCACTGTGTCACTCAGCGCCGCGGCGCCGGCGGGGGGGACAGTGGTGAATCTGTCGAGCAGCAATACGGCTCTGACGGTACCAGCCAGCGTGACGGTTCAGGCCGGCAGCACCAACGCGTTCTTCACGGCAACCGCGACTGCGGTGACCGCGACCGCGACGGCGAACGTAACCGCGAGCGCCGGCACTGTGTCGAAGATCTACGCGATCCAGTTGCAGGCTCAGGCTCCGGCTCTGCGCGTGAGCACGAGCGCGCTCAACTTCGGCGATGTAACTCTCAATACGCCCACGACTCAGTCGGTCACGCTGATCTCCTCCGGCTCGTCTGCCGTAACCATCAACAGCGGGACCCTGGCGGGAACCGGCTTCACGATGTCCGGGGCTACCTTCCCGGTCACGCTGAATCCCGGACAGACGGTGGCGCTGCAGGTGCAATTTGATCCGACCACCGCGGGAGCGGCAACGGGCACCATCACCATTGCCAGCAACGATCCCAACAACGGAACGATTGTCATCAATTTGACCGGCAATGGTCAGTCGGCGGCGGGCGTTCTCAGTTCCCTTTCCTGCAACGCCCGAACGCTAAGTGGCGCCGCGACCGACGTCTGCTCGGTAACCCTGAGCGCGGCGGCACCCACGGGTGGACAGGTCGTCACGCTGTCCAGCAGCAGTTCATCGGTGACGGTGCCGGCTTCGGTAACCGTGCCGGCGGGCTCGACGACAGCCGGGTTCAATGCCGCGGTTTCGGCGGTCACCTCGACTACGACTGCGACACTGACCGCGTCGGCAGGCGGCAGCACGAAAGTCTTCACGCTGCAACTGAACGCGCAGACGATTGCCCTGAGTCTGAGCACAACGAACCTTGCATTCGGCGACGTCACCGTCAACACATCGACAAACCAGTCGGTAACACTGACTTCGTCGGGCACCTCGCCGCTGACCATCAATGCGGCCGCGCTCACCGGAACAGGATTCACGATGAGCGGTGCGACTTTCCCGGTTACGCTGAATCCCGGACAATCGGCAATGCTGCAGGTGACGTTCGATCCCACGACAGCGGGAGCCGAAACCGGAGCCATCCTGATCACCAGCAACGCCACGGCCAACCCGACGGCAACGGTGACGCTGAGCGGGACAGGCGATGCCACGGCAGGGGCGCTGAACTCGCTCACCTGTGCGACGTCGTCCTACACGGCGGCCGGTACCGACGCGTGCACCGTGACGCTGAGTGCTGCCGCTCCAACCGGCGGACTGGCCGTTGGCCTGGCGAGCAACAACACTTCTGTCACAGTTCCCGCATCGGTGACGGTGCCGGCGGGGGCGACGAGCGCAGCGTTCACAGCGACCGTCGCCGCGGTGACCTCAACCCAAACCGCGACATTGACCGCGACGGCGAACGGTGTAGCCAAAACCTTCAACGTGCAGTTGGGTAACGGATCGCCCGGTCTGACGCTGAGCTCCACGACCGTGAACTTCGGCAACGTTAACCTGAACACGCCTTCAACGCAGACCGTGACGCTGACCTCTTCCGGAGGAGCAGCGGTGACGGTGAGCGCAGCCACGCTGACCGGAACCGGATTTACGATGTCCGGAATCACCTTCCCGGTAACTTTGAACCCCGGTCAGACAGCCGTGCTCGACCTGCAGTTCGATCCGACCACAGCCGGTGCTGCAACCGGAACGGTGACCATCACCAGCACCGACGCCAGCGGCGCTCCCTCGACGATCGCGCTTAGCGGGACCGGCGTCAGCGCCGCGACTTACGAAGTGCAGCTGAGTTGGGCGGCGCCGACCAGCAGTGCCGATGCCGTGGCAAGTTACAACGTCTATCGGTCCACGGGCGGCGGTTCTTATCAAAAGCTGAATACGGCAGTCAACACACCGACAACTTACACCGATACGACGGTGCAGAGTGGGGTGACTTACAACTATGAAGTAACGAGCGTGGATGCGTCGGGGGTGGAGAGTGCACCTTCCAACGTCTACACCGCAGCGATCCCGTAGTCCGCTGCGTCGTTGCAAAACAAAAGGCCCGCCAGAAGCTGGCGGGCCTTTTTTTTGGTGAACAGGGACTGGAGGAATCAGAGGACCACTTTGCGGCAATAGAAAGCCTCAGCGTAGCCGCTCGGCGAATTGCATTCCATACCCCGCAGACGCATCAGCGAGTGGAAGGTGGACTCCTGAAACCAGGCGCGATTGCGTTGCGAGGCAAAACTATCCATGAGATTGCGGACTTTGGTCTGACACATTTCCCGGGTGAGTGGCACGAAGACGCTGGGTCTGCCCATGTCTCCGTCATACTTCGGAATTTCATATTCGAGGATGAAATGATTGCGCCAGGTATTCCAGGTGAGTTCGGAGAGCAGTCGGTGATCCTGATGTGCATCCTGGCGCTGGTGTGTGAAGATGATATCCGGGTCGACTTTCTGCTTGAGTTCCTCGAAGGTAGCCTTCACCTCGGATCCGACAAAGGGCATGAAGCCGTCGGGAAATTCCTTGAGAAGAAGGCGTTCGAGACGATTCGCGCCGGCAAACGATTCGGCAGCTTTCTGCGCCTCCGCTTTGCGAACTCCCATGGCATTGAATACAACCCACTGAAAAGTGCAGTCAGGATATTGATCGATGAGGCGAAGTACGGTACCGCCGCAACCGATTTCAATGTCGTCGGAGTGGGACCCCAAACAGAGAATCCTGAGGGGGCCGTCCTTTTTCACATCCAGGCTCAAATTGATCATAGGAAATTGCAGTCTTTCCAGGTTTCGTGAAGGGATGACAGAGTGGCGGCTCGAAGCCATTGGGAGCAGCCAGTATTGCGATCGATTTTCTTCCGATCGGCTCGCCCGACCCTGCTCTTCGGTCGACCTGCCGGCTGGAATTTCGCTAATGTTTTCGCCTCGAGAACGACCCCTTTTCGGTCAGGATCGCTGCCCGAAGCGCGTTTCTCGGCGGGCCTGAACAATCCGTTTTTGGTGGTGGGTCAAATTTACGTATCGGTATGTACGAATTCCGTTCCAAACACCGAAAAATCCTTTGCCATGAACCACTTGGTGACATTTTGAATGGCGATTGACGTGCTACGTTACAAGTGAAATCCAAGCTCTCAACGAGGTTGTAGTATGCGGAGAAGTAACCCCCTGTGGTTCTTTGTAACCCTGGCGTTCCTGGTCATGGTACCGGGGCGTTTCGTAGATGCTCAGACGTACGCTCTTCCCAACGACAATACCAGCTGCCCCGGCAACTGCCGCGTGATTCCCTGGCAGGCTGGTTCCGATCTGTGGAACGGCGGAACGCTCCCGGTCTACCCGTCGGTGACCTGTACCGGCCTGGCAGGCAACGGCACCACGAACGACGGTCCCGCCATCCAGGCATGCATCAACAGCGCGGCCACTAACACCGCCGTCTACCTTCCCGCCGGCACCTATCTGGTCAACCAGCTGATCAAACTGAAAAGCAATGTGGTGCTTCGGGGGGCTGGCCCTTCGACCGTGATCAATCTGGGCTCGGGCGGCCAACTCACAACACAGGTCTTCACTTCTTCCACCAACCTGACCCCTGCAACGTCCTACGGCAACAATTCGCCAGGCTACGCGCTCAGCGGAGCCCCGAAAAAGGGCGACACCACCATCACGATCGCCTCTGGCTCGGTGAATCCAGGCGACTGGATCGCCATCTTCGCCGACAACGATCCGACTCTGGTCAGCGTGGATGGAGAAGATGGGCACTGCGACTGGTGCGGCGACAACACCGGGTACCGCGTCATGCAGCAGATCGATCAGGTTACAGCTGTCAGTGGAACGACCGCGACGCTCGCGCGCCCGCTCTATTACACGCTTTACACCAATCCTGAATATCGCAAGTATAACTTTCTCACCCAGAAAGCAGGCTATGAGAACTTCTATGTCGCAGCTACCGGCGACGTCGGAGCCAACTCGATCATCCTGCTGCAGGGCTGCCTGTACTGCTGGGTGAAGGGCGTTGAGAACTACGACACGGGAAGCAACAGCGGCTCGGCACACATTGAAATGGACTACACCTATGGCGCCGAGATCCGCGATAACTACGTGCACGATGGGCGCTCCTCGGCCAGCGGGGCGAACTATGGGATTTACTTCCAGTTCGTCAACAGCGATGCCAAGGTGGAAAACAACATCATGCGGCACAACCGGCATGGGTTCGTTTTCCAGGGCGGCGGCTCAGGGATTGCATTCCTCTATAACTACATCGACGATCTCTACACCGACGACCTGACTTATCTGGGATCAGCCCGAACCTCTCATGGCGGCCATCCCTTCATGAATCTCTTCGAGGGCAACGTCGCGTCTCACATTACCGCGGATGATTTCTGGGGCAGCTCGTCGCACTTTGTCTTCTTCCGTAACTGGTTGTGGGGCGACGAAACCGGAACCGGCGTTCCCAGCTTCCCGCCGGAAGAGGGATTCGACGCGGTCGATCTTTATAACATGCAGACGTACTACTCATTCGTAGGGAACGTGCTGGGACACACCAATCTGCACACCACGTGGTCGGGGGCAAAGCTCCAGATTAGTTGCACCTCGGGCAACTGCGGTTACGAGTCCGCGAGCCAGCCCGGCGTCTACAGCGGCGGCGCTGCACAGGGCAGTATCCCCAGTTCGCTCACCACAGCAATCTTTCACGGCAACTACGACTATAAGACCCTGGGAGTTGCCTACTGGGTGACCGGCGCACTGCAGGCGTTGCCGGCTTCCATGTACTATCCCAGCGAACCTGCGTTTATGAAGGGTTATGCCTGGCCGCTGCTCGGGCCCGAAGGCAACCCAACCATCAATGCCAACCCCGCGGAGAACTGCTATCTGAACGGCCCGGCGAAAGGTGCTGCCTTTAATCCAGCAACCTGCTATGCGACGGGTCCGGTTCCCTCGCCACCGACCGGCCTAACCGGAAATATCGTGGCACAGTGAGTGAGGGATAGTCATAGTTAGCAGTCACTGATAACCCCGGATCCTCGAAATGGCGATCCGGGGTTTTTCTCTTCACGAGAATGGATGCCGGATCATGTCGAGTAACAGCTTCTCCGATTCGACGATCTCCGTTCGCGTCCCGGCGCGCGTCTTCCACCAACTATCGGGATTGAAACTGGAATAGGGTGAGGCGATGACTGTGATGCCGATTCGATTTCCCCGTAGTGCACGGTGCAGGATCCGGGCGATGCGACGCGAGTGATCTGCCGATGTAACGATGACGACGGAGCGGTATCCCCGCCGCTGGCACCATCCGGGCAGAATCTCTCCCTCTTCTTCGCTCCCCGTCGTGCTGCGCGGGATCTGCTCGATCTTCTCCACGCCCAGGATCCGAAGCTGATGCGTCGAGATGGCCGCACGATCGTCGTAAGGAAGCCCGCGGCGAAGAAACTCCCGGTCGGCCGCAGTCGGTGGATCGTGAAAAACCGCGACCTGCTGCGAGACGCCGCGGTGTACCAGATCGGCGGCCTCCAGAGTCCCCGCACCTCCGGAGTCGATCGCAACCACAATGACGTCGGCGGAATCGACCGCGGTCGAGTGCTCCACGAGTGCGTGGCCTGCTGAAAGGAGAAGAAATCTTCGGCTGGAGGGCAGGATCAGCGTGACAGCGATCAGACTCAGGGCAATGCACGCGACCCAGCGCCAGAAACCGATGCGAAACCGAGGGCCGAATCGCCCGATCGCCGATCGACTGGCATTGCGTGAAATCAGATTCACCATCAAGGACGCACAGCGGACACCGGGGACTGTCCTTTCGCGACTTCGAGTCTGAGCGGCGTCGTCACTTCAGACGTCGGATCGGAGCGACAACCACGACCGATCAGCGTACGCCCGACAATTCCTGCTGAGTGTAGTCGGCTTCCACAGCGGCGGCCAGTTCTTTCAGGGCACGCTTACGGTTTTGCATTTTCGGCAGAGGCTGCATGCCCACCATCTCCAGGATCGATTCCCAACGATAAGCCCAATCGTGATGAAGCAGGCATTCTGTCATGTTCTTGTGCCGCATTCGGGCCTGGCGTTCCGGCTGCTTGTCCAGATCGCGAATCACATTCACGATCTCGCCGCTGGTAAAAGGCACTTCGATCACGGCATCGGGCCAGGTGAAAATCCTGTCGAATTCCTTGTTGTTGTACGGCCGCATCCCGATCATGATCGTACCCGCAGCGCCGGCTTCAAAATAGCGATAGCCAAATTCGCTGGTGCCGCCCGTCTCTTCCGGCTTGTCGAACTTGCCGGGGCTGACGATGAAATAACGGCTCCGCTTGGCCATGTTCGCCGTCATCAGCCGGTGCTCGTCAAGATCGTGCGCCTTAAGCGCATTGATCGTGTCGTACATGTAGAACTTGTTGTCTTCCTTCGCCATCTGCAGCAGCGCCTTGTGCGTAGCTGGTGCCCGGCGGCCGATGCTGAGCACGTCTATGACACGAGCCGGCGGCTTCGGGTAGGGCGAGAAATTCAGGTTATCGATACCGGCCGGCAGGTACTGGCTGTGGCCCTTGATATACGGAAGGAAAGGATCACTGGCCACGTACATGAAGACGACGTAGTCGAATTCCTTCAGGATTTCGACGCAGCTCTTATAGACAGGGATGTCCTTGTAATAAAACTCGGGCAGCCAGCAGATGGACTTTTTGCATTTGTCGCGCAGCCCTTTCAGCGACTTCATGTGCAGCAGTTCCGACACTCGCTCCGGCACCGTAATGAACAGGTCGTATTCCTTCTCGATTCTCGTCTCGGGAACGCCGGGGTTGATGGGAATGGCGGCGTATTCGCCCAGCTTCATCGCGACGCGCCGGCCCAGCTGATAGCGCGGGCCCGGACTGGGTGCCAGCACGTCGACCGCCTCGACATCCGCAAGGATGCGTTCGAACTCGCGGAAGGGGCATCTCCAGACGAGAGGATCGTACAGGTTCCGGTTCGAAAAGAGGAGGACGCGGGATTGCTCGGTTTGCTCGTGTGCGCCGTTGCTGTTCATTCATTCCTCAGGAGAGACAGAAGAATTCAAACTCAGTATGCCGGGATTGGGCCACCCGTTGCCATACGACTTCGGTGACTATCAGCTGAGCACCGAAGTGGGAAGGAAGTCCCTACCGCAGCATTTCATATTGCTGGATCTGGCTCCGGGTCAGCGCGCCAAGATCGCCCTTGTCCTGAAAAGTGCGGTACCAGGCCACGATCCACTGCAAAGCCTTGTCGAGGGGCAGAACCGGATGCCACTTCAGATATACCTTCGCTTTGGAGGCATCGAGCTTAAGGAGGTGCGCCTCATGGGGATGAGCGGCCGGATCGAGTTGCCAGCGCGCGGTTTTTCCCCAGCTCTGGACGAGCCAGTCCGCGATCCACTGTACTGGCTTGGCGTCGTCGTCAGCTGGACCGAAATTCCAGCCGCTCGCAAACGTCTTCGGATCCCTGGCCAGTTCCTCGGCGAGCATCAGGTATCCCCGCAGAGGTTCGAGAACGAATTCCCAGGGACGTGTCGCCAGGGGATTCCGGATGAAGCAGGGCTTGTCGGCGAGGAAGGCGCGCATCAGATCCGGGATGAGCTGGTTCGCCGTCCAGTCGCCGCCACCGATGACGTTCCCAGCACGCGCGCTGGCCAGGGCGACGCCGTGTTTTTCGTACGACTGCGGCGAAAAGTAGGAATCGCGGTACGCGCTCGTAACGAGTTCGGCGCAGCCCTTCGAATTCGAATACGGATCATGACCACCCATTCGGTCGTTTTCCCGATAGGCCCACACCCATTCGTTATTCTCGTAGCACTTGTCGCTGGTGACATTGACGACGACGCAGCGGTGTTTCAGCTGGCGAAGAGCCTCGAAGAGATGCACCGTCCCCATCACATTGGTGGAGTAGGTCTCAATGGGATCTTCATAGCCGCGACTGACGACGGTCTGGGCGGCCATGTGGATGACAACTTCCGGATTGCATTCGCGGATGGCGCTCTTCAGCCGGTCGAAATCGCGGAGGTCAGCAAAGATGGACCGAATCGAACTCGCAGCGTTTCCCTGCTCGAAGAGGCTGGGCTGCGTCGGAGGCTCCAGCGCGTAGCCGGTCGCGCTGGCTCCGAGGGCCTCAAGCCAGAGCGACATCCAGCTGCCTTTGAAACCAGTGTGTCCGGTGAGGAGCACCCGGCGATTCTTCCAGTAACTGCGATCAGGCATCATACGTAGATGGATTCGAGTCGGCCGACAGAGAAAGGCCTGTCGTGATCGAACTGCGACGGGACGGCCTATCCCTTGTTCTGATTGGACCAGCTTACGACGCAGGTACCGGGAACTACTTCGCGCCAACCGGCTGTGCGACCGGGAAGTGAGCCAACTGCTCGTTCCACAACTGGTCTACAACTTTGCGATTCGGCAATGTAACGTCGGCAAAAGTAATCACCTGATCCTTCGTAACATCGCGACGCAGCGTGCAGTCTTCCGACAGGCTCAGCGGCAGCGCATTCTCGCTGCGTGCGGTTGAGCTGTTGTCGATCAGGCCATAGCCCGTGAAGCCGCCCACGCCATCCAGCGTCTCGCCGGCCTTCAAATCGCGCTTCGCCATCGTCACTACCTCGCATACGGGTCCGGCCATGGGCACCACCGTCGGGTCGCGAAAGATGACGGCGCGGCCAATGGTCGACATCATCTGAATATGGGGCAGGTGGAACGGCGTGTAGAACACATAGAACGGACCGTCCCCCATCTTGACGTAGCCCATCTGCGCCTGCTTGAGCGGGTTCTCTTCGTAGACCACGACAAAGGCACCGGTGTAGGGTGCAGCTCCAAGCGCATAGTCGACCAGACCCGTGTCGAGCATCTGATCGGCTGGCAGGAGATTCGCGATTTCCTTCACGTGCTCGCAGGGCGGCCCGTACATGCCGCGCTTACCAACGGCAAAACCAGTCGCATTGGCCAGGATGGTCGTTTCCAGCGAAAGCTTCGATGCGTCGGCGAACGAGGTGACCTTGCGAGGATCCTGATCGTATTTCAGCGCGAAAGCCTTCTGCGTTTCAGGTGTGCGGTAGTGATCCACCATCCCCTTCAGGTTGCCGCCGGCCACGGTGCGAAGGCCGCAACCGCGGAGATACCGCAGCAGCGTCATGGCCACGCCGGGTTCTTCTCCATCGGTATGGGTGATCACCAGACCAGCACGCTGAGCCCGCACGTTGAGGATCGGACCGAGCAGCGCATCGAGCTCCGCATTGCCGAGCACGACGTCCTTGCCGTGGTCGAAAGCGGCAAGCACCACATCGAGTGCATACTCCAGCGTACCGGTGCACTCAATCACCACGTTGACTGCATCGCAATGCGTCGCGATATCGGGATTGTCGGAGTAAACCGGAACACCACGGTTGATGGAAGCCTCGGCATCCTTCACTGAGTCGACGCGCTTCCACTCGTTCACACCCGCTTCCTTAAAGGAGCGCTCCGCGTTCGCGGCGCTGCGATTGATAATGGCGGCCAGGCGGATTCCTTTGGGAGGCGTCGCCAGCTGGAGGGCAACCGCTCGGGCAGCCGCACCTGCGCCAATAACGGCGATGCGGATCGGGTTGCCGGAGGCTTCACGTTCGAGTAACGCGGTATCAATCATTGTGGGCTCTTTTCACTGACAAGTGGCCAGCTCCGGTCCTGATCGGACATCGCCGTCGGGACCAGCGGCCACTGAATTCCAAATGCGGGATCGTCGAATCGCACTCCCGTGGCGGCTTCAGGAGTGAAGTACGCAGAGGTCATGTAGAACAGATCGGTATTGTCTTCCAGAGTCTGATAGCCGTGGGCGCATCCCTCCGGCACATACAGCAGCTGGTACTTGTCGGCACGCAGCTCGACGCCGTACCACTGCAAGCGCGTCGGAGAATCGGGTCTGAGGTCAACGACGACGTCAAACAGTACGCCGCGGGTGCAGCGCACCAGCTTGGCCTCCAGCGCCGGTTCCACCTGAAAGTGAAGACCGCGCGTCGTCCCTTTTCTGAAACTGAATCCTGTGTTCGCCTGTACGGGCACAAACTGAATTCCGTTTTCGGCGAATTCCTTGCTGCAAAAAGCTCTCGAAAAATGTCCGCGATCGTCCTGGCGCAGAATCGGATCAATCAGAACGGCGCCCGCGACCGAGGTCGGCGTAAAGCGTAACGACTGTCCCATGCCTCTCTCGTGGATGGATTTGGATGATCAGGTTCATGGTAGCATCCGGTGCATATCGTCCGCGGACCCTTCGGCGCCTCGTATCAGGGGCGATTCGGTTTCGAGCACAGAAAGAAATACTCCACCGCAAGCATCGGGCTGACGACCGGAATTGTGAAATTGACGTGCATCTGCAGGCCCGTAAACGATCGCCTTCCCGGCTGCTTCGGCCGCCAGTTGTGCGATGCCGGAAAAACTTTGTCGACCCGAAACACCTGTTCGACATCCTTCTTCATCTCGCCGACCGGTTTTACATTGTTGTAGTTCGGCCAAACTTTGTGCCGAGCGTGACCGAAGTTGATGTAGCTCATCATGAAGCGCCCGTCGTCTTTCAGGATGTTGCGAATCTCTTCGAACTTACGCTGCTGCTGGTGACCCATGTACTCGAAGAATCCCATCGCGCAGACAAAGTCAAAACGCTTATCGTCCCAGGCGATGGTCTCATCGGCGATGTTGCGCTCGCGGAGCCACGGCACATTCTCATGGATGGCGATGTCAATGCCGTGATAGGTGACATTCGGGGCGAGCAGCGGCCGCAGGGCCGCGGGGCCGCAGCCGACATCGAGCAGGGTGCAGGGCCGCCCGGCCGCCAGCTCGTTCATGACCCGGGCGCATTTCTTCAGGCGAAAGCTGGGCTCGGTGTAGAGTTTGTTTTCTTCGATCCAGTAGTCCCGGTCGCGGAAGTTTTCAACGGCTTGCGGCATGCAATCCTCTGCTAATGGAGTTCGGCTGACTGCCCACACGCAGTCGAACCGGCTGTTGTCTCAACTTGTGGAATTCCTTCAGCTGCGACGCCTGTCCGTGTGCGTGAACTCGCCAAAGATGCGCTCGTATTGCTGGTCGAGCTGGGAGCGAAATTCGTCCGCCTTCCGCTCGATGTTGGGTTTCACTGCGTCGGCGCTCGAGACCAGCTCCGTAAAATGATCTTTCAATACCTGGAGATCCAGGTCCTCGATCCGCTGGCGATATTTGCCTAACCCGACCGATTCCAGCAACGCATCGTTCTTGGGATCGTAGGAGATCGACACGCACGGAATATTCATCATGAGGCCGAGCAAAAGGTTGTGGAATCGCGGCGAAACCACAAGGTCAACCTGGCTAATCTGCGCGATGAGTTCTTCG
>Ga0335072_10006432_pt1 | contig 17161 bp, 14 predicted proteins | sample Lox_Sample_21_FD_206725 | JGI IMG/M metagenome (GOLD analysis project Ga0335072, IMG submission 206725) | Soil microbial communities from Loxahatchee National Wildlife Refuge, Florida, United States - Lox_Sample_2.1 | ecosystem: Environmental > Terrestrial > Soil > Wetlands | place: USA...
TTCCGTTCCAGGTTGCCGACCTTTCGCTCGCCTCGTTCGGACGCAAGGAAATCCAGCTGGCCGAGCATGAGATGCCCGGCCTGATGGCGGTCCGGGCCGAGTACGCGCCCAGCCAGCCGCTGCGCGGGGCCAAGATCACCGGCTCGCTGCACATGACGATCCAGACCGCGGTGCTGATCGAGACCCTGACCGCGCTGGGCGCGGAGGTCCGGTGGGCCAGCTGCAACATCTTCTCCACTCAGGACCACGCGGCCGCCGCGGTGGCGGTGGGCCCGGACGGCACCCCGGATGACCCCCAGGGCATCCCGGTGTTTGCCTGGAAGGGCGAGACCCTCGAGGAGTACTGGCGATGCACCGAGCTGGCGCTGACCTGGCCGGACGAGGATGGCCCGAACATGATCCTGGACGACGGCGGGGACGCCACCTTGTTCGTGCACAAGGGCGCTGAGTACGAGCAGGCCGGCGGAGTCCCGAGCCCGGACAGCAACGATCCCGAGGAGTGGGTCATCATCCTGGACCGGCTGCGCAACTCGCTGGCCGACCACCCGGGCAAGTGGACCCGCGCCGCACGCACCATCAAGGGCGTGACCGAGGAGACCACCACCGGCGTGCACCGCCTGTACGACATGGCCAGGACCGGCAGCCTGCTGTTCCCGGCCATCAACGTCAACGACTCGGTGACCAAGTCCAAGTTCGACAACAAGTACGGCTGCCGGCACTCGCTCATCGACGGCATCAAGCGGGGCACCGACGTGCTGATCGGCGGCAAGGTCGCGGTGGTGTGCGGCTACGGCGACGTGGGCAAGGGCTGCAGCGAGTCACTGCGCGGCCAGGGCGCCCGGGTCATCGTCACCGAGATCGACCCGATCTGCGCGCTGCAGGCGGCCATGGACGGCTACCAGGTGGCCACCCTGGAGGATGTCGTCGGGACCGCCGACATCTTCGTGACCGCCACCGGCAACCGCGACGTGATCACCGCCGATCACATGAGCCGGATGAAGCACCAGGCCATCGTGGGCAACATCGGCCACTTCGACAACGAAATCGACATGACCGGCCTCGCGCGCACCCCCGGCATCCACCGGACCGTCATCAAGCCGCAGGTGGACGAGTGGACCTTCCCGGACGGGCACGGCGTCATCGTGCTGTCCGAGGGCCGCCTGCTCAACCTGGGCAACGCCACCGGGCACCCCAGCTTCGTGATGTCCAACAGCTTCACCAACCAGGTCATCGCCCAGGTCGAGCTGTTCACCAAGCCCGACGAGTACGACATCGCCGTGCACACCCTGCCCAAGCACCTGGACGAGAAGGTGGCCCGGCTGCACCTGGACGCGCTGGGCGTCCGGCTCACCACGCTGACCAAGGAGCAGGCCGACTACATCGGGGTCACGGTCGACGGCCCGTACAAGCCGGAGCACTACCGTTACTGACACCCGGCAACCAGACGCGGACGTCGCCGACCCGGGACTCGCGCCCGACGGCGACGCCCGCATCCGGTACGCCGAACAGGCCATGCCGCTGATGGCCGCCCTCATGCGGCGCTTCGCCCGCACCAGGCCCTTCGACGGGCTGAGCATCGCGGCCTGCCTGCACGTCACCGCCGAGACCGCGATGATGGTGCGGCTGCTGCGGGCGGGCGGCGCGGCGGTGTCGCTGGCCGCGTCCAACCCGCTGTCCACCCAGGACGACATCGCGGCGGCGCTCGCCGTAAACCACGGGACCGCGGTCTTCGCCCGGGCCGGCATCGACCGCCGCGGCTACTACCGGCACATCGAGCAGGCCCTGGCCAGTCAGCCGGACCTGGTCATCGACGACGGCGGTGACCTGGTCAACACCCTGCACACCCGGGCCGCGGCCGCGCTGCCCAACGTCAAGGGCGGCTGCGAGTCGACCACTACCGGCGTGATCAGGCTGCGCCGGATGGCCGCCGAGGGCGCGCTGGCCTTCCCGGTCGTCGCCGCGCACGACACGGCGGTCAAGCGCCTGGTCGAGGGCACCTGCGGAACCGGGCAGTCCGTCATCGACGGCATCCTGCGGGCCACCAACACGCTGCTGGCGGGCAAGGCGGTGGTCGTGGCCGGGTTCGGGCCCAGCGGCCGCGGCGTGGCCGAACGTGCCCGTGGCTTCGGTGCCCAGGTCATCGTCACCGAGGTCGACCCGGTCCGGGCCCTGGACGCGTCGCTGCGCGGCTTCCGCGTGCTGCCCATGGCGGAGGCGGCGCCGCTCGGCGAGGTGTTCGTCACCGCGACCGGCTCGTGCGACGTGATCTCCGCCGACCACCTGGACGTCATGCGCGACGGCGCCGTCTTGGCCAATGCCGGGCACTTCGACGTCGAGATCGATGTCCGCGCCCTGACCGCCCGGGCCGTCGCGGTGCACCAGGACGTCCGGCCGCACGTGGACGCCTACGACCTGGGCGACGGGCGGACCGTGCTGCTGCTGGCCGAGGGCCGGGTGGTGAACCTGGTCGCGGCTGAGGGCCACCCGCCCGAGGTGATGGACCTGGCCTTCGGCATCGAGGCGCTCGCGCTGGCCTGGCTGGCCGGTAGCACAGACAAGCTCCCGGCCGGCGTGCATGAGGTACCCGCCGACATCGACGCCGAAGCCGCCCAGCTCGTGCTGGCCGCGGCCGGCACGTCGATCGACACGCTCACCCCCGCCCAGCAGGCCTACCTGGACAGCTGGCGCATCGGGTCCTAACCCGGCCACCGCGGGCAGGCCCGGTTCTCGAGCCGCCTGGGGCGGGATCTCGAGGGGCGGACCGTCTACGGCGGGCGGCTGGGTCAGCAGCAGCCAGCCGATCAGGCCGATCGGGTACACGAAGTATCCCCACCGGGTGGCCGGGGCCAGGGTGAACATGGCCGTCAGCCCGACGGCCAGGCGCCACGCGGCCTCCCGCGCGTCCCGCGGTGGCCGGACGATCAGCCACACCACGAAGGCCAGGCCGGCCGCGACCAGCAGGCCCACCGCGGCCCAGTGACCCGCCATCCCGGTGTCGGCCAGCAGGTGCCCGGGCAGCGGGCTGGCCGCCGGGGTCTTGTGCTTGGTCAGGCCGAGCGGGAACAGCACCGTGTTCTGCAGGAACGCGTACGGGTTGGCCAGCGCCTCGGGCGCGAACAAGACGGCCAGCACGCCCGCGATCACGATCGTGGCCGCGGCGAAACGCCAGGCCTTCCTGACCCCGTCGCGCGCGGCGAACATCGCGGTGAAGACCGGGACCGCGGGCCAGGCAGTCGCCTTCATGGCGCACGCCACTCCGAGCGCGGCGGCCGCCTTGATCAGTCCCGACGGCCGGGCGATCAGCGCCAGGGTCAGGAACATCAGCGCGATGACCGGCGGGTCGGTGATGCCCACCGCGAGCGGGAACGCGATCACCGGCGAGGCGACGATGAACACGGTGGACAGCAGCACGCCGTACCGGCAGCCGTCGCAGTGCCGGTGTGGCGCGGCCACGCTGAACGCCGCGAAGATCAACGCGATGGACACCGCCGTCAGCCACACCCGGGGGTCGGCGAACAGGCCGGTCGCCCCCAGCGCCTTCGGCATCCCGAACACCGCCATGACGGGCAGGTACGGGTTGTAGGACAGCCAGCTGTCCAGTTGCCCCGGCGGCAGGTACGGCGTGCCGTGCTGCAGCAGCAGCACGGCCGACTGCGAGATGACCTTCACCTCGGCCGTCGGCGCCACCCGGGTCGCCAGCCAGGTCACCGGTGCGGCCAGCGCTCCGGCCAGCGACACCAGCAGCGGCAAGATCAGCGGTACGTTCTTGTGTCGGATGAGCCAGAGAATGATGGTTGTTACCCCGTAGCCCGCGGCCGCCCAGATGGCCCAGGTCCGGTCGGCATGACCGGTATCCACGGCCAGGGCGGTGGCGTAGATCGCGAAGGCCCCGTTCGCGATCAGCGCCCGGCGCCAGCTCAGCCAGTGCTGATGAGCTGACGTCGGTTCACGGTCTTCTACCTGCATGTGCTCCACTGCGCCGGTACCCGCCCGTTCACGCGATTTCCCCAGTTATCTATTCAGCTGTCGCCAAGCAGAAACGGTAGAACTGCCCCCGAAACCGGAAAATAAGCTTATCACCACGAGTTACTTCGCGAGTTTTCAGGGACCGCGCGTTTACGGCAGCTTCCAGTCGACCGGCTCTCCTCCCTCCTGTTCAAGTAGATGATTAGCCCGGCTGAACGGACGTGAACCAAAAAAGCCGCTTGCCGCCGAATACGGGCTCGGATGAGCCGATTCGATGCTCGGGATGCCCTCAAGCAGCGGGACCAGCGTCCGCGCGTCGCGCCCCCACAAGATCGCCACCAGCGGCTCACCACCCGCCCGCCCGGCACTTTTTCTGGCCGCCAGCGCCCGGATGGCCTGCTCGGTGACTTCCTCCCACCCCTTGCCGCGGTGCGACCCCGGCTTACCGGGCTGCACGGTGAGCACCCGGTTCAGCAGGAGCACGCCGCGCTCGCTCCACGGGGTCAGGTCGCCGGTGGTGGGGGTGGGATAGCCCAGGTCGTCGGAATACTCGCGGAAGATGTTGACCAGGCTGGCGGGCAGCCGCCGCACCTGTGGCCCGACCGAGAAACTGAGGCCGACCGCGTGCCCCGGGGTGGGGTAGGGATCCTGGCCGACGATCAGCACCCGCACGTCCGCGAACGGCTGCTTGAACGCGCGCAGCACGTTCTCTCCCGACGGGAGGTACCGCCGCCCGGCCGCCACCTCCGCGCGCAGGAAGACCCCCATCCTGGCGATCTGGCCCTCGACCGGCTCCAGCGCATCGGCCCAGCCGGGGTCGATGAGGCTGCGCAACGGTTCCGCCATGACCAGCCACTGTAGTCCTATCTACCTAACGAAGCGTGGTCCACGCCGCCCGGTCATCCGCCAGCGTCCCCGCCGGGCCAGGCTCGTTCCGCCGCGCCGCCGCGGCGGGTCACCGCCGCGGCCAGCCGGGCCGCGTCGCGGGGCGCGGCGCCGTTCTGGTCGTTGTTGAAGTAGACGTACACGTCGCCGTCGCCCCAGGTGGCCGTGATCCGCTCCGCCCAGGCGCTCAGCGTGGCCTCGCGGTAGCCCGGCCACGGGACCCCGTCGCCCTCGTGCAGCCGCAGGTAGCCCCAGCCGGCCGTCCGCCACAGCGGCGTGACCGCCGACCCGGCCCGGTCCGCCCAGCACAGCGCCGCGTCCGCCGCCGCGAGCACGTCCCGCACCTCGTCGGTCCACCAGGACTCGTGCCGGGGCTCCACCGCGACCCGCACCGCGGCCGGGAACCGCCGCAGGCACTCCCGCAGCAGCTGCGGGGCGGCACGCAGGTCCGGCGGGAGCTGGAGCAGCACGGGCCCGAGCCGGTCGCCCAGCCCGGCCGCCGCCTCCAGCAGCCTGCGGACCGGCTCGGCCGGGTCGCGCAGCCGCCGCACGTGGGTCAGGTAGCGGCTGGCCTTCACGGTCATGACGAAGTCCGCGGGCACCCGGTCCCGCCAGCTCGCGAACGTCTCCTGCGGCGGGAGCCGGTAGAAGGTCCCGTTGTTCTCCACGGTGGCGAACTGCCCGGCGTAGTACTCCAGCCAGCGCCGCTGCGGCACGCCCGGCGGATAGAAGGTGCCGCGCCAGTCCCGGTATTGCCAGCCCGAAGTCCCAGCCGTAACACTCACTGCCTGTCACCCCAGGGGTCACTCGAGCCTGCCGTTATAACGCTTTTCGTCCTGCGGCGGTAGCCCGGGCCCGGAGGAAATTGGTTTGATTTACCCAGGTATCGGAAAAGCTACCCCTGAACCGGTGTCGCGTAGCAGGAAAATGAGGGTAGCCTGCGTCCACGCAGAGTCAATCACATGGAACGATGGGGCCCATGAAAGGACGTGTGCTGGTCGTCGACGACGACGCCGCCCTCGCTGAGATGCTGGGCATCGTGCTTCGCGGCGAGGGGTTCGAGCCGACCTTCGTAGCCGACGGCGACAAGGCGGTCGAGGCGTTCAGGGATTCCCGGCCCGATCTGGTGCTGCTGGACCTGATGCTCCCGGGCTCCGATGGAATCGACGTGTGCCGTCAGATCCGGGCCGAGTCCGGGGTGCCGATCGTCATGCTGACGGCCAAGACCGACACCGTCGACGTGGTCCTGGGCCTGGAGTCCGGGGCCGACGACTACATCGTCAAGCCGTTCAAGTCCAAGGAACTGGTGGCCCGGGTCCGGGCCAGGCTCCGCCGGACCGACGAGCCCGCCCCGGAGATGCTCCAGATCGGCGACATCGTCATCGACGTGGCCGGCCATTCGGTCAAGCGCGACGGCGAGACCCTCAACCTGACCCCGCTGGAGTTCGACCTGCTGGTCGCGCTGGCCCGCAAGCCCCGGCAGGTCTTCACCCGCGAGGTGCTGCTGGAGCAGGTCTGGGGCTACCGGCACGCCGCGGACACCCGGCTGGTCAACGTGCACGTCCAGCGGCTGCGGGCCAAGATCGAGAAGGATCCCGAGCACCCTGAGATCGTCGTCACCGTACGCGGTGTCGGCTACAAGGCAGGCCCTGGCTAAGTCGGGTCGTCACGGTGGCAGCGGCAAGCACGGATCGGCAGCAGGACTGGATCACCGCTTTCGTCCGGTCGCCGTTCGGCAAGTCGGTCATGCGCCGGCTGCCGGACCGGGTCCGGCAATGGCTGTTCACCGGGCGCCGCTGGCAGCGCCACATCGTCGCGCAACTGCGCCTGCGCTGGCATCGCTCGCTGCAGTTGCGCGTGGTCTCGACCACGCTGGTCCTGTCCGCTCTGGTCATCGCCGTCCTGGGCTTCTTCCTGGTCCAGTCGATCGCCGCGGGCCTGCTCACCAGCGCCGAGAATTCGGCCCGCAACCAGGTGCAGAACGGCAGCGCGTTCGCGTTCGACCAGACCAGCCTGCATGTGCTCGAGCCGCCGGACAACCAGTTCGACGCGCTGAACACCGCCGAGACCATCACCCGGGCGCTGCAGCAGAGCAGCGGCAGCACCGGCAGCTACCTGGTCTTCATGCAGCTGACCACGGACGGGCCGGTCGGCGTGCAGTGGGTGGGCCAGCGCGCGGTGAACATCACCGCCACCATCCCGCCGGACCTGATCACCGACGTGGCCAACGAGCAGCGGCTGCACCGCTTCAACAACGACAACACCGCCATCCCGTGGTCCGAGCCGACCACGCTGACCTATGCTCCCGGGCTGGGCTCCCCCGGCCCGGCGCTGGCCGTCGGCGAGCCGCTCGGGCAGTACTACCAGCTGTACTACGTGTTCCCGTTCACCCAGCAGCAGGCCACCCTGATGCTGGTGCAGCGCATCTTGATCGGGGTGGGGCTGGCCCTGGTCGTGCTGCTGGCCGCGATCGCCTCGCTGGTGACCCGGTGGGTGGTGCTGCCCGTCCGGCACGCGGCCCGGGCCGCACAGCGCCTGTCGGCCGGTCACCTCGAGGAGCGCATGCAGGTGCTCGGCGTCGATGACCTGGCCTCGCTGGCCACCTCGTTCAACGACATGGCGGCCAGCCTGCAGGCCAAGCTCCGCGAACTGGAGGAACTGTCCAGCGTGCAGCGGCAGTTCGTCTCGGACGTCTCGCACGAGCTGCGGACCCCGCTGTCGACCATCAAGATGGCCGCCGACCTGCTGTTCGAGTCCCGGCAGGAGCTCGACGCGGCCGAGGGCCGGTCCGTCGAGCTGCTGCAGAGCCAGCTGGAGCGGTTCGAGGAGCTGCTGATCGACCTGCTTGAGATCAGCAGGTACGACGCCGGGGCGGCCACCTTGGATGCCGACCTGGTGGACGTGTGCGACCTGGTGCGCCGTTCGGCCGACGACGCTCAGCAGCTGGCCGAGCGGCGGGGCAGCCGGCTCGTGTTCCGGCTGCCCGCGACCGGCTGTTTCGCCGAGGTGGACCGGCGCCGGGTGGAACGCATCCTGCGCAACATCCTGGTCAACGCGGTCGAGCACGGCGAGGGCAAGGACGTGGTGGTCACCGCCGCGATCGACAGCGCCGCGGTCGCTGTCTCGGTCCGCGACTACGGCGTGGGCCTGCGGCCGGGCGAGCAGCACAAGGTCTTCGAGCGGTTCTGGCGGGCCGATCCGGCCCGGGCCCGCACCAGCGGCGGGACCGGCCTGGGCCTGGCCATCTCGCTGGAGGACGCGCGGCTGCACGGCGGGTGGCTGCAGGCCTGGGGGGAGCGGGGCAAGGGCTCGGTGTTCCGGCTCACCCTGCCCCGGGTCGTCGGCCAGGAGCTGGCGGGCTCGCCGCTGTCGCTTGGCCCGGACGAGGCCGATATCGCGGCCGGCCTGGCCGCCGAAGCCTACCCCCCCGACGAGGTGGTGTCCCGTGGCTAGCCACCTGCGTGGCCTGCGCCGGATGTGCGTGCTGGCCGCCGTGGTCGCCTCGGTGGCGGGCTGCGTGGGCATGCCCTCCAACGGCCCCAGCGAGGAGTTCAGCAGCGCCCCGCAGAGCAGCGCGCCGGACCAGGTCGGGGAGGTTCCCTCCGGGCAGGTCGGCGTGGTTCCCTCCGGGCCGCAGGCCGGGGAGAATCCGTCGCAGATCGTGCAGGGCTTCCTGACCGCCAGCGCCAGCTACCCGACCTACGACATCGCCCAGGAATACCTGGTCGGCTCGGCGGTCAAGGGGTGGAACCCGGGCTTCGCGGTCACGGTGTTCAGCAACCTGACCGTGCCCGACTGGATTCCGGGCGCGAAGGCCAGCCGGAACGGCAGTCCGCAGGCCTCGGTCGACGTCGAGGGCCCGGTGCAGGCCAGCTTTAACGGCTCCGGCCAGTACTACGTCTCGGCGCTGAGCCAGGGCCAGTCGGCGGGGGCCTGGAACTTCAACCTGATCAAGGTCAACGGCCAGTGGCGGATCACCAATCCGCCCAACTACCGGATGCTGCCCTCCTCCGCCTTCTCCCTGTTCTACAAGGCGCAGGACCTGTACTTCTTCGATCCGCAGGACCAGGTGCTCGTCCCGGACTCGGTGTTCGTGCCGCTGGGTGCCACGGTCTCGCAGCTGATCGACAACATGGTGGGCGGGCTCGCGCAGGACCCCAAGACGCCGTGGCTGGCCGGCGCGACCGATACCGAGCTCCCGGACAACACCAAGGTGGCGCAGGTCACCACCGACGGCGCGACCGTCACCGTGAACCTGTCCGGCAACGTGGCCAAGGCCGATCCCAAGCAGCTTCAGCTGTTCGCCGCCCAGCTGGTCTGGACGCTGACCGGCGCGTCGATCAGCCCGCTCACCATCCAGTCCGTCGTGCTGGAGCTCAACGGCCAGCCCTGGACGCCGCGTTCCGCGCCCTGCTCGGACGGCCGGACTCCGGTTCCCCAGCAGACCAAGGCCGCCTACCAGTGCTTCGACCCGTACCCGTCGTCACCGACCAGCTTCTACTACATCGACCGCGGCCAGTCCTGGGCCCGGTGCGGCTCCGAGTCGCTGGGGCTGCAGGGCTACATCGGCTCGGTCGTGCCGGTGGTGGGCCGCACCGGCGCCCTCACCCCCGCCAGCTGCACCGGCGGAGCCGTGCACGAGGCATACACCGGCCTGCCCACCCTCCAGCCGCCGACGCTCCCGGCCACGTCCATGGCGGCGGTGTCGCCGGACGGTAAGTACCTGGCCATCGTCTCGGCCGCCAACGGCGACGTCTACGTCGGATCGCTGTCCGGTCCGGCTTCGTCGTTCCTGACCAAGCCCCGGCTGACCGGAGGCGGTGTCACCGCGCTCAGCTGGGATCGCAACGACGACCTCTGGGTGGCGCAGAACGGCGACATCTCCATGCTGCCGCCCACCGGCAAGAGCGCGGTCCCGGTCGCGTTCGACGGATCGGTCAGCGACCTGAGCGTCGCGCCGGACGGCATCCGGATCGCCTTCGTCGCCCAGTTCGCCGGCGGCCCGAGTCCCGGGGTCTACCTGGCCGCCATCGGCGGCGGGGCCCCGAGCTCCGGTCAGCTCGGCTCGGCCAGCACGCACCTGTCCATCAGGACCTACGCCTCCATCGGAACGAACCTCGACCATCCGACCTCGCTCGCCTGGTACGACGCCGATGACCTGATCGTGCTCAACAACGGCGGCAGCAACGGGAGTGCCCTGTCGGAGGTGCCGGTCGATGGCCAGCAGGCCCAGCCGCTGCAGGTCACCCCGCCCGATGTGACCTCGATCACCGCCGACGGCCCCGCCAACGTCCTGGTCGCCGGCCTGTCCGGTAACAACCTGGCCGTCTCCACCAGCCTGGAAGGCCCCTGGTATCAGCTGGGCGAGCCCGGCCAAGCCCCCGCCTACCCCGGCTAACCCGAGCCTGCCCACCCCGCTAACCCGGGCCCCGCCGACCCCCAGCCCAGCCCAGCCCAGCCCAAACCGGATGAAACCCGGGTTTCACTCCGTTGCGCGCAGCCGACCATCACCCCGCGCGACTTTCCCCGCCCCGGTCCCAGCCCCGCGATTGATCAACTTTTGCCCCTTGACGGGACTGCGCATCTCGCTTATAGCGGATGAAAAGGGTACATAACCCTCGGTCGGTAAACGTTATGCAGCCGTTATGTAACCACTTGTGATTGATCGCCTACATGTCCCTCCTGACATTCACGCTCTGGCGAGCTAGCGTTCATGACATGGCACTCGCCCGGGCCCGTGGTTGCGCCCGGCGTGGCTCCCGTTCGGGAGATCACGTCAGGCAAGCCGATGCCAGCCGCAGGCGAAACGGCCCACGTAAGGCGACTTCTCGTCGACCGATCACGGTGCGGCTTAGGAGTAAGACCTGCCCCGCCGGGAGATACAGAGTCTTCCGGGCCGGGAGAAGGGCACCAGTGGCCAGGAGGCTGCTATCCCCTCAGCAGGCGAATGTGGGGTCGAAGACCAGGTCGGCCGGGCGAGTGCCACCCGGTTCAATCGGACACAGCCCAACCACCCGCGGGTGAATCAGGTTGGGCGCAATCGGACTGGAAGGGGGATCGCGATGGAAATCATCGTCCGGGGACGCCACATAACCGTCCCGCCGCGTTTCCGTCAGCACGCCGCCGCCAAGCTCGCCAAGCTCGAGAAGCTTGACCAGAAGGCGGTGCGGATCGATGTGGAGGTCTCCAAGGAACGCAACCCGAGGCAGTCTGATCGGCGTGAGCGGGTCGAGCTGACCATCCGGTCCCGCGGCCCCGCGATCAGGGCCGAAGCGGCCGCGGACGACCGGTACACGGCGCTCGATCTCGCCTTCGCCAAGCTCGAATCCCGGCTCCGCCGGGCCTCCGACCGCCGCAAGGTCAACAAGACCGACAACGTGACGCTGCGGTCGCCCGCGCTGGCCGCGGACGGGATCGCCGCGTCCGCGGCGGTGCCCGCGCTCAACGGCAACGGGGTGGCCCGGCCGCGCACGGGCCAGCTGGACGACCAGGACGAGGGGTCCGACCTGGCCGAGCCGGGCAGTCGCATGGTCCCGATCCAGATGGAGGGCGACGGTCCCCTGGTGCTGCGAGAGAAGGTTCACGCGGCCCGGCCGATGACGATCGACCAGGCCCTGCTGGAGATGGAACTCGTGGGTCACGACTTCTACCTGTTCCATGACAGCGAATGCGACCGGTTCAGCGTCGTCTACCGTCGCCGCGGTTACGACTACGGGGTCATCCGGCTGGTCGAGGAGTAGTTCGCGGTCCGCCGCGGTTTCATGATGCGGCCGGGCTCGTCCCCGCAGGCCCGGCTTGCAACATGGCCGCGCGTCGGTAAGAGTCTGATGACATAGGGTTCGTGCTGATCACGGTCGGGCCAGGCGGGAGCGGGCGATGGCACCCGAGGGAGGCAACGAGTTGAGCGCTAGCGCCGACGCAGCGGTGACTGCTGCCCAGCGCCCGGACGCCAGGCGAGGCGCCGAGCCGATCCGGGTGCTGATCGCCGACGATCACGCCCTGTTCCGCCGCGGCCTGGAGATGGTCCTGGAGGAAGAGGACGACATCGAAGTGGTCGGCCAGGCGAGTGACGGTGCCGAGGCGGTCGCCGTGGCGGGCGAGGCCCTGCCCGACGTCGTGCTCATGGATATCCGGATGCCGAAGACCAGCGGGATCGAGGCCTGCCGGGCCACCAAGGAGGTTGCGCCCAGCGCCAAGATCGTGATGCTGACCATCAGCGACGAGGAAGAGGACCTGTTCGAAGCGATCCGGGCTGGCGCCAGCGGCTACCTGCTCAAGGACATCCCGCTCGACGAGGTCGCCGAGGCGGTCCGGGCGGTGCACGGCGGCCAGTCGCTGATCAACCCGTCGATGGCGGGCAAGCTGCTCTCCGAGTTCGCCACCCTGGCCAACCGGGACTCCGGCGAGGACCGGGCCCAGCACGTCGCCGCCCCCAAGCTCACCGACCGCGAGATGGAAGTGCTCAAGCTCGTGGCGCGCGGCATGAACAACCGCGACATCGCCAAGGAGCTGTTCATCTCCGAGAACACGGTGAAGAACCACGTCCGGAACATCCTGGAGAAGCTCCAGATCCACTCCCGCATGGAAGCGGTCATGATCGCCGTCCGCCAGAAGCTGATCGAGTTCTCCTAGCTCTCTCCCTCGCGCGCCGCTTGCTCCCTCGCCGGCCTGGCGCGCCCGGCGTCCCGGTAGGGCCCGCCACAGCGACCACAGACTTCTATTTGTGTCACATCTTCGCGGTGGATCCGGGTTCCATGGTCGATCGGGGGGACTCCAGTACGACCCGGTAGGTTGCCGTAACCATTGGTCACGCATGCGCCCGGCGGCCTAAGCCCTGCCCATTTCCGCGTTTCCTCCCGGCCGGCGTGGCGCCTCGGCCAGCCCGGCGTCTCCGGCGCATCGCCTGCGCCCGGCGCGGAGCGCCTTCGCTCAGCACGTCGCCTCAGGCGTGCGCCAGCGCGGCGGCTAGGCGTCCGGCGTGCTCCGCGGGCACGATCTGCTCTAGCCGCACGTCGTCGCAGCCGACCCAGCTGGCCGCCTCCCGCAGGGCCTGGGCCATCGGCTCGGCCGCGGCGGGTCGTTCCAGCGACACCTTGCGCGCGACCAGGATCTTACCGTCCCGGGCCGGGTCTACCCGGCCGACCAGGCGGCCGCCGGCGAGCAGCGGCATGGTGAAGTAGCCGTGCACCCGCTTGTGCCTGGGCACGTAGGCCTCGAGGCTGTGCTCGAAGCCGAACATCCGGCGCGTCCGCTTGCGTTCCCACACCAGCGAGTCAAAGGGTGAGAGCAGCGTCACGCGGTGTCGGCCGCGGTCGGCGACCTGGTTCAGGGCGGCCGGATCGGCCCAGCCCGGAGCGACCGCGCCAGCCCCGACCGCGCCAGCCCCGACCGCGCCAGCCCCGACCGCGCCAGCCCCGACCGCGCCAGCCCCGACCGCGCCAGCCCCGACCGCGCCAGCCCCGATGGCCACCGGAACCAGGCCGGCGGCCCGCGCGGCCTCGGCGACCAGGCGCGTGAACTGGCCCTTCTGGATGGCGGGGAAGTTGAGCCGGTGATAGTCGACCAGGTCCCCGTGGGTGACCACGCCGAGCGCGCGGGCCGCCACCCCGGCCAGGTAGGCCAGGCACTCCAGGTCGGACGGGTCCTGGTCCAGCAGCCCGCCGGGCAGGACCCGCTCGGGCAGGTCGTACACCCGGCGCCATCCCGTCCGCCGCATGCAGATGACGTCACCGGTATCGAGCAGCCATTCAACCGCGATCTTGACGTCGGACCAGTCCCACCACGGGCCGCCGCGCTTGGCCCCGCCCAGCTGGGTCGCGGTCAGCGGGCCCTCGGCGCGCAGCCGGGCCAGCACCTTCTCGCAGGTCTCCTGGTGGCTCTGGTGCCAGCGCACCCCGCGGGCCCGGAAGGCCCGGCGCCGGAACGCGAAGTAGGGCCACTGCTCGAGCGGCAGCACGCAGGCCGCGTGGGCCCAGTACTCGAACGCGGCGGGCCTGGCCGGGTGCCAGTAGGCCTGCTCGATCTGCTCCCGGGGGACCGGCCCCAGCCGGGCGTAGGCGACCAGTTCGTGGGAGCGGGCCAGCACGCTGATCGTGTCGAGCTGCACCGCGCCGATCCGGCCGAGCATCGCGGTGACCCCGGACCGGGTCGGGCGCCACGAGGTCGCACCCAGGAACCCCTGGGCGCGCAGCGTCATCCGGCGGACCTCATCCGGGGTTATCGTCACCTCAGCCGCAGGAGCTTCCAGGCGCATCCGCCCACCCTAACGGCACCCCCCGACATTCTCGGGCCCCGCCGCCCGCGCGGGGTGTGTCCCGGCGTCCAGGCTGGACGGCCAGCAGGTTTAAATAACAAGCTAAGGCAGGTCAGGAGGGGCGAATCACGGTCAGCGTGAACGGCTCGTGCCCGGCCGCGTGCGCACGGTGCCGTTCACGTCGTTCCTGAAGATCGCCGCCTCATTCGCCCGGGCCGCCCGTTGGCCTGTCCGCCGTGGTCACCAGCTCACTCGGCTGGGCGCACGCCCGGCGGGTCGCCGGGGCGGTCACGACGGCTGACGGGCCGTCCCGCTCGTTCTCCCAGCCTTGCCCGGCGCCGCTGCGAGAAGCCCGCTCAGGGCGCTGCCGCGCCGGAGGCCAGGACGCCCGGCTCAGCCGCGGTCGTGGAGGGTCACCTGGTAGCCGTCGGGGTCCGCGAACGTGAACGTGCGGCCGAACGGCCCGTCGGCGGGCGCTGAGACGATCGTCGTGCCGGCGGCGGCGAGGGCGTCGTGGATGTCCTGCGCGTCGGGGGCGTGCAGCCACAGCGCCATCCCCTGACCCGGCTGCGCGATCGCGTCCAGGTCGGTGCCCGCGACGACGTCGCGGACGGCGAATGCGATCGGCTTGGTGTCGAACACGACGGCGTGCGGCGGTCCTGCGTCGGAGCGCTTCAGCCCCAGGTACTGCTCGTAGAAAGCGGCGGAACGCTCCAGGTCGCGCACCTGCAGTGAGATGAAGTCGGGTCCGGTGACGGCCACGATCCTTGCCTCCTCATGGTATGTCAGTCTTCTGACACGCCACACTGTATGTCAGACTACTGACATGAGTCAAGGCGAGCCCGGAATCCAGCTGGACACATCGCTGGGGTACCTGCTGAAGGCGGCCGCGAGCGCCCTGCACTGCGCCCTGGAGGCGGTGCTGCGGCCGCTGGGCATGACGATCACCCACTACGCCTGCCTGGAGCTGCTCGCCCAGCGACCGGGCCTGTCGAACTCCGAGCTGGCCCGCGGCGCCTTCGTCACCCGGCAGTCGATGAACGTGCTCCTGCAGGCCCTCGAACGCCAGGGACTCGTCGCCCGCCCGGCACGGGCACCCGTCGGCCGGGCCCTGCCGGCCGAGCTGACCGCCCGCGGCCGCCGCCAGCTCGAGGTGGCCAGCGCCGCGGTCCGCCGCGTCGAGCAAGACATGCTGGCCCATCTGGATGCCAGCGACCAAGATCAGATGCGGCGCCTGCTCACCGCGTGCATCGCCGCGCTGACCGAACCGCCCGCACCCGCGACGTGACTCCCCCGGACCGGCCGGGCGACGGTCTTCCGCCGGCCCGCCGACCGGGTCCGGAAGAACCTTGGCCCGTGCCCGGGATGCTCCGGGGCTGAGCTGCGCGAACAGCCGGTCCCGCTCGGCCGCCAGCTCCGGAAGCGACAGCTCGGACGTGGCACTCCTCATCTGGTTTTGACGCTCAAAACCAGACTCCCGTCATAACCAGGGAAGATGCGGGACCCCTACATATGTGTCGCATACCCGCCCGCGCAGCCCGCCCCCCAGGGTGAGCTTTAGTACCAGTCCTCGAGGATGTGCACGGACAGGGCGAAGATGCCGCCGATCACCACGATTCCGGCGCCCACCCAGAACAGCCACCAGGTCGGGCCCACGGGCAGCGCGATCCCGCCGACGATGAAGCCGACGATGATGATGGAAACCGCCACCCAGGAGGCGGGCCGGCCGTGGTGCGCCTCGTGGACATACGACGGAGCGACCCGCGCGTCGAGCCCGCGCGCTCCGGTATCTCCCACGTCCGCCATGGTGCCTGGTGCCGCCTGATCGGCCACTCGTGACTCCTCTCCTCGCGTACCGCTCCTATTATTCTCCGGGAAGCGCGAGACTGATCACCGGCCGGCCCAAAGACCCGCTGGTGATCCACCAACCTGCCGGCCGTTCACCGACTCGGCTTGGTGCCTCATCTCGCCTACGATGACATGCGAGACGGTGAACCGGAACCGAATACGGGTCACCGGCCATCATGAGGTCAGACGATCCGCGAGGAGCGCGAGGAGAAGTGGCACCCATCATCGATAGTGTCCTTCGCGCAGGCGAAGGACGGATCCTGCGCAAGCTCAAGCGGATCGCCGAGCAGGTCAACTCCATCGAGGACGACTTCGTCGCGATGAGCGACGCCGAGCTGCGGGGCATGACGGATGAGTTCCGGCAGCGGTACGCGGACGGGGAGACGCTCGACGAGCTGCTTCCCGAGGCGTTCGCCACCGTGCGCGAGGCGGCCAAGCGGACCCTGGGTCAGCGCCACTTCGACGTCCAGCTGATGGGCGGCGCCGCGCTGCACCTGGGCAACATCGCCGAGATGAAGACCGGTGAAGGCAAGACGCTCACCGGTGTCCTGCCTGCCTACCTCAACGCCCTGACCGGCGAGGGCGTGCACGTCGTCACGGTCAACGACTACCTGGCCAAGCGCGACTCGGAGTGGATGGGCCGGGTGCACCGGTTCCTCGGGCTCGAGGTGGGCGTGATCCTGGCCCAGATGAGCCCGGCCGAGCGCAGGACGCAGTACGCGGCCGACATCACCTACGGCACCAACAACGAGTTCGGCTTTGACTACCTGCGCGACAACATGGCCTGGTCGCTGGAGGAGTGCGTGCAGCGCGGCCACCACTTCGCGGTCGTCGACGAGGTGGACTCGATTCTCATCGACGAGGCCCGGACCCCGCTGATCATCAGCGGCCCGGCCGAGCAGAGCGCCCGCTGGTACGTCGAGTTCGCCAAGATCGCCCCCCGGCTGCGCCGCGGCGAGGACGGCGAGGGCGACTACGAGGTCGACGAGAAGAAGAAGACCGTCGGCATCCTGGAATCCGGCGTGGAGAAGGTCGAGGACTGGCTCGGCATCGACAACCTCTACGACCCGGTCAATACGCCCCTGGTCAGCTTCCTCAACAACTCGATCAAGGCCAAGGAGCTGTACAAGAAGGACAAGGACTACGTCGTGATGAACGGCGAGGTCCTGATCGTGGACGAGTTCACCGGCCGCATCCTGCACGGCCGGC
>Ga0335072_10006433_pt1 | contig 17157 bp, 18 predicted proteins | sample Lox_Sample_21_FD_206725 | JGI IMG/M metagenome (GOLD analysis project Ga0335072, IMG submission 206725) | Soil microbial communities from Loxahatchee National Wildlife Refuge, Florida, United States - Lox_Sample_2.1 | ecosystem: Environmental > Terrestrial > Soil > Wetlands | place: USA...
GCCACGCTGCGTGTCCGCCTCGCGCGAACACTCGTTCGCGTCCTCCCGCGCTGCCCCTGCTGCGGTCGTAGGCCGCAAAGGGTTGTCGTGCAGATTGAGTGACGCAGTAGGATTAACCTTCAGGCGGTAAAAGAAAGCGCCGGCCGGAACAAGCCCGGCCGGCGTGCAAGAGGATTGAAGCGATGCGGACGCATCGCAACCGCCTGCGGCGATCGTGGCGATCTTTGACCCGAAGATCAAATCACCATCGTTCGGACGCAGGAGGCGGGCCGGCGCCGGTTTTCGATGCCGGCCTGCTGCGTGGTGTACCGGGCGGGTGATTTCGTTGCAAGCGTGAACGCCAATGTATGCGACCGGATGGATTGCGGCGGGCGGTGGGTGCTAGCTTGGCGGCATGACGCTGCCTTTTGCTCTGCCCGACTGGCTGCCCTGGTGGGTGCCCCTGGTCCTGCTGGTGCCGGCCCTGCTGTACGCGCTCGCGTTTCTGTTCATGCCGTTCAGCGTGATCGGGGTGAAGACCCGGCTGGACGTGCTGGAGGCGCGATTGGATGAGCTGCACAACGAGGTTCGGCATATTGCGCTGCGGCTGCCGGATGCGGGGGCGCCGGTGGATTACGAGGAAGTCTATCAACCGGAACCGGCAGAGCCGGTGCGGCGGACGCCGGTGATCACGCGGCCGCCGATTCCTCCCGCGTCGCACGAGCTGGAAGGCGGCGGGCGTGGGGACCGGGCGCCGCCGTCGCCACAGGCGCGGCCGGCGCGGCGGGAGCCGAAGCTGGACTGGCCGCGGTAGGGCGGGGGATTGTTGCGGCGGCGCTCCGGTTATTGCAGCCGCACCGGGCCGGTGTAGCGGATGATGTCGAGCCCGCCGGTCAACCGGTCGTTGCCATAGATCAGGCCATGTTCGTCGACGTAGACGTCGTTGATGTGGATGCTGTGCGTGGCGTTGCCGGGTGGGGCGGCATCGACCAGGTAGCCGATCTCGACCGGCGCATGCGAACCCGAGCGCGCCGACAGCCAGCGCGACCTCATCGTTTCACTCACGCGGCAGGCGCAGATTACCGAGGGAACCACGGCTCGCGTGCATTTGCAGCGGGCGCTCGGTCTCGTGGAGGCATTGCAGGTCAGCGGGCACCTCGCGCCGGCGGATGCCGGCATGCTGCCCGCCCTGCGGCAAATGCTCGGCGCGCTGCCGCCCTGACGAGACGACGCGCCGGCCCGGACTGCTGTCCAGGCGGCGCGAGATCCTGGCAGGCTGGCTACGCCGGCCGCCTCCCCCCAACGACTCAGCGCCGGCGAGCAGGCCCCTGCACAACGAAGCGGCGCAGACCATCCATCAGCCGAGGTGCGTTGAAATTCAGCAGCAACCCGACGCGAATGCCGCTCATGCGGAGATACGTCCGCAGTTGCATCTCGTGCACCGCCAGGATCGTCGCAACCGACTTGATCTCCAATATAAGCTGCTCAGCGACAACGACGTCCGCCTTGAACCCGTCCCCGACTTGCTCGCCCTTGTAGAGCATCAGAATGGGAACCTGCCGCGCGAACGCGAGTCCTGCGCACCGCAGCTCCACCCACAGACACTGTTCATAAACGCCTTCAAGCAAGCCAGGGCCGGTGTTACGGTGCACCTCGATTGCCAGTCCGATGACTTGCTCCGGCAATGACTCGGCCAGAAGCATGGACGTTGTACACGCGGCACAAGCACGCTTCATCGGGAGGCAGGTCGAAGCTCGACCTCTGCTTGGACGCGGGCATGTGCGGCGTCCTCTGCGAACAATATGTAGCACGGCCGGGGGCAGATGAGGGCGCCACCCATCCCGCCCCCCACCGCGCCCCGACAAACCCGATTGCCTCCGCCCCGCCGGTACGCTTCGCTCCCGCCAACCCATACCCAGGACCCCGCCCATGCGTATCAGTGTCGTCCAGATGAACCCGGGCGCCGACAAGGGAGAAAACATCGCCCAGGCCAACCGCCTGATCACCCAGGCGGTGGAGGCCGACCGTCCCGACATCGTCTCGCTGCCCGAAGTGTGGGACAGCCTCGGCGGCGACCGCAGCGTCCGCAACGCCAACGCGGAAACGCTGCCCGCCAAAGGCTCCAACGAACCCGGCGGCCCCGCCTACGAATTCCTGCGCGAGACCGCCCGCACGACGCACACCTACGTCCACGGCGGCTCGATCATCGAGCAAGGCCCGGAAAAACTGTTCAACACCACGGTGGTGTTCAACCCCGACGGCACCGAGCTCGCCCGCTACCGCAAGATGCACCTGTTCGACATCACCGCCCCCGACGGCACCGGCTATCGCGAAAGCAACACCTATGGCGCCGGCGACGAGATCGTCACCTACGAAGCCGACGGCACCAAGGTCGGCTGCGCCATCTGCTACGACATTCGCTTCCCCGACCTCTTCTGGAAGCTCCGCGAGCAAGGCGCCGACGTGATTTTCCTTCCGTCCGCCTTCACGCTCGCCACCGGCAAGGACCATTGGGAAGCGCTGATCCGCGCCCGCGCGATCGAGACGCAATGCTGGTTCGCCGCCCCCGCCACCTGGGGCAGGCACCTGGAAGGCAAGGGGGAGCCGCGCTTCACCTACGGCCATTCGCTGATCTGCGACCCCTGGGGCCACGTGGTCACGAAAGTTTCCGACGGCACCGGCTGGGCCACCGCGCGCATCGACCCTGACGTCACCACCCGGGTGCGGCGCGACATGCCGGTGCTGGAACACCGGAAGCGCCTTTGAACGACCAGGCGCAGCCGGCCGCGCCGGCCGGCCCCGGCACGTTCGTCCCGGGGCAGATCGCGTTCTTCTGCGCCACCACCCCGCTCGCGACCGACGCCATGGACCGCCTGGTCGCACGCTATGGCGACTGCCCGCTGGCGCATGCCAGCGTCGCGGTCACCCTGGGCGGCGACGGCTCCATGCTGGAGACCCTGCACCGCGTGCTGGAACGCCGCATCCCGGTCTACGGCATGAACTGCGGCTCGGTCGGCTTCCTGATGAACACGTTCGACGAGGACGACCTGCCCGACCGCCTGTCCCGCGCGCAACCCACCGAACTGCACCCGCTGCGGATGCGCGCCACCACCCGCGCCGGCGAGGTGTGCGAGGCGCTGGCGTTCAACGAAGTCAGCCTGCTTCGCCAGTTGCGCCAGAGCGCCAAGATCCGCATCGTCGTGGACGGCACGGTGCGGCTGGCGGAACTCACCTGCGACGGCGTGCTGATTGCGACGCCGGCGGGGTCCACGGCATACAACCTGTCGGCCCATGGCCCGATCGTGCCGCTGTCGACCAACCTGCTGCCGCTGACGCCGATCTCGGCGTTCCGCCCGCGGCGCTGGCGCGGCGCGTTGTTGCCGAGCACCGCGCGCGTGCTGTTCGAGGTGCTGGAAGCCGACAAACGCCCCACCGCCGCCGTCGCCGATTTCACCGAGGTGCGCGACGTGGAAGCGGTGGCGGTGCAGGAAGACAGGTCCGTGACCGTGACGGTGTTGTTCGACCCGGACCGCGGCCTGTCGGAACGCATCATCGCGGAGCAGTTCACGGTTTGAGCATTGGGGGCGGCAGCGTGCCGCTTCCGCGGGCATCCGACAGCGATCAAGGCAGGATTGTCCCCCCGTCCCAGAGTGCTGCGCGATAAAATCACATTTCCTCACGCAAAATTCTTGCTGCGTCGCACAAACCGTCGCAACATCCGCCAATGCCGAACGATGTCCCGACCGATCCGGTCGCTGCCCTCGCCCAGGACCTGCTGGACCTCACCGCACGGCTCGGCGCCCGCGCCGGCGAGGATCCCTTCGGCAACCCCGTCCTGCTGGTGGCGCTCGCCATCACGCGCCGCATCGACCAGGGCGGCGTGACGTTCCCGCAGATCGAGGCGCTGATCCGCCACCTGCGCGACGCTGCGTTCATCGACCGCGCCGGCCGGGTCGCCGGCTATGTCGGCGGCATCGACACCGATACCAACGAAGCCTCGTTGCTCCGCCTTGCGCAGCACCTGCTGCGGCCGGACCCGAACGACAGCCCGGTGCGTTGGGCCGAATATCGTGCCCTGGTGGAGCGCAGCCGCTTCGCCGCGGTGTTCACCGCGCACCCCACCTTCGCCCTGCCCGCCGCGGTGAACCACGCGCTGGCCCACGCGGCCTGCGGGCGTCCGGCGCCTGCCTTCGCGTCCCACCGCCCGCCGCCGATCACGCTGGGGGAGGAGTTTGACCAGGCCGCCACCGCCATCGCCCACGGCCGCGACGCGGTGGACCGGTTCAATGCCGCGCTGCTGGCCGTCGCCCGTTCCGCCTGGCCCGATCGCTGGACCGAACTGGACCCCAGGCCGGTGATCCTGTCGTCCTGGGTCGGCTACGACACCGATGGCCGCACCGATATCGGCTGGTGGGATACGCTGCGCCTTCGTCTGGAGATGAAGCGGTTGCAGTTCGCCCGCCTGCACGGGCAACTCAGCGCGCTGCCCGGCACCGAAACGCTGGCCACCCGCGTCGCCCAGGCGCTTGATGCGGTCACGGCGCAGCACGACGCCTGTCCCTCCACCCCGGACCCGCGGCGCGTCGCCGCCTTCGCCCATACCTTGATCGAGAACCGCGACATCGCGCTGACCACCCCCGATCCGCTGCTGCCCCTGTTCCGCGCGGCGATCGATGCCGCCCCCGACCCGCATGTGCGGCTGGCGCTGTGCGTGGCGCGCGCCGGGCTGATTTCCCACGGCCTCTCGCTGGCCCACACCCACACGCGGCTGAATGCCGCGCAACTGCACAACGTGGTGCGCCAGCGCCTGGGCATCGCCGACCCGCCCGAGGACCCCGCCCACCGCCGCGCCCTGTTCTCCAAGATCAACGCCGCGCTGGACACGGTGGAGCCGATCCCGGTGGATTTTGGCGCCCTGCTGGCCGAGCAAGCCTCCGCCGCGCGCCTGATGATGGCGATCGCCCAGATCGTGAAGCACGTCGATGGCTCGGTCCCCATCCGGTTCCTGATCGCCGAAACGGAAACCGGCTACACCCTGCTGTGTGCGCTCTGGGTCGCGAAGCTGTTCGGCGTCGACCGGTTCATCGAAATCTCTCCCCTGTTCGAAACCGCCGACGCGCTGGAACACGGCGCCACGGTGCTGGACGAGGCTTTACGCAGCCCGCACTACCGCGCCTATCTGCAGGCCACGGGCAAGCTGGCGCTGCAATTCGGCTATTCCGATTCCGGCCGCTATGTCGGGCAGCTCGCCGCCAGCTATCTGATCGAGCGCCTGCGCCTGAAGATCGCCGCCATGCTGGAACGTCACGGCGTCCGCGGCGTCGAGGTGATCCTGTTCGACACCCACGGCGAGAGCATCGGCCGCGGCGCACATCCCGGCTCGCTGGCTGACCGACTGAAATACCTGTCGCCCACCGCATCGCGCCAGGCCCTGTTCAAGGCCGGCCTGGCAGTGCGCGAGGAGAGCGCGTTCCAGGGCGGCGACGGCTACATGTTGTTCGGCACGCCCGAACTGGCGCTGGCCACCATCACCCGCATCGCCGAGCAAACCTACCATCCCGCGGCGGGGCCGATCGAAGACCCGGTCTATGCCGATCCCGACTTTGCCGCCGACTTCTTCGCCACCGTGCGCGCCGGGATGGAGGCGCTGGTCGAAGACACCGGCTATGGCGCGCTGCTGGGCGCCTTTGGTCCGGCCTTGCTCGACCGGACCGGCTCGCGGCCGTCCGCGCGGCAGTCCGACGGCATGGCCGGCGCCGCGCGCATCCGCCACCCGCGCGAACTGCGCGCCATTCCTAACAATGCGATCTTGCAACAACTGGGCTGGTGCGCGAACACGTTGCAGGGCATCGGTGCCGCAGCAGCACGCCACCCGGAAGCCTTCTCCGAGATGCATGCGAACAGTCGCCGGTTTCATCGGGCGATGGAACTGGCGACGCACGGCCTGGCGCATTCCGATATCGACGTGCTGCGCGCGGTGATCGCCTCGCTGGACCCGGGTACCTGGCTGGACCGGGCAGCGCATACCCGCCTGCCGGGGCGGCGCGAGGCGCTGGTCTCGGTGGCCCGCGCGCTGGAGCGGCTGAACATCTGGGCCGATGCGCAGTCGATGTTCCGCCGCATCCAGGCGGACCACCTGGCGCTGCGCTTCGCCTGGCCTGATGCGCCGCGCATGGCCACGCGCGAGGTGCTGCTGCACGCGCTGCGCCTGGCGCTGGTGCACCGGATCTGGCTGCTGTCGACGGAGATTTCGGACTTTTCGCCGCGCCACGGCGTGACGCGCCCGGTGCTGGAGGCGGCGATCCTGCGGCTGGACATCGACGCGGCGCTGGACGTGCTGGCGGAGATTTTCCCCGCCGCGCCGGACCCCTCGGCCGAGGCGGACTACGCCGAGCCGGCGGCGCCGCGCGCCTCCAACGCGTACGCGAAGGAACACGCGGAGATTTTCCTGCCGATGCGGCAGTTGTTCGCGATGGTGCGGGAGATCGCGACGGCGGTGACGCACGAAGTGGGGGCGTTCGGGTAGCAGGAATCGCTTCCGAGACCGTGGCTCCACACCGGAACGCCGAGCCGCCAATCCGATAGCGCATCGAGACGGACGTTATTTCGCTGGCGACACGGCGCGCTTCACACCGCATCATGTGGTTGACCGCCGGGGCTCTTGCGTGCTGCATTATTGTAGCTACGTAAAGGCGGTGTCGACATGCCGAATGGACATGGCGGCCGGAGAAGGATGCAAGAAATCGGCGAGATCACCGCGGGCTGTCCCTGGCGGATGGGGTGCCGGTCCTGGAGGGCGACCCCCTGGCCGTGTCCAGGCCCGACCCGCATCCCGACGGCGATCATTGGCAGACCGTGGGCAGTGCAGGCGGGATCGCGGTCTTGTTCGTGGTTCACACCGAGCCGGTGCGGCAACGCGACGGGACCGAACTCGGCCGCATCATCAGCGTGAGAAGGGCGACAGCGCATGAGCGCAAGGTTTACCAAGAAGGCACATTCTGAGGCGTTGAAAGCCGTGCGAGATACCATGGATCCCGCGCAACCTGAGCGATTGGCGGCAGTTGCGGACATGCCGGAAGGGCAAATCAATACCAGTGACCCGGATGCGCCCGAAGTTATCGATTGGTCCAACGCCACGCGAGGGCGGTTTTATCGACCCGTGAAGCAACTCAAGAGTTTGCGGATCGATGCGGACGTATTGGCCTATTTCCAGCAACAAGGGCCCGGGTATCAGACCCGCATCAACCGCGTGCTGCGTGCTGCGATGCTGCGTGATCTGCGTCGCCGCCAGACGACGCGCGCGTAAATCGCAACAGAACAGCGCGGGCGTTCTTACCGCCGCACCGGTTCCCGCATCACGGCCACGCCGTCGCGCCCGCTTAACCGCACCACGTTGACCGTTCCGGCCAGATCAGGTGATCCGGAATAATACGCCGGCACCCCGCCGTTCCCCACCTGCGCCGCGCGATTCCAATGCCCCAGTGCCAGATAATCGGCGCCGGTTGCGGCGATCTCCGCGTCGCTGATCAGCCACGACGGCCGTAGCGGCGGCACGCCGTCCGCCTCGTAATGCCCGTGCGCCAGCGCAATATGCCAGCGCGCGGCCCGTGGACGCGGCGAGCGCAGCGGCACCATGTTCTCATAATCGCGATGCGCATGGCCCCAGATTTCCAGCTCGTGCTCCGGAAACGCGACGGCCACATCGTGCGTCAGGCCGATCACGTGCACATGCGGCAGGTCGGTGATGCCGCTGCGGCGGTACACCGAATCCGGCGTCAGCGGATCGTGGTTGCCGGGCAGGATCACCACCGGCCGTCCGGCCTCGGCCAGAAGCTGTGTCGTACGCCGCAGGATCGCGGCGCTCTGGCGGTTATTGTCGAACGTGTCGCCCACCAGCAACGCGATATCGCCGTCCACCGCGCGGGCCGTCTGCAGCACCCAGCGCAATCCCGCCGTGCCATCATCGCCGTAGCTCGGCTCGGACGGATCGTCATCGACATGCAGATCGGAACTGTGCACCAGCACAATATCGGGTCGAGGGTCACTCACATCGTTGTCTTTCAGCAAAGTCGGCCGCGGTTGATGCCAGCCGCCGCCGCGGCGCGTCAATGTTGGAGCTTTCCCGGCGGCCCGCTAGGCTCGTGCGCGGGTGTACCAGGAGGGGACCATGGCCGAGATTGAATGCTTCTTCGATTGCTCCAGCCCCTGGACCTATTTCGCCTTCGAGAACCTGCTGCGCATGCAGCAGGAACTGGGCGTCACGATCGCGTGGCGGCCGATCCTGGTGGGCGGGGTGTTCAACGCGGTGAACCCGAGCGTGCACGATTCGCGCGAAAAGCCGGTGCCGCTGAAGCAGGCCTACGGCAAGAAGGACCAGATGGACTGGGCGCGTTATCTCGGCATCCGCATGCACTACCGCCCGACCGTGTTCCCGGTGAACAGTGTGAAGGCGATGCGCGGCTGCATTCTGCTGGAACCGGAGGACAAGCTGGTGCCGTTCGCGCGTGCCACCTTCGAGGCGTACTGGGGCGACGACCAGGACATTTCCCAGGTGCCGGTCCTGACGGAGATCTGCCGCAAGGTGGGCGTCGATCCGGATGCGCTGCTGGCGGGGATCGAGCAGCAGTCGATCAAGGACAGGCTGCGCGCGACAACGCAGGAGCTGATGGATCGCGGCGGGTTCGGCTCGCCCACCATGTTTGTCGGCGGCGACGACATGTATTTCGGCAACGACCGCATGCCGCTGATCCGGGATGCGGTGCTGCGGCGGCGCGGCTGACCGGCGGCCGTCTGTGGCGGCCAGGAGATCAATGCAGATGGCATCGGAAGAAGTCACCGTCACGCCGGGGCCTGCCGCGGCCGACGTGGTCGAAGTCTGGACCGATGGCGGCAGCAAGCCCAATCCGGGCCCGGGCGGCTGGGCCGCGATCCTGCGCTACAAGGGACATGAGCGCGAGCTGTCCGGCGCCGAAGCCGACACCACCAACAACCGCATGGAACTCACTGCCGCGGCCGCGGCGCTGGAGGCGTTGAAGCGTCCCTGCCGCGTGGTTCTGCATACCGACAGTGAATACGTGAAGAACGGCGTCACGCGCTGGCACCAGGGCTGGGTGCGCAAGAACTGGCGCAGCTCGACTGGCGATCCGGTGAAGAACATGGACCTGTGGCAGCGGCTGCTCGCGGCGGCGGCGCAGCACAAGATCGATTGGCACTGGGTGCGCGGCCACGCCGGGGATGTGATGAACGAGCGTGCCGACGCACTGGCGACGGCGGCACGGGAGGGGCGGCGGGGTTAGGGGCGGACCCGCCCGATTACGATCGCGCCGGCCCTCGCCGCGTCGAAATCAGACGCTGCCGCTCTTGCCGACCCAAGCGCGATGATCGGTGGCCATGTTGCAGGCTTCGATCACCCGGCGCGGACAGCACCGTCGGGCTCCAGGCTCCTGGATGGTTTCAAGGCGTGCTTGGCGTCGCGTTGAAGCTGAGGGTCCATGCGCTGAACGGCCATTGACAGAATCGCGCTGGCCACCTGCGCCGCGCTGGGATGGAAGCCCGGCTCGGCCATTTGCGCCGCCGCGTCCGATACCAGACGCCAGACCGACTCAGGGATTGGGATTTTGCGCCGTTCGGCGTCGCCGAGCCCAGGACGTCCACCGGTGGAACGAAGGTTAGCCATCAACGCCTGACGCACCACGGCAAATCCCAACGGCGTATCAACAGTACTTTGAACGCTGTTGGCCGACGCGGCACCGAGCGCCTGAAGCAGGCCGGTCCGATGGACCCGCCGCTTGGTTGGCCCTGCCAGGGCGATCCGCCGCTTCGTGCCGCCCCGGCCTGGTTCACCTGTCGCCATCGTCATCTCCACGATCGTAGTCACGGATTTTGAACAACTGTCCTTCGAATTCGCACACAACCTCCCCTGGTTCGTTTCGCGCCCAAGCCGGTGCAGGAGCCGGCGCAGCGCGGTCAATCGTTGCTCAAACCGATCCGGATCGACGAACGTATAGACCAGCACCACGTTCTCAAGCACCAGCCGGTCCGTTTCCGGATTCAGCCACGCGCCATCGGCCGGCGGCATTGCGGTTGCCGCCCCCGCCGATCTGCGACAACAGCCGCAGTGCTTCATCGACCCATGGCCGCGGATCAAATCACCGGCCATCCCGGTCCCGGCTTGGGATGTATAAAGTCAGGCGCTTGATCGAGGCGTCCTCCGCCACGCCGAGCGCATCGCCGAGATTGAGCGCATTGCTCATGCTGCACCATCAGGCCTGGCGCCACATAGGACTTTTGACCCCAAAAGTCAAATGATCCCTGATTATTGACCCACTTCGATCACCGCATCCGCCGCGAACGCGCCATGCCCCTCGGGCATCGCGAACACCGGGTTGAGATCGATCGACATCAGCCGCGGCCCCGCCGCCACCGCGAACGCCGACAGCCTTGCCAGCATCTGCGCCAGCGCATGGATATCCGCCGGCGGCCGGCCACGTGCGCCCAGCAGCAGCGGCGCTCCCTTGATCGAGCGGATCATCTGCTCTGCCACATCCGCGCCGAACGGACAGCGGCGGAACACCACGTCCTTCATCACCTCGACGAAGATGCCGCCCAGCCCGAACATGGCGATCGGTCCGAACACCGGATCGCGGTGGATGCCCAGGATGCACTCCACGCCGCCTTGCAATTGCTTGGCCACCAGCACGCCCTCGATGCGCGCATCCGGCGCCGCGCGTTTCGCCCGCGCCAGCAGCAGGTCGTAGCCGTCGCGCACCGCCGCGATGTCGGAAACACCCAGCAGCACGCCGCCGATTTCCGATTTGTGCAGGATGTCGGGCGAGAGAATTTTCATCACCACCGGGAAGCCGAATTGCTCCGCCGCCGCCACCGCTTCCTCGGCACTGCCGCAGGCTTGCTCCGGTGCGGACATGATCCCGGCGGAGGCGAGCAGACGCTTGGCCTCGGCCTCGGAGGGCGTCGTTTCGGGCAGCGTCACCGCATGTACCGCCGGCGGCGGCGCCCCCATCGGCGCGGCGAAGGCCTCACCGAATTTGCCCATCGCGTCGATCGCAACCACCGCCCGCGTCGGGTCCTCGTGGCAGATCCAGCCGTCGTCTTCGAGTTCGGCAATCCGGTCGCGCGGGGCGATAATCGACAGCGCATACAGCCGGTCGGGGTAGTTCGCCTTCGCCAGATTCAATTGCTCGCGCGTCAGCGGCCAGCGGCGCGACGACGCGGTCATGCTGAAGAAGCCGAGGATCGACTTGTAGCCGCCGTCGCGCAGTACAGCTTCCGCGAATTTATAGATCAGCGTGACGTCGTTGCCGACCTGTGCCGTCGCGTCGATCGGGTTGCGCGGCGCGCAGAACGGCACCAGTTCGCGCAGATAGGCCTGCGTCGCCGCCGGCATCTCCGGCATCGGCAGGCCGACATCGGTGGCGACGTCGCTGATCAGCACGCCGGCACCGCCGGATACCGTGATCACGCCCAGCGTGTTGCCCACGGGGTAGATTTTCCGCCTCGCGGTATGGGCGATGTCCAGCATCTCCTCGGAATTGCGCGCGCGCACCACGCCGAATTCGCGCATCACCGCTTCGGTCACCGCGTCGTCGCCGGCAATCGACGCGGTATGCGACTTCGCCGCCTTGCCGCCCAGTTCGCTGCGCCCGACCTTCTGCATGATCACCGGCTTCTTCGCCGCGCGCGCGGTTTCCAGCGCCGCGATCAGGCTGGCCGATTCGCGGATGCCTTCCAGGTAGGTGGCGATCACGTCGATCTCAGGATTTTCCGCCAGCCAGCCGATGCATTCGCCCACCGTCACATCGGCCTCGTTGCCGGTCATGATACAGAGCGAGGCGCCGATCGCTCGGTTGCGTGCCAATGTATAGAGATGCGTGCCATAGGCGCCCGACTGCGACGCGATGCCGATGCGTCCCAGCACCGGCCAGCCGGAATCGAAAGACGTAGAGAACGTCGCGTAATACGCGGTGCGCGCGTCGAACACGCCCAGACAGTTGGGACCGAGGATGCGCATGCCGTATTGCCGCGCCGTCGCCACCATCCGCGCCTGCACCACCGCGCCCGCTTCATCGACTTCAGCGAAACCGGCAGTGAACATCAGGGCCGCCTTGGTGCCGCGCTTTGCCAGGTCCTCCACGGCCTGTGGCGCGATCTCGGCACCCACCGCGACGATCGCCACGTCAGGCGTTTCCGGCAGCGCGGCGACGGACGGATACGCCTTCACACCCTGCACTTCCTGGCGGTTCGGGTTCACCGGATAGATCGCGCCCTTGAAGCCCTGCTGCGTCAGGTAGGCGATCGGCCGCCCGCCGATGCGCGTCGGATCGGACGAAGCGCCGAGCACGGCAATCGAGCGCGGCGAAAGCAATGGCGTGAGGCCGGAGAAGCGCGAAGCTGCGTCGGGCATGGCGGCGGACATTCCCCCTGGGCTGCGAAACGGCTTCTGCCGGTTCGGTGGAAGGGTCAGTGTGACGGGGGGATGACGCGCGGGCAACACCCGGAGCCCGGCGTTGCTCCGCGCGCGAGGCCGGTCCGGGTTGACAACATTCTGCGCGTGCCGGAGGTTGGTCGCGCAAGGAGGAACGCGATGCCCAGGAGCAATCGCCAGCGGACATCGCTGCCGAACACGATGACCGGCGGAAGGTTTAGCAATCCTGGCAGCGGATGCGATGCGGGTATCGTTAGTCCATAGCCGGCTCGCGCTTGCGGCCGCGCTGACGATCGGCGCCACCGCCGCGGCTCGGGCCGCACCGCAGCATTGCCCGGCCCGGATCGAAGTGCGGCAAACCGCGACGGATGTGCCCGCGGGCTATCAGCCGTTCGACAGCGAACCGCAGCATCAGTGGACGAACGCGCAGTTTTCCGAAGGCCCGCCGAGCGAACAGGCCTGGCTGGCGCCGGACACCACCGGGCGGCAAGGAAAAGCGCTGGTCAATACATGGACCTTCGTAAATTCCCCGGAAGGCATCTGGCTGTCGTGCGGCTATGCCGGCACCAGCATCGTCGTGGCCCGCCGGCTGCCGGATACGATCCGACGCTGCGAGGTTCGCTTCGACATGACCATTGCTCCGCCGGCGGCAACGGCGATCGATTGTCGCTGACGCATGCTCCATCCCGGACCCGGCCATCGTTCCGCCGCGCGGACGCGGACGGCATGACGCATTGGCCTAACCCCCCACCGCCCGAACGAAGCGTTCCACCTCCGTCTCGTCATTATAATAATGCACGCTGGCGCGGATCACCGCATCCAGGCCACGTGCCGCCAGGTCAAGCGCCGGCGCGCGCGGCGAGCGCGACACGTGGACGTTCATGTGCATCGCCTGCAGCCGCGCGCGCGTCCGGTCCGGCGCCTCGCCACGCCTGAGAAAACTGACGATCCCGCATCGCTCCACGCCAAGGTCGTGCACGCCGACACCCGGGACTTGCGCCAGTTCCTGCCGCAACAGCGCGGCGAGCGCCTTCACCCGTGCCTCGATCGCCGTGATGCCGGTTTGCATGGCGTAACGGGCGGCGACGGCGAGACCGATCTGGCCGGCGAGATTGCGTTCCCAGTGTTCGAACCGGCGCGCATCGCCGCGCGGTTGGTAGCGTTCGCCGCCGGCCCAGGCAGCGGATTCCAGATCGACGAACGGCGGTTCCAGCATGCCGATCGTATCGCGCCGCACGTACAGGAAGCCGGTACCGCGCGGTCCGCGCAGATATTTCCGCCCCGCCGCCGACAGCATGTGGCAGCCGATCTGCCGCACGTCGACCGCGAGCTGGCCGACCGACTGGCAGGCATCGAGCAGATAGAGAATGCCGTGGCGCGCGGCGATCGCGCCGACCTGTGCCGCCGGATTGACCAGGCCTCCTTGTGACGGCACATGCGTGACAGCGATCAGCTTCGTGCGCGGACCGATCGCTTGCTCCAGCGCGGCGAGGTCGAGCTGGCCGGCGGTGTCGTTGCCGATCACGTCGACTTCGATTCCGGCGCGCTGCTTCATCTGCAGGAATGCGAGATAGTTCGACACGTACTCTGCCTGCGCCGTGATCAAGCGATCGCCCGCACGAAATGGCACGGCATAGAACGCCATGTCCCAGGCACGGGTCGAACTTTCGACGAACGCGATCTCATCCGGCTGCGCGCCGATCAGCGCGGCGATGGCGGGATAGAAATCCGCGCCGCTTTCGGCTGCCTCGACCATGGCCTCCATTGCGCCGATCTCGGCCTCGCGCACCAGGTGCTGCGTCACCGCGTCCAGCACCGGACGCGGCGGCAAGGCAGCTCCCGCATTGTTGAAATGCAGAACGTTGGCCACGCCCGGCGTGTCCGATCGCAGTAACGGCACGTCGAGGGTCATGCCGGCCTCCTGGCAAATGCGCGCTGGCGGGGACGCCATTTACGAACCAGCCGATATCCTGGACAAGACGCCGCGGACGCCGCTTTCCCGGCAAAGGATGTTGTCATGCCCGAACCAGACCGCCTCGACCGGCGCCGTACGGCACTGATTGCCTACGATGTCTGCTGCCGTGCCCTGACGCCCGCCGATCCCGCACGCCACGCGGCGATGCGGCCTGTTCTGGATGCCTGGATACGGATGCTCGCGCTGGCGCGCGCGGCAGGCGTGCCGGTGATCTACACAACGCCCGTCAGCCGTGCCGACGGTGCCGATGTGGTGATGCTGCCGACCGACCTTTCGGCGGAGACCGGCGTGCCGCCGCTCACCAACGCTGTCGAGGGCTCCGCCGATGCCGGTTTTCCCGCGGAAATCGCGCCGCATCCGGAAGATTTCGTGTTCCTCAAGCGCCGGCCGAGCGCGTTCCACGGCACCGGCGTGGCCGAACTGCTGCGCATGCTGCGGCGCGACATCGTCATCATCGGCGGCGGCGCCACCAATCGCGGCGTTGAGACGAGCGTGCGCGAGGCATTCAACATGGACCTCGCCTGCGTTGTCGTACGCGAGTGTTGCTGGGGCAGCGACACGGCGGCGCATTCGTACAGTTTGGACAAGGCCATGAAAATGTATGCGCGCATCCGCGCGCTTGGGCAGGTGGCGGCGATGCTGCGGGCGTGAGCAGCGATGCAGGCCTCAGCCCATGACGCTGACGCCGAGCTTCCGCAACCGGGCGCCCAGTTCAATGCTGTCGATCTCGCCGTTCCAGAAATCCAGCAGCGGCGTTTCGTTCAAGGCGACCCAGGCCGCAACTTGCTCAAAGTCGGGAGCCGGAAGCTGGCCACGGAGCAACCGTGGCTGCGGCCTGATGCCCACGATCGCCGTGCTTGAGATATCCATGCGAGGACCATGGGTCAGGCAGACCTTCACGCGCGCGTCGTGCCGTGCGCACCCGCGCGGGCTCACCCATACTGTCATTGGCAGACCGGTCGTGCGCGGGAAGAGGTTTGCAATCTCGAACAGGTCGTCCGACTGCAATTTCTTGTTCGTAACGTTCCCACCGCTTCCTGGAACGCTTGTCCGCAACCCAACTGCCATGACCCACCTTCATCTGTTCTGCGCCGCTACTCCGCCGCCTGCTTCGTCCACACCGGCGGATCAACCGCGCCCACCTGGCCGGTGATCCGCCCATATGCCTCCGGCCGCCGGTGCTTTTCAAACGCGAAGATCGTGGTGCGGCCGAGCGTGCACATGTCAAGATTGCAATCCGCCGTGATCAGCTCGTCGTCCCAGCTTGTTGCCATGGCGATGATCTCGCCTTGCGGGTTGACGATGATCGAATGGCCGAACAATTCGTTGCCATCCTCGATGCCGGCCTTGGCGGTGGCCACGGCGAAGCAGGCGTTCTGGTAGCAGCCCGCCTGGATCGACAGATGCGAGTGGAACACGCGCAGATGATGCGCCTCGAAGCCGCCGGCCTCCATGTTCAGGCTGGGGGTGTTGTAGCCCAGCATGACAAGCTCCACGCTTTGGAGCCCCAGCACGCGCCAGGCTTCCGGCCAGCGGCGGTCGTTGCAAATCATCATCCCCATGTTGACGCCGGGCAGCGCGCCCATCGGTGCGCGGATCACCGGGAAGCCGAGGTTGCCGACTTCGAAATAGCGCTTTTCCAGATGCTGCACCCTGCGGCGCGGTTCGTACTCGGCGTGGCCGGGCAGATGCACCTTGCGGTATTTCAGCAGCACGTCGCCATCCGGGTTCACCAGGATCGACGTATTGAACCGGCGGGTACGCACCCGCCCGGTTTCGTCGGGTTCGCTGGCATGCTCCGCATAGCCGAGATGAAAGCCGATGCCGTATTTGCGGGCCGCAGCGAACAAGGGCGCGGTCTCGTTGGACGGCATGGCGGTTTCGAACCAGTGGTCGGCCTCGGCGATATCGGCGTGGTAGTGACGCGGAAAGAACGTCGTCAGCGCCAGTTCCGGGAACACCACCAGTTCGACGCCGCGTTTATGCGCATGCTCCATCAGGCGGATCATGCGTTCCACGGCCACGCTGCGCGGCTCCGCCTGCTGGATCGGTCCAAGCTGCGCGGCAGCGACGGTGATGGTGCGTTGGCTCACTGGACGGGCATCCATTTCAACAGCGGTTCGAGATTGACGGTCACTTCATGACGCCTTCGGTCGGGCGTCAACTGCGACGTGTAGTGCACCACGCCCGGCAGCGGCGTGCCCGGCGGCAGCGCGTGGGGATCGACGCCGCCGACCAGTGCCTCGCAGACGAAGCGCAGCGCCACCGGGCCGCCGGCGACGGTGCGGATGTCGTCCAGCCTGGTGGATGGCGGCAGGTGGTCGTGCGCGATCAGGCTGCGGCGCACCAGGGCGATGGTGCCGGGGTCCGTGCAGTTGGGCGGCAGGCGGGCGTGGAACCACAGCACCGTCGCCGCAACGGCGGAGAGGAGCAGCGCGATTGTGAAGAAGATAACTGGTTTCCACATGATGATCGCGACGGAAATGCCGCCTTCTGCGGCCTCGTTCACGGCTGGATCTCGAGCCCGGGCGCATTTGGCGCAATCGGGGCCAGCGGAGCAAGGCATGCGCCGTGACTGGTCCTGCGCGCCGGGCTCAGGTTCGCCGGTCATAACGAAGCGCGTGCCGCCGGCCGGCGGCACCTGCGAATTGCGGGAAGTTGGGGGGCTTCTGTTGCCCGGTGCCCCCCGAACCGCGCTTATCGCTTATGCAGCGACAGCGAGCGCCTCATTGTCATTGGCACTTGTAGAACGGCCCGATAA
>Ga0335072_10006435_pt1 | contig 17153 bp, 16 predicted proteins | sample Lox_Sample_21_FD_206725 | JGI IMG/M metagenome (GOLD analysis project Ga0335072, IMG submission 206725) | Soil microbial communities from Loxahatchee National Wildlife Refuge, Florida, United States - Lox_Sample_2.1 | ecosystem: Environmental > Terrestrial > Soil > Wetlands | place: USA...
GACCAGGCCGACGACATCCGGGCCTTCGGCGCGCAGGAATTCGGTGATGCCGGCGAGGACCTTGCGGTTGCTGCGCAGGTACCCGGCACCCGGCAGCGGGAGGTGGAATGCCGGGCCGGTGCCGGTGGCATAGCGGATGTTGTAGACGACGAGACGCAACGTGGGCAGTCCTGCGCGGGGGCAAGGCAGAGGAAGCCAGGCCAGAGAGATGATTGTATTGCATATCGGCCGCGGCCGTGGGGCGGCGCCCGGCTGCGACAGGCCGACCAGGCTTCGCGCCAGCCGGCTCTTGTGCCAAACTTGGGCTTATGTCGCAGGCCAATCCCTTCCGGCTCTTCGTCACGCATGCCTGGGAGCCCGCCGATGATTACCTGCGGGTATTCGAGTACCTCGAAAGCTCGCGGAACTTCTTCTATCGGAACTTCAGCGCCCCCGAGAGGCGCCCGGCCGGGGACAAGGAGGCCGCCAAGGAGGAGCTGCGCCGGCAGATCGCCCCGGCGGAGGCCGTCATCGGCCTCTCCAGCCTCTTCGACGCCAACCAGGACCTCGTCACGTTCCAGCTGCTCTATGCGCAGGCGAGTCAGAAGGCGGTCGTACTGCTGAAGCCCTTCGGCTCGCAGAAGCCGGTACCCAAGGTCCTCGCCGACCTCGCCGATGAAGTCGTCGAGTGGGACGAGCGCGCGCTGGTGGATGCCCTCCGCCGCCAGGCGCGGCACGAGGACACGACGCGCTGGGACACTATCGAGTTCAAGCTCGAGTGATCATTGGCCCCAGCAGGTCGATGACGTATTGGAGCCGCTGGAGCTCACTGCGCTCTGCGTCCCGGTGCTCGTCAGGGTGAACGATGCGCACGTCGAGTCGCCCGTCTGCGGCGAGATCCGCGGGGTCGCGGTCAGCGTATACGTCGTGCCCGTAATTGCGGCGGTGATGGAATAGTAGCCGCTGGGTGAGACCGTCGTTCCCGAGACGACCGGACAGGTGGCCGTGTAAGTGAAGTTCTGCGAGTAGCAGCGCTGCAGCGACTGCGCGTCCTGCACCAGCGTGCGCGTGGCGTCGGTGCGGTCCGTCTGGCGGATGTAGGCGGTGTAGGCGGGGATCGCAATCGCGGCAAGAATGCCGACGATCGCCACGGTGATGATGAGCTCGATCAGGGTGAAACCCGGAGAGAGCCGCGTATGGCGCTTCATGTGCATTCCTTCATTGCCCCTGGTGCACGGTCACATTGGTGACCTCGGTGTCGGGCGCATCCGCCGGCCCATTGAGCTGTACATCCACGCGCTGACCGGTGGCGAGTGAGCTCAACTCATCAGCCGCGGGACTGCCCGGCGCAATGTTGTAAGTCTGACCGTCGACGGTGATCGAGTCGCCCTGGATGGACGTGAGCGTACCCGTGATGACCGGTCCGGCCAGCTGATTCGCCCGGGCCGGGCCGGCGGCCAGGATCGCGACCGCCACGGTCGCGGCCAACACCGGGATGATCCTGAAGACTCTCATTGCCGCACCTCCCACCATGCGTTGCGTTGCGTCATGCCGCCTGCCTCCGAGGGGACGTATTCCTGGCCGTTGGAGAGCTGTGTCACCTTGGCGCCGCAGTCCGGACCGGTGCAGTTCTTCTGCACGATCGTCGGCTCCGAGGCATAGACGCCGGGCAGGTAGGCGCCGACGGGATCGAGGCCGTTCGCCGTCTGATTTGTGCTGTTGAGCTGGCCGGTATTGGCGATATCGAGTATGGGGGTGGGGAAGGACCCGCCGGTCGCGTAGTTGAGCGCGAGCAGCCAGGAATTGCCGCCGCTCGTACAGGGCGAGCTGTTGGGCTGGTAAGCGGTCACCACGAGTATGCCGCCGTTCTCGATCTGCGGATTGGTGACGAACCGGTAGCCGGTCGCGAGGTTGAAATCCAGGTACCAGCCGCGCTGGGTCGGCAGGTTGACAGGATTGACGGTCGGCTCCACCAGCACGGTGATCGGTCCGGTCGAGGAGCTGACGGTGCTGATGGCCACGGTCTGCTGCGCGAGATTGGAGCGTGTCGGAATACCGTTGAACCCGAGCGGCGATGCGGACCCGGTGGGCGGATCGAAGATGCCGTACAGGCTCTGCACGCCGGTCGTCGCCAGGTCCGGGTAGCCGAGGAGCTCACCGGTTCCGACGGCGACAATGGTGCCGGGAAGCTCGGGAAACTCCGGGTTGAGCGAGACCGCCGGGACCGTGGTGATCGGCTGGATGTTACCGCTCGCATCCCGCGTCTGGTACAGCACGCTGACTGCCCAGAGGGCAGGGTTGCTGTTCGAGATGTCGATGCGCCAGATGTTGCCCTGCAGATCGCCGGCGTACACCATGTTGTCGGTGCCGGTGACGTTACCCTGGGTGGGCACCACGGCGATGCTCGACAGTCCGTTGGCGAGCGATGTGTTGCAGGCAGTGGGCTTGGCCGCGCACAGATCGACCTTGGCGATCATCGTGCCCTTCTGCGGATCGACGGCGTAGAGAATCGGCTTCTGGTTGGTGCTGTTGTAGCCGTTGCCGAACATCACCAGCCAGCCGGCATTCGTGTCCGCGATCTGAGGCTGGCTGAAGGAGAGGCCCATGTCCGTGTCGGTGAACTCCCACAGCACGTCCGCGGACAGCTGCGTCTCCGAGCTGATCGTATCGGCATTGGTGACATCGAGCGCGAACACGGATTTGCCGCCCGCGCCTTCGGTCCCGGCGAGCACCGTGTGCCAGCTCGAATCGCTCGCGAACTGCACGTCCGCCGCGATCGGTGAGCCGTTCACGTAGTACAGATGGCTGGCGTTGTAATAGGGACTGACCAGATTGATCAGGTTGGCAAATACCGCGTTGGGAACGAACGCGAACCGCTCGTTACCCGTTGCCTCATCGAAGGCATGCAGCATGCCGTCGTTGGCCCCGACATAGACGATCGGCTTGCGATTGGCGTGCGCCGCGGCGAACGCAAAATAAGACGCCGTTTGAGACGTGCCGTTCGGCGCGCCGATGTATAGCGGGGCGCTTGCGACGATATCGCCCAGCTTGTGCGCGCGATTCCGGAAAGTGCCGTTGTTGCGTTGCTCGAGCGCGCTGTTGCCGCGGAGATAGCTCAGCACGTCGGAGCCGTTCGTATCGGACGTGAAGGTCGATAGATCCATGCCGAGCGTCGTCGTCGAGGAAATCCCTTTCGGCGCCGCCGCGGGATTCCATTCGAAGGGTGTCCCGGCCGCCGCCACCGGATCCCAGGTCGCGATGATGCGACTGCTGTAGCTCTGCGCGTCGAGCTGAGTTTTCGCGCTCCAGACCTGAGAGCCGGTGGCGGTATTCACCGCTCCGGTGGTCGGATTGATCGGATATTCGAGCAGATCGCCGGTCCAGTCCTGATAGACGTCGGACGTGGTGAATTGCGCCTCGAATGCGACCGATCCCTCTCGCAGCGGCGTCGAGCTGACGGTGGCGGCCGCCGTCGACTGGGTGGCCGTGAGAATGCTGACGATGATTCCCTGCAGATCGTTCGTCAGGGCGGTCGGGCTGGTGGCGGCATAGTAGTTGCCGGTGCCTCCGGCAATCGCCATCGCCTTCAGAACATTGGCGGCGGTCGGGTTTTGGGTCGGGTCGACTCCCGCACCGAGGCCGATCACGTATGTCTTGACGGGGCTGCTGCCCGAGTTCAAGGCGGCGAGCTGGTTGATGGTGTCGATCACCGCCTGGTCGTTGGTGCCGGCCGTGTTGAGGGAGCCGTCGGAATTGAAGGCGACGGTCTCCCCCCAATTGATGGCGGAAGTCGTGCCGGGCGGCGGCCAGGAGTGCCCGCTGAGGTCGAGGGTCGGCAACCCATCGGTCAGCAGGATCACGTATCGCTTCGCCGGACAACCGTTGCTCGAGGCCGGGTTCTTGGTCGTGTAATAGGTGTTCGCGCCTTCCAGCAACCCGGGCAGCGCCGATTGGCCCGCGCTCGCCTTGATTTCGGTCGTACCGGTCGAGTTGGTCTCGGGCTGCAGGTACGGGGTGAACTTGGCGATCGCGGTCGCCACCGTGCTCGCGGTCGGAGTCGCACCGGCGGTGGTCATGGCGACCAGAGTGCTCGCGGCGGTAGCGGACTGGCTCGCGCCGTAGCCGAAACCCCGCTCCACGTACATGGTCTGTGGTGTGTACGGCACGTAGCCCGCGTTGGTCGGCGTCGTTTCGGTGGCGCAGCCGTTGACCTCGTGAGTATAGGTCTCGGATATGGCCGCCGGATTGGAGTTGTATTGCCCGAGCGTATAGGAGGAGTACGGGTTCGCCGGATTCGGGCCGCCGTAGACCAGGCACACCGGTGCGATGCCCCCGCCCGCATACAGCACGTCGTTGATCTCCGGGTCATCGCTGCTCGCGCTGATCTGCATGTAGAGGGAGCCCGACACGCTTCCGGTGACGTCACCGCTGGTGTCGATCGCGTGGCAGTCCTGGTAGATCGTGCTCGTCGTAGTCAGTGTCGTATAGTTGTAGCAGGGATTGGTGACATAACGATCGCCCGTGATCTGGCTGCTGGTGAAGGCGAAACCGCCCGTGCTCGGGCTCATCTGATAGACCCAGGTCGTGTACTCGGCGAGGCTCGATGTGCTGTAGTCGAGCAGCGCGAAATCGGCGTTCGCCATGTAGGCGTTCAGCATCGCCGAGATGGAAGCCTTCGCCACATTGAGGCGGCTCGCGGAATTGTCGATCAGCTCGCCGCCCGAGGTGGACGTGTACGGCGCCAGGCCGCCCGCGCCGGCGTTGACCGGCGGGGTGAATCCCGACGGGACCGTGTAGTTGACCGGGGAGCTCGAGCTCTGCAGCAGGTTGTACGAGGAGCTGAGAGCGCCCGACCCGGTCATGATGGCGCCGCTGAGATCGCCGTCCATGGATTCGGAGTTGCCGATGGCGATGACGATCTGGGGATGCCCTGGAATCGCGACGGTGAGGGGCACCTGGGCGATCGAGACAGGCGTCGGTGCCGTTGCGCCCGAGGCGATGGCCGTGATCAGCCCGGCCATGAGGCCGATGATGCCGCGGAGGGAGCGCCGGATTGTCGACTTGTATGAGGGCATGGCAGTCGGACCTCTCACTGCAGGGGCATCGAGGACATGATGGTCTGCAGCGTTACCTTGGAGCTGCTGTCGCCGCCGACGGCATGAGCGGTAACGCGGTACACCTGCCACTGCGGGTTGCCGCCGTACGAGCCGCTATTGAGCGGTGAGCCGGGAGCGGCCACCGGCGGCAGGCTCTCGATGATGATCTGCGCCGGCTGCGGCGACTGCGGCACGCTGCCGAGCGAGGCGCCGCTGTACTGCATCGACTGCGTGCCGGGGCTGTTCCAGTTGATCGTATCCGCGATGCTGGCCGAGCTCGCCTGCAGCTCGTAGCTGAGGTTGTAGAGGCCGCCGTTGTCGGCAAGGAAGTCGCTGGGGCTGTGCATGGCGATGATCGCCTCGCCGTCGCGCAGCGCCGCTTCCGCGGACTGCAGCGCAAGCTGGTGGTTGTCGTCATTGCGTGCCATCCCTTCCTGGGCCGTTTGCAGCCGCGCCGCCGTGATGCCGATCAGCGTGAGCACGAGGAGAAGGATCAGCGCAACGACCAGCACCGCGCCCCTGCTGGCACCGGGAGGAGAAGTCCGGAGGTTTGCGATGGGCACCCGGCGCAGGTCAGTGGATGTCATTGCGGATTCCAATGGTCTTGACGAACACCCGGCGCAGGCGGGTGTCCTTCGGCGCGGTGACCGTCGTGCCCAGGAGGTTGAATGTCTGCGCCGTCGTGGGAGCCGGCACGGAGCCCGTCGGGCTCGCCACCAGAACGGCGACCTCGATGCTCACGACCTCGGTGAAGTCCGTCACCTGATCCGCCGTCACGTACGATATTCCGGAGCTCGTGCTGAGGCCGTAGAGGATCTGCATGTTCTCGACGTCCTCGACGACTTCGGAATCCGTGAAGATGTTGGTGCCTACCTGCCCGTTCAGCAGATCGAGGCGGCGGAGCGCCGAGTCGCCGTCGGCTCCGACGCCGATGTAGAACACCGTGGTCGTCAGCGGGTACACCAGGGCGCCGGCCGAGAACCCCACCGGCAGGGTGCTGGAGGCATTGCCGGGCGGACCCGTGCTGCCCCCGAAATTGATGGTCGCCGGGGTGCCGGCCGACACGCCGCTGATCTGGAAGGGCACCGCCTTGGTGCAGTCGGAGATCACTGCGAGCTCGTTGGCCTGCAGATTGCCGGCGCTCGAGACTGTGAGGCTGCTCGTGCCGGCGGCCGCGGTGGCGGTCGTGTAAACGGGCGTCGACTGCGGCAGGCTCGAGCGCAGCACCAGGACGTCACTTCCCTGCACCTGCTGGCTGGTGGCACCGGTGAAAGAGCCGCCGAGGGTGGGCGTCCAATCTCCCGCCGCAGCGCCGGCCGTGGGCGTCGCTGACACGGTGACGCTGCCCCCGGGGCCCGTTCCCGTCGACTCGTATCCGCCGACGCCGAGTTGGAAGTTGTAGGGCAATGGGGCGCTGCTCGAATTGAGCACGGCATTGTCGACCGTGTAACTGAAGGTGCCGTTGACGCTGATCTCCGTAGCCGCGGTACAGCCCATGAAGCCGGCGACGCGCGCGATTTGCGCGATCGTGTCGAGGGTGAAACGTCCCTCGTCGGCGAGGGAGGCGACGCCGGTGGTCGACTGATAGGACTGGCGGGTGCCGACGAATACCGAAATCAGGGCAAGAGTCAGCATCAGGCCGAGCGTGACGGCCACCATCAGCTCGATCAGCGAAAAGCCCGAGTGCGGGCGTCTCACAGCATCGTCTCCAGGGTGACGGAGACGTTTGGGGTGGGAGCGCCGAACGTACTTTGTGCAACGCTGTCATTCCATTGCACCGTGATCGTCGCGGTGACGTCGGTTCCGCCGGTGACGGGGTCCGTTACTGTGGCCGTTGTGACGGTGCCCATGCCCGACGGGCCGAGCCCGGTGGTCAGGGCCTGCTGCCAGTTCCACAAGTCGTACTGTGCGGTCGTCGCGGAGCTGCAGGGCGCGCTGGCCGCGCATTGCGTCCCGGGGTTGGTGGCGGAGGCGGATGAGCCGCTGTAATTGCCGGCCACCGCGGCGGCCCGGTTGGCCCGCATCGAGTCCAGGATGGAGTAGGCGAGCGACGTAGCCTGGGTACGCAGATATGCGCTGTCATTGGCGCGGGAAGAGACCAGCAGCAGCTTGGCTATCCCCAGCAGGCCTATGCTGAGCACCAGCAGGGTGACGAGCACCTCGATCAGGGTGAAACCCCTGCCGCGGCGGCTCGGCTGAGCGGCGTACCCGTGTTGTCCTGACGATTCGCGCATCACGGGCAGGAGAGAGGGGTTCCGCTGAGCGACTGGCCCACGGTCGCGGACGAAGCAATGGATCCTGTGGGGCCGACCTGTACGTAGCGCGCCTGGGTGGCGCCGCGGGCATCGCAGAGCGTGAAGGCCGCTTGAGCGGACACCATCCCCGTGGAAAGGAAGGTGACGGCGGTCAGCCCGCTGGCTTCCGTCAACGTAGTCCCCGTAGCCAGCGACGGCACGGTCAATGCCGGCGTGGAGCCTGTTGCGCTGCTCAGGACGATCCATCCCTGCGACCATGCGCTCGAGGCGCTGCAGGACGTTCCATTCGCCGTCGGGCAGACCGAGACTGCCGTATCCTGCTTGATCGCCTCGCTACGCGCCGCGTTGAGGGCCATTACCAGGGAGTTCGCGGTGGTCCACTGACGGTCGTTCCGCAGGAAATTCTGGAACGCGGGTACCGCGATGGTCATCAGGATCGCAGCGACCGCGATCGTGATCATCAGCTCAATGAGCGTGAAGCCGGAATTCGCCCGCGCAGCGACGCCGCGCGGATTGGTGGCCTTGCAATGGGCCATGAACGGCCCGCCGAAAGTCCAATGGCACAATGGTTGAGTTCCTGCAACCTGATCCCAGCGCGGGACTCTACCCGAACAAAAGCGCGGCTGACTGAGAAATGCGACAGGGTTTTCGGCATCCCTGCGACCAGCCGCAGCTTTGGCGGGACGGGCGGAATCGCCGATGAGGATCGGATTCGCAGAATTGGAGACGCAGCCCTTGCCTCACGGGCAAAGCTGCTATGCGCGCGGCGCGATCGAGCTCAAGCTCGAGGCATTACTGAGACGGCCAGCAGTAGGAAGAGTCGTCGACGCCCGAGCTGTTCAGGGCTGTACGCTTGCCGTTCGATTCGACCGTGAAGGACGCGCAGTAGGTGTCCTTGTCCTGACCCTTGCCGGTCACGGGAAGGGCCGTGAGCGAGTAGGACGGCTGGCTGGTGTTGTTCGGGTCCGGCACGCTGGGCGTGCTGATGTAGTAATAGCCGCTGCCGACCGGGTTGCCCGACCCGAAGCCGGCATAGCCCAGGTTGCTGGCCGTGCTCGTATAGGCGTTCTGCGTGGCGTAGTAGCGCTCTTCCCGGGATGCGAGCTCGACGAGGTAGTTGCGGGCCTCCGTCCGCCGCGATTCCCTCATCTGGCTGATATACGTCGGGACGGCGACGATGAGCAGGATGGCCACGATGACGACGACGATCATCAGCTCGATCAGCGTGAAGCCGGCCGTCCGGAGCGTGCGCGCCGGGAAGGGGGTGGAGATGCGATGCTGGTGTGTCATGGTCGCGCTCTATCCTAACGGAGTTGGATCCAGGTCTCGCGATTGCCGCTGATGTTGTTGCCCGGCTGGATCTGCGTCGGCGTGCCGGCGCCGCCGCTGGTGCTCTGGTAGATCAGGTAGTAGTTCGCGGTGGTGCCGTTCGCATTGGTCGTCGTGACCTCGCTCGAGCTGCCGCTGGCATTGGTCTCCAGGGCGATCGTGTGGGTGTTGCCGTTGTTGATGAAGAACGGCGGATTGTTTATCGGATTGCCGTTCGACACGTTGAGCGCATAGCTCCAGCCATGGTCCTGGTCGGCCTTGCACATGAGCGGCGAATCGATCGCCGGCAGGATGGTGTTGAACTGGATGGCCGTGGTCACCAGGATCGGGTTGTAGATGACCTGCTCGGCGGTGCTGAAGCCATATCCGGAGTTCGTGCCCGGCAGGTTGATGTACCAGCCGTACTGGCTGTTGGTGGAAACGGCGCTGGTGCCGGCGCTGAGGGTCGTGGTGCTGCAGGTGGTGGTGCCGGCCCAGCAGACCATGTAGGGCGTCTCAATCGAGGGCAGGCCGGTCGTCGAGTCGTAAGTGACCGTCTGCAGCTGCAGGTTCGACTGCCCCATGGTGCCGACCGTGCCGGCTGGCATGCTGGCGAACTGCGTGCTGTTGAGCGCGTTCCAGCCGCTCATGTTCCAGTCCCATATGCCGTAGAAGGACTGCTGCCCGGTGGCGTAGCTGGTTCCGTTCGTCTGGGTTATCGGGAATTTCTGCCCGGTGCCGAAGAACAGCATGAGCTGCACGCCCGCGGTGCCCTGCACGAATACCGGATACACATCGCTGGTGATCGGCTGCGAGGCGGTCGTGAAAAGCGGCCCGGGGGTCACCGCCCAGGAGCTCGGATTGGCGCTCGTCAGATCGAAGCGCCAGACATTACCGAGCACGTCGCCGGCGTAGACGTAGTCGACGACGTGGTCCTGGTCCATATCGACGGGATGGGCGTAGGCAATGCCGTCGCTGGTGCCGGACTTGCCGGCGCTCAGGTAGTACATCGTCTGCGCGCCGGTACTCGGAGCGATGGTCAGGATGAAGATGCCGGCGTCCCCGGTCGAGCTGTTCAGACCATTGCCGAAGATGAGCGCCCAGTCGCCATTGTGCAGCCGGCGGACGGTCGGCGTGCCGTAGGTATTGCCGAGATTGAGGGCGCAGTTGCTCACATTCGAGCAGGTAAAGCTGCCGGGGTTGGTGGTGGCGGATGTGCCGCCCTGCCAATCGCCCATCACCAGGGTGGCTGCATTGGACTCGGAGAAATTCGCCGGCGTGGTGACATCCAGTGCATAGATCTCGGCGCCCCCGGGCCCGAGACCGCCAACCACCCATGTGTGCCAGGCGCCTTCGTAGTAGAGGTCGCCCGTGCCGGGGGTTGCATCGACGAAGAAGTTGTGGCCGTACTGCGGATTGGCGTAGTCGAGAAACGTATTCGATGCGTTATGCAGGTCTTCCAGCACGCCCTGCGGAGTGTATGCGATAAGTTCCTGTCCGGTATTCGTCGTGCCGTTGTAGACGGTTCCCGTCGTGTCCCAGGAGCCGGCGCTGAAGCCGTGCAGGAAGCCATCGTTGGCGCCGACGTACACGACGTTCTGGCGCGTGGCCTCCGCGGTGACGTAATTGGAATACGACTGACCGGAATTCTCCGGCATGGTGCTCGGGTGCAGCTTGTCCGCCCACGTGGCCGGGGTCTCATAGGCGTCATAAATCGACTTCGATGGCGGCCCGACCCAGGAGGAGCTCGAGTCGATGATGTCGGCGAGCACGGAATCGAGGTTGCGGAATGTACCGCCATTCTGGATCTGCTCGGCCTGGTCGCCGCGCAGGAATTGCAGGCGGTCGGCCGTCTGTGTCGAGTCGCCCGCGTCAATTGCGGTCTGCTCGGCGGTGGTCAGGTTCGACCATTCGAACGGAATGCCGGCCGTGCCGCTCCACGTGAGCATGACCCGACCGCCAGAGCCGGTGACCCAATTCTGGGCGGCAACGGGACCCACCTGGCCGGTGGTTGCGCATTTTGCCGTGCCAACCAGTCCGGTCAGCTCGCAGGATCCGTCCCAGTTGGCCGTCGTGTCGATCGTGAGGACCCCGTCGGTGTTGATCAGGGCGTTGGCCGTCAGCGTGCCGGTCCAGTTCTGCGGATCGTAGTAGCCGAAGTAAGCCTGCGAGCCGGTCTCGACCTTGGACGACTGCTGCTGGTTCACCGTGGTCGAGCTCGCCGCCAGGCTGTCCGGGTCCGCCTTGAAGCAGAGAACCTCATGAATGTTCGAGCTGCCGCCGGTCGAGCCGGCGAAGCCAAAGCGGACTGTTTGAGGCAGCGGGCCGTTCGAAGCGGTGATGCTCTGGTTCTTGATGACGCTGGTCCAGGCGCCGCCGTTGAAACTGTACGACAGGCTGAGCAGGCCGTTGGCAGTGATCTGCAGATCGTACGTGATCGGGTTCGCTCCCGTGCCGTATGTACTCGGCGAAACGGGGGGCGGGCGGCGTGAATAACCCCCATTCGCGTACTCATTGGCGATCTGCACGCTCGCGGGCAAGACCGTGAACGCATTGGGGATGGCCGGATAGTCGTACAGCACCGCCCCGCCATTGGCGGAGGTCGTATTGGTGTTGACCGGCGCCGACGGAGTGGAGTAGTTCCACAGGGTCCCTGTCTGACAGGTCGCGTGCACGGCATCTTCCCAGTACGGGGTGCCGCTGCTGTCGTTGGTGGTCGCAAGGCTCGCCGGGTAGTAAGACGGATAGTTGGCGTTCAGCCAGTACCAGTCGACGTTGCCGGCGCCGCGCAGGCCGATGCGGTTAGCCCACTGGCCACCGCCGGAAGCCGTGTTGTCTCCGCTCACGTTCGCGTTAGCGACGCCGAGGGTGTTCTGTTTGCCGTTGAGGAAATTGCCGTATTCGTCTATGCCGAGTCCGAGGTAGGCCTCGTACATGCCGTGATAATCGGTGTTGACGTTGGAGCAGGTATAGCCCAAGCTTCCGCCCCAAGACCCGACGTTATCGGAGGTGCCATCGGGCTCCACGGGAGAGCCTATGGTGACGCCGCCGTTGACCAGGAAGAAGCTCATGCCATCGGCGCCATCACTCTGATTGGGAGCCGTGGCCTCGACGACGGTGGTCTTGGTGCAATTCGAGCCGGACAGCGTGTAGCCGCTCGGGCAGGTCGGTGTCTGGTTCTGATGACCGTACTTTACACATACTCCTCCGGACAGCGTATATCCGCTCCCCGAGCAGGTCGCGGGCGTGGTCGTCGTGCTCACGCATTCGCCGTTGCTTGCAGATGAGCCCGAGGGACAGCCCGCGCCGTTGCCGCCGGAGTCACCTCTGTACGTTACGGTCTTGAACGTGATATCGAGCCCTTCGTTGGTGTAGTAGGTGTTTGCGGAGATGATGGCGCCGTTCTGGGAGTGGCCGCCCGTTCCGCAGCTGCTGCCCGAGATGCAACCGTTGGTGAAACGCAGGGCTCCCTCGCCTACCGGGTCGGGGAGCGTGACGGCGGAGCCGGCCACGCCGTTATAGCCACCAACCAGGTTTTCGGTGTAATACCTGTCCGCGGTGCAGCCAGGCGGGTTTCCCGGCTCGACGGTCTGGGAGGTCGAGCTCGCGGTCAGGCAGGCGCCGTTGAAGAAGTACCAGGGATTGCTCGTCCCGGTGTCGTCGAAATCCTCGGAAACCAGCGCCTGCGCGAAGCCCGGGCTGCAGTGCAGCACCGCACCGACGATGACGAGCGTGATGAGCCAGATTCTATTGGCACGCATGATGATGTGTCTCCGAATCGTCACGGGCCACCGCCGCCGGTGGCTGTGTAGCGGATCTGATAGGTGCTCTCGACAACGGCGACCGTGGCGGTCCCGCCGCCGTACGACCAGGCGTCGACCTGATAGTCGACCGCATTCGCGTAGGTGGCGTCGGTTCCGAGATCGGCGATGTACACCGTGGGAGCGCCGGCATAGCTGTTGGCGGTGCCGGCCGAGGTGTTGAAGAGATTGGTGGTGCCCACGACCGGGTTGTAAAGGTAGCCTAGCGCCGCCCCCCCGATGTTCCAGGGCACGACCGCGGCCGACAATGCGTCGGTCGATGTGGCGAGAGTGTTTGAACAGATTTCCGGCGATGCAGTCGTGGTGAACGTCGCCGACGAGCACACGGTCAACGTGTTGGTGCCCACGTTGGCGACCAGCCATTGCTCGGCGTAGGTCTCGCTGCTGGTGGCGGCCTGCAGGGCGCGCTGCTTGTCCATCACGTTACCCGCGATGCGCGTTTCGAGGCCGACCCCGCGAAACATTGCCAGCGCCAGGAGCGTGACGACCACGAGCAGCAGGATGGTAGTGATCAGCACCATGCCGCGCTCACTGCGGACCGGATTGTGAGCTCCATTTCTCATAGGACGAAAGACCCCGTGCGGCCCATGATCGCAATCACCCGTGTGAAGTACACATATTGCGGCTGGCCCGGAGCCTTGCCGTAGAGCGGGTTGAGGAACTGCAGCTGAACCTGCATCGATGTGACGGCCGCCCAGTCGCCCGCGCTCGTCACGGCCGCGGCGGTCATATAGGTATCGACGTTGTCGTCCGCGGGAGTAACGTAATTCGTAGTGTGCACGCCGTACATTATCGACATGCTCTGGACTCCACTTGCCAACTCGACGGGCGCCGGATTCCACGCGCCCGTGCCGGCCTGCACTTCGCAGTAGAGGCCGTTGATGCTGGGATTGGTCGTGTCCGCGGCAATGTAGAAATTGTTCGTGTACGTCTGGGTCGTCCCCACGGTGCCATCACAGAGATTGATGTTCTGACCAGCTGCAGTCATGTATCTGACAAAGAGCACATCGGTCCCGTAAGCTCCGCTGTCGTATACGTACCACCCGGCGGCCAAGGGAGCGCTAGCTCCCTGAGGCGTCGTCGTGGTGTCGGAGGGCAGGGCGGTGACCAGGTTGTTGGTATTGGGAGCGGGGTAATAGCCGGCGCGCTCCACGATCGCGCCGAGCGTGGACATCGCGAAGCGTTCGTTGTCCTCGAGTTGCGAGAAGGCGTCATTCGCCTGGAAGGACATCTTCACGCCCTGCTCGACCGTCAGCACCCCGCCGATGAGGAACAGGGCGATCACGATCGCGACCATGAGCTCGATGAGGGAGAAGCCCCTTTGGCTGCTTGGACTCATGGCTGCACCACCAGACTGTAGCTCTCTGATGCAAAGGCGGTAGGCGCGCCAGCCGCGGCTTCCTGCTGATTCGCGGCCACCGTAGTCTCGTTCCAGTTGATCGTGACCGTGCAGCTCGCCGGGTTGGTGGCCGTCGTGGCGAGGCAGCTGATGCTGGCAGTGGAGTTCTTGAGCAACTGCGCAAGGCCGCCGATATTCGCGGTACCCGAAGCCCACTGCGTCAGGTCGTAGCCGGCCAGGTTCACGGGAGTGCACGTCGTGGTGCAGGTCGGTGGCGAACTGAGAGCCGACGAGAGATGAGCCGAATTGGTGGCACCGACTGAGGCGATGCCGTTGGTCACGGTAACCGTCACTCCCACCGTGCTGGTCCAGTCGCCGGAGGTGCCGTTCCAGAAATCGCGATTGGCGTGCATGGCGTCGGCGAGGCTTTCCGCCTGCAGGGCCACCAGGGCGCGAAGCCGCGAGGTGCCGGTGCTCGAGAGGACGACCGCTTCGAGCTTCGCGATTCCGAGCAAACCCACGGAAATGATGATCAACGCGATCATCACCTCGACCAGGCTGAAGCCGGTCGCGCGGCGCGCTGTCGATTGCCGCCTCATGAGCACCCCGGCGTCGTGGGGGTGACGATGCTCATCATGCCCGCCTGCGTGATGTAGATGCAGCGTTTGTAGTACGAGGCCCCCGTCGGGTCGTGCAGCTCGATCATCATGGATGCGACACCGAGATTGGCAAATCCATTGCCGCTGAAATTGATCTGGTAGATCGTATTGACGCTCGATTGGAAGGTGTCTCCATTGCTGGAAAACCCGGTGTCCGCCCGCACGAGGGGATCGTTCGCATCGACGGTCGTCACATTGTTCGGATTGGTGTAGATGATCCAGCCTTCCTGCCAGGCGGGTGGCGACGTGGCCGAGTCGCAGCTGGTGCCGGTCTTCGACACGCACACGGAGACCTGCTGGCCTTCGCGAATTGCCTCGGCGCGCGCGAACTGCAGGTCCCCGAGCAGGGCGTCGCTTTCCGTGGCCATGCGGTTGTTCGTCGTCACGTAGCGATAGGACGGCATGCCGATGGCCAACAGGATCGCGACGAGCACCGAAACCGTGAGGAGCTCGATCAGAGTGACGCCCGCCTGCCGCGCGGGCTGCGCACAGCGCCGTGCCCTGGATGAGGCGATGCGGCGGGAAGTTGTAGTTTGATGTCGCACGCGTTCGGCTTTCGCAACTCGTCTGTGCGGCGGACTTTACTGGAACGGAGGCGCGGCTTCGTGTGACTTGCGACAGTATCCGGGTGCTATCCGACCGGCGGCGCATTCGGGGGGATGGGCGGGGTCGGTGATAGGCGACGTGAAGCGTGCCCTTGACACGCGGAATCTCGTCGTCCCTGGGGCTCAGAGCCCGATCCGGTGCATTACGTCACAGGCGGCCGGCGCGTGCCTCGGTAGGCTCCGGGAATGTGCGAGCGATATGTCGTGCCGGACCAGGATCTCGCGGAACGCGAGCTCGCCCCGGAGTGCAAATGGTGGCAATTCTCGGCGAGCTTCAATGTGGCGCCGTCGCGCTACGTGCCGGCGGTGCGCCTGCACGATGGCAGCTCCGAGGCGGTGATGATGCGCTGGGGGCTCATTCCGTCCTGGGCCAAGGGCGACCTGTCCGCCGGTCACTGGCTCCGCCTGTCCTGCGGCCACCTCGAGCGCAGCCGGCTGTTTCGTGGGCCCTGGCTGAATGGTCAGCGCTGCATCCTTCCGTTCGCCGGGTTCTACACTTGGCGGCTGACTGCCGCCGGATATCGGCAGCCTTATTTCGTGCGGGCCGAAGGCCGGCCGGTAGTCGCGGTCGCCGCCCTGTGGGACCGCACTGAGGACGATGACGGCGACGTCATTGAGGGGTGCGCGATCCTCACGGTGCCCGCGAACGCGCAGCTCGCGTCGATCCAGACGGCAACGCAAGAAGTGCCGGCGATCCTTGATCCGGAGGAGTGCGATATCTGGCTCCGCGGCACACCCGCCGAGGCACGCTCACTGCTTCGGACGGCGCCGGAAGGTCTCTTCAGCAGCCATGCGGTGAGCCCGCGGATCAATTCGCTGGCCTGCGATGATGAGGCCCTGGTGAGGGCGGTTCGGGCGGTAGCGTAACTTCCTGGCCGATCTGTCGATTTACTCTCCGGCCCCTCGTATATATAGAGTGCGGGCAGGGCAGTGGGCCACGAGACTGCCGCAGGAGAATCCATGACGCAGTATCTGGTCGCCATTCACCGTCCCGAAGGCTACGACCCGTCCACGGAAAGCGAAGCGATGGGCCGGGAAATCGATGAGCTCAACCAGGAGATGGCCGCCGCGGGCGCCACCGTTTTCGTTGGCGGCCTGGGCCCCCCAGGCAGCGCGAGGTCGCTGCGGAGGGAGCCCGATGGTCGGGTGCTGATCACAGATGGGCCGTACCTGGAGAGCAAGGAGCACATTGGCGGCTTTTGGGTGCTGGAAGCCGCCACCCTCGATGAGGCGCTGGAGTGGGGGCACAAGGCCGCCATCGCCTGTCGGGCGTCGGTCGAGGTGCGACCGTTTCTGTTACCACCGGATTAACCAGCTTGACTTGAGGGGACGCAGTGATAGCCTCCGCTCGACACGTCGGGTACCGGTCCGATCGGCAGGGGGGATGTAGCCGTGCGGCGTTTACACAGTTGGAAACTCTCAATCGTGCTGCTGCTCGCCGGGACGGCAGCCGGCGCCCAGGTTACCGGCTCTGCCCAGAGCACTCAGCCGCCGGGCAATCAGCCTGGAGCTAACACAGCATCAACGGCCTCCGGCGAGACGGTGCCCACACCCGACTCGCTGAAGTCCGGAGTGACCATCAACGGCAGGAAGATCCGGACCAAGCAGCCGTTGCCGAAGCTTCCGCCGAACGAATTCCGGAACTGTGCCGACTCGCACGATATGGGCGCGAGTCAAACCGGGGGAATGCCGGATCTCATGACGCTGGAGTCGTGCGAACTGCAGATGAATTACGAAAAGAACGTCCTGCTGCAGGCCTGCGTCGATGTTGATGGAAAGACTGCGCCAAACGAGATCGTTCAGGCATGCACGGAATCACTGGCCCACGACGTTGTTCCGGACGACGAGGATTCGTTTCTGTACGCGAACCGCGCGCAGGCGTATTTCGCTCTCGGCAACAGGAAGAGCGCGTTCGATGACTACGATGCTGCGGTGAAATCGGCTCGCTTCCTTCCGGCCAACGAGCGCTACGCCGTGTTCGCAAGCCGTGCCGGCGCGTATTTCGCAATGGGCGACAAGCAGCACGCGCTCGATGACTATGGTGCCGCCATACGATCGGCTCCTCATAATGCAGCGCTGTTTTACAACCGG
>Ga0335072_10006436_pt1 | contig 17152 bp, 15 predicted proteins | sample Lox_Sample_21_FD_206725 | JGI IMG/M metagenome (GOLD analysis project Ga0335072, IMG submission 206725) | Soil microbial communities from Loxahatchee National Wildlife Refuge, Florida, United States - Lox_Sample_2.1 | ecosystem: Environmental > Terrestrial > Soil > Wetlands | place: USA...
CTGGCTGTGCTCTGCTCGGCGAGCCCTCGCAGTACGCGCAAGGCGGCGCGCAGGTCACAGTCGGGCAGTTCGGCAAGCTCTGCACCCATGACAACGATCCAACCGGCAGGGTCAGACAGTCCGTGCGTGCTGCGAGGCTACCCGAACACTATTTTGCCTTCAAGCAAATCCTCGGGCGGGCCTAGCCCTCGGTCAGGTCAATGCGAGCACGACATTACCAGAGGCAGGATCCGTCACCCCAAGCCCGGGTCCCAGATCTTCAAGCGCATGACGAAACGTATCCAGCGTTGCGACCATCGATTGACGCGCCGCGGCGAGTGCAGCGGCGTCCCGCCATTCCCCAATCAGAACATAGCCGCCGTCGCCGGTGCTGACCATGCTGCCCCGGATCAGCCCGGGCCAGGCGGCCTTGCTGTCACGGTGGGCAGCCAGAAAAACCTCGTCCATGCCGGGCTTGACGCGAAACCGCACGACGTTGAAAGCAGTCATGGGAACCTCCCCTTCATTCCGATCTGTTCTTGTTTGGATAACTGCCGCGGAACCGCCGCCGCACCGATGCGTCAGTCGGCGTGCGCATGGGCCGTCGCGTAATCGATCATGCCCTGGAAATCGACGACGATGGCCGCCTCGTCCCCGACCACCCAGGCGTCATGACCGCTCGGCAGCAGCGAAACATCGCCGGGCCGGCAGTCGAACTCGCTGCCGTCATCCATGCGGATACGAAGCACCCCGGCCACGTGGTATTGGAAATGCGGTGCCTCACAACTTGCCGTCCTGACGATCGGCTGCACGGATGTCGCCCAGCGCCAGCCCGGTTGGAACACGGCGCGGCCGATCGTAGCACCCCCTACCGTGACCAGTTCCAGGCGTCCCTTCGGGAATTCACGTACCTCGTCGGGGGTGGCAAAGCTCCTGAGTTCCGCCCTGGCTTGCGTGGTATCTGCCAATTGAGGCATGGCTCCCTCCCTGCAATGAGGATCTGGTGGCGCGGCGACGTTAAGCGGCGAGCCAATAGGCCAGGAATACGCATGTTGGCGTATCGCCGGCGTGGAGCATGCGCCCCGATGTGTTTTTCAGGCGGCAGGGCCGATTGATACGACACAGGGATTGAGGGGCGAAGAATGTCGGACGACGTACCGATGGATGGGCAGATCAGGCACAAGCTGATCGAGGCAAAGCAGGCCTGGGCGCGGGAAGGGCGGCTGCTGACCGGCGTGTCAGCCGATCCGGCGCGTGACCGGCTGCCACCCGGCCAGCTTTTGGTCACGGACTGGCCGGTGCTCGATCTCGGTGCCGAGCCGAACGTGACGGCGGAAAGATTCCGGCTGGATATCGATGGCGCAGTGGAGAATCGGCTCAGCCTGTCGTTCGCAGAATTCATGGCGCTGCCGCAGGCGGAGAGCGTTTCCGATATTCATTGCGTGACGCAGTGGTCGCGCTACGACAATCACTGGCAGGGCGTGGCGGCGCGCTCCGTCCTGGAGCTGGTGCGGCCTGCCCCGGAGGCGAAGCACGTCATATTCCACTCGTTCGATGCCTACACGACGAACGTGCGGCTGGAGCAATTCGACCAGCCGGACGTGTTCCTGGTGCACATGTGGGAAGGCAAGCCGCTGAGCCGCGCGCATGGCGGACCGGTACGCGTGCTGATGCCGCGGCTTTATTTCTGGAAGTCGGCGAAATGGCTGCGGCGGATTCAGTTTACCATCAGCGACCACAAGGGGTTCTGGGAACAGCGCGGCTACCACAACAACGGCGATCCCTGGGACGAAGAGCGCTATAGTTGATGCGGCGCATCATGGTCTGATTGGGGAGGGTGGCATGGCGGAACCAGGCAGTACGGCGTGGGAGTTCAGTTTCCCGGCGATCGAAGGCGGAGCGGTGGATCTGGCGGCGTTCAAGGGACGCGTGCTGCTGGTTTCGAATACCGCGAGTTTCTGCGGCTACACTTACCAATACGAAGGGCTGCAAAAGCTGCACGACGCGGAGGCAGCGCGCGGTGTGACGGTAATTGGCGTGCCGAGCCGGGACTTCAACCAGGAATCGCCGGACAACGCCACGGTACGGGCGTTCTGCACGACGAAATACAGTATCGGCTTTCCGTTGACCGGTATTGCGCACGTTCGGGGTGCACAGGCAGCGCCGTTCTATGCCTGGGTGCGCGCGGAAACGGGGTGGGAGCCAAGCTGGAATTTCAACAAGGTGCTAATCGGCCGGAACGGACGGATCGCCGGCACGTTCGGCTCCGGCGATGAACCTGGGGGTGCGAAGCTCAGGCAGGCGATCGAAGCGGCGCTGTAAAGTCGGATGGCGGAAGCCGGCGAATCGCGAGCCGTTCTTCATGTCATTGCGGGTTGCCACCGGCCGGACGGGCCGACCCGCGGCTTGATGAAACAGCGGCTTGCGCTTCAATGTTCATGTCATTGCGAGGCCCGCAGGGCCCAGGCAATCTCCTGCGGGAAGACGCGCGAACCGTCCGAGTGTCCTGTCGCGGGAGATTGCTTCGGCCCTGCGGGCCTCGCACTGACATGAACCAGGCAATCCGCCTGGGTTTTTGTTAGGAGCATAGCGACGAAGCAATCTCGGTCACATGGCGCTCGGAGCGTCCTTGCGCCACATCGCAACGAGGTTGCTTCGTCGCTACACGCCCCGCAATGACATAACGAACCGTTCCAGCTCCTCAAACAGTACCGGATCGGCGATCACCCGCGGCACCTTGTTCTGACCGCCCAGGCGTCCGCGATGGCGCATCCATTCCGCGAAACCGCCGGGCGGCACCGCCACGACCTCAGGCGGCCTCATCATTTGGCGATGTGTCGCATAGTCGGCATTCTGTTCCGACAGCGCCGCATCGAGCGCGCCGGCAAACGCGGCAAGCGCTGCGTCAGGTACCGGCGGGGTGAACTCCACAACGAAGCGATGGCCGCCACGGTCCTGCGGACCGGCGGGAAACACCGGGGCCACCGTGTACTCGGATACGGAGGTGCCGATCGTGCCCGCTGCCTCCAGGATCGCCCGATCGATCTCCTCGCCGATCAGATGCTCGCCGAACGCCGAAAGCATGTACGACAGACGGCCGGTGATCAGGAGACGTGGCGGATATCGTTCGACAAACCGCACGGTGTCGCCCAGCACGTAGGAAAACAGCCCCGCATTGCTGGACAGCACGACGGCGTAGTTGACGCCGGTTTCGATCGTGCCGAGCCAATGCCGTGTAGGTTGTGGCGCTTCGATTTCATCGACAGGGACGAATTCAACGAACAATCCGTTGTCGATGATCAGGCGCAGGCCTTCGCCATAGCCGCGGTCGGCGATGGCGATGAAGCCCTCGCTCGCGGGGTACACTTCGCGTTGATCGACGTGTGGCGGCAGCAGCGCGGCGAACTGCGCACGGTACGGCGCGTAATTCACGCCGCCATGAACGAACAATTCCAGGTTCGGATACCAGCTTTCGGTACTGTGCGGCAAAGTGGGGCGGAGCTCGGCGAGGCGGGCGAAAAACGGCAGTACCCAGCTTGGCGTGCCGCTGATCGTGCGGATGTCCGCTTGCAGCGACGCTCGCGCCAGTGCGTCGATCTTGCGATCCCAGTCGGGGATCAGCGCAAGATCACGCGGCGGGAAATAGCGGCGGCGCGCCCACCACGGCACTTCATTGGCTGCGATGCCGCTCAGGTCGCCGCTATAGATGCCGGGTGCTTGGCGCACCAGGTCGGTGCTGCCGCCGATCATGAAATTCCGCCCGCCAAGCACCCGGCTGCGCGGCCGTGCCGCGAGATGGAAAGTGAACATGTCCAGCACGGCATGGCGGTTGGCGGCCGCCATGGCACGCGACACCGGAATATACTTGTTGTTACCGGTGGTGGTGCCCGAGGTTACGGCAAAGTACGGGATCAGGCCCGGCCAGCTTATGTTGCGCAACCTCGGAAACGCAGGCTGCCAGTAATCGCGCCAGAAATCCTCATACCGCCGCAACGGGACCTGGCGCTGGAATTCAGCGACGCTGGTGATTCGCGCGAAGCCGTGGTCGAGCCCGAAGCGTGTCTCGCGTGCCTGGTGAACCAGCGCGAGCAATTGCTGCTGCTGCGCAGCGGCGGGATCCAAACCTGCCAAACGATGAGCACGCCGGCGCGCATAAAGGCGCAGCAACGGCGTGGCGTCGATCATGGTGCCAGCACGGTGTGGTGGGGAAATTCGGCGCGCACGGTTTCCGGGCGCAGAGGCATCCGGATATACATGCCGCGTTCATACATCGCCGCTTGGTCAACCAGCGTGGTGCTGCCCAGCCAGCCATCCTGTCCGCCGAGCAATACGAACCAGTTGGCGTCGGGATCGGACATGTCGAAAACATAGCGCGCCGTGCTGGCGAAGCCGCAGTGGTGACGGCGCCCGGTCAGCGGGTTGCCGGTCTTCCATAACGTGTCGTTGCCACCCTGTGCCGGGGTAGAGGCGAAACGGTAGCGGCGGCCAAGCACCGGGACCGACCCGAGCAAATGCCGCAGTTCGATGCGATGCATCTGCCCCCAGGTGCCGAACCGGCGCAGCGCGCGCGTCGCTTGCGGTGCGGCGCGGCGCAGGGCGGCCGCCAGCCTGGTGTCGGCTGCGTGCATGATGTCGTCGAACGCCAGGCCCCGCGCGTTCCAGGTTGCGGAATAGAACCGGGCGTAGTGCCTGCCACGCAGCGCCGCGCACAGGTGGAACAGAAGCAGTTCGAACGCCAGGGCACCTTTCGACGCGGCCGCGTAGCGCAAGTCCCAATCCTGCAATGCGTCCGCCAAGGTGCGGGCCGCGTGGCGGCGAAGCAATGGGACCAGGCGATCGCGTACCACGGCGGCGGACGGCATCGCAATGTCCTGCTGCAATGCGGCGATCGCGTCGAAGTCGATCGCCGGCGTGGCGCCCAGCAGCTCCTTGAGCCGGCCGATGCGGCGGCCGGACGAAAAGAACCACCCAACACGTACCGGCGCAGCATCCGGCTTTTCGTTGGCGGACGCGACGAATCCTTCCGGCGGATCAAACACCGCCGGCAGATCCGTGCCGGTCACCCGCGTGCTCCAATCGGCGGCAGCGGCACGTGGCAGCAACAGCGATGGCAATGGCTTATCCGCACGGGACGGCAAATGTACCGCCATCACCTTGCCGATATGTCCGTCGCGATCCGCATAGAGCATGTTCTGTCCCGGCACCGCGAGCAGATCGAGAGCAGTACGGAACTCGGGCCAACTGCGCGCACGGGCGACGCGCAGCAATGCGGTGATCTCGTCGCTGGGATGATGCCCCATCCAGCGCAGAGCGACCGTGCGTCTCGTGCCGCGGAGCACCGGCAGGTCGGAGATGATCGGGCCATAGTCGGTTTCCCGGACCGTGATCTTGCGGTCGCGGGCCCCGCGGGTCCGCAACGTTTCATGACGCGTTGCAAATGCCTCCGCCGGCAGGTCCGTCACGTCGTACACATCGCTGCTTGCGGCATGCAGGTTGGTGCCGCCCCAGGCGATATGCGGGGTGCGTCCCAACATGATCGCGGGAATCCCGGCCACCATCAGCCCCACGGCGTGCATCGATGGCGCGCGGCAGCCCGCGATCAGCCACAGGTTTGGCAGCAGCGCCGGCAGATGCGTGTCGCCGGCAAGCCATGCCGCGCCGGACCTGCTACGCTTCGGCGCCACGGCAAGAGCGTTGCTGGCCTGCCGCGTAAAGCGCGTCAACACGTCATCCAGGCCGGCATCTGGTGGCATCGCGTCCACCATATCATCCACACCGAGCAGATCCGGCCAAAAGGACGCCAGCGCGGGATCATCGAGCCAAGGAAGCAGCGTCATCCACACCCGCCACGTGGCATCCGCACTGGCGAGCCGGCCGATCGTCAGCACGTCTTCGATTGTCCATGGTTCGCGCGTGAGAGAGAACACGGGGAAATCCGGCGGCATCGGTGCATGCGCGACCGCGTGGTTTACGCCTGCGACGTAGGCACGCAGCCAGTTCTCGGTGCCGGGCGGCAGCGCGGCGGCGATCGCCGGGACGGCGCGGCCAAAATCGAGCGTGCGCAACAGGTGGTCCAGCCGAATCGCCGGCGGACCCAGCAACTCCGACATCCGTCCCTGCGCCACGTGGCGCATGAGTTCCATCTGCGTCCAGCGCAGGTGCACGTGCACGGCACCGAACGCGGTGGCCAGATCATCGTCGCTATCAGCTTCGATGAATGGGACGTGGTGAGCGTTCCAGTGGATCGTGACCTCGCCCCGCAGCGGCAGGCCGGAACGCGGCAGTGTCGCCAGGCGCTGCACCACATCGATGCTGCCAGGACGCGGTGGCGGCACCACAAGCCGCGGCAGCAGAACCCTCGCGGCGACAGCGAGACCCGCGGCTGTTTCCATCAGGCGATGTGCCGGCACGATGTGTCATCCCAATGTCATGACAAATGGGCCGTCACTGGGGGCTGGCGCCATACTGCCAATGTGAGAGCGAAGCGCATAAGCAATCCCGATGGGAAATGGCAACCCACGACCGGAATTGTCCGCCGCGGCGCCCCCCGCAATGACACAACGGCAATGATACGAGGCAGCGTCGTAATCATCGGACCGGCATTGACAGCCTCGCGCGCCGGTTGCCACCCTGTTGATCAGGAGGAACAACAATGGCGAAACTCGAAGGCAAGGTCGCACTGGTGACCGGCTCTGGCCGCAATATCGGTCGCGCAACGGTGTTGAAACTGGCCGGAGAAGGCGCGCACGTGATCGTCAATGCCCGTTCGAACCAGGCAGAGGCAGACGCGGTGGTGCGCGAAGCCCGCACGCTTGGCGTGAAGGCACTGGCAGTCATCGCCGACGTCGCGAAGAAAGACCAGGTCGAAGCCATGGCGTCACGCGCACTGCAGGAATTCGGCCGGGTCGATATTCTGATCAATAACGCCGCCATCCGCCCCCACAAGCCGTTCACCGAACTGACTGCGGAAGATTGGGAAGCGGTCCGTAGCGTGGTACTGGACGGCGCAGTGTACCTGACGCGCGCGCTGATCGAACCGATGGTTGCCAATAAATACGGCCGCATTCTGTTCTTTACCGGCGAGGGTGCTTTCATCGGCGGCAGCGGCCGTGCGCATGTCTCCGCAGCGAAAATGGGGCTCGTCGGATTCGCGCGGGGCCTGGCTTCGGAGTTCGCTCGGCACAACATTCGCGTGAATGTGGTGTCGCCCGGCAGCATCGACACGTTGCGCGCTAACCCCGAATGGTATCAGGGCCACACGCCCAATGCGGCCGGCATTCCACTCGGCCGTCAAGGCAACATCGAAGAAATCGCCGCCACCTGTCTGTTCTTGATCAGCAACGACGGCGGGTTCATCACCGGCCAGACGATCCACGTGAACGGCGGTAGCGCGTATTACTGAGCAGGCCAGTTGGACTTCGAGTTTCTCTCGATACGCGGAAGCCGCAGCCATAGAAATATCTGGCCACAGATTTCGCCGGTTGAAACGCGGACTCCGCCTGCCATCGCGTAGGTCCGATTCACCGTCCGTTATGTACATCTTCGTGGTGGACAGCACATCGGCACAATAGCCCTGCCGATTCGATGCCGGCCTGAGCCGCGTTTGCCGTCGCTGCGGCGGACGCGGTTACGATGCAAGCCCCACGGCTTTGTGCATTCGGCGTACGGGTCCTGTGCGCCGAGCCGCCCTTTTCACCGCCTCGCCACGGGCCCATTTGCCGCGCGTCCCGCGCACCGTTGGCTAGCGGGAAGAGGATGACGGAACCGTGACAGCGCTCCATTGGCTTTTGGGGCACGCGGGCTTTCAGGGCCGCCAGCAGGTGGACTTGGCAGTCGGCGTGTGTGGGGGGGCGACGCGGTGAACGCAATCTCTTCCACCGAGCAGGCAGGCCGCCTTTGGCGAGTCGCCGCAACCGCGACACATGCCGCCGCCGCTGGTTCGCTGCCCGAGCTGCGTGAGCTGCGGTCCTTCGCCATTGCTGCTCGTACCGGCAATCTTGGCCGCGCGGCCCGCTATCTGAACGTCACCGCTGCTGCCGTAAGCCAGCAGCTCCGCAAGCTGGAGGAGACGCTCGGCGCGCAATTGCTGATCCGGCACAGCCGCGGTGTCAGCACGACACCGGCCGGCCGCGCGCTGCTGCGCCGCGCCGATACGGTCCTGCGCGTACTGGAGAGCCCGCTGGTTGCGGCAGCGACACAGGCCGCCACCGAAGGCACGATGTCTATCGCGCTGCCTGCCGAATTCGGTCCCTTGCTCGTGGCCCCGCTGTTGACGGCGGCACAGCACCGCTGTCCCGAGACGGTGATCGCATTCCACGAAAGCAGCGGTGACGCGCTGGAAGCGGTATGCGACGGGCAGGCTGATATCGCCCTGGTGCAGGATCCGCCAAAACTCGATGATCTTCTGACCGAGCGCCTGCTGACCGAAGACCTGGGCGTGGTCGTCGCGCCGAACCATAGGCTAGCTGCCAGTGCGCTGCCGCTGCGGCTTCGGGACCTGCTGACCGAACCGTTGATCCTGCCGAACCCGCGCCACTGGATCCGGCGCCTGCTGGCCAAAGCCGAGGCGCAGCGCGGCCTTCGGTTTGATTCAGTGACAAATGCAGATGGCGTGCCGATGATTGTGGCGATGGTTCGCCATGGCCTTGGCGGCACGATCCTGCCGGCTGCAGCGGTCAAGGACGACATCGAGCGTGGCACCTTGGCGTTCCGCGCGTTGATGCAGCCGGCGCTTCCGGTTGCGCATGCCCTGGCGGTGCATCGCGATGCACCGCCGGCGGTGCACGCATTTATGGCCATGGCGGCGGAGGTTATCCGCGCCGTGGCGGCGAATGGCTTGTGGTCCGGGTCTCGCCTGGTGCGGGGCGCGGCGTCGCCGCCCTTGCCGGAGCAGGGGCGGGACGGGTTACCGGCCCCACTGCGGATAGCGGCGCTGGCACATGCTGCTGCCGCCAGCCCGGCCTGCGTGAAAGGATACTGACTCCGGAATTTTCTTTTCCCTCGCGTGAAGAGTGGTCCGCTTGCGAAATGCTCTGTCGCAGGCGGGAATTCTTGCGAGTATTATCGGCAACCCGTTAACTATATCTTGTGACTCTACAGCAATTAGTCAAGTAAACATTCGACTGTGGCAAACGATTACTTTCCTCATTACCTGAAGATGAACATAGTGCCCGCCAGTTCCGGATGCCCGCGCGCGTCATGGCGCAACCGACGTGTCACTCGGCCTCGCGGCTGCGGAGACGCCGTTCGGTCGTCCGGGCTTCTGCCGGAAACAACCGGCGCAACGAGGAGGGTACTATGTACAAGCTCCGACTCTTGATGTCGGCAGGAACGCTGGTGGGTATGTTGGCCGGAACGGCACATGCCGCCCGCGTTATGGATATGACAGGCAATACGGAAACGGTGACCGGTACTGGCCTGGTGACCGAGCCGGATGGCTTCCTGCAAATGGGTTCGCCCTATAGCGGTGGCCAGGGATTGGAGACCGAAACCGCCGTACCGTTCTCCAGCCCGCAGCCCGGTGCGGTGAACATGCGCATCAATCTCGAGGTCAATGAGTTCCCCATGGCCACATGGTGGACCGGCATGAACGGCAACGGCACGGCCACCCCCGGGAACAAGCAGCAGCCCTACGGGATCGCCGGCTATATCCGGCTCGACTTCGGCCTCGACGGCATGACCAAAAACGGCATCCGCTACGGCGGCTTCACCGAGATCCGTGAGAACAACACCACCAACATCACCGGCAGCTCCACAGCCGTAACGACAACGACCGGTACCGGAACACTGACCGGCGTCTCCTCTGGCTTCGCGCAGAGCGCTTCCGCCGATGCCGCCGACAACACCCTGTTTGTGCGGCAGGCCAACGTCTATGCCGGCACCGACAATGTAGGCTTCGTGCGCATAGGCACCGGTATCGGCGCTCAGACCCTGTACGAGGTCGGTTTGCTCGACGACTTCGACTGGGGCGGCTGGAACCAGTTCGACGGCGGCATCAACGCGCCGACCAACGTGGAGCCGATCTGGCCGTGGGCGGATGACGGCGCCGAGTACATGGCCGCCCGCGTCATGTATGTTTCGCCGGTAATCGACGGCTTTGACTTCGGTGTCTCTTTCGCACCCAACAACTCGACGCCATTCGATGGTTCCGGGTGCTCCTCGGCGTTCGGCGGCGTCGGCTGTGCCACGCAATCGTCGTCCACTCTGTCGGGCGATTTCACCAACCGTTACCGAAATGAAGTTGGTCTCGCCTTGCGTTACCGCAACAACTTCGGTCCGGTCGGCGTAGCCGTCTCCGGCATCTACACCACCAGCGGCCAGGTCAACGATGCCGCTGCCGCGTCGCAGCCGTACAAGGGTCTGAACATCGGCGACGTGGGCGCCGCTATTCAGCTTAACAAGCAGATTGAAATCGCCGGCAACGTGATGTGGGGCGCGTTCAACGGTAGCTGGGGCCTGCAGCCCGTCGGCGGTGCCACCGCCGTCGCCTGGGTGGCCGGGGCGAAATACACCATCCCACAGGTCCCAATGACGCTGGGCGCCTACTACTTTAACTACAAGAACCAGGGCCAGCCGGACCTGCCCACGCAGCGGACCGAGCAAGGCCTGGATGTCGGCGCCGTATATGGCCTTGGCCCGGGCGTCGTGCTGCTGGCGGAATATGCCTGGGGCCAGCGCTATCAGGGTGACTACAACTTCCTGACCGGGGCGTTTGGCGGTCAAGCCGGCGCCAACCTGGACAATAAGGTACAGGTGCAGTTGCTCACGGCGGGCGTTTCCGTCCGCTTCTGATACCGGCTTCAACCGCGACCACGGCGGCGGCGGGGCTTCACACCCCGCCGCCGCTGCTGCTTCAGGCGGGACGCGGGCGGACCTGATTTCCGCTCCGGGAGCACAAGTGCTGTGTCCGGGCACGCACTTAATTTGCCCCCGTGCGCCGACCATTTTGGGCCTCAGTTTGATGGAGGCCGATGCACCGGCCGGACACATTCCTTTCACCGAGTGTCGTCCCTGAATTTCTTCGGTGCACCGCTCCCCACCAGGCGTTTTGCCTGAACAGGAGAAGTCAAGATGAAGGCACAAATCATAGCCAGCGCGGCAGCGATTGCATTGGCGCTGAGCATGGGGGCTGCGAACGCGGCGTCTATCGGCTCCGGCTCCAACCCCGGCTACGGGCAGCATCAGGAGCAGCTTCAGGAAGGGCCCGGCTACAGCATTGGCACCGGCGCCGCTCAGGTCGGTGACGGCACTGATTCCGGGTTCCTCGGCTCCGAGAAGCAACTTCGTACCGATCCGGGCTACAGCCTTGGCACGGGTGCGGCCCGCGTTGGCGATGGATCGGACTCAAACTATGAGGCGACCCAGCGCGCGCTGCGCAATATGCCCGGCTTCCGGTTTGGTGAGGCCAATGCGCGGGTGTTCACCTGGGGCGAGTAAGCCGGCGCCAGCCACTATAAGCCTGCTCTACCGGGCCTCGGCCACCGTGTCACGGTGGCCGAGGCCTTTTTGTTTTCAGCCTATGTCCGTCCGCGGCAGCCTGCCGCGCTGGTGGGCTTCTGCAGCCGCGTTGACATATGCTTCAGGCGCAGGGGTGCTTTGCGCTGAGTGCCCGGTACCAATCGCCTCCAGAAATCGCACTTGAGGGAAAGTGGAGGCGGTGTGTTGGGCGCATGGTCACGCCATCCGAGAATTCGGAGGCTGCAACGCCGGAGAGCGTGCAATGAAGTCATACATCATGGCAGGAGCGGCGGCGATTGCACTCACGCTTGGATCGGGTGTTGTGCACGCCGCCGTCGCCGGCAGCGGCACCAATCCGGATTATGCGCAAAATCAGCCGGGGCTTCGGGCAACGTCCAGTTACCGCATTGAGACTGGCGAAGCGCATGTCGGCGACGGGTCCGATCCCTCCTATTACACGCCCCGCTACAGCGGTGGAACGGGCGCTGCACGGGTCGGAGATGGCTCCGATCCAGGATTTCTGGATACCCAACGCGCGCTTCGGAACATGCCCGGCTGTTGCGGCGGTGGTGGTGGTGGCGGTTAGTCGCGGGTTCAGCAGCAGAAGAGATCTTGCACCAGTCGGCGGCCGGACGATGCTTAAAATCCCTATGCCGCCTGGAGCGAAGACCCCACCGCCGGTCTCTGCCTTCGTTACAGGCAAAGGCGTGGACCAGAAAAGCAAGTAAGGCACCTCTGCGCCCGCATGCCGGACTACCTCGCCGCTACCGGGACAGGCTCGGCGCATGGGTGACGCGGTTTGCGGTCATTCGCGCCGTGGTATCGATTTCCGCGCTCGGCACCTGGGCGGCGGTCAGGGCCTACCCGATGGTATGGGGTGGCATCATTGGGGCAGCCCAAGTAGCCGACGCGCTACAAAATGCCATTCCATTCGCGGCGCGGTTCAGAGGCACCAACGCGTTGCTGGCGGCGCTCGAGGCGCTTCTGATCGACTGCCAGATGGAATGGGAGGTCATATTTGCCGGCCGGCTGGATGAGAACGGCAGTCCGCGCGATACCGCAGCAGGGCAGCCCAGCGCCCTCTCTGCCTTGGCCTCCCCGTCCCGCCCGCTATAACCGCGGCACCATGCCAGAAGGGAGGGACCTCACCATGCTGACCAGGCGCTGGGACAAGTCGAAGCTGCCATCACGCCACGTGACCGTGGGACCCGATCGCGCGCCGCATCGCAGCTACTACTATGCGATGGGGCTGACCGAGGACGAGATCGACCAGCCCTTCGTCGGTGTCGCCACCTGCTGGAACGAGGCCGCGCCCTGCAACATCGCGCTGAACCGCCAGGCGCAGTCGGTCAAGAAAGGCGTCTCCGAAGCCGGCGGCACGCCGCGCGAGTTCACCACCATCACGGTGACCGACGGCATCGCCATGGGCCACCAGGGCATGAAATCGTCGCTCGTCTCCCGCGACCTGATTGCCGACAGCGTGGAACTGACGGTGCGCGGCCATTGCTATGACGCGCTTGTCGGCCTGGCCGGCTGCGACAAGTCCCTGCCCGGCATGATGATGGCCATGCTGCGGCTGAACGTTCCGTCGGTGTTCATGTATGGCGGCTCGATCCTGCCCGGCAAATTCAAGGGCCGTGACGTCACCGTGGTGGACGTGTTTGAGGCCGTCGGCCAGCACGCCGCCGGCAACATGTCCGCCGAGGACCTGCACGAGCTGGAATGTGTCGCCTGCCCCTCCGCCGGCGCCTGCGGCGGCCAGTTCACCGCCAACACCATGGCGACCATCAGCGAGGCCATCGGCCTCGCTTTGCCGGGCAGCGCCGGCTCGCCCGCGCCGTATGAGGAGCGCGACCGTTTCGCGGTGGACTCCGGCCGCGCCGTGATGCGGCTGTTGGAGACCGGCCTGCGCCCGCGCGACATCGTCACCCGCCGCGCGCTGGAGAACGCCGCGATGGTGGCCGGTGCGACCGGCGGTTCTACCAATGCCGGCTTGCATCTTCCCGCGATCGCGCACGAGGCGGGCATCCGCTTCACCATGGACGACGTGGTGGAGATCATGCGCCGCACGCCGTACATCGCCGACCTGAAGCCCGCCGGCAAATACGTTGCCTTCGACGTGTTCCAGATCGGCGGCATCCCGGTGATCTTGAAGGCCTTGCTGGATGGCGGGCTGCTGCACGGCGACTGCATCACCGTCACTGGCAAGACCCTGGCCGAGAATCTGAAAGACGTGGTGTTCCCGACGGACCAGAAGGTGGTCTATCCGGTATCCACTCCGCTCTCGCAAACCGGCGGCCTCACCGGCTTGCACGGCAACCTCGCGCCGGAAGGCGCGATCGTGAAAATCGCCGGCATGAAGAAGCTGCGCTTCGAAGGCATCGCCTTGTGCTTCGACTGCGAGGAGGATGCGTTCGCCGCGGTCCAGGCGCGCGCCTACAAGCCGGGCGACGTGATCGTGATCCGCTATGAAGGGCCGAAGGGCGGCCCGGGCATGCGCGAGATGCTGTCCACAACAGGCGCGATCTATGGCCAGGGTATGGGCGAGCAAGTCGCGCTGATCACCGACGGCAGGTTCAGCGGCGCGACCCACGGCTTCTGCATCGGCCATGTCGGACCCGAAGCCGCGGTTGGCGGCCCGATCGCATTGCTCAAGAACGGCGACAGGATCGTGATCGACGCCGAGAAGGGCACGATCGATATGCTGGTCCCGGAAGCCGAACTGGCCGCGCGCAAGGCCGCCTGGCAGCCGCGCAAGACGGACTACAACAGCGGCGCGATCTGGAAATACGCGCAGCTGGTCGGCCCGGCGCAATTCGGCGCAGTGACGCATCCCGGCGGTGCGGCGGAAAGCCACTGCTACGCGGATATTTGACCCCTCTCCCGCGTAGCGGGAGAGGTCGGCCGAGGGTGATCGGGTCGGAAACAGAATGCAATTCTGGCGCCGGCCTGACCACCGCGGCAAGACCGTCGCCGGGTGGGAAGCGGCTGCGATCCACCGCGCAGACCCGTGTCCGCGCCAGTCTCAGCGCGTGCTCACAACGGTACGCGCCGGAACGCCCGCGCCGCCTCGAAAATGGCACGGCCTCGCGTAACCCCTTGCCAATCCGCCGCGGCCAGCCTATTTGCTGGTTCTCAATCACATTCTCCGCTGCGTAACGGGGGGTGGCCTTCACGGGCCGCCTTTTTTGTTTTGGGCCAATCCGAACCACAGCACACCAGCCTGGAAGCCAGGATCGCCGCCATGGTCGAGCCTTCGCTGGCGCACATGGGCTACGAACTGGTCCGCGTCGCCGTGCTCGGGCGCGACCGCCCCACCGTCCAGATCATGGTGGACCGGGCCGACGGTGCCGCCATTTCGATTGATGACTGTGAATTGCTCGGCCACCATGTCAGCGCCATGATGAACGTCGAGGACCCGATCCCCGGCTCCTGGAACCTGGAGATCAGCTCCCCCGGCATCGACCGCCCGCTGACCCGCGTCAAGGACTGGAACCGCTTCTCCGGCCACGCCGCCCGCGCCGAAGTCATCGCCCCGATCAGCGGCCGCAAGCGGTTCTACGGCATCGTTCTGGGCGCAGACGAAACAGCCGCGCGCCTGCGCCTCGATGACGGGGTGGAAATCAGCCTGCCGCTCGCCGACATCCGCCGCGCCAAGCTGGTGCTCACCGACGCCCTGATCGAAGCCACCGCGACTCCAACCAAGACCAACTGACCGAGGGAACCATGGACACCGCCGTCTCCCGCCCCGAACTTCTCCTCGTTGCCGACGCCGTCGCGCGAGAGAAGAACATCGACCGCGAGGAAGTCCTGGAAGCCATGGAGCAGGCGATCCAGAAGGCTGGGCGCGCCAAGTACGGGCACGAGAAGGACATCCGCGCCACCATCGACCGCAAGACCGGCGATGTGCGCCTGTCGCGCTGGACCGAGGCGGTCGAGACAGTGGAGAACGAGGAAACTCAGATCCCCGTCCACATTGCCCGCAAATTCAAGCCGGAGATCAATCTCGGCGAGTTCATCGTCGATCCGCTGCCGCCGATCGATTTCGGCCGCATCGCCGCGCAGACCGCCAAGCAGGTGATCGTGCAGCGCGTGCGCGAATACGAACGCAAGAAGCAGTTCGAGGAATTCAAGGACCGCGTCGGCGAGATCATCAACGGCGTGGTCAAGCGCACCGAGTACGGCAACCTGATGGTAGAACTCGGCCGCGCCGAGGCCCTGCTGCGCCGCGACGAATTGATCCCCCGCGAAAGCTTCCGCAACGGCGATCGCGTGCGCGCCTATATCTACGACGTGCGCGAGGAACCGCGCGGCCCGCAGATCTTCCTCAGCCGCACCCATCCCGGCTTCCTCGCCAAATTGTTCGCGCAGGAAGTGCCGGAAATCTACGATGGCATCATCGAGATCAAGGCGGTGGCGCGCGATCCCGGCAGCCGTGCCAAGATGGCGGTGATCAGCCGCGATTCCTCGATCGATCCGGTCGGCGCCTGCGTCGGCATGCGCGGGTCCCGCGTGCAGGCGGTGGTGCAGGAGCTGCAGGGCGAAAAGATCGACATCATCCCCTGGTCGCCGCAGGCCGCCACCTTCGTGGTGAACGCGCTGGCCCCCGCCGAAGTCACCAAGGTGGTGATGGACGAAGAAGCCGGCCGCGTCGAAGTCGTGGTGCCGGATGAGCAACTCAGCCTCGCGATCGGCCGCCGCGGCCAGAACGTGCGGCTGGCGTCGCAGCTCACCCGCTGGGACATCGACATCCTGACCGAAGCCGAAGAAAGCGAGCGTCGCCAGGAAGAATTCCGCCGCCGCTCCGGCTTGTTCGTTGAAGCGCTGGATGTGGACGACGTGATCGCCGGCCTGCTGGTGACCGAAGGCTTCAACTCGGTGGAGGAACTCGCCTTCACGCCGCTGGAAGAAGTCGCCGCGATCGAAGGCTTCGACGAAAACGTCGCCGACGAACTGATCCGCCGCGCCGAAGCCTTCCTCACCCGCCGCGATACCGAACTGACGGAGAAGCGCATCGCATTGGGTGTCGATGACGATGTCGCGTCCTTTGAAGCGCTGACGCCGGCCATGCTGGTCGCGCTCGGCGAGAAGGGCGTGAAGACGCTGGATGACCTGGGCGATCTCGCCTCTGATGAATTGATCGAGATCGTGGGCGCGGACAACATGGATGAGGAAACCGCCAACGCGGTGATCATGGCGGCGCGCGCCCATTGGTTCGAGGATGGCGAAGGCGCCCCTGCGGAAGCAGAGGAGGCAAGCCACGACTGAAGCGGGGCAAGGAGAGCGGGGCGAAACAGGGACTCCCCCTCCCCTTGTGGGAGGCGGCTGGGGGGAGGGGTGCGAACCCCCCGGCAGCGGCGATGCACACGCCCCTCTCACCGGCCTTGATCCGCTTCGCGACCTAGCTCGACAAGAGGAAAGCGAATGTTCCTCGCCGTTTCGCCGTTGCGTGGTGACGCGAGAGCGGCTGCCAAAGGAACGGATGATCCGCTTCGTTGTCGTCCAGGATCGCATGCTGGTGCCTGACCTCAGCGCAACCCTGCCGGGCCGGGGAATGTGGTTGAGCGCATCCAGGGATGTGCTAGAAACCGCTGCCAACAAAGGCGGTTTGGCCCGCGCGTTTGCCCGCGCATCCCGCGGCCCGGTCACAGTGCCCATGGATCTTCCTGCCTTGCTTGAGGCGGCGCTGGTCCGGCGGGTCGGCGAGGTGCTGGGC
>Ga0335072_10006438_pt1 | contig 17151 bp, 14 predicted proteins | sample Lox_Sample_21_FD_206725 | JGI IMG/M metagenome (GOLD analysis project Ga0335072, IMG submission 206725) | Soil microbial communities from Loxahatchee National Wildlife Refuge, Florida, United States - Lox_Sample_2.1 | ecosystem: Environmental > Terrestrial > Soil > Wetlands | place: USA...
GCGGTACCTGATGCTGGCCCGGCGGGCCTGCCAGTCGTGCAGCGACGAGCAGCTGTGCGTCTCGCGGTACGCGCCAAGCGACGGCATCCAGGTTTCGATATCGTTCATCCGGTACTTGCCGGCCCCCATATCGCCGGTGGAGATCTCCACCACCTGATACGCCAGGCCGAGCCCCTGGAGCAGGTGCTCGGCGGCGTCGAGCAGCTCAGCGTGCCAGCGGTCGGATTCCTCGTCATCGGCCCGGCAGATGACGAACTGCTCCACCTTCTCGAACTGGTGCACCCGCAACAGTCCGCGGACGTCGCGGCCGGCGCTGCCCGCCTCCCGGCGGAAGCACGGCGAGATGCCGGCGTACCTGACCGGCAGCGCCTTCGCGTCGAGGATCTCACCGGCGTGCAGCCCGACGAGCGCGACTTCCGCGGTGCCCGCGAGGTACAGGTCGTCGGCGGGAATCGCGTAGGTCTCTTCGCGGTGCGCCGGGAACTGCCCGTTGCCGATCAGCGGCTCCTCCCGCACGAGCGCGGGCACCGAGATCGGCATCAAGCCGAGCTCGATGAGGTAGTCGAGCGCGTAGGACAGCATCGCCCGCTCGAGCAGCACCATCTCGCCCTTCAGCGCGTACGCTCGCTCGCCTGACGCCTTCCTCGCCCGAGCGAACTCAGCCCAGTCCCGGCTTTCCAGCAGCTCGACGTGGTCCTTGGGCTCGAAGTCGAAGGCCGGCTGCTCGCCCCACGTCCTGATCGTGCGGTTGGCCGACTCGTCGCCCACCGGCGCTCCCGTCCACGGGACCATCGGGGTGCGCAGCAGCAGTGCCTGCAGCCGTTCGTTGACGTCGGTGAGCTGCTCGCGGACGCTCTTCAGGTGGAGGTCCTGCTCCTCGTGCTCGGCCCTCAGCTTCTCCCTGGTGGCCTCGTCGGCCCGGGCGAACTCCCTGGCGAAGCTCTTCCGCTGGGTCTGCGCCTCGTCAAGCTCGCGCTGCAGTTCACGGCTGGACTGATCCAGGCTGAGCAGCTCGTCGACGTCGAGGTCGATGCCCTTGACCCGGACCGCGGCCTTCACGGCCTCGGGATTGTCCCTGATGAATCGTCTGTCCAGCATGGTGACGTGTCAGTCCTCGGTACGAACTCGGCGGACAACTGTTGCGACCAAAACGCTACCAGGAGTGGCGGCTCCCGCGCTGACGCTGGTGGTGCTGCGAGGGCGCTCCTTCTGGGTATGTAACGGGCATGCTGGTGACCAATCACGTCTTGTCTGGCGCGCTCATAGGCGGCATCGTCCGGCGCCCGCTGGCCGCCTTCACGCTCGGCGTGGTTTCGCACTTCGCGCTCGACGCCGTCCCGCACTGGGGGAAGTTCGGCAGCCTCTCCGGTGGCATGTTGCGGGTGGCCGTGCCCGATGGCCTGGCGGGCCTGGCAGTCATCGGCGCCTTCGCCGCGATCGCGCCGCGGGAACACAGGCTTTCCGTCCTGGCCGGGATGGCCGGCGCCGCGCTGCCCGACATCGAGAAGCCGTCACGGCTCTTCTTCAACCGGTCGCCCTTCCCGCGCGCGGTGGACGCGTTCCACTCGGCGATCCAGGACGAGGCGCCGGACCGTGCCCACTACGAACTCGCCGCGGCGGCGGTCTTCGCCGTCGGGGCCCTCGCCGTGCTCTGCAGGCGCTCCTAGCCGGACGGCGCTTAGTTCAGGAGTTGTCCAGCGCGGTTCCGAGGGCGTTGAAGTCCTGGTCGAAGCGGTCGAGCGTCTGCTGCAGCCCGACACTGTTGAACGTGTTCTGGTACGTGGCGACGTTCACGGCCTGACTGAGCTGGGCGTACTCCTGGGCGACGCGCGTGGCGTCGGAGTAGACCTGGTTCGCGGCGGCGGTGGCGCTGGACGGCATCGGAGTGGCGTTCAGCTCGCTCGCGAAGGCGGAGAAGTACGTCGCGGCGCCCGCGTCCGCCTTCGTGACGCAGGTGAGGTTCTGGTCGCACGCCGATACCGTGTAACGCCACCGGTTCATGTTGGTCTGCAGCGTGGTGTACGAGCTGTTCACCGTGCCGATCGCGTTATTCGCCATGCTGGCGTCCTCGGCTCGCTGCAGGGCGCCTGACAGCGAGAAGGCGTTGCTGGCCCCGTTGAGGATGCCCACGAGCACGCCGAGCACGAGGAACAGCACCACCAGCTGCCGGGCGGCCTTGCTGAGGACCAGCTGCCAGCTCGCCGGCTGGAATACTGTCTGGTCCGGGCCGTAGCCGCCTCGGGCGCCGTAGCCGCCCGAGGCGCCATAGCCATAGCCATAGCCGCCATGGTTGCCGTACACCGAGGCCGGCGTGCCATAGCCGGGCGTGTAGCTCGGGTTGCCGTAGCCGTACTGTGGCGCGTATCCGGGGGCCGCGGGCGGCATGCCCGGCGCGTCGCCGAAAAGTCCCCAGGGATATGCCGGGGTCAGCATCCAGTAGTAGCAGTAGAACCGGAGCTGGTACCTGAGCAGCGCGGTGAGCGCCTGGTGCAGCGGCCGCGGCAGGTGGCCGGTGACGAGGGCGATCAGCCACGCGACGAACAGCACGATCGAGCTGGCGCCCTCAGTGGCGACGGTGGAGACGATCATTCCGGGAATCGCCAGGATGAACCGGAAGAACACCGCGGCCCTGTTGAGCTGCTGGCGTTCGGGTACGGCGAGGCGCACCGGGTAACCGGCCACCTCGTCGAGCGTGAACGGCGGGTACACGTCGGTCAGCAAGTAGAGATACGCCTGGTACCGCAGGACCCACCTCATGAAGCCCGTCAGGTAGTTCACCGCGAACTCGGGCAGCCGACCCGCGAACAACGCGCCCCACCAGCCGAGGAACGCGACCACGAACGCGGCGATCGCGAGGAAGAACAGCAGGAACATGTGCGGGATGACCAGGATCACCCGGAAGGCCACTGTCAACCTGCGCTGCACGGCCGGCTCCGCTACGGCCACCTGCACCGGGTCCGGCTCGGCCAGCCGCAGCGCCCCAGCGGGATACGCAGGATACGAGGGATAACCAGTCACCACGCGAGCTTAAGCTGTGGGCTCAGATCCGGGCGCGTAAATGGATCACACTCTCGGCGGGACCCCACGACCTGATTACGCGCGCTGGAACGCCGGCGGCCAGCGAATGCGGCGGCACGTCCCGCGTCACGACCGCCCCTGCGGCCACGACGGCACCCCGGCCGATGCTCACCCCGGCGGTGACGGTCACGTTGCGCCCGAGCCACGCCCCGTCCCCGATGGCGACCGGCTTCACATTGGTGATGCCCTGCCGCATCACCGGCAGCGCCGGATCTGCCCAGGCGTGGTCGTGGTCCCCGATGTGCACGCCCCGCGCGAACAGCACTTCACGGCCGATGATGACCGACTGCGCGGCCATGATCGTTGCGTCCCCGAAAACGAGCAGCCGTCGCCGATCGCAATGGTGCCGCCGATCGCGTTCAGCTAGCAGCCGGGGCCCAACCACACGCCCGCGCCCACCGTGATGCCCCGCTCGCCCTCCGTCCAGAACGGGGGCGTGGCCACCGAATGCGGTCCCCATGCCGCGAAGCTCCGTCGGATCAGTGCCGTGAACAGGCGGGCCCGGACGCGCACGGCAAGCGTGTAGGCATCCGCTCCATTCTCCGGCTTCACAACCGAGTGACGCGCGGCGCGGATTCCGGGTTTACCGACGGCGGAACTGGAGATTGACAGGCTCAGGACGCAGGCAGCGGGTACTCGAGCCCGACCAGGGCAGCCAGATCGCCGAGCGTCAGCTCGAACATCGGGGCCGGGTCGTCGAGCGCGAACCCGAGATGGCCGAAGACCTCCATCGACACCGCGCCGTACAGCAGCGTCCAGCACCGGAGGAACACAAGGATCGCGCCGTCGGGGGCATTGGTACGCAGCTTCTCGCCGAACCGCCTGAGCTGCCGGCGCAACACAGGATCGATGTCGGCGTCGGCGGCCACCGGGAAGCGGCTGGCGTTCCAGAGCTCAAGGAACAGCACGTAGAAGGTCCCGGCGAACTCCAGCGCGCACTGTTCGGCGATGTCGAACCGCCCGTCGTCCAGTCCGGGCACCGGCACGCCGAACAGCAGCGCGAACTCGTCCTTGTGGTTCAGCGCCCAGCGGCGGAACTCGCGGCAGGCGGCGACCAGCTTCGTCGCGAGGTGCGTCCGGCGGCTGGCATCGCTGGCGGATCCCGACGCCGGCTTCGGGCCGGCCGCCTCGATGGCCTCGCGAATGTTCCCGGCCAGCTCGCGGAACATGGACGCGACCACATGCCGCAGCAGCTCCTCGCGGCTGCTGTAGTAGCGGTACAGGCCGGGCGCCGTCATCCCCATCTCGCGAGCGATCGCGCGCAGCGACGCGGCATCGGGCCCCTGCTCAACCAGCAGCCGGCGCGCGGTGGTGGTGATCTCCTCCATCGTCGCCGCGCGCATCCGGCCCCGGCGGGTCAGACCGGCTGTCTCTGTCACGAATAGACCTCCCGACTCAGTTGTACAGCCTCACGGCCATGGCGAGAAGGCCCTTTGGCGAACCCCCTTGACGAAAGTAAACGCTGTATGCAAAGTTAGCTCTGTATGCAGTTTACAGCGTTTACTCAGGGGGCGTGATGTTCGAGGCATGGGGACGTGGCCTGTACCGGGCCCGGCGTTTGACGCTCGTCCTCGCGGTTCTCTTCGCGGTAGCCGCCGGCATCTGGGGCACGGGCGTCTTCAGCAAGCTGACGTCGGGCAACACGTTCACGCCGCCGAACAGCGAGAGCAACAGGGAAAGCGCACTCGCGACCGGCGTGTTCGGGCGGAACGAGGCGGACGTCGTGATGCTGTACCACAGCGCCGCGATGACCGTGGCGGACCCGGCGTACCGGCAGGCCGTCACGGCCGAGCTGGGCGCCCTGCCGGCGGCGGACGTGCCGCACACCACCACGTACTGGTCGAGCGGGCAGGCCAGACTCGTCTCCGCCGACCGGCACTCCACTTACGCCGTACTGCAGCTGGCGGGCACCGACGATGCCGCCCGGCAGGACACCTACAAAGCCATCAAGAATGACCTGGCCAGCGGGCCGGGGGGCGGGATCACCGTCAAGGTGGGCGGCACCGTGCCCACCGAGGTCGCCGTCAACAGCGCGGTCACCGGCAGCATCGCCCGCGCCGAGGGCATCTCGCTGCCCGTCCTGCTGATCCTGCTCGTGCTGATCTTCGGCAGCGTGGTCGCCGCCGGCCTTCCCCTCGCCATCGGGGGCCTGGCGATCCTCGGCTCGTTGACCGTGCTGCGGCTGCTCACCCTTACCACCACGGTCGCCATCTACTCGGTGAACATCACCACGATCTTGGGCCTTGGCCTGGGCATCGACTACGGCCTGTTCATGGTGACGCGGTTCCGCGAGGAACTGCGCCGCCAGCCGACGGTCGAGGCCGCCGTATCCCGTACCGTCGCCACCGCGGGCCGCACGATCCTCGTCTCCGGCGTCACGGTCGCGCTCGCGCTGACCAGCCTCATGCTGTTCCCCGAGGTCTTCCTCCGCTCGATGGGGTACGGCGGCGTGGCGACAGTCGCGGTGGACCTCATCGCCGCGGTCACCGTGCTGCCGGCGATGCTCGCCGTGCTCGGCCACCGGGTCAACGCGCTGCGCGTCCGCAAGAGCGTCGGGGCCGCGCCGAAGGCAGACGACGGCACCTGGTACCGCCTCGCGCACAGCGTGATGCGCCGCCCGGTCGCCTTCGCCGGCGTGATCGTGATCGTGCTGCTCGCGCTCGGCGCGCCGTTCCTGAAGATCTCCTGGGGCGGCACCGACTCGACGGTGCTGCCGGCGAGCTCCACCGTCCGGCAGGTGTCGGGCACGCTGGCCAGCGAATTCCCGGCCAACTCGACGACGCCGATCGAGGCCCTCGTCAGCAACGTCCCCGGCCGCGGAGCGCTGACCGGCTACATCAGCGAGATCGACGCCATCCCTGGCGTCACCGGCACCCAGGTCACGGGCGAGCGGGACGGCACGGCCCGGCTCGACGTCGGCTTCAGCCCGCAGTACTTCTCGCCGCAGGCGCGGCAGATCGTCACCGGTATCCGGGCCCTCGCGCCCCCGCCGCACGCCACCGTCCTCGTCGGCGGGGCGACCGCGGGGCTCGTCGACGAGCTGAGCAGCCTCGGCTCCACCCTGCCCTGGATGGCGCTGCTCACCGGGGTGGCGACGTTCGTGCTGCTGTTCCCCGCCTTCGGCTCGGTGGTGCTGCCGCTGAAGGCGGTCGTGATGAACATCTTGTCGCTGTGCGCGACGTTCGGCGTGATCGTCTGGGTCTTCCAGTGGGGGCACCTGTCCGGGCTGCTCCAGTTCACGCCGGGCAGCATCGACCCGACGATGCCGATCCTGCTGCTCGCGATCGTGTTCGGCCTGTCGATGGACTACGAGGTGTTCCTGCTGTCGCGCATCAGGGAGCGGTACGACGAGACCGGCGACAACACGGTCGCGGTGGCCAGCGGTCTGCAGCGTACCGGCGGTCTGATCACGAGCCTCGCGCTGCTGCTGATCATCGTCGTCGGGCTATTCTCCGCCTCCAGCATCACGTTCCTGAAGCTGCTGGGCGTCGGCATGATCGTCGCGCTCATCGTTGACGCCGCCGTGGTCCGGGTGCTGCTCGTGCCCGCCACCATGCGGCTGCTCGGCCGCGCGAACTGGTGGGCGCCGCGGCCGCTGCGCCGCCTGTACGCCCGCTACGGGATCACGGAAGCGGAGGGAACGGAGTCGCAACCGTACGTTCCGGTTAACTAAGAACATTGCTCACGGTGACCCGCGGCTGGCCGCATCGGTCACGGTGGAGCCAAATGCGCGACGTCCGGACGTTGTTCCGGCTGCATCCTCTAGTGTTAGCGCAGCAGTAATGGCCCTTTGAGCCGCAGAGGAGAACGATCGTGTTTGAGTCCGACGATGCCCAGGCCGCGGTGATGTCGGCGGACCTGCCGGCTGGAATCTACCTCCTCGATGTCCGCGAGGACGACGAATGGGCCGCCGGGCACGCGCCGGAGGCCGTGCACGTCCGGCTCAGCGAGCTGTCCGCCCACACCGAGGAGATCCCCCGCGACCGCGAGGTCTTCGTGATCTGCCGTTCCGGGGCGCGCTCGGCCTATGCGGCGCAGGCGCTGGCCGGCGCCGGGTGGCAGACGGTCAACGTGTCCGACGGCATGACCGGCTGGGCCGTCGCCGGCCGCCCGATGGTCAGCGAGACCGGCGCGGAACCCTACGTGGCGTAAGCCCTCCCCGCCGTTACGCCCGGCCTTTGGGTCACTACACTGAGCTAGGTGAGAAGCGCGACGGGCCGGAAGGTTGGGGTGCTAGGGCCGATCCCTCGCGACGTGGTCGTTACCCCTGCCGGTGAGCGATTCGAGAAGTACGGGTGCGTTATCTACACGGCGGCTGCCCTCGCGTCTCTGCTGGATGCTGGCGACACGATCGTCCCGATATCCCACGTCCGCCAGCGGGACGAGGCCCCGCTCAAGCAGATCCTGGGATCGTTCCCGAACATCGACACCTCCGGCATAACCTCGGCTGCCGACCAGGGAGACGTCGTCGAGCTGCATTACCTCGACCAGAATCGCCGCGTCGAGCGGCAGGCGAGCTTCATGGCCCCGATCCTGCCGGACGATGTCGGCAAGGTGCTCGATGCGGACATCATCGTCTGTGTCCCGATCACGGATTACCAGGTAGGGCAGCCGACGCTGCGCCACATCAAAGAGCACAGCGATGCGACCGTGGTGCTGGATGCCCACGGCCCCACGATGACGCTGGCCCGGGGCGGCGAGCGCTATCCAAGGGCCTGGGCTGACCTGGACGTATGGCTTCCGTACGTTGACATCCTGAAGATGAACCTCGAGGAAGCGGGGTCGGCGTGGCTCGGCAAGTCGGTGAAGGTGGCGGTCGATCCGCCGAAGCCGAGCGATGAAGAGCTGCGCGATCTCGCACAGTACTGCCTGGACCGCGGCGTCGCCGCGGTCTGCGTGACCCTCGACGAACGTGGCTGCATCGCCTTCTACCGGGATCGTTCGGGCCGCGTTGCCGGGGAGTTCGTCGACCGGATCGAAGTGGAGCACGTCGTCGACACGACCGGTGCCGGCGATTCGTTCGCCGGGGGATTGGCCTACGGCTACCTCGCCTACCGGGATTACGTCGTCGCCTGCGAGTACGGGAACGCGATGGGCGCTCAGCGTTGTACCGGCACGGAACTGAAGGTTTACCTGCCGCGAGAGGAAACAGAGCGGCAGATCCGCGAAGCATACGGACCTCGTAACCGAAAAGACTGACGGCCGCCGGGGGTTGCAGTGGACGGTTTCTTGCTCGCCTATGACGGCTTCGATCCTCGGACCGAGGGGTTGCGGGAGGCGCTGACCTCCACGGGGAACGGTTACCTGTGCACGCGCGGCGCGGCGGAGTGGGAGGATGCCGACGGCGTGCACTATCCGGGCACGTACGCGCATGGCGGCTACAACCGCGAGACCACGATGATGGGCGGCCTGCCCGTCCTCAACGAGGATCTGGTCAACCTGCCGAACTGGCTGGTCCTCCAGTTGCGGGTCGAGGGTGAGGATGCGATCAGGGTCGACGACGTCGAGCTGGTCGATTACCGCCACGAATACGACATCCGGAACGTGACCGTTCTCCGGCGCCTCCGCTTCCGCGACCGCGCCGACCGGGAGACGACACTGACAAGCCGCCGGTTCGTCAGCATGGCCGACCCGCACCACGCCGGGATCGAGTGGACCCTCATCCCGGAGAACTGGTCCGGGCGCGTCGAGGTCATCGCGGCGCTCGACGCCCGGGTGACAAATAGCGGCGTGGCCCGCTACCGGCGGCTCGAGGGCCGCCACCTGAACCCGGTTTCGCCGCGGACGTTCGGGCCCGAGGTCATCGCGCTGAAGGCCGAGACCCGGCAGTCCAATCTGTACATCAGCCAGGCGACGCGCACGCGCGTGTTCCAGGGCGGCGAACAGCTGCCAGCGACCCGGACGCTGTACCAGGTGGAGGACTACATCCAGCAGATCCTGGCCTTCGACGTGCGCCAGGGCGAGGCGACGCGGGTCGAGAAGCTGGTCGCCTTCTACACGTCACGAGACCCCGCGGTCAGCGACACGCTGGTCAGGGCGGCCAGGTCCGCGGCGCGCCACAGCGACTTCCCGGCGGCGCTCGAGCGCCATGGCGCGGCATGGGACGAACTATGGCGCACGTGCGACGTACGCGCGTCAGGAGACGACCAGGTCCAATTGCTGCTTCGGCTGCACATCGCCCATCTTCTCCAGGTCTGCTCCCCGCACACCGCCGACCTCGACGCCGGGCTGCCCGCGCGCGGACTGAACGGCGAGGCCTACCGCGGGCACGTGTTCTGGGACGAGATCTACGCGTTCCCGTTCTTCAACGTCCGGCTGCCCGAGGTCACGCGGGGGCTGCTGATGTACCGCTACCGCCGGATCGGGGAGGCCCGCGCGGCCGCCAGGGAGGCCGGGTTCCGGGGTGCGATGTTCCCGTGGCAGAGCGGGAGCGAGGGCATCGAGGAGACCCAGCGCGTCCACCTCAACCCGCTGTCGGGCCGCTGGGAGCCCGATCTCAGCCACAATCAGCGGCACGTCAACGCCGCGATCTTCTTCAACATCTGGGAGTACTACCAGGCCACCAACGACTACCCGTTCCTCGAAAGCTATGGCGCGGAGATGATGCTGGAGATCGCCAGGTTCTGGGCGTCTATCGCGCACTTCAATCCCGAGCGGGAGCGCTACGAGATCCACGGCGTGATGGGCCCCGACGAGTTCCACGAGAAGTACCCGGGGGCGCACGAGGGCGGGCTGCGCAACAACGCGTACACCAACGTCATGGTGGCGTGGCTGTGCGACATCGCCGCGAAGCTGCCGTCGCGGCTCTCGGCGAGCAGCGCGGAAGGGTTGCGCGCCCGGCTCGGCATCGGCGACGAGGAGCTAGCGCGGTGGCAGGACATGAGCCGCCGGATGTTCGTTCCTTTCGACTCCGACGGCATCATCAGCCAGTTTGAAGGCTGGGCTGACCTCGAAGAACTCGACTGGGACGCGTACCGCGCGAAGTACGAGAACATTCAGCGGCTCGACCGGATCCTGCGCGCGGAGGGCGACGACCCCGACCGCTACAAGATCGCCAAGCAGGCCGATACGGTGATGCTCTTCTTCCTCTTCTCCGGCGACCAGCTGCGCGAGATCTTCGAGCGGCTCGGGTACGACTACGGTCCCGACACGGCCGCGCGAAACATCGCGTATTACGACCAGCGCACCTCGCATGGCTCGACGCTGAGCTTTGTCACCCACGCGGGAGTGCTCGCCGCCCTCGACCCGGAGAGCTCGTGGCAGCGGTTCCTGGTCGCGCTCCGCAGCGATGTCGACGACATCCAGGGCGGCACCACAAAGGAAGGGATCCACCTGGGTGTCATGGCCGGGACGCTCGACGTGATGCAACGGTATTACGCGGGCACCCAGATCCGCGATGGTGTGCTGCTCTTCGCCCCCAGGCTCCCCGGCGCGCTCGAAGGGCTGTCGTTCCCGCTCCGGTTCCGGGAGACCACGCTCCTGGTCACGCTCGGCGGCGGCCAGCTGACGCTAGCCGTTCATCCTGACGGTGCGAGCCGCCCGGTCCGGGCGGGGATATCCGGCGACGTCCGCGAGCTCTGCCCGGGGGACCGGGCCGTGTTCGGGCTGGCCTAGCATCGGTGGCGTGACGGACACGGTTTCGATCAGGGAGCTGCGCGTTTCCGCGGTCATCGGGGTGCACGACTGGGAGCGCGAGATCGAGCAGACGCTGGTGTTCGCCGTGGATATGGCGGCTGACGTGGCGAAGGCGGCCGCCAGCGACCACATCTCTGACGCGCTCGACTACTCGGCGGTTGCGCAGACCGTCACGGACGTCGTCACGCAGGGCGAGTTCCAGCTCATCGAGACCGCCGCCGAACGCGTCGCGCGGCAGCTGCTCGCCGATTACCCGCTCGGCTGGGTGCGGGTGGAGGTGGCCAAGCCGCTGTCCCGCGACGGATACACCGCCGCGGTCACCGTCGAGCGCGGCAGCCGCTAGGCCCCCATGCCACGCGGCGGCATCGTTCTAGTAACGTGCGGATCATGCGGATCGGCCTGTTCGTCACCTGCCTGACCGACACGCTGTATCCCGACACCGGCAAGGCCGTGGTCACGCTGCTCGAGCGGCTCGGCCACCAGGTCGAGTTCCCGATGGCCCAGTCGTGCTGCGGGCAGATGCACTTCAACACCGGCTACCGCCGCGAGGCGGCGCCGATGGTGCGCGGCTTCGCGGCGGCCTTCGACGGCTACGAGGCGGTCGTCACTCCGTCCGCGTCCTGCGCGGCCATGGTCAGGGAGTATCACCCCGTGCTGGCCGAAGGCGATCCCGCCCTCGCCCGCGACGTCGCCGCGCTCACCCCGCGGGTGCACGACCTGGCCACGTTCCTCACTGGCGTCCTCGGGGTCACCGACGTGGGCGCGTACTTCCCGCACCGGGTGACGTACCACCCCACCTGCCACTCGCTGCGCATGATGCACGTCGGTGACGCGCCGCTGCGCCTGCTGCGCGCGGTCCGCGGCCTCGATCTCGTCGACCTGCCGGACGCGGAGACGTGCTGCGGGTTCGGCGGCACGTTCGCGCTGAAGAACCCGGACGTCTCGGCGGCCATGTGCGCGGACAAGGTGGCCGCGATCAGGCAGTCGCGGGCCGAGGTCGTGTGCGCCGGGGACAACTCGTGCCTGATGCACATCGGTGGCGCGCTGTCCCGGATGCGCACCGGGGTGCGGGCCATGCACCTGGCGGAGATCCTCGCGTCAGGGGACGTCGCGTGACCGGCAGCATGCCGACCTACCTCGGCATGCCCGCCTTCCCCGACGCGGCGAAGCGCGCGGTCGCGGACTCTCAGCTCCGCCGCAACCTCACCCACGCGACCACCGCGATCAGGACCAAGCGCGCCAAGGCGGTCGCCGAGCTCGACGACTGGGAGCAGCTGCGCCAGGCCGCCAAGGCGATCAAGGACCACACGCTGGCCAACCTCGGCACGTACCTGATTCGCCTGGAGGAGAACGTCACCAGGGCAGGCGGCCACGTGCACTGGGCGAGGGACGCCGCCGAGGCCAACGCGATCGTGGCGAACCTGGTGCGGCAGGCCGGCGCGGACAAGGCCGTCAAGGTCAAGTCGATGGCGACCCAGGAGACGGGCCTCAACGAGGCGCTCGAGGCGCAGGGCACCACCGTGATCGAGACGGACCTCGCCGAGCTCATCGTCCAGCTCGGCGACGACCGGCCGAGCCACATCCTCGTCCCGGCGATCCATCGCAACCGGGCGGAGATCGGCGAGCTGTTCCGCCGCACCATGGATGATGCGCCGCCCGGCCTGACCGACGACCCGCCCCAGCTGGCCGCCGCCGCCCGCGCCCACCTCCGGCACGAGTTCCTGACCGCCAGGGTCGGCATCTCCGGCGCGAACTTCGCGGTCGCCGACACCGGCTCGCTGGTCGTCGTCGAATCCGAGGGGAACGGCAGGATGTGCCTGACCCTGCCGGACACGCTGATCTCGGTGGTCGGTATCGAGAAGGTGCTGCCGTCCTGGCGGGATCTCGAGGTCTTCCTCGCGCTGCTGCCGCGCAGCTCCACCGCGGAGCGGATGAACCCGTACACGACGATCTGGTCTGGCGTCACACCAGGCGACGGCCCGCAGGACTTCCACCTGGTGCTGCTCGACAACGGCAGGACCGACACCCTCGCCGACAGGACCGGCCGGCAGGCGCTGCGGTGCATCCGGTGTTCGGCCTGCCTGAACGTGTGCCCGGTGTACGAGCGGGCAGGCGGTCACGCTTACGGTTCGCCGTACCCGGGACCGATCGGCGCGATCCTGTCCCCGCAGCTGCGCGGCGTGGACTCCCCGATCGACGCGTCGCTGCCGTTCGCTTCGTCGCTGTGCGGCGCCTGCTACGAGGTGTGCCCGGTCGCGATCAACATCCCTGAGGTGCTGGTGGAGCAGCGGGCTCGCGTGGTGGAAAGTCAGAAGCATTATCCGGAACGGATCGTGTTCAGTGCCTCGGGCTATGTGCTGCGCTCGCCCCGGCGGCTGGCCGCGGCGCAGCGCGTCGCCTCGCTCGGGCGGCTGGTCGCCGGGCGCAGCGGCCGCATCCGGCGGCTCCCGCCGCCGTTGTCCGCCTGGACCGACACGCGCGACGCGCCCGTACCGCCGCCGGAGTCGTTTCGCGCCTGGTGGGCGCGGAACCGGGGAGCCGGCCGGTGAGCGGGGCGCGGGAGGAGATCCTGGCTCGCATCCGTCTCGCGACGGGTGAGGTTGCCGCACCCGAGGAGACCGACGCCGCCTACGCGGCGCTGCCGCGGCCGTACCGCCGGGCGCACCACGACCCGTCGGCCGCGGATATCGTCGCCCTGTTCGCCGAGCGCGCCGCCGACTACCGCGCGGTCGTCGAGCGCGTCCCGGAGGACGAAGTGCCCGGTGCGGTCGCGGCCGCGGTCGACTCCCTCCCGTCCGTCGTCGTTCCCGATGGCCTGCCCGGAGGCTGGCTGGCCGGACTCCAGCCGGACGTCCGGCTGGTGCGGGACGAGCCGCCGCTATCCGCGGCGGAGCTGGACCGGATCGCCGGCGTCGTGACCGGCTGCGCGGTGGCGATCGCGGAGACCGGCACGATCATCCTTGACCACGGCCCCGGCCAGGGCCGCCGCGCGCTGACCCTGGTACCCGACTTCCACCTGGTGGTGGTCCGCGCCGGGCAGGTGGCCGCCGACATCGCCGACGCTCTCGCCAGGCTGGACCCGGCGCGGCCGCACACGCTGATCTCCGGCCCTTCGGCTACCAGCGACATCGAGCTGATCCGGGTCGAGGGCGTGCACGGGCCGCGGAACCTGCACATCCTCATCGGCGGCTGAAGGCGCCGCCGCGTTCAGGCGGTCAGCGGAAGTTGCCGGTGTGGCCGAGTGAGTAGCGGCCGGGCTGCGGGAACACGCACAGGCCGTGCGGCCCGGATCCGACAGGAATCTTCGCGAGCAGCCGCCCGTCCACGGTGGACATCGCGTAGACGACGCCGTTGTACCGGCCGCCCCACCACATGACCTTCCCGTCGGCGGAGATCCCGCCCATGTCAGGCGAGCCCCCGCCGGGTATCCGCCATTTGCCGACCACCCGGTTGACGGTCATGTCGATCACGCTGACGGAGCCCTCGCCGCGGTTGGAGACGAACAGGCGCCTGCCGTCCCTGGCGACCTCAAAGCCATGGGTGCCCGCCCCGGTGTGGAGGAACCCCAGCGGCTTCGACTCGTGCGTGCTAAGCAGCCAGACACCGTTCGCGGCCATGTCCGCGACGTAGAACAGCTTGCCGTCCGCGGACAGCCGGACGTCCTGCGGCATGGCGTACCCGGGCCCGGGCGCGGTCATCGGGGCGCTCATGGACATGCCGAGAGTGAGCTTACCGACCACCTGGCGCGTGCCCAGCTCGATCCATACGACCGACCCGCTGAACTCGCAGCTGGCCAGGGCGTACTGCCCGTCGGCGGTGAAGTCCATGTGGTTGACGCCGGCGGTCGGTATGCGCATGGAGTGACGCAGCCGCATCGTGACCGGGTCGCGGAAGTCGATCCTGTTGAGAGCCTCCGCCATCACCAGCGCGTGCTGGCCGTCCGGGGTGAAATAGAGGTTGTACGGGTCTTCCACGGGGACGGGTCGCCCGGGCTTCCCCGTCACCGGGCTGACCGGCGTGAGGCTGTTGCCCGCCGTGTCGTTGACCCATAGCACGGCGCCGTCCCAGGACGGGGTGACGTGGTTCGGTTCGGCCCCGACAGGGAACGTCCTGGTGACCTTGTAGGTGGCGGGGTCGATCTCGCTGACCGTGTTGCTGAGGCTGTTCGGCACGTAGACCCTGGACGGGGTCGCGGGCCCACTTCGGGTTGGTCACGCCTGGCGAGATATGCGCGTACACGTTCACCGAGGGCGGGCTGGCGGGCGGCCCGCTGCTGGGCGGCGCGACTTTCGCGACAGCCGTCGGCGGGGTGCTTGCCCCGCACCGTCCGACGGTGGCCGCCGCCTTCCGCTGCGGTGCCGACGTGCAGGCGCTGAGCAGTCCCGACCCGCAGGTGACCGCGGCGAATGCCGTCAGGGCGCGTCGCCGGGTCAGGACCTGGCCCGGCTGCTCGCCTGTGGTGCGGCTCACGCTGGTAACTCTAGACACGAGCAGCAGAGTGGCCGCTACCGGGTCATGCCGCGCGCTCGGCTTCCGCCGCAGTGGCGCCCTCGGCGCCCTCCCCCGACCCGGTGCCCGTCAGCTCGCGGGCAGCGGTGGCTATGCTGCGGTCGAGCACCGCCCTGACCACGGCGAAGATGGCGCCATCAATCGCCGCGTGGATCAGGATCTCTGGCCAGCTGCGGCGAGGGTCGGTCGCCGACGGGGCTTCCGCCTCGTCCGCCGCCACCCGCCAGATCCGGTGGAAGATCGCGGTGGCGGCGAGGCCGCCCAGCACGCCGACAGCCGAGCCGATTGCCCTGTAAAACAGCTTCCCCATGATGCTCGAGGGTACCCGGGAAGCCCGCTCTCACACGCCTTCCGGCGCCGCGCGGCAACGATCGCTGTGAGCGGACAAGGCGGGGAAATAACGGTGGGCTCTTTTTTCTTGAGTGTGATTGACTCAACCTTAGGAGGGGCTGATGAGCGAAACGCTCACGCTGCCGGTTCTGCCGCTCGATGACGAAGTGGTGCTGCCGGGCATGGTGGTCCCCATCGAGCTTTCTGACCCCGAGGTCCGCGGTGCAGTCGAGGCCGCCAGGAACAGCAGGGGGCTTGGACGGGGACCCGGGATCCGTTCTGAAGAGAGCGCGCGAATCCTTCTCGTCCCGCGGATCGGCGACCGAGGCCTGGCAGGCGTCGGCACGCTGGCGGTGATCGAGCAGGTCGGGCGCATGCCGGGCGGAACGCCCGGCGCGGTGCTCCGCGGTGTGTCCAGGGTGCGGATCGGCTCAGGGACGACCGGGCCGGGCGCCGCGCTGTGGGTCGAGGGCACTGAGATCCCCGAGACGGGGCAGGGCGCCAGGGCCGATGAGCTTGCCAAGGAGTACAAGTCGCTGGTCATCGCCACGCTGCAGCAGCGCGGCGCGTGGCAGGTCGTGGACTCGATCAAGCAGCTCGACGACCCGTCGGCGATCGCCGACCGGGCCGGATACGCCAGCTACCTGACCGCTGAGCAGAAGCTGCAGCTGCTGGAGACCGCCGACCTCGTGGAGCGGCTGGAGCTTGCGGTCCGCTGGACCAAGGAGCACCTGGCGGAGCTCGACGTTGCCGAGTCGATCCGCAAGGACGTCACCGAGGGCATGGAGAAGCAGCAGAAGGAGTTCCTGCTGCGCCAGCAGCTCGCCGCGGTCCGCAAGGAGCTCAACGAGCTGACCGGCGGCGGCAAGAGCACCGAGGAAGACGACTACCGCGCCCGCGTCGAGGCGGCCAACCTGCCGGAGAACGTGCACGAGGCCGCGATGCGGGAGGTCGACAAGCTGGAGCGGACCTCTGAGCAGTCACCGGAGGTCGGCTGGATCCGCACCTGGCTCGACACGATCCTCGACATCCCGTGGAACGAGCGGACCGAGGACGCCTACGACATCGCGGGCGCGCGGCAGATCCTCGACGAGGACCACACCGGGCTCGACGACGTGAAGGACCGGATCATCGAGTACCTGGCGGTGCGCAAGCGGCGCAGCGACCGTGGCCTCGGGGTCGTCGGCGGGCGTCGTTCCGGCGCCGTGCTTGCGCTCGTCGGCCCGCCTGGCGTCGGCAAGACGTCGCTCGGCGAGTCGGTCGCGCGGGCCATGGACCGCAAGTTCGTGCGCGTCGCCCTCGGCGGCGTGCGGGACGAGGCGGAGATCCGCGGCCACCGGCGCACCTACGTCGGCGCGCTGCCCGGCCGGATCGTCCGTGCCATCCGCGAGGCGGGCACGATGAACCCGGTCGTGCTGCTCGACGAGGTGGACAAGATCGGCAGCGACTACCGGGGCGACCCGGCGGCCGCACTGCTCGAAGTGCTGGACCCGGCGCAGAACCACACGTTCCGCGACCACTACCTGGAGGTCGACCTCGACCTGTCCGACGTGGTGTTCCTCGCCACGGCGAACGTGCTCGACGGCATCCCAGGGCCGC
>Ga0335072_10006439_pt1 | contig 17150 bp, 16 predicted proteins | sample Lox_Sample_21_FD_206725 | JGI IMG/M metagenome (GOLD analysis project Ga0335072, IMG submission 206725) | Soil microbial communities from Loxahatchee National Wildlife Refuge, Florida, United States - Lox_Sample_2.1 | ecosystem: Environmental > Terrestrial > Soil > Wetlands | place: USA...
CAGTAGACTGCGTATTTCAATGGAATGCAGCAGATGCTTTGATCAACGGGGAGTTCGAAGAGCTTCGCCATTGCGGTTCCTCCTTTAGGCGGCAGGCCTTCTTGATTTCGCCTCATTCATCTGCTCGACGAGCTTTGCCAGCGCACCGAAGTTTTGGATTTCGTCCAGTCGCCGGATACGCAGACCGTCGAGAATTCCGAAGAATTCGGTCTCCGCGATTTCTGAGGCTACTTGCCGGACCTGCGCCATGCCTCGGACGCCGCTCTCCATCCACTTCAGGACCTCCTGCTGAACACGCTGATTGGGGATGTGCCGTGCGGACCGCACCTTCGCTACAGATCCCAGGATGTTGCTGTAGAGCATCTGCCCGAGGTCCCGGCGGCACGCCTCGATCTTGCCCGTGACGCTGGCGTCGAGCGGACCTTTTTGTACGGAAGCAGTCCCGTTGCAATTCTCCTTCCGAGCCGTTCCGTTCTGGACGGGTGCCCGCCGCTCACACTCCGGCAGCGCCCAGGACGGAAGCGCTGGGATTTCCCGCGGGTGCTTGTATTCATCGAGATCCACCCACATCTCAGCAAAGTTGTAGAAATAGCGGCCGAGGCCAAAACACACGCATGCCCGCTTAAACGCCTGAGCTTCTGCCGACGTCATTGCGTTCTCATCCTCTGCCCACTCTTCGCCACTCCCACTATGTGCCCCTACGCCCGGGATCGACACAACGCAGGTCACGAGCACCTTTCCGGTCTGGATGGGTTTGTCCTTCTTCATCCGGGTGATCGGCGAAACGGTGTGAACCGAGTATTCCCGCGTCCAGCCGCCCGCCGTGAAGATGCGGTTCAGGCGGTCCGTATAGGCCCGCGGATCGGCATAAGGCGTCACACGCCCCTTGCGACCGTCTCGCGAAGTGGCGGCAACCAGCCACTTCACCTCTTTCGAGGCAAAGGGCTCTTCCAGACGCACGAGGGCATCTGCGGTTGTCTGCGCATTTTCCATGTTTCACCTTCTTATGATTTGAGCTATGCTAATACCCAGCTAGCTGGGGGTGTTGAATTCCAAAGTCGCCGAATGATCGGTTGCAGGGAACAGTCGACCTGCTGATTCTGACCGCCATCTCACGATCGGGGCCGCTCCATGGTTACGCGATCGCAAAATATATCCGCGAACACTCGGGAGATGCGCTCCGCATTGAAGACGGTTCACTCTATCCGGCCATCCATCGCATGACACAGCAGAATTGGCTCAAAGGCGAGTGGGGTTTTACAGAATCGAAGCGACCGGCACGGATATACAAGATGACGGCGCTCGGGCGTAAGCAACTCGAAATTGAGGAAGACAGGTGGGAACAATTCATAGCTGCGGTGGGACGGCTGCTGCAAACGACATAGGAGGTCTCGATGTCCCTCTGGAACCGTTTTCGTAATACCCTTCGGCCGTCGCGCGTGGACTCCGATGTGAACCGCGAATTCGAGACTCATCTAGCAGAACTGAAAGATGAGCTAATGAAAGAGGGCCGCACCGCCGAAGAAGCTCGCCGCGCTGCTCGTCTTCAGTTCGGAAATCCAGTTTCCTACCGTGAGGAGACGCGCGAACGTGATCGTCTGGCGTGGCTCGGGACCTTCATACAAGACCTGCTGTATGCTATCCGTCAGCTCAAGCGCTCCCCAGGCTTCGCAGCCGTAGCCGTGCTCCTGCTTGCCTTTGGCATCGGAGTGAATCTCGCTATATTTACACTCCTGAATGCTATTGTTCTCAATTCTCTACCGTTGCCAAATGCAGACCGGCTCGTCGTCCTCCTTGATCGTCATTCTGACGGAGGCTCCAGTCCTCCATCGTGGCTCGATCAACAGGATTTCCGTGCGCAGAGCCACGTATTCGACTCCTTGGGAGCCTTCGACTTTCGCAGCACCGTCCTGCTCCAGATTGGCAACGAGAAACTCCATGTCGCCGGCACTCCTGCTACACCGGACTACTTCACGACACTCGGCGTTCAACCGCTCGCCGGCCGCCTTTTCACACTTAACGAATCGCGACCTGGCCAGGACGACGTAGTCCTGATAAGGGAAGATTTCTGGCATTCCCAGTTCGGTTCTGACCCTGCGATACTCGGCAAGACAGTCGGTATCAATGGGCGCAAATGCACGATTGTCGGAATCCTTCCCCGCGCGTTTGGTTTTCCCACGGACAACACTGTGCTCTGGATTCCACTCGTCCCGCCCCCTTTGGAGCGCAACGACCGTGGATGGCATGGATTTCCAATGGTCGGGCGTCTCAAGTCAGATATCTCTCTTGCTCAGGCCTATGCGGATCTCAATCCCATCATGCGAAGACTCTCGCTCGAGTTCCCGAAGGAGGACACCGATCGTACCTCAGCACTTTTGTTTCCCTTACGTGATTGGGTTGTGGGGTCGCAAACACGTGATCGACTCCTCATACTCCAATATGCCGCAATAGTTGTTTTCCTGATGGCCTGTGCAAACGTCTCGAATCTCATTCTTGCAAGGTATTCAACACGGCGCCGTGAGTTCGCTATGCGTTCGGCGCTAGGTGCATCGAGATTCCGGCTCCTGCGCATGCGCCTCACTGAAGCTCTTGTGCTTGCCTTGATCAGCTGTTTGGCGAGTATCGCGCTTGCCTGGTTTGGCGTCCAGTTTTTGATCTACCTGTACGGCTCTTCTCTTCCTCGCACGAACGAGATCGGAGTCAACTCGCAACTACTGTGGTTTGTTCTCGGCGTTGCAGTCGCAGCAATGCTTCTTCTGGGGCTAACGAACTCGTTGCAATCGGACCCCAACCAGATGGAAACACTCCTGCGCGAGGGGGCAGGCGCAACAGGAAACCGTCGAAACACCAAAATACGCAAATGTCTTGTCGCGCTCCAGGTTGCCTGTGCTCTGGCGCTTGTGTCGGGCAGTTTCCAATTACTCCAAAGCTTTCGCAGGCTGATGGACGTCAATCCTGGTTTCGATGATTCGCACTTGCTAACGCTCCACGTTGCACTCCCCGAGGAGGGTTATCACGACGCGGCGCGCACGAATCAGTTCTTCTCTGCGCTGACCGATCGCCTCAGCCACCTCGCCGGCATCCAAAGCGCTGCTTCGATTAACATGCTTCCCATTCAGAACGCGGGCTATAACGGCGATGTCGAAATACCGGGCCTCCCTCCGCATTCCCCCAGTTTCTTTGCCGAATATCGATGGGTGACCGGCGAATATCTGCGTACGTTGGGTATCCCACTTGTGCGCGGGCGGGACTTTCTTCCCGGAGAGTTGTTAGCGGGGCATCACGTCGTCATCGTCAATCAGACCATGGCGCGCACGCTGTGGGGCAATCGAGACCCGGTTGGCTGGACTCTCAAACTGAAGGAGTCTGAGAAACTCAACGGCGTTTCCTTTACTGTTATCGGTGTAGCACAGGATGTGCATCAAGCCGGATTGGACGTTGCTCCTCGTTCTGAGATTGAGATGCCCCTTTCCACAATGCCCGCACCACTTACGGAGCAGGTCATTGCGCTTCGTACTTCTCTTGAGCCGTCATCGATCCTGCCATCTGTACGTCGGGAGTTGGATCGCCTCGAACCGAATGCTGTCGCATTTGATGTTCGCACGATGCAGGAAGTTTTGGATCGCTCGTACTCCGTTTCTTACACACGGATTTTATCAACGCTCCTCTCAGCATTCAGTGCGCTTGCCCTCTTGATTGGCGCGTTTGGCCTTTACGGCGTCACTTCTTATCTTGTTACCGAGAGGCATCGCGAAATGGCCATCCGCCTCGCCATCGGTGCCTCAAAAGCACAGATCACGCGACTCGTTTTGCGACAATCTTCAGTTATGCTGGGCGCGGGATTCATTGCGGGGGCCTTCGGGGCGCTCCTTATCAACCGCTCGCTGAAGAGCGTGATGTTTGGCATCGGCGCAGCACCGGCCTCAGCTCTGTCTCTTGCGGTTTGTGTGCTTCTGATTGCTGCTGCCGCCGGAGTTGCGATACCTGCCTTGCGAGCCACAAAGATTGACCCCGCACGCAGCCTTCGTCAGGAATAGATGTGTCCTATGTTCTCCAACCCCGGGATAGAAGCGGCACAGGACATCAGCACCTTTCCCGCCAGAACGGGCTTGCCCTTCTTCGTCGGTGTGATCAGAGAGACAAGGTGAACCGAGTATCCCCTCGTCCCAACCGCGTGCGATGAGGATCTCATTTAGCCGGTCCGTATAAGCCCGCGGATCGGCATAAGGCGTCACACGCCCCTTGCGACCGTCTCGCGAAGTGGCGGCAACCAGCCACTTCAGGTCTTTCGAGGCAAAGGGCTCCTCCAGACGCGTCAGGGCGTTTGCGGCGTTCAGTGAATTTTCGATGGCAAAACCTCTTCGATTGAGATAAGCGTGTTCCGGGACAAACGGCCTCCTATGGACATTGCATAGGACTGTGTGATAGGTTCTGTGCAATGTCCATAGGAGCGACCAATGGGTGACGGAAAATCGGAAGTCCTACAGGGAACGCTGGACCTGATGGTGTTGAAGACGCTCTACGCAATGGGGCCGCTCCACGGCTTTGGGATCGCCCGTCGAATTGAGCAGGTCAGCGATGGCGTGCTCGATTTGAATGAAGGAACGGTGTACACAGCGCTCCTGCGCCTGCAACAGCAGGGATGGATCACGTCCAAATGGGGGACGAGCGAGAACAATCGGCGTGCGCGTTTCTACTCGATCACGAGGCAGGGCGCCAAACAACTGGAGCGGGAGACGGAGAACTGGGAGCGTGTCGCGGGCGTAATGGACCGCGTGCTGAAGCTCGAAAGGCAGGGGTGAGGCGATGCGGAAACTCCGGATGCTGTGGGCGCGGGTGAGGGGTCAGGCGGCGCAAGGACGCGAAGACAATGCCTTTGCTGCGGAAATTGGTGAGCACATTGCCCTGCTCGAAGAGCGCTATCGTTCGCAGGGGATGAGCGGGCAGGAAGCAGCACAGGCTGCGCGGCGACAATTCGGCAACGTGACAACGCTGAAAGAGCGGCAGCGCGCGCAGCGCGGATTTCTTTCGCCGACGGAATGGTCGCGGGATGTGCGCTTCGGCATGCGAATGCTCGCCAGGCGGCCGGCATTGAACGCGGCGATGGTGCTGGCGCTCGCACTGGGAATTGGGGCGAACACGACAGTGTTCAGCATTGTGGACGCGGTCATTTTGCGCCCGCTGCCGTTCGCACAGCCACAGCAACTCACCGACGTGCAGTCGAGCGACACTGGCCACCAATATGAGGACAGTGATGTCTCGTATCCCGACTTCTTCGATTGGCGTGCACAGAACCATAGCTTCTCGCATATTGTGTCGTTCCACGACACCTCGCTGACACTTACGGGCGTGCAGCGGGCCGTACATCTGGATGGCGAAGTGGTGAGTTGGGACTTGCTGCCATTGTTGGGAGTCAGTCCGGAACTGGGGCGCGGGTTCCGTCCCGAAGAAGAGAAGTTCGGAACACGGGTGGTCCTCATCAGCCATGCGTTGTGGGTATCTCAGTTCGGATCGAACCCGTCGATAATCGGCCGAACGATACACCTGAGCGGCGACGTGTACACGATCGTGGGTGTGATGCCGGCGAGCTTCCGGTTTCCCGTAGACGCGCTACAAAACAGCTTCTGGACGACGCTGGCGGTAGATAACGATGGCACTCCGAAAGCGCTGACCGCAAACCGTGGCGCCCATGAGATGAGCGTGATCGGGCGGCTGAAACCGCGCGTGACATTGACTCAGTCGAATGACGACATGAACGCGATCGCGGCACGGCTTGCAAAACAGTATCCGGACACGAATACGCGCCACAGCTCCGTGCGTGTCGAGAGCGAGCTCAAAGCCATGCTCGGCGATACGGGCACGCTTCTGCTGATCGTGTTGGGGGCGGTGGGACTGGTACTGCTCATTGCGTGCGGGAATGTGGGAAACCTCCTGCTAGTACGGGCAAACGAACGCGAGCGAGAGATGGCCATGCGTTCCGCTCTCGGTGCGAACCGGACGCGACTGGTGCGGCAGTTGTTGGTGGAGAGCGTGATGCTTGGCCTTCTTGGCGGCGTGACCGGATGCACACTTGCATTCGTTGCGACGCCAGCGCTGCTGCGCCTGATCGGCAAGAGCGTGCCACGGGCGGCGGATGCAGGAGTGAATCTGCCGGTCCTGGGATTTGCGCTGGCGGTGTCGCTTGTCTCGGGCGTCATCTTCGGGCTGGCGCCGGCAGCACGGTTCATGCGGGGCGACCTGTTGTCACAGCTGAGAGACGGCGGAAGGACCGACACTGGCGGGCGGCATCGGCTGGGTGCGGTGGTAATTGTGGGACAGGTGGCTCTGGGAATCGTGTTGACAGCGGGAGCGGGACTGCTAGTGACAAGCTTCATTCATCTGACCCGTAGCAACGAGGGATTCAATCCCGATCACGTGTTGACGTTTCTCTTCGAGACGCCCGATTCGCGCTACGAAAATTCGCGAGCGCAGTTCTACCAGGAGTATTTTGAAAAGCTGCGCGCTCTCCCAGGCGTCGAGTCGGCAGGAGGGTCGATGATGCTGCCGATGACTTACAACGGCGCGACCGTGAGTTTTGAGAATCCGGAGCATCCTCTTCCGAAGGGACAACTGGAGAGCGCCAGTCTGGATCTCGTGACACCGGGCTATTTCCGGACGATGGAGATTCCGCTATTGTCCGGACGCGATTTCACCGATGCGGATACAGAGAAGTCGCCGCAAGTGATGATCGTCAACAGCGCATTTGCGCAGAAGTATTTTCACGGCGAAGACGTGTTGGGAAAGAAGCTAAAGCCGGGCACCAGCAACGGCCCCAAGTCGCCTCCGGCCTGGCGCACCATTGTGGGCGTGGTTGGGAATATTCGTACAGGGGCCACCGACCGGGAAATGGACCCGATGTACTATCTGCCTGCGAGCCAGCTCCCGAACTGGTGCTGCCTATATTCGGTGGTGCGTACCCAACGGGACCCACTCAGTCTGGAGCCGGAAGTGAGAAACCTGGTGACATCCATGGACCCAGACATCCCAGTCACCGATGTGCGCACGATGCATGAACGGGTTGCGCTGGAGTTGGCGCAGCCGCGCTTTGCCATGGTTCTGCTCAGTGCTTTTGCTGGCCTCGCGTTGGTGCTGACCCTGGTTGGCCTCTACGGGGTGATGGCCTATTCGGTTGCGCGGCGCACGCGAGAGATTGGAGTACGGCTGGCGCTCGGGGCGTCGCGCATAATGGTACTACAGATGGTGCTGCGCCAGGCCGCGGTTTTGGTCGGGATCGGAACCGCGCTCGGCATCGTCGCAACGCTGGCGTCAGGGCCTGTGCTGCGGGCATTTCTTTACGGAACCGGCGCGCGGAACCCGATGGTGCTGGCCGGTGTATGCGGGTTAGTGGCGGTAACGGGGTTTCTGGCGGCGTATCTGCCGGCACGAAGGGCTATGCGAGTGGATCCCTCGGTGGCGCTACGGTACGAGTAGGCGGCAGTGTGCTAGCCGCGAGTAGACAACTATGCATCCATTGAGACGCGATGTCATTATGGTTAATGTGACTTAGGATGCCGGAGTTGAGATGGGCTTCCATAGGATCGGCGATCTGGTTAAACAGCTAAGGCAGGTGGCCCGAGGACTGCTGCGCAGTCCAGGATTCACCCTAACCGCTGTGGCTACAATGGCGCTCAGCATTGGTGCCGTTACCAGCATGTTCAGTGTGATCGAAGCGGTTCTTCTGCGCCCGCTGCCTTATCACGATCCAGAGCGCATTGCAGTGCTTTGGTCTGCAGTTCCCAGCAAAGATATTCACAGGAACTGGACGTCCTATCCGGACATACAGGACTGGACGCGTCAGTCTCGCAGCTTCAGCAGCATTGCTGCGATGTTTCGCGTGGATACGGCAGATCTGACGGGAACGGCGCAGTTCGAACGTATTAAGGTGGGCCGAGTTTCTTCGGACTTCTTTTCTGTGCTTGGTGTCGCCCCCATCTTCGGCAGAATCTGGACTCCAGACGAAGAGCAGCACCGCCTGCCGATCGGGGTCATTAGCTACGCGTTCTGGCAGACGCATTTCAGCGGAGCACATAACGTCATCGGCGCTCCGGTTGAAATTAATCATAGGCGCGCTATTGTCGTCGGCGTTATGCCGCGGGGCTTTGATTTTCCATTCTCAGACACCAGCGTCTGGGTGCCTCTCTCATTCATCCCGAACTGGACGGCCTACCTAACAGCTCGGCAGGCCGATGCGTTCAATGCCATCGCGCGGCTCAAACCGGCTGTGAGCTTGCAGCAAGCGCAGCAGGACATGGACTCGATCAGTGCGCGCTTGAATCGCGAATATCCGCTGTTCGAGGCAGACAAATCGGTAAATGTAGTCCCTTTGCCCGCAGAACTCGTCCACCCTGGCACGCGCACGGCCCTCTGGATGCTCTTCGGCGCAGTTCTCTTTCTCCTGCTGATTGCGTGCGCGAACGTCGCCACTCTTTTACTCGCCCGTCAGGGCTCACGCGAACGAGAGAGTGCCATTCGTGTGGCTTTGGGCGCTCGCCGCGCGAACCTGATCCGATTGCAGATGTTGGAGTGCTTGCTTCTATCGCTCTTCTCGGGTTTGCCGGGCTTGGCACTGGCTGCGGCTTCGATTCCCGTGCTCCGTGCATTCGGCCCTACAGAAATCAGAGGTTTTGTGGAGGTTCGTCTTGATCCGCAAATCCTGATCTTCTGCCTGCTTGTGTCGTTGCTGACAGGCCTGGCCTTCGGCCTTGGACCATCCTGGATCAATGCCCGCCGTGACCCTCACGACGCGTTGAAGGCGGGTGGACGCACCATGGCAGGCAGCCTTACGCGGCGGCGAATGGGGAGACTATTTCTGTCGTTACAGATCGCCCTCGCGATGGTCCTGGTCGCGGGTACAGGGCTGATGGTCCGTAGCCTCATGCGCTTGGAGAACGTGGACCTTGGCTACCAGCCTCGTGGTTTGCTCTTTCTGCACCTTGACACTCCTTCAGGGCGAGAGCCCGCGCAGTTTTACCGTGACGTACTCAGCCGCCTCGATGCGATACCGGGTGTCGAGCGTGCCGGAGCCATTGATGCGCAGTTTAGCGACTATGTACCGGATGACGTTATTGAACTGGAAGGCGGGCCCGCATCCTCGAAGGACAATCAAGCCGCCGCCTCGAGTTCTCATATCGTCAGCAATGAGTACTTTGAAACCGCAGGCGTGCCGCTGTTGCGAGGCCGCTACTTTGCAACGTCAGACAACGCAGGCTCCCAACCCGTCGCCATCGTCAACCAAGCCATGGCGAAACGGTTTTGGCCGGATGCAGACCCCATTGGCAGGCGCTTTCGCTACGGAGTCCCTGGCGAGAGCCCTTCGGCCTGGCGAACAGTGGTTGGAGTTGTAGGCGACACACTTCCGAACGGCCCGGAAAGCCGCTCTCTCCCGCAGTTCTTTCTGACTCAGGATCAAGCTCCCCAGGTCAAGTCGATGGATATTCTCGTCCGCGGCGCACGAGATCGGCTCCCTCTTGCAAATGATCTGCAGAGGGCGGTTCTGAGTGTGAGTGCGCAAATTCCGCGCTTTGCTGTCTCCAGCGTCGACGCGCAACTGGAACGGCTCGGAAACCGCCGCCGTTTTCAGACCTGGCTGTTGAGCGCATTCTCAATGATCGCCTTTGTGCTTGCGGCGATTGGCACGTACGGGCTGATTTCGTACTCAGTAACCGAGCGCATCCACGAAATCGGGATTCGCATGGCGCTGGGAGCTACCCGTGGCGACGTGCTGCGCATGATTCTCGCTGAAGTAGCGAGGATTACAGGAGCTGGGCTGTTTGTCGGGACGCTAGGCGCCTTGCTGGTCTCTCGCGCAGCATCCAATCTGCTATTCGGAGTGCCATGGGCCGACGGCATCACGCTCTCATTGACTGCCGGGATACTGCTCTTTGCCGCTTTGACTGCGGCTTATATACCCGCCAGACGCGCCACGGCGGTCGATCCGACAATGGCTCTGTCAGCAGAGTGATGAGGCGATTGTTCCAAAGCTGTTTTCTCCGTCGGCTAACAGCGCCGACTCGCGCATCGACACCTGAGACATCGCTGCCCCAGTTAGACTTCCCTCTGTATCGGTCCAAAATCTGCCCGCAATGCCTCCCCAACGGTTCCGTTGCTCCAAGCACGCTGAGGAGATGCACCTCGTCACCATCGCCAATGTAATGGCCCACCCGCACCCGGATCCGCGTGGCGATCTTCTCCGTGTACCGCTCAAATTCAAGCAGCCCCATCCTCAGGTGCGCATTCTCCATCGCCGTTGTGCCCCTTCGGAGCACTGTCTGTGAGCTTCACCTTTGTCGGTGGCGTAGAGGCATAGGGCGTCACCCGCCCCTTGTGGTCGTCTCTCGAAGTGGCTGCAACCCGCCACTTCACGTCTTTCGAAGCAAAGGGTTCTTCCAGACGCACGAGGGCATCGGCAGCTGTCCGCACATTTTCCATATTTGACCTCATTGTTAACTCATTCCAGAAATGATCCACGCCGCCATACGTGCTTGACATTTTCTCTAATACCTGTTTAGTCTAGGCATGTTTCAACAATGCCATATGGACGACCTCACAAATACATCCCGCGATCTGTTTCCCGGCGCCCTTGAGATGATGATTCTCGAATCACTCCGTCGCCAGCCAGCACACGGATACGCGTTGGTCCAGCACATTCAACAGCGCTCAAACAATCTGCTTCAGGTAGAAGAGGGCTCGCTGTACCCCGCCCTCCAGCGCCTGCTGAAATCCAACCTGGTCAAGGCCGAGTGGACTATTTCGTCCTCGACCAACCGCCGAGTGCGCGTTTATGAGATCACGCGAACCGGACTTAACCATCTGGAGCGTGAGATCTCTAGCTTCGACCGCATGCTCGAAGGCATCCAGATGGTACTCGGACCCAAGAAACGGATCGCAAATTCCTAGGAGACTTTACATGATGAGCTGGTTCAGGCGAATCTTCCTCCGCCGGCGTCTCTATAACGATTTAGCCGAAGAATTGAGCCAACACATCGAGGAAAGAACTGACCAGCTTATGCGCGTTGAGAATCTCTCTCGAACGGAAGCTGAGCGGGCAGCGCGTCGCGCATTCGGGAATGTAACCCTTCTGGAACAGCACGGCCGCGAGGTCTGGCAGTGGCCGCAACTTGAGAGCATCGGTGCGGATGCCCGGTTTGCGCTTAGGCAATTGTGGAAGTCGCCAGGATTCACGGTGACGACGGTGTTGACACTGGCGCTGGGGATCGGCGTGAATGCCACAATGTTCAGCATGGTCAGCGCGTTTCTGATGCCGAAGCTGCCGGGGCGGGACGCGAAAAAGGTCGTGGTGGTGTCGGCGGTGAACCCGGACGATAACTTTCTGCCCGACGTGTATCCGATTTCGGCGCCGAACTATCTGAGGCTGACGGCGGATCGGCACGTGTTTGCGGAGACGGCGGCAGCGCAGGACGGGATAGCCGGAAGCCTGGCGGGGCAGCAGCAGCCGGAAGCGATCCATTACGCAGCCGTGACGCCGAACTACTTCAGCCTCTTTGGTGCGACTCCCCTGCTAGGGCGTGGGTTTGCGGCCAACGAGGATGAGCCGGGGCGCAATCACGTGGTGTTGTTGAGCCACGGGCTGTGGGCACGACGGTTCGGGTCAGACGCGGGGATTTTGGGAAGAACGGTGCGGCTGAATCGGGAGGACTACACGGTCATCGGCGTGATGGGTGCAGACTTCCGCATGATGGATTTCACGCCGCAGCTTTGGACCCCGCTCACGCTGACGGCCGCGGATACGGCTCCCGAGGCCAGGAAGAACCGGGACCTGTACTTGTTTGCGCAGCTGGCGCCGGGGGTGACGCTGCAGCAGGCGCGGGCGGAGGCGCAACGGCTGGCGAAGCAAGCGGATACGGACTATCCGACGCTGGAAGGGCGATGGGGCGGATCGGTCCGGACGCTGAGCGATTTCCTTGTGTACTCGTTCCACATTGCGCAGGCGCTGGCGGTGTTGATGACGACGGTCGGTTTCGTCCTGCTGATTGCATGCGTGAATGTGGCAGGGTTGCTGCTGACGCGAGCGGCGGGACGCCAGAAGGAACTGGCCGTGCGGGCGTCACTGGGAGCGAGCCGATGGCGGATTGTGCGGCAGCTCTTTATTGAAGGGACGACGGTCGCTCTGCTGGGTGGAGGCGCGGGGCTGGGATTGTCATGGGCGGGCATCCGGCTGTTGCGGGGAATGTTGACGTTCAATGACGCGATCGCGTCGGTTTCACTAAGCCTGGACGGAAGAGTGCTGGCCTTTGCGGCGGCGGTGACGCTGGTGGCGGCGGTGCTGTCAAGCGTGGCGCCGGCGATGAAGGCATCGCGGATTGAGATTAGCAAGGATTTGCGAGCCGAGGGGCGAGGGGCAACGGCGGGCCGTGGGCAAAACCGGCTGCGGGCGGTGCTGGTGGGCGGGGAGATCGCCATGGCGCTGTTTCTGCTGGCAGGCACGGGCTGTTGATCCGCGGCCTCTACGCGCTGGAGCACCAGCGGCTTGGGTTCCGGGAAGATCATCTGTTGACAGCGGGTCTGGTGCTGGACAAGGCGCGGTATCCGAATGCAGCCAAGCAGCTACTGTTTGTCCATGAACTGTTGCCGAAGCTAAAAGAAATCGCGGGGGTGAAGGACGCGGCGGTCACAGTGGACCTACCGGCCACGGGAGCCGGAAGTGCGCCCGTGCAGATTCAGGGTGTGGCGGAACCGCCGACAGGCCAGCAGCGGACGGCCGAGCACGTGGCGGTGACGCCGGAGTTCTTTGCGGCGGCGGGGATTCCCGCCCTCCGGGGGCGGACCTTTACGGAGCAAGACGACGGAAACTCGCCGCGGGTCGTGGTGGTAAACCAGGAGTTCGTGCGCCGATACCTCGGCGGCGGGGACGCGGTGGGCAGGCGGGTGAAGCTGGATACCGGTGACGGGCCTGCGGTCTGGGAGACGATTGCCGGAGTGGTGGCGGATGTGAAGAGCTACTCCGAGCAGTCGCAGGTGAATCCGCTGGTGTACGAGGCGTTTGCACAGCGCCCGGCGGCAGGATTCTCGGTGATGCTGAGGGGGCAGGCCGCGCCCGACAGCATGATTCCAGTACTGCGGCAGGCGGTGGCGGCCGTGGATCCGGAGTTGCCGTTGCTCAACGTGATGAGCATGAAGGCGGTGATTGCAATGCAGCGGAATGGCGATCCCGCATTCATGGAAATTATGAGCAGCTTTGCGGTACTTGCCCTGGCGCTGGCGGCAATCGGGATCTACGGCCTGATCGCGTATGCGGTGCGACAGCGGACGAACGAATTCGGGATTCGACTGGCACTGGGAGCCAAAGGATCGGACATCTCCTGGATGATCGTCTGGCAGGGCCTGAAGATTGCTGTGATTGGGTCAGGCATTGGACTGGCGCTGGCGATTCCGCTGCCTCGACTTTTCGGCTCGATGTTCGAGGGGATTCATTTTGGCGGGCCGGTCGTTTACCCGGTTGTTCTTGCGACGCTGCTGTTGGTTGCGGTTCTGGCCGCCTGGATTCCGGCCCGGCGTGCCTCACAGGTCGACCCGATGGCCGCCTTACGTAATGATTAAGCGAATCCACTAAAACGGAATCTCCTGATCCGAGATTCCGAGGCCGTCAAAGGCTTCCGTTGCCTCATCCTTCCGAGAGTCACGCTGACTCGAATTCTCGGTTCTGCTCGTGTTTGCGCGCGAACCATCCGATCCGGATAGCAAGCTAATGTCGCCAACCACGATCTCGGTGCGGTACATCTTTCTTCCGCCCTCCTTGTCTTCCCAAGAACGCGTGGTGAGCCGCCCCTCGACGTACAGCTTCGACCCTTTGTGCACGTAGTCTCGCAGGATCTCAGCGCCGCGCGCGTAGGCGACCAGGTTGTGCCACTCTGTCCGGTCCTGCCACTCGCCCCGCTTATCCTTGAAACGCTCGGAGGTCGCCAGCGAGAGCTTGGCAACCAGCGTTCCACCGTTCGTTGATGCGATCTCCGGATCCTTGCCGACATTGCCCAACAGCAGGACCTTGTTCACTGTCTTGCTCATGATTTGCTTCTCCTTTTCCCGCGCCTTCGTCGGTTCCGGCGCGAACACCTTGTTCTCAACTGAAAACGTGTGCGATGGCCTTTCGCATTTCCTCCAGTTCGTATCCATTCGATGTGTAGCGAAAGCATCTCCCTTGGCCGTCGAGGTTCAGGTACCGGCGCGTATCGATGTGCTTGTAGAGGTATAGTTCGCCGGAACGGCCCATGAACATGAAACACTCGCACAGTTGTGGCCCGAGCACACGTTCCAGCGGCGCCCAGTCCGAAGTCATGGCCGCTCCTCCGCCTTGGCTTTTTCTGCCTTTGGAACCTCCTCGAACATTTCTCCGAGCAGGTAAATGGTGGTTCCGGTGAGGCACATGACCATCACGTAGTCGAAGACTCTGAAGTCAATTCCTGTCCGGCGTATCAGGACCTCCGACACGACCGCGGCATGCAGGAGGATCACGAAGGACGCCGCCCAGAGAGCGTGGCGAACGACGCGATGCGCAGCGATCTGCTCCCCGTGCCTGCGGACTTCCAGCAGTACGTAGATGGCGAAGTATGCGCAGAACACGTACCACTCTTGTGCGAAGACTTCCACAATACCCTTCAGCATGAAATGCATGTCCTCCCCCTCTGGAAATCAATCGTGTTCCCGGATGGACCGCCGGTCAGGTTTCGATGAACATTCCGACATCGGAGAACCGGCGCAGCAGAGCCAGTGCTCCAAGCACTGCAGGACCGATGGCCAGCGCGTTGATCAGATCGATATGCCGGAGTTTCCGTTCGAGGCTGGTTTCTTCTTCGTCGCGCCCGATTTCGAGTTCGATCCTGAGCCGGACGACCAGGAGGATTGAGACAACGATGGCCGCCACTGCAACCGGAGGATTCGCAACGTTGTGCGAGGCGACGCCGATGGTGAAGAGCGTGAGGCCGAAACAGCGCAGCCGTTCGTAAATCCGCGGATGGTGCCAGTCAATCATGCGGACACCTCAACCAACTGCGGCATTGCTGCTGCCTCCAGCAGATGCGAATGACGGCATCCGCAACAGCACACGGCCTCGGTCACTTTCATTACTGCGTCCGTCCACAGCGGTCCCGGCGGCCCCGGTTCGCCACTGCGGGTCAGAAAATGAGGAATGGCGCCGCCGCGGAATGCCGCATCCTTGCCCCAGAGTTCCGTGTCAAGGAACCCGTTGCGGCCGAGAAAGAGAATTGCGCTTCGCAGCTCCGCGCGCCTGCCGTCCTTCTGTTCGAGCCAGTGAGTGGTGATCAGCAGATCGTAGGTGTTCTCGAAGCGGAACATCTCGACGCGCACGAATTCATCGCCCACGATGACAGCGTGCATGCCGTTCGGGAGGAAGTTCTGAACTCTTTGCAGCCAGGGGACTGCGCTTCCGTCGACGCCGACGAAGCCGACGTAGTGACCCAGGAGTTCGACTGCGCCTCCCGATTCCTCACCACGAATCTTCCATGCTTTGGCCTGTTGCTGGTAAACGACATCCAGCTGCGGCCGGCAGCGGATGCCTGTCTTCCGAATCTGTTCCAGAGTCTCTGCGGGCAGCGCCAGTCCACGCCGCGCAATCATGGTCAGTCGACTCTCCTGCATGCTCACCTCTCCTGTTCACCGATAGCTCTGTTTGGGAATGGGCTGACCCAGCGCTTCGCGGATCATTTCGCGCGAGCATCCGGCCCAGCATTTGTAGAACTGGGGATTGGCCACCGAAATCGCCAGATTGTCCCGCGCCCGATCGCGTCCCTGCTGGGCACAGGACGGACACTGCGTCCAGTAGTTGCCGCTCCGTTTGAACCGAACCTTGACGTGCTGGAGAATCTGAAAACCGGTGTGCGAAACGTCGGGCGGCGCAATTTCCTTGGCTACCCGACCGCAGACGGACTCCGGAATCGACACGCCTTGCGTGAATGTATCGAGTTCCGCCGCAGTGAGCCGCTTCACGGACCGCAGGTACGCGATCTGGTCGGCGAGATTGCTGGGCGCATCCTCAAACCAATAGCGGTGCATGTTGGCGCGGTGGATGCCCAGTGGTCCGCGAATGGCATTCCCGTATTCGGAGGTGCCAATCTCATCCTGCCTCGGAAAGACCTCGATGCCGTCCACCTGCCTAAACGTTCCTTTGATTGGGACGTCGAGACGGAGGGCGAGACTATATATATAGGTGCGGCAGAGCCGGGCGGGTAGTGGCCGCTCGCAAAGGATCCAGAGGTGCGCGCCGCGCCGCGACATTTCGACGACGGCGTGAACCCCGTCCTGTTCCAGCTCCCACTTGAGCGTCCGGAGATCGCGGTAAGCACCCTCGTAGTCGGCATCGATCGCCACCCATTTCGAGCATTGCGTCTCCGGATTGATGGCGTAGAGACCGACCGTCTGTTCCCCCGCCAGGTGCTTTTGGATCACCAGAGGGTCGAGACCCAGCGGCTCTTTTGTCCGCCGGTTCCGCGCCTGGTAGAAGTAATACTTGCCCGAGTGTTCGTCCGGCCGGTCCGTTTGCCGGGTATAAGCCCGCCGGTTCACAAACCATGCCATGTATTCGGCCGCCTGGCCGACCGTAGCCGGCAGGATCTCCGGCTGCGGTCGCGGCGCCTTCCACGTACTAACAAGTTGAGCCACGGCAGGTGCTCCCTTCCGGTCAAGCTGTGCTGTTGTAGCCCGGTTCCGAAACTCGGTCAAATGGGCCGGGATTCGCCCGCCTTAGCAGGCAGCAACGGCCATAGCTGGAGCATCCAGGTTGAGCGCCGGCGCCGGCGGAAACGGGCGGTTTTCCCAGCCACCGTGGCCATGAGATTTCCTGCGATTGCCGCCGATCAGGTCGAGCAGGTGGTACACCCGCAGGGCAATCTGGAAGTCATTGCCGTTGAGTGTGTCCTCCTTCAAATCGAAGCGGAGCCAGAAAAAGGACTGTAGCGGTTCCGCAAAGAGGTAGATTCCCCCGGTGTTCGGCTCCCCGGGCACGCTTTGCAGAATCAGAAAGCCGTCTTCTTCTTCCACGAGCCGTTCCGCCCGGGCTTCCCCCGCGGCCAGAAATGCGCGCAGCACATCCCAGCGATTGGTCCTGGCCGCCAGGCCAAGGTCGGTGACGGACATGATGT
>Ga0335072_10006440_pt1 | contig 17148 bp, 16 predicted proteins | sample Lox_Sample_21_FD_206725 | JGI IMG/M metagenome (GOLD analysis project Ga0335072, IMG submission 206725) | Soil microbial communities from Loxahatchee National Wildlife Refuge, Florida, United States - Lox_Sample_2.1 | ecosystem: Environmental > Terrestrial > Soil > Wetlands | place: USA...
ATGGTGGATGGTGCGCCTGCTTCTATTCTGCATGATCCACGTGCGTGAAGGGGAAATGGGGCGCGCATGCGACGACAGGCAGATGCGATTTTCGAAGAGAACGGACTGGAATACCGCAGAGAGCGAATTGGCAAAGGCGTACCGGCAGCGCAAGGAGGCGGGGCTGCCGATTGCAGACCTGACAGCATCGAATCCGACGCGGTGCGGATTTACCTATGACGGCGAACTGCTGGCGGCCCTGACGGATGCCCGAGCGCTCGATTATGACCCGCAGCCGAGGGGATTGCAGGCCGCACGCGAAGCGGTGTGCGCGTATTATGCCGGGCACGGCGTGGATCTGGATGCCGAGCAGATTGTGCTGACAACGAGCACCAGCGAGGCCTACAGCTTCCTGCTTCGTCTTCTATGCGATGCAGGCGACGAAATCCTCGTTCCGCAGCCGGGCTATCCACTGTTCGATTTTCTCGCCGTGCTCGACGACGTGCGCCTGAAGGCCACTCCGCTTGTCTACGACTACGGCTGGCAGATCGATCCGGAGGGGTTTCGGCGGGCGATCACGCCGAAATCAAAGGCGATTGCCCTGGTGCACCCAAACAACCCGACTGGGCATTTCACCAAGGTGTGGGAGGCCGAAGAATTGGCGGCGATCTGCCGGGAGTTTGGGCTCTCCCTGATTGTGGACGAGGTTTTCCTCGACTATGGCTTTGGGGCAGCACAGGCGAGTTTTGCATCGGGAATCGATGGAGTTCCTGTTTTTGTTGTGAGCGGCCTGAGCAAGATTGCAGGTTTGCCGCAGATGAAGGCGGCGTGGATTGTGGCCACCGGTCCGGCGCATGAACAGGCGTTGGATCGGTTGGAGATCATTGCCGATACGTTTCTCTCGATGAACGCGCCCGTGCAGTGGGCGATGGGGAAGTGGCTGGCGGGGCGGGAAGGGATTCAAAGACAGATTCGTGCCCGGATAGCGGGAAACCTGGCGGAGCTGGACCGGCAGCTTGCCGACCAAGGGACGATCGAGAGGCTGAAGGTGGAGGGCGGCTGGTACGCGACCCTGAGGATTCCGGCCATTCAGCCGGACGCGCAGACAGTGCTGGAGTTGCTGGAGCAGGGGATCTGGGTGCATCCGGGGTATTTCTTTGGCATGCCGGAATCTGGCTGGCTGGTGACGAGCATGCTCGCGCCCGAGCCGGAATTTGGCACCGGAGTAACCACGCTAGTTGCTTCTTTAGGGAAGCATCAAGGTGGTAACAAAGTGTGATTTCGAGGTAAGGTGATAGTTCATCTATTTCTTGTAAAGAATAGATAATAATAGATTTGATTCCGTATTACTTCGGGTTTGTTACGCGTTCACAAAAGGGTTCTCACGGCGCTCTTCTCCAATGGTCGTGGTTGGCCCGTGACCGGGAATCACGCGTGTTTCATCAGGAAGGGTGAAAAGGCGCGACTGGATGGATTCGATGATCTGGTCGAAGTTGCCTCCGGGAAGATCGGTGCGGCCGATGCTGCGATTGAAGAGTGTGTCTCCCGCGATAAGCATTTTGAGCGGCACGAAGTGGAGGCAGACAGAACCCTCGGTATGGCCGGGAGTGTGCACCACCTGGGCAGGATAGGCGTCGAGGCCGACGCGTTGGCCATCGACCAGGGCATGATCGGGCAACGCCGTTTCGGGCGTACTTACGCCGAGCCATGCTGCCTGGGTGTCCATCATTCCAAGAAGGGCAAGGTCGTTCTCATTGAGCAGAATGGGCGCCCCTGTAAGGCGTTTGAGGCGGAGAGCGCCGCCGACGTGGTCGATGTGCGCGTGCGTGATGAGGATCTGCTTGAGCTTCAACCCGCGCTCAGTCAGGCGGGCGTGGATGCGGGCCACCTCGTCACCGGGATCGATGACGATAGCCTCGCCGGCGGCCTCGTCGCCGAGGATGGTGCAATTGCACTGGAGTGGGCCGACAGGAAACGTCTCAAGGATCATGAAGACATTTTAGTGCGCAGCCAGGCGAACCTCACAGGAATAGAAAAGGCAGGCCAACATGGGTCTGCCTTTCTGGGTCCGCCTTTTGACCACGTTTCACAACCGTGCGAGCAGTCTTATTTGCCGGGCTTGGCGGGGGCCGAGGCCGGCGCGGTCGTATTATCAAGCACTGAGTGGCCGTGTTGTCCGCGCATGTAAAGGATGGTGAGCGTGAGTGAAGTGCACATGAATATAATCGCCGACCAGGTGGTAAGACGCGTCAACACGTTGGCGGCTGCGCGGGGGCCGAAGGCGGTTTGTGATCCCTGGCCGCCGAAAGCGCCGGCGAGGTCGGCAGAGCGGCCCTGCTGCACGAGGACAACTCCGATGAGAAACAAGCACACAATGACGTGCACGGTGATGACGAAGTAGAAGAGAATCTGCATGAGTAACCGCTGCTTTCAAAGTTTGCCCGGTTGAACCGGGCACAAAATCAATTTGGTGCGGAGGAGGGGACTTGAACCCCTATGCCTTGCGGCGCTAGCACCTCAAGCTAGTGCGTCTGCCAATTTCGCCACCTCCGCAGAAGGTGAACCCCTTGAGTATACCAAAATCAATCCATTTCAGTTCGCCTGAGCCACATCGGCGACCGGGCTCAGAACCGCAGGTTTAATGCGGCGATCGGGAGCTCGCGGCCATGCTGGAACGCAGGCGCTTTTCGGCATCATCGCTCCAGTATTTGCAGTCGAGACGGATGAAAACGGACGAATAGGGGATGGTCATGTTGGTCTTGAGAATGAGGATGTGGAACTGCTGCGCGGTTGCAGCAACGGTGGCGATCATGCGGTCGTGCGGCATGGATTGGATGGTGTAGGGCCGCAGGAGCGGGATGATTCCATTGCGGTAGTCGGAGGCACCTGGGGCGTCTGCGTCAGGAACGAAGGGCAATTCGGAATCCATGTAGATGACGGGGCGAACGTGGATCGAATGGTCGACTGCACGGAGGACGTGGCGCACGACGTCGATTTGATTCTCGTTGGTTTCAATGGTTTCGATTCCTGGCCCTGTCTGGAGCGGATAGGCCGAATCGACGACGAGGATCCAGTTGCGGTGACCCATGAGCGGCACGATGCGGTCGAGTTCGGCCCTCCAATCAGGCGCGGGGTCGGGCGGGGCGGCGAATGCGGCAAGAGTGAAGGGCAAGAGGGCGAAGAGAAGAAGGAATTTGCGCATTGTCGGTGACTCTCCGATTTGCCGGGTATTCGTTGAAATATGGCTGCCGAAGTGCGCTGCATCGGTGTTGGAAATGGTGACTCTGCCCTCAGCAGCGCTGGACTGGCGCGACCCAAAGAAGCGCCAGCTTCGGGTTAAATCTTCGACCGTGCAACGTGTTTCCGAAACCGCTTCAGAGTATACGCGTGGAGCCGGCGGAGCAAAGCGAGGACGGCGCGAGCTCGATACTTACGGCATCAATCGAGTCATCCAGGAGGCGAGCGCCTGCTGGTCCGCGGTGCCGGCAGCCTGAGCAGCCTGAACGTTGCGACGATCAGGCTCGGGTCGGTTCTGGCTGATCTTGAATTTGCCTTCGATTCGCGCGATGGGAACGCGAAATCCGACGATGCCGGCCAGCATGGTGCGGCGAAAACCATCCGGCAGGCTTTGCCACTGCTTGAGATAGGCGGGTTCATGCTGTGCGACGAGGCCCTGGAGCAGGTCGTTTTTCCCAGTATCGTCCTCGATCAACTGCATGGTGCCATATGCGTGAATGGCGATGTAATTCCATGTAGGAACTGACAAAGATTCAACATAGAGCGAGGGCGAGACGTAACTATGCGGACCGGGAAAGACGATGAGAGCTTCATGGCCGGCGAGCGTTTGCCAGTGATGATTTGCACGGGCGAAGTGGCCTTCGATGACACCGTGTGCACCCTCATCTTTTACGACGAGTGGCAGATGAGTGGCAACCGCGGAGGTGGTTCCATCGGGTTCTGAAGGCGTGCTGAAGAGAATTGCGAAAGAGTAGGCTCGCATGGCCTCAATGAGGACGGCGCGATCGGTGACCTGGTTGAACTTTGGAGTGTACATGCTGGCTTTTACTGTATGCGTTCATGGCGCAACTTCAGAGCCAATTCTGCGGATAACTGACGATGCTTCGATTCAGCGCGGGGAGAGGCAGGGGATTGCGAATTGAGGAGCAGGAACTTTGCGTCAGGGAATGATGAAGCGTTCTGCTTCTTCGACATATTCTTCGCCATCGCTTTCTTTCTCTTTTGCGATGGGGCGAAGGCGATATTGGAAATAAAAGAAGGAGAAGAGCAGGGTGAGAAACCAATTCATGCGCAGGCCAATCGGCTCGCGTTTGTTGTAGTGGACCAGAAGCTCTTCGCGCACTTCGAAGATGACCACGAGCCAAAGTAGCCATGTGAAGAGGAAACCGGTGACAAAGGACGCGAGAGCCCAATAAAGCGACACGGATTGCCGGTCGATTCTGCGGATCCACAAGCAAAGATAGATCGGCCAAGCCGCGATTCCGAGATTAATGCAGAAATCGCGATACGGCTGAGGCACAAGCAAGAACGCAACTGCTTCAGCGACAGCAATTGTGACGAGCAGAACAGCCCAATGGACCCGCGGGGGCGCGGGATACAGAGTGCTGAATCTTGTGCCCAGGGGAATCGATGTTTGATGGAGGGATGGAGTCATTCCATAATTCCCAACGCTAAAAGATAGCACAGACTTAGCTTAAATCGAGCAGATTTGATCGAATTGAGGGTACGAAGGGAATCTGCATGTTAGCCCTCCGTCAGTTAGATACCCGCAACAGGGATCGAGCCAGCGCGCGAGGACGTCAGAAGACCGTCGAAAGTGCGGAAAAAGAATCGAGTTCGAGCAATTGCTGGCCGGGCGGTGGTGCATCGATCTGATCATGCTCAAGCACCCAGGTTTCTTTGTGAAAAAGAAACACTGCATGAAGACCGGCAGCGAGTGCGGGGTTGATATCGCTCCTGGGACTATTGCCGATCATCCAGCTCGCATGCGGCTCGAGCTCGTGCCGCTCGATGACCATGCGGTAGGTTGGGGGATCTTTTTCAGGGACGATTTCGACGGCCGTGAAGTGAGAGGCGAGTCCTGAGCGGGCAAGCTTGTCTGCCTGTTCAGCGTGATTTCCCTTGGTCATGAGGATGAGACGGTGCCGCGTGGCGAGATCGGCCAGAGTTTCATCGACATCAGGGAGAAGTTCGATTTCCTGATCGGCGATGGTTTGCGCAAAGCTCACGATACCGGCTCGTTTTTTCTCTGTGAGCGGCTCGGGACTCAGGCGCTCAAAGCACGTGACGAGAGAACGAGTGAAACTGCTGAGACCATACCCGTGAGCGAGGATGGTTTCGCGTTCGACAGCGTTGAGAGTCTTGCGTACTTCATCGGGAGAATAGCTTGTGTGATTGAGATAGCCGATGAAGGCTGCGATCGCGCGCTCGAAGTAGACATTGTTTTCCCACAGCGTGTCGTCTGCGTCGATAAGCAAGGTTTGCCGGGGTGGGGATTTGGACATCCAGTTCATGGTAGCGAATCGCGACCGTGGTCGTGAAACAAGACGCTGCGAATTCAGACTGGAAGACCCGGTCGTAGGGGCTGACGCCGGGTAATCAGAGACTCCTGCGAATTGGACTCCGCCTCACGAATCATTCAAATCGAAACATAATCACGCAGCGCAAAGTTATGAAAATAAATGCGCTTTATTTTTGAATTGACAGACTTCTATGTTTGGGTTTAAATTTATGACGGTCACTCTTGACCTTGAGGAGCTTTTTTAATGCGCAGATTTCTTGTACTGAGTCTTGCTTTCTCCGCCATGCTGCTCCAAGCCCAGACAGCGACGAAGGGCCAGAGTGCAACGCTGGAGGCACGTAATGCGGCCACCTACGCAACCGCAATGGACGCCGCTGCCCCAACCTACGAAAGCACCCGTGCACGCCCGATCAGCTCCGGCGTTGTTGGCCCGAAACTGCTGACAGGGCTGCCGATCAGGGTGGCGACAACTGATTTTGCTACCCCGGACTTGGCCAGCCAATACGTCCTTGTGCACCTTCGCGTGGATGTGACAGGTGCTCCCCACAACGTCGAAATCGTGAAAACCGCAAATCCGACGGTGGATTCGAGAGTTCTTGCGGCGGTACGCGGTTATCACTTTCAACCGGCAATGCTTGATCAACAGGCAGTTCCGATGGATCTGAATCTGAAGATCAACTTCGAACCTCGTTGAGCCGAAACCGAGAACAGGACTCCCCCATTCCGGTGGGCAGAAGCCTTCGGATATGGAGGAGTTCCTGCGTTTCCCGCCCGAAAAAGTAATGTTTCGGAGGTCAAGTTCGGGGCTGAATTGACTTGCTAAGCCGTTGCTCTCTTGGTAGAAGAGTGACAAGCAGGATTGTCGCCGGGTGACAATTCATGCTGACGGTGAAGGAGATCAACATGAGCGCCACCATTCCCCACGCGCAACCGCTTGCACAGCTCGATCAATGGGATGACTTTGTCGAAGGCCGTTACCGTGAGGGCAGGTCGAAGGAAGAGTTTCGCATTTATGATGCGAAGGCCACGCCGGGCGTAGCGGAGTTTTATCGGCTGAACCACGAGGGACAGACAGTCGCTTACGTCCTTGAAAAGGAGAAACAATACTTCGGCCTGAACAAGGGAATGAAGACGATCTGGGAGGCGGCGGAGTTCCTGAACACGCTGGTGGACGACAGCGATCCCGACACTGATCTGACGCAGATCGAGCACCTGCTGCAGACGTCGGAAGCGATCCGGAGGGACGGGCATCCGCGGTGGATGGTTTTGACGGGATTTTTGCACGACCTTGGCAAATGCCTTTGCCTGTATGGAGAGCCGCAATGGGGCGTGGTGGGCGATACGTTTCCGGTGGGCTGCGCGTGGTCAGAATCGATCGTGTTTCCTGAGTACTTTGCCAGGAACCCCGATCGGCTGGTTCCGGAGTATCAGACGAAATGCGGAATTTATGAGCCGAACTGTGGTCTGGAGAATGTGCACATGTCGTTTGGTCATGACGGCTATATTGCGGAAGTGATGAAGCCGTATCTGCGAACCGAGGCGCTGTACATGCTGCGCTTCCACTCGTTTTACCCGTGGCATCGGCATGGGGCGTACGAGCACCTGACGAACGAGCAGGATCGAGCCATGCTGGAGTGGGTGCTTAAATTCAATCAGTATGACTTGTACTCCAAGGGGCACTCGAAGCCTGACGTCAAAGAGCTCAAGCCGTATTACGACGAGCTGTTCGCGGAGTTTTTGCCGGAAAAGATTGCCTGGTAGAAATGCCGCGCAGGATACGGATTGAGTCCCCGAGGGATGTAGCCGGTCAAACTGATTTCGCGACTCTCAGGGTCATTCGTACCGCAATGCTTCGGCCGGCAGGATGCGTGCAGCTGTTGATGACGGATACAGCGTGGCCAGCAGCGATATCCCTATGGAAACTGCCGACACAATGACCCCATCCAGCGGACGCGGCGCGAACGGCAGAGTGTCAATCGAATAGACCTCGGCTGAGAGATGAATGAAGTGGTAGTGTCCGCCCGCCCATGATGCGATATATCCCAGCACAAGGCCAATCACCGTGCCGACGATGCTGATCAGGAATCCCTGCATTAGAAAGATGCGCCGCACCTGGCCGGGGTCAACCCCGTAGCTCATCATGACGGCAATGTCGCGCGTCTTTTCCATCACCATCATGGTGAGAGCGATGAGAATATTGAGCGCGGCGACCATCACGATCAACGCGATCACGATGAACGACACCACCCGTTCCTCAGAGAGCGCGCGGAACAGTGCGTGGTTCTGCTCGATCCAGTTGGTCGTCATGTATTCCTTGCCGGCCGCCTTTTCGATCTCATCGGCAATCTGCGGCGCCCGATTGGGATCGTCGACCTTGAAGCTGATGACTGTGATCAAATCCGGCTCATCGAAGAGACGCTGCGCGTCAGCCAGACGCAGAAAACCCATCTGGTTGTCGTATTCGTAGAAGCCGCTATGGTAGGTCCCCACCAGCCGGTATGGCACGTACTTGGGCTCCAGCCCAATTGGCGTCAAGTTGCCCTGCGGGCTGATCAACGTCACCGTGTCGCCGACCGCGGCCCCAATGGTCTCCGCCAGGTCTTGTCCCAGAATAACCGGCGGCAACTCCGAACCTTCTCCGGTTGCAGGCTCGCGCGCAGGCTCCAGGGCCTGGGTCGAACCCGGCGTGGCATTTTTGAGCAGGGTGCTCACCGAGTTCTCGTAATCGGGCAGAATGCCTTCGACGATGGCTCCGCCCGCTCGCGGGCCGTGCGACACCAGCACCTGCTCCCACAACGCAGGCGAAGCAGCAACCACGTGCGGCAGATGGCTCAACTTCTCGAGCAAAGGCCGCCAGTCCCGAATACCGCGGCCAGCCACCTGCATGAGCTGGATATGAGAGGTTGAGTCAACCAGCTTGCCTTCCAGGTCGCGCTGCATCCCGTTGGTGATAGCGAGGGCGATGATAAGCGCCGCAACGCCTGCAGCCACTCCGGCAACGGAGATGGCGGTGACCACGCCCACTACGGCCTGCCGCCGTTTGGCTCTCAGGTACCGCGCCGCAACAAACAGTTCAAATCGCATTGTGCTTATTTGGCTTCCCCGCCAAACACCGTCTTCGCCAGTCCCACATTGTCGTATCGGTCATATACGCGCACGGTCAGCAGGTGCTCGCCTTCGCCCTTGAGCGCAGAGGACGGCAGGCGGAGCTCATAATGCTCGTGCTTCGAATCCGATAATTCGCCCACGGGTGCGATGAACTGCCAGCGCCCGGCATCAAGCGAGTACTCCGCGCGCGCAATCGGCGAGGTGGCGTCGTCGGCGTCGAAACTCGCGTGCACGCTCGTGGCGCAGGGCGCCTTCACGCACGATTCCGCTTCCTCCAATGCCTTCAGTGCCGTCACCACAGGGGGCGTCGTATCCACTACAAAGCGATCGCTCACCTTTGAGCTTGTGAGAACTTGGTCAGGCGAATGCGACGGTGCATCGGAGGCCACCACCTTCACCTCATATCCGCCATCTGGAATCCGCGTGGCGTCGAAACTGTAGGCCTTTTCCGTCAGGTTTTTCTTGAGCAAGCGCCACACATGTTCGCCGTCTCCGCGCAGATAGAGCGAATAATCAAGGTCGTCGCCATTCTCATCGTGCGCCGCCCAGCGAACAGCAATGCTGGTGCGATCCTTGGTGGCCTGCAGCGGGGTATTTGCAGATTCATCGGTGTTCGTCGCCGGAGGAGTCTGGCTTGGCGAATTGAACGCGATGTTCACCGTTTGCTGCGCGGGCTGCTGTGCCTGCGACGTAACCCGGGCGCCGGGGACGACAACCAGATCATCAATCACCGGCGCCGAGTTGACGGGCAGGTAATTCACGCTCACGCTGCCCACATTTCCTCCCGGCCGCAAAACGGCTTTCCATTGCAGGAACCTCCCCGCAGGCGATGCGACTGCCCCATCTTTCAGCGGCTGCCAGTCGCTCCATCCGCGAATTGGCTGTTCCACATTTCCCGACCGCGTCCACATCTCGTAACCGCTTGAACCGGGCTCAATCTCCATGCGGCCAAAACGCGCCATTGCGCCAGTATCCAGTACGTCGCTGGCGTATTCGTGTCGCTCCGACTGACCCAGCACAAACAATTTTCCTGTATTGCCGGTGCCGATGAGTACGCCGCTCATTCCTTCCGATCCGTGCACGTGAGCAAGGCACAATCCCTGCTGCGCATTCAGATGACCTACGTCGGCATAGCTGCCATCGGGCTGAATGCGGAAGATGTGCCCGCGATTTCCGCTGAGCGCCAGCAGCCCATCGGCTTCCGCAGCAATCGCGTACACGACCTCGTCCTTCCCCGACCACAGCTTGCGCGGCGCCTCTCCTTCCTTGATGGCGTAAATGTCGGTTCCCTCGGGCAGGGAAGTGCTGGTGTTGGCGGCCTGCAGCGATCCCGGCTGCACGATCGTAAAAGTGATTGTCGCGACGCCCGTGACGGGCAATGGGGGCAGGGGATTGTGTCCCTTCTCGCCCACGTTTGCTGCGTAGATGGTTCCATCAGAGGCCACCGCAACCGAAGTGATCTCGCGCCTTGGCGCGTCGAAGAGCACATAGCCTTTGCCTTCGGGGCTGATGCGATAAACAAGTCCCGAACCGTCGGTACCGGCAATCAGGTCGCCCTTTGCGTCCCATGCCAGAGCGCGAATGTGCTGTTCGTCGCTCTTGAAGAACAACTCCGGCTGGGCATTTGGTTTCGCCACGTCCACGCGATAGATTGCCGCAGGTCCACCGGTCGCGATATAAAGGCGACCCTGCGCGTCGAACGTCATATCCCAGATGTAGTGGGTGGCGGGATCGCTCCCATCTCCATCTGATTTCACGTCGAACTTTGCGGCATCGAACACCAAGGTCGCGTTCGCTGCATCCTGCTTGGTCGTGGCGCTCGGATTCAGTTTGTAGACTTTTCCGCTCGGCAAGGTCGCAGCATAAAGGGATCCGTCCGGTCCGATCCGAACCACCTGCACGCTCAGGTCCTTGGTTTCAAAAAGCGTGAAAGGCTTTTCGCCCTTTTGTGTTCCGGTGCGCAGCACGGTGGCAGGAGATCCTGTTCCCAGATAGGCACTTCCATTCTTGTCCACCGTCACCGACCACACGAACGTCGATGGCGTCGTAACGATCTCGGTCAGTCCCGGCCCCTGGCGAAGATGCCCATTGCTGCCGATGGCAACTCCGAGCGGGGTGCCTTTCTCAAAGTCGTCAAACCGCGACTGAGCCCACAGATGCGTGGTCTGCGCTTGAGAAAGCGGGCAAACAAGAGCAAAAAAGACGGCGGCAAATCCGGCCAGCGCCATGCGCGATCGCCGGTAACTCGAGGGAAGGGAATCAAACATACTGCCGTTGAGTCTACTAAAGTTGGCCGTGGTCCCGCAGGCCGCATCGCTGGCGAACTTCATGAACGCCGAGCAACCGGCTCCATCGATATAGTTCTAGACTCTCCCGCGAAACTGAATGATTCTTCGGCGATCACGCTTCGATGGCCGATGCTCCGGCAGCGGTGCGAACTCCTGCATTGCTTTGCGTTCGGCCGCAAGCTTCATCCGGGCCTCTTTGCTGGCTTCAGTCTCGCGATAAAGTGCCTGGGCCACTGCGGCTGGACCGCGCATTTCACACAATTGCAGCACCTCGATCTCGAACTCGCCGCCCTCGTTTCGCACACGCAGCATGTCTCCGTTGCGAACCTCGCGTGCCGGCTTCGCAGCAACACCGTTCGATTGAATGCGCCCAAGATCACACGCCCGCGATGCCAGCGCGCGCGTCTTGAAGAAGCGCGCGGCCCACAGCCACTTATCGATTCGAACTTGCGGCATTTCTGAGAATCGCTTTCCAACGCGCGTGAACAGAAGATCGCCCTCATCCTTCAGGATTCCGGTTCGACCTTCCATATATATAAGTATTCGTGGTCGCTGGAAGTGGCCACGTTGAGACCGCGCTGGTGTGTCGCGCGGTTCAGAGCAGATCGAATGTTCACTTTGGTATCCGGCAACACTGAGAGCGGCACTTTCAACGCCGAGCCGGGCGCTAACTGCTCGAGGTCGCTCAGGATTTGGGTGACGATCTGCTTGTGCTTTCCGTCCCGCCCCTTCGGTACGTCAAGCTGCAGAATTGACTCAAACTTCATTGCCGGACTAAATTCCGAGTCGGTCGTCATGGCGTTTTCTCCACCTTTTGCGGCGCGGTACTTGCCAGAACAGTAGAACTATTCCTAACGTAGTCCTAAACTATCCCAAAACTGACCTAACGAAGAGAGAATAATCAGGATGACGAGAATTTGCAAGGCCTAGCGGAATTCTTTTTCGCAGTTTCACGCGGTGCTATCCAATCCCTTCCGAAATCAGACCTATAGATGGGAGTTTTAAAGCACTTAGAAAGATTCTCCTCGTATTGACGGATCCCTGCTACCGTCGTTTAAGAGGTTGAATTCCCCCATGAAACAGAAACAGAACTTCCCCACAGTGCCAGTTCAAAGCATTCCCCAGGACGATACCGAGGAGTACCGGACTATGGTTCTTGTTGTCGATGACGAGTCAGTCATTGCTGACACCCTGGTCGAGATCCTGAACCGGAATGGTTACGCGGCCATCGCAGCCTACGATGCAGAGGAGGCGATGGAAACAGCGCTGCTGACTCCGCCTGAGTTGCTCATTACCGACGTGGTGCTTCCGGAAATGAACGGGATCGAATTGGCCATCACTATTCGGCGAATCTTTCCGGATTGCAAGATTCTCTTGTTTTCCGGTCAAGCTTCCACAACGGGTCTGCTCGCTTCAGCAAGCAGCGAGGGGCATCAATTCTCCCTTATCAATAAGCCGGTGCATCCCCGCGATCTGCTGGCGCGTGTCACCGAAATCTTCAAATCGAGAAAAGAACACGCCCAGGAACTGAGCCCGTTCTAGGACGGTTTCAACTTCAAAATCGAGTTTCTCCCATCAGGCGGGATCGGCATGCCCATCCCCGCCGGTTCGGCCCCAGCACTCCGCGCTCTTGACGAGTGCCGCGCCACTTCACGGCATCGTCGAGTGATGCTGACAAGGCCTAAGCAAAACCTAAAATTTGCTATGATGCTGCCTTGGCTGTCCCTCCCCAATTTGTTGCGCGCGAAAGGAGAGCTTTTGCCTCCCACAACCAGCTTTGCCGTGTTCGGTGAGCCGATTGATGTTTTGATTTCCGGCGAGATGACCGGCGGCCATTCGGCGACCATCATTCAGACTTCGCCTCCCGGCGGCGGCCCACCGCCCCATGCCCATCAGAACGAGGACGAGGTCTTCTTCGTGCTCGAAGGCACTTACGAATTTCTTCAGAACGGGGTGTGGAGCACGATTGAGACCGGAGAGGCCGTATGGGGTATCCGCGGGTCCTTTCACACGTTCCGCAATGTCGGGACGACCGAGGGCAGAATGCTCATCTTCATCTGCCCTGCTGGGCTGGAAAACTACTTCGAGGAGATCTCCACGCTATCAATGCCCTGGGATATGGCTCAACTGCTCGATGTTTCGGAGCGATACGGCATCTCGTTTCAGCTTTGACGGAAATCAGGGCGAGGCAGCGCTGAACCGGATGCCGGAACTCTAGTTCACAAGCACGACCCGGTAGCGTACTCGATTCTTCTTCACCCGCTCAATGGCCTCGTTCGCTTTCGCCATGGGAAAGGTCTCGGTTTGCGCCTTGACACCGTGACGCGCCGCAACATCCAGCATCTCGCGGAGCTGATGCGGGCTTCCCGTGGGATTACCGCTGATCGAGCGCATTCCGGAGATTAATGGAAACGCGTTCACCGAGACCGGCGATGGCGGAACGCCCACAAAGCAGAGCGTTCCAGTGGGTCTCAATGCGTGAAGATACATGCCCCATTCCTGATCCGCATTGACCGTTGTGAGGATGAAATCCTGCGTGCCCGCCATCTCTTTCATGGCCTTTGATTCGAGCGTGTTCACAAAGTGATGTGCCCCGAGCGCCCGGGCTTCCGCTTCCTTTGCAGTCGAGGTCGAAAATGCTGTCACTTCAGCACCGAATACGCGAGCAAACTGAATGGCCAGGTGTCCCAGGCCGCCGATGCCTACAATGCCGACGCGCGAAGACGGGTTTATGCCGTGCGTCCGCATGGGGTTGTAGACAGTGATGCCGCCGCATAGCAGCGGCGCTGCCTGCGCACTGCCAAGGGCATCTGGAATCGGAACGACGAAGCGCGCATTCGCACGGACGCGATCCGCATAGCCGCCATGGCGATGGACACACGTAGCCACCGAAGACGGGCAAAGATTCTCCATGCCCCTGATGCACCACTCGCATTGTCCGCAGGAGTCAGCCTGCCACCCGAGGCCGACACGCTGGCCAATTCTCAGCGAACTCACTTCAGGGCCGGCCGCTACTACTGTTCCAATAATTTCGTGCCCGGGGATAAATGGATATTGGCTGATGCCCCAATCGTTAAGAATAAGATGAACGTCGCTATGGCAAATGCCGCAATGGGAAACGCCGATCTCCACTTCCATCGAGCCCAATTGACCCGGATCGTAGCGAAAAGGCAGAAGCTCGGCTCCCGCCGCATGAGCTGCAAGTCCCTGAATTTGACTCATTGTCGTTCTGAAGTCCTCGTCGAGTGGCTAAACGGTTCGCTGCTCTTTGAACGCATGTGTGCGGGCCCCGAAAGCCGCTGCCATCAGCTGGCTGCGCCACGATCAGTTTAACCCGCCTCCGGCGTCAACGTGCAGATTGAGAATTTGAAATCCCGAAAGCGGTCCGCCTGCAGGCGCTTCGCCACTCAACACTGCAGACTCCCCGTTCAGGTTCGCGTCCTGTGTATTCTTCAGCGGCTCCATCGCATTCGCAACAGAAAGAGGCAAGTCGGGCAGTGCCTGTCCTTGCACCTCGGCCTGGGCCTCAGGAGCCAGCAGGCTCACATACACGCGGTCGGAGGGGTGCAGATGGCGGGCCTCCGCAAGTATGGTATCGAGCCCCACAGCCCGGGCTGAAAGACGCGGCTGAAACAGGGCTCGGTCCAGCGTCCCCGAGTCTGAAACGAGAAGGCGCAGATTCCCGGCATCGATTCCTACGGGAACCCTGATTGGAATTCGTACGTTGTGCGCGGCCTGTTGCCATGGCCGCAATGTGGCTTCAACCACCACGGTGTCGCCCGGGTGCACAATGTCGCCGGAGACAATCCGCGCCGACTCCAGTTCCACCTGCATGTTGCGCGGAACGGCGTCAATGCGCAGATCAATTGACTTCACATCGCCCTGGCGGGTCCCATTCGAATAGAGCATCGCAAATCGCTCGCCGGTCAGCAGCGCCGCCGTCAGTTGCGGCGGCGAGGCGCCTCCGGGAGCCCACAGATCGAGCGGCGAGGGAGGATACCCCTCCAGATCGATATGTCCCGTCAAGTGGTAGCTCGTGTCGGCCGTGCTTTCATTCGATTCAAGCAATCCGTTGTAGAGGGCCACCATCAATGCCTGCGGCGTCAAAGACGGCAGGTCCAGCATTTCAAAATTGAGCCTTCGCTCGGTGTCTCCTTCGTGGATGGCAACATGAACCGGGATCATGTGCGCTCTCGCCCCCAGCACGCCGCGGATTGCAGCATCGCGATCCTGCGTAAACGCGCCGATGGTTTGTCCAGTGTTGATGATCTTGAAAGCGTTCAACGGAGATGCAAGCGTCTCCACGACATCGGCGGTAGTCATGGGCAGCGAGACGGGCCCTGCTTGCAGAATTGGATGGCCGCATGCCAGCAATTGCTTCGGATCTACGTAGGTCACCGTGCATGTGGCCGATATTTCAATGTCACCCCGGATCAGCTGCGCGCTCACCGCTGAGCCCGGCACCACCGATGCGATTGCATTTGCCGATGGAGCATCCGGGTCCGCATTGTCCTTTTGTGCGGACGAGGATCCCGTGCCGCCGGCCGCCACCATATCCAGCCCGGTTCCCGCCATCTTCTGCTGCCACCAGCGAATCGCTTCTGGCCGGAATCCGCTCATCACGAGCGGCGTTTCCATCGCCTGAAACGTCATTCCATCGGCTACTTCCTGGCCAGCCTTCTGTCTCGAATCGTCAGCATCCAATACCGGCGCGGTCCTGATGGGCAGATCGCGCACCTCCATCATCTGTTCAATGGGTGTGATCCCAGCGATCGGCTCCTTGCTGAACTGGCCGATGCGATACGAAAGTGATCCTAGGAGCTTGCTGCCGATGTATACGGGACTCCCGCTCATTCCGGCCACCACTCCCGTATATTCCGGTTTGGCCCCCAGCAACTGCGCCAGGATCATGTCGTGACCGGGCCCACGTGCATTGTGCAATATGCCCAGAATCTCCACCTGCATCGGCTCCGGCCTTGAACCCTGGAATACGGTCCAGGCAGTCGCCATCAATCCGCGATGTACCTGGCTCAGGGGATAGAATCCGCCACTGGACGGCGGCGGAGCGGGATAGCCACCGGCGGGAGCCGGCTCGCTGAGCGGAGAACTGCCGGGCATGGCTCCCTGTTGAGCCGGCAATTGGATCGCCAGCAGATTCAAGCCAATTGCCATGGCCAAAGCGAACGCGGATCGTGCGGTTTCCTTCAGGCGCTGTCTCACGTCTATAAGATTAAACCGGTAGGGGACGATGCTCCGGAAGCAGGAGTTCCAACCGGAAACCTCTGGGGACTTTGACGTTCCGAGATGGTGTTCGTAGCGGCAGAAGGCCATTGCCAATTGCCGTTGATTGCGGCTCATCCCGTATCCTGTCTCCAGAACCGAGGAAACTATGTCGATATTTTGTCGTTCACGACTTGCTCTCCGTCGCTGGCCTGCCGCACTCTGCCTGGTTGCGTTGGCAGCTCTGGCCAGCACGCCGCTCAACTCGGCCCAGAGCCAGTCTCAACAGCAGCAGCCAACTCCGCCGCCCTCACCGCAGCAACAACAGGATCAGACTGTTCCAGGCGCCGGCGGGCCCGGTGCGGATTCGGGATCCATCGCGCTGCCGAAGAAGAAGGAGAATCCCGATAACACGCCTGCGCCTGCCCCCGCAGCGCCGAAATTCAAAAATCCTGAAGGAGCGCCCAACTATTCGATCCAGGTGAACGTTCCCGAAGTGGTGGTGGACGTCGGAGTGCTGCTCGAAAAGACAGGACAATTCGTTCCCGGCCTGAAACCCGAGAACTTCCGCGTATACGAGAACGGCGTCGAGCAGAAGGTCATTGGCTTCAAGCGGGTTGAGGCTCCCATCACGGCCCTCATGCTGTGTGAGTTCGCTTCCACCAACTACTACTTCGTGTATGACATGCAGAATGCCGCATGGGCCTTTGCGCAGCAGTTGCGGCCGCAGGATTACATCGCACTGATGACCTTCGACCTGCGCACCCAGGTCGACCTCGACTTCACGCAGGATAAACGCCAGCTTCTGAATGCCATTCAACAGCTCGTGATTCCCGGCTTCAGCGAACGCAACCTTTTTGACGCGCTCTATGAAGCTGAGGACCGCCTAAGTCGAATTCCGGGCCACAAGTACATCATCCTGATCGCATCGGGCCGCGACACGATGTCGAGAATCACCCTCGACAAGATCCTGCAAAAGATCAAGAACACGCCCGACGTTACCATCTTCGCCAT
>Ga0335072_10006441_pt1 | contig 17146 bp, 18 predicted proteins | sample Lox_Sample_21_FD_206725 | JGI IMG/M metagenome (GOLD analysis project Ga0335072, IMG submission 206725) | Soil microbial communities from Loxahatchee National Wildlife Refuge, Florida, United States - Lox_Sample_2.1 | ecosystem: Environmental > Terrestrial > Soil > Wetlands | place: USA...
GTGAGCGCCGGTGCGGTGATAGGCCGCTGCCATCACCGGAAATGATGCCGCCCAGGTACACGATGCGCGTGACCCCGGCAGACATGGCGGCATCTGCGAAGATGGCCGCCGCGTCGCGGTCCCGCTGTTCGAACGACGGGCCTGTGCCCAGGGAGTGGATCAGGTAATAGGCCACATCCACACTCTGCAGAGCGCGCAGCACTCTGGGCCCCTCCAGCGCGTCGGCTCCCGCGATCTCAATGTCGCCGGACCAGGGCCGGTCACTGAGTTTCCCCGGGTCGCGAGCCATGCACCGGACGGGGTAACCCGCGGCGAGCAATTCGGGCACTAGCCGTCCGCCGATGTAGCCAGATGCCCCGGTGACAAGGCAACGCAACGGCGATGGCCCGGGCCAGCGCAGCGTCGAGGGGGACGATTCGGCCATCTGGCGGTTCCTCACCGGTCTCAGCGTCTGACCCTGCGCGAGGAGCGCCCGGACACCGCGGTCTCTGCCGAGCCGGCCCGGCAGTGCAATCTCGCCCTACGGGCGGATAGGTCATGGCGTTCGGCGGCTAGAGCGAGGCGATGGACAAGCAGCCGGGCCAGCGGCGGTGCGATGGCCAGCAGCAGCCACGTCCGCAGCCGGGCAGATAGAAAAACCCTCATGCTCAGCGTCCCTTCCTCTTCCCGCCTGGAGGCCGGGCCCGCCCGGGGCTGACGTGCGGGACTTCTTACCTCACTGAGCTGTGCATCAATGGCGTTGCCGACAGCCAAGTTGGCGCACAGCCGGGGATATCCCAATGTCTTCGCGGCGCTGCCCGCAGAGCGGCGCGCGAATCATTACGCCGGAGAGGCTGGTCCTCGCGCGCTGCGGCCATGAGCATGACATCGTGCTGTTCCTGGCTGCCGGCAGGATGGTGATCAGCACTTCTGCCTTCGTCCGCCACCTCATCAGGCGTGCCGCGCCACCGCACCACCTACCCGGCCACCATGCTGTCAAGCTCACCCCGCGCTCCTCCCGCCCGTGATGATGCGAACCTCAGCAAGGAAAGGGCCCGGGCCCGCGGGGCTGGGGAGCTGGCGCACGCGTGCCCGGGCGCTCCGCCGCTCACTGTTCCCAAATCTGTGCTGCCGCCGAGGCGAAGCGCCCAGCGCCACATCGCAGGCATTGAGCGTCCTCATGCCAGCAACTGATGAAAGCCCGGCATGGGCCTGCCGCCCGGGTTTAGTGGCGGGGCCGGGCGGGTACGCGCCGCTGGATGCCAAGCCAGCCGGGAGGAGCAGCAGTATGTCATCTGATGCCATCGTTGTGCTGAAGGCCGATCACAAGGAAATCCGCAACCTTTTCCGGAAGTTCCAGACTGCTGGTGATAAGGCGGTCAAGCAGAAAGCCAAGATCGCTGAGCAGATCACCGAACTGCTCACGGTCCACACCTACCTCGAGAATGAGGTGATGTATCCCGAGGTCTGCGCGCTGCTCCCCGACCTCAAGGACGACGTGCTGCAGTCATACGAAGAACATCACGTGGCCGACGTCTTGTGCATGGAACTGGCCGGCATGCCGGCCGGGGCTGAGCGTTTCGATGCCAAGGCCTCGGTGCTGATCGAGAACGTCACCCACCACATGAAGGAGGAAGAACAGGACTGGTTCCCCAAGGTGCGGGCCGGCCTCGGCCGTAAGCAGCTGCAAGAACTCGGGGCCAAGCTGGAGCGGGCCCGGAAGAAAGCGCCGAGGTCGCCGGCCCAGCCCAGTGCGCTGAAAAAGACGGTCGACGCCATCATCCGCTGACGGGCACCACGCCGGCCCCAGCGCAGACGACGGAGCCGCGCGCGCTGATCCGACGCATGCGCTGCCCGAAAGGCATCAAGCCTCTGCCATCACGCTGCCACCCGTGAGCGCGCCGGGAACACTTGAACCTGTGGCAGTGGACCGGGTTCACCATGCTGATCTTCGAGGCCCTCGGCTTGTCCTGGGCTGTGAGCTGGGGGTCCGGCTGACGGTGGTTGCCGCGATCCTGGTTGTTCCACGCTGATTCCCGATCGCGCGCTGAGTTGGTGCTGACGGTCTGGCCGTTTGGGCGCGACGGGGAGGCATCGCCGGTCATCAGATCCCTAGGGTTTACCGACTTTAAGGCGCCCTCTTGGATCCCCGCCACGCGAACGGATCTGCTCGGCGAGGCTGTACCGCCGGATTCCGCGCCGGCTGTCCGCGGCCGAGAGCATCCGCGTTGTCGCGCAACCACGGCGCGAAGTCGCCAGCGCTCGGCCCGCCAGCCTCAGGTCAACTGGGGTACGCCTGCTGACTCGACTACCCACAGGCAGAAGGCCAGACTTTCTCCCGGTCACGGATGCTCTGCCGCCCGGTGTGCCTCATCCCCCAAAGTCCCCAGCCGACAGATGGGTTTACGGCTTTGATTGCGAAAAAGGCACGTGAACTGGAGCCCCAGTTACGGAATCGAACCGTAGACCTTCTTGCCCAGGGACATGTTAGGTCTGGGGATGGATGGGTAGGGCGCGCATTCATCCGGACGAAGGGCCGACATCATGGACACCGCCAACGATACGTTCCGGCCCCCTGTTGGCGAGCGCTCAACCGGGGACCTCGTCAAGCTGTTGTCTGAGCAGGTCTCCGTGCTGGTGCGTGACGAGGTAAAGCTCGCGCAGCTGGAGATGACTCGCAAGGGCAAGCAGGCCGGGGCCGGCATCGGGATGCTGGGCAGCGGCGGCCTGGTCGCCTTGTACGGCGTCGGCTGCCTGCTCGCGGCCGCGATCATCGCGATCTCCGCGGCAGTGGCGGCGTGGCTGGCAGCCCTGATGGTAGGCGCCGCGCTGCTGGCAGTGGCCGCTGCAGCGGCGCTGCTGGGCAAGGGGAGGCTGCACAATGCCATCCCGCCGGTCCCGCAGGAGGCCGTCACCAGCATCAAGACCGACGTGGAAGAGATCAAGGAAGGGGTGCGGCGATGACCACCAGCGACCATGGGAGCACATCTGCGGCGCGGCACGCCGCTGAAACAGACCTGGCACAAAGTGCACCGCCGCCACCTGACGCCGCGGCCGGCGATGACACGACAGAAATGACGCCGCACGCCAGTCCGGTGACCGGACCGCCGGATGACGTTCAGGAGCTGCGGCAGGAGATTGAGGAGACCCGCGGGCAACTCGGTCACACTATGCAGGAGCTGACTGCCAAGACGGAGGTGAAGGCACGCGCACGGTACAAGGCAGTCGAGCTGACCCAGAAGGTCAAAGGTAAGGCTAGCCAGACCCAGGCGCAGGCTGCCGCCACCGCCGGGAACGCAAGCCGCCAGGTCGCTGAAAAGACCGAGGCGGCACTGCAGCAGGTCATGCCCGCCGTCAATGCCGGCAAAGACCAGCTGCACGCGCGGGCAGCCGCTGTAGGCACACCGGTGTGGGAGGCCACGCCGGCACCGGTACGGCAGGCGGTCGTTGTGGGGGCCAGCACTGTCCGGCAGCGCCGCGCGCCGCTGGCGGTAGCTGCGAGCGCACTGGTCGCGGCCTGCCTGGCCGTCAGGTGGTGGAGACGGCGATGATCAGGCTGATGTACAACCCGGTCAGCATCGTGGCGAGGCGCTGGTCGGCGTGATCTTCAAGCGGGTTTGGAAGGTCACCACAGGATAGGATGCGGCGCCGAGGGCCCCCGATGCCCGGCGAAGCTGGCGGGAGGTCCCGGTGGCTGCCGCCCTCCAGGGCGCGGCCTTCGCCTTTGGTCAAGGCGGCCGTGGCAGCGTGGAATGCAAGGCCAGGCGCTCACCTCCCCGATGCACACAAGGGGGGAAATGATGTCGAAATATATTGCAATTTTCACTTATTCGAGTGGCTCTTGGGCACGCATGATCAACAGCCTGGAAGGCGACCAGACCACAGTGGTACAGCGCACGCTGGAATCCGTCGGCGGGTCCCTTGAATGCCTGTACTGGCAGATGGGGTCTCATGACGGATACTCCATCTTCGAAGCTCCCGACTCGGTAACTGCCGAGGCAGTGGAACAAGCGATGACCAAAACGGGTGCCTTCAAGAGCATGGAAACTCATGAGCTGCTCACCCAGAAGCAGCTCATCGAGACCCTGCATCTCGCCAGGGACGCCGCGCAGGTTTACGAGGTACCCGGTCAGTCAGACTGAGGTCAGTGCCGCAGCACTGTGTCGCGGCGGTGAATGGTCAGCACTGACCCGAAAATGGACCCACAGCGTGGCGCGCGCCAGCGACGGCGGAGCCGGATTGTGGCTCGCCGGCGACGGCCGAGTGGTCAGGCGGCCTGGGTGGTGGTGCGTGGTCCGGTTGGTGGCGGTTCGGGGATGCGGCAGAGGGTGACTTCGAATCCGCCGGACGACGTGGTGGGCGATCTAGCTGGCAGCCCTTCGCGATCGGGCCGAATGGACCGGCAGCGAGGTGCCCTCCTGGCCGAGCAGCACGACGAATGGACCGAAGGCCGCCGCCACCTCGGCCTCGACATACTGGCCCGATCCCGCGTCATCCTCGTCCCAACGCCACCGGGGAGGTTCCATGAAGGCTTCGGGACCCTTTACACCGCCGAGTACCGACCTACCGACGGCATCGCCATTATCACTGGCCCGATCAGGTTTGGGAGCACTCTCTGAGGAAGGTCAGCTGCGAGTCCCCTCACCCGCGCCTCGGTGTCACCAGGCCGGACGTCGGCCGGCCGCAGTGCTGGCAATCGCGCCATTTCGTTGCCGGAAAAGTAAATTATGTCATATCCTGCCTCGTTCAAGCCTCCTTCCCAGAGGTAAATTAGAGGGATACAGGACCCCGGCAGCCGCAAATAACAGCCTGCACAGCGCGGTCAGGAGCAGCTTTCATCTTTCTCGATGCCCGCTACCGGCGGGCTAGGGCTCGATGATTCGTTATTTCAGGGAGCCTGACATGATTATTCTAGGTATTATTCTCCTCGTCATAGGTTTCATCCTCAAGATCGCTATTCTCTGGACTATCGGGATAATTGTGCTCATCATCGGGGCCATTCTGATGCTGCTAGGAATGGCCGGCCACGCCGTCGGCGGCAGACGGCACTACTTTTAACAGTTCTGCACACACTCGGCGGGCGGACACTAGCAGAGCCGGCCGAACTGGACGCCAGCCTCGCTACGCGAGACGATCTAGGGGAGCGCCCGGACTCCTGCAGGCGACGGCCGACCGCGGGATCCTGACCCAGGACCAGGCCGAGGTCCGGATGCGGCGATGGCCGAGGCGGCGGCCGAGCGGACGGGCGGGCTGGGTAAGCCCGGCCGAGCGCTGGAACGGACTGTCACCGCATTTGCGCTCTCGCGCGGAGGTTGGGACATCGCGGCCCGATTGGCAGTCCGGTGCGGTAATTCCGCATGGCACTTCACAGGGCGGCGGGTCCCGTCGCCCCCGCCGCACGGCCGGCAGCACGGTCCTCGGCCGGTCCGCCTAGGTTCGGGCGACCTACTAAGGAGACGGTCAAACCTGCTCAGGTTCCGAGTCGGCAGCTGGACGCGCTGACCGGGGATGGACTCGTGCTCGTCGAGCCGACCCCGGCTCTCGCGCCATGGCAACCACGAACATATGGGCTAACCACGGAGTGCAAGGCAAGATCGGCCTGCCGCTGAACCCGGCCGGCTCTGAGTCGGCCAGGCGGCCAACAGGTTGCCTGGCCGACGGCTCGCCCCTCGCTAGCCTGCTCGCCCTGCCGCGTCGTGGCGACGCGGTACTCGGACGCCGGCGGTCCGGCTTGTCATCCCTCTTGTTCTCCTCGCCGACACTGAGATCACTCTGGGGCCCCGGTTTCCGGGCCGCACCGTCAGGAGAACACCGCAGACGCCGTATCGCTTGCCGTTGGTCAGGCCGGTGCGGCAGACGCTCGCCCTCGGCGGGCGTGATGCCGGGCACGGCCACGAAGCTGGCAATCTCGGTGATCCGCAAGCCGGCGCTAGCCGGCGGTGGATGACGAGGAAGCAGCGCTGGAATGGAGGCTGGGCGTAGACGGATTCGGCGCTGGTTAGGCGGAAGACCCGGTCGAGTTGCGTCGACGTCGAAGATCGCGGCGCCGACAGAGTCCGTCATGGTTCACGCAGCGCGGCTGACTGGCTGCCGGATTCGCACCTAGCTAGCTGCCTGACCCGCTCAACTCCAGCTGGACGAGCCCTTCGGCGGTGCTCACGCGGAGTTCCTCGAGCGTCTCCGACTGGGAGCGTGCACGCTCGATCAGGTCGTCTAGCTGCCGCATGTCGAGTCGCTGATCCCGCTCCGCCAGCTTGCGCAGTGTGCGCCAGCCGGCTGCTTTCCCTTCCACGCCGAGGCGCATCAGTTCGAGCTCCTCGAGCAGGCTCAGCGGCGACCGCGCCACCATGCGACCGTTCAGCTTGAGCCGGGCTGCCTTCTCGCTGAGCCACGCCAGGCGGGCTTTGTACTGGCGGACGGCGACACCGAGCGCGGTCATCATTTCCGTCAGCGCTGCGCGGTCTTGCGTCAGTTCGCGCGCGAGCCTGGCGAGGACGGCGCCGACGGGGGTGCCTCCCTGCGACGCCGCCGCACGGCGGGCCAGTTCGGTGCCGGCTGTCGCCCCGGCAAGGTGATCATTCAGGTAGATCCCGACTAGCCTGGGTCCGGCTGACTCGCCGTGCTGGTATCGGCTCACTGCTCTGTCTCCTCTCTTTCCGCTATCTCCGCTATGTCCTGTGCCGGCGTCCGCGGCGCGATGGACTACCGGGCAGGCTGGGCCGTCGGCCGTGGTGATCGGGATGAGGGCGAACCGCGCACGCAGCTACACAGTGGACATGGCAGACCTGCACGATCGCGGCACCCGGCAGCCCGCCATGAGATGTTCCCGGCGCATCGCGGCCGACACCGCCACTTCCCGGCGCCCGTCTCGGCTCTTGCGGTGTGGCCGCAGGCGCGGACTTTTGCCTGATCCTGGTGTTTCGTTGCAGTCGCGGTCACTGAGGCGTTTGGGACTTGTTTGCATCTGGGGTATGTGGGTAGCCGCTGGTGGTACGCCGCACCGTAGTCGGGGGGTGGGCGGAGTGCCGGGTTCAGATGCCGGTTCTTCATGCACGTGCCCTCGCGTTATGGGGGATGCGATGAATAGCGGAGCCTGCCTGGGCCTTGCCCTCGCGGCGGGGTATCTACTGGGCAGATTTCACAAGATGAAGTGGGCGCTAGGCCTCGCGGCACTAGCTGGCGGCAGACGACTGCCCGGCGGCCCGGGCGGGCTGGTCCAGCAGGGCGCAAAACTTCTCACCTCTTCGCCGGAGGTCACCAAGCTGACCGACGAGATGAAAGGCCGTCTTGTCGACGCCGGCAAGGCGGCTGCCGTTGCCGCGGTCAGCAGCAAGATCAACTCGTTGGGCGAGGGGCTTCGTGAGCGGAGCGACGCGATGCGCGACGTCAGCGCAGGCGGCACTGGCGGTGCCGCAGCAGGCTGCGCAGAGGACGTCAAAAGCGAGCGGGATCGCGACGAGGACCGCGCCGATGACTCCGGGCGGAAACGCCACCCGGACGACGACGATGACAGCCGCGACCACGCCGAGCGCGTTCCAGCACCTCGCAGTGAATCGGATCGCGCTCCTGTCAGCCGGGGGTCACGGAGCCGGGAACGCCCGGCCGCTGATGATCGCCGAGACCATCCTTCCCGGCACGACGTCGAGGGCAACAGCCCGCATAGAGAGTCGGCTGGCAGCAGGCCGAGGCGCGATGGTCCTTCTCGCCCGCGATCCACGACATCTGGGACGGGGAGCGACAGCGAATGAGTGAACGGACAGCGCATGCCGATCATGGCGTGCTGCACGGCTTCGTGGAGGAACTGCCGACAGACCGGCTGAAGGAAGAACTCGGGTCATTCCTCGGGGCACTGGCCCAGCGCGCCATCGCCGCCGGCACCGAGAAAGTCGGCTCGGCCACCGAGATGCTCACTGACTACGCCGAGAACGGCGGACCGACTGCGAAGGCACTTAAGGCCGCCGCGCCGGACCTTGCCCACGGCAAGCCGCTGCGCGGGCTGGCAAAGGCCGGTCTCAGCAGCGTGACAGGCATGCTCGGCAAGGTGGCTGGCGGCGGCGGGAAGGGCGGCGGCAAGGGCCTCAAGGTCACCAACATCGTCGAGCACATCGACGTCGGCGCGCCGCTGGAGCTGACCTACAACGTCTGGACGCAGTTCCAGGACTTCCCTAACTTCATGAAGAAAGTCGAGACCGTCAGCCAGGAAGAAGAAGCCAAGCTCAACTGGAAAGCGCAGGTCTTCCTGTCGCACCGCAACTGGCGCTCAACGATCACCGAGCAGATCCCCGACAACCGGATCGTCTGGAAATCCGAAGGCGACAAGGGCCACGTCGACGGCACCGTCACCTTCCACGCGCTCGGCCAGCCGGAACTTACCCGGGTCCTGGTCGTTCTCGAATACCACCCGGGGGGCGTGATCGAAAACATCGGCAACCTCTGGCGAGCGCAGGGCCGGCGAGTCCGCCTGGAGCTCAAGCATTTCCGCCGTCACGTCATGACCCAGGTAATCACGAACCCGGACGAGGTCACCGGCTGGCGGGGCGAAATACGTGACGGCGAAGTCGTCAGCGACGGCGAAGGCCAGGACCAGGGCGAGGACGAGCGAAGGGGGCGCCGCGAGGACGAGGCTTCGGCGGGGCAGGAAGGACCCGACGAAGACCGGGACTACGACGAAGACCGGGCCGATGAGGAGTACGACAAGCAGGAAGGCGAGGACGCCGAAGCGCGCGACCGAGGCTACGACGAGGACGCGGACTACGAAGACCGGGACTATAACGAAGACCGCGAGTATGGGGAAGACCGCGAACCCTGCGAGACTGCGCGCGCAGGTAGCGGTCGTGGCGACGACGCCACATCGTCGCGTCGCCAGCCGGCCAAGGCCGGGGCCCGGTAACCAGCGGCTGGGAGAAGATCGTCGGTGACGCCGGCCGAAGCGTCGGCGCCGAACATCACTGCGCCTACGCCGACTACCAGACCGTATACGCCAGTTCGGCGTCACCGCCGACGCGGTCGTCGCCGCCGCACGAGACATTCACGGCGCCCAGCACGGCACCCGGCCGGGAGGCCACCCCGCCACTTCTGCCCGACACCGGCGGCACCGCCGACCGCCCCAGCCCGAGCATGACGGCTGAGGCTGCACCTACACCGGAAGGTCTGCACATGACCAGTGACACCCGCCATGACCCGCTTGCCGCGCTGTCCGCCCAGGGCGTGGCGGTGTGGCTGGACGACCTTTCCCGCGAGCTGCTCGCCAGCGGCGAGCTCCAGTTGCTCATCACCGGACGGCACGTCGTCGGCGTGACGACCAACCCCACGATCTTCGCGTCGGCCCTGGCGAAGGGTGACCGGTATGACGGCCAGCTGCGTGACCTGGCCGAGCGGGGCGCCAGCACCGAGACAGCGATCTTTACCGTCACCACCGACGACGTCCGCGCCGCCTGTGACGTCCTCGCCCCGGTCTACCAGCAGACAGCGGCCCGCGACGGGCGGGTCTCCATCGAGGTCGACCCCCGGCTGGCCGGCGACGCCGCGGCGACCGCGGGCATGGCCCGCGCCCTGCGGTCCGCAGTGAACCGCGACAACATGTTCGTGAAGGTCCCGGCCACCCCAGAAGGCCTCAGCGCTATCACGCAAGTCACCAGCGAGGGGATCAGCGTCAATGTGACCCTGATCTTCGCCCTCGCCCGGTACCGCGCTGTCATGGACGCCTACCTCACCGGCCTGGAACAAGCCGCTGCCGCCGGCCGGGACCTTGCCGGCATCGGCTCGGTCGCGTCCTTCTTCATCTCCCGGGTGGACTCCGAGGTCGACGCCCGGCTCGACCAGATGGCCACCAGCCAGGCCACGCACCTCAAGGGAAAGGCGGCTATCGCCAACGCCCGCCTGGCCTACCAGGCTTACGAGGAAGTGATCACCAGCCAGCGATGGCACGAGCTGGCTGAGCTCGGGGCTCAGCCGCAGCGCCCGCTCTGGGCCTCCACCGGCGTCAAGAACCCCGCATATCCCGACACTAAGTACGTGACCGAGCTCGTCGCCCCCGGCACCGTCAACACAATGCCGGGAACCACCCTGGCAGCCTTCGCCGACCACGGCGAGGTGACCGGCAACACCATTAAGGGCCGATACCACGATGCACACAGCGTCCTCGATCAGCTGGCAACCATCGGCCTCGACTTCGAAGACGTCACCGAGCAACTCGAGCGCGAAGGCCTCGTCAAGTTCGAGAAGAGCTGGAACCAGCTGAGCCACACCATCGCCGCCGAACTGCATGGCAGCCACCCTGCCAGGCAATCCTGACCCCGCCGCAGCAGCGGACCGGATCCCCGAGCAAATCTCTTCTCTCGAGTCGCACGCCTTCACTAATCGAGAAATGGTAAAGAAAAGGTTGCAGAGCGCTTTGAGCAGCAGCTGAACGTTGCTCGTGGTCTGCACATTCGCAGATGCCCCGCCCGCAAAGATGCCCCGTCAAGGTGCGACAACTGCATCAGGTTCGACGGTCCGCACATATCTGGTTGATCGGCGCCCTTGCGCCTGCCTAACGTGGGCCGCTTCTCGGAGTGCTGATTCGGCGATCTATCCGTTCGCCGACCAGTCAGTTCGGCTGCCAGCTGGCGGCGCTGACCAGGATGCTGGACCAGGCCGGGGCCGGCGCGCCGGGGACGGTGGTGATCTCGGCGGTATCGGGCACTGCGGGGGTGGGCAAGACCGCGCTGGCTGTGCACTGGGCGCATCAAGTCGTCGACCGATTCCCGGACGGGCAACTGTATGTGAACCTGCGCGGATATGACCTGGGCCAGCCGATGCCGGCCGCTGATGCTCTGACCGGGTTCCTGCGCTCCCTGGGCGTGCCCGGCCGAGACATCCCGCCGGAGGAAGACGAGCGCGCTGCGCGGTTCCGGAGCCTGCTGGCCGGCAGGAGGATGCTGATCGTGCTGGACAACGCCGGATCGGCCGACCAGATACGGCCGCTGCTGCCCGGCACCCCGGCCTGTACCGTGATGGTGACCAGCAGGGATGCGCTGGCCGGGCTGGTGGCCAGGGACGGCGCGATCCGCCTGGACCTCGACGTGCTTCCGCTGGAGGAGGCGGTCGCCGTGCTGCGGACGCTGATCGGGGCACGGGTGGATGACGAACCCGCTGCAGCCGCCGAGCTGGCGGGCCAGTGCTGTCGGCTGCCGCTAGCCTTGCGGGTGGCAGCCGAACTCGCCGTCAGCCGCCCGGCGATGCCCTTGGCTGTTCTGGTCGGCGAGCTGGCTGATTTGCGCACGCGGCTGGACCTGCTGGATGCGGGCGGGGACCGCCGCACCGAGGTACGGACCGTGTTCTCCTGGTCCTACCGCCACCTCGACGCCGATGACGCCCAGGCCTTCCGGCTGCTCGGCCTGCATCCCGGCCCCGATGTCGAGCCCTACGCCGCCGCTGCCCTCACGGGCACGACCGCTCCGCAGGCGCGGCGGGCGCTTGACGTGCTGGCCCGCGCGCACCTCTTGTCCCCCGCCACCCCTGGCCGGTACGGCATGCATGACCTGCTCCGGGGTTACGCCTGCGAACTCACCGCCACCCTGGACGCCGGCCAGGAGCAGCACGCGGCACTGACCCGCTTGTTCGACTATTACCTCCACACCGCCGCGGCGGCCATGGACACCCTGTTCCCAGCCGAACGCCGCCACCGCCCCCCATCCCCCTAACCGCCGCTCTTGCACCACCGGTGGACACCCGAGCGGAGGCGCTGGCGTGGCTGGACGCCGAGCGGGCCAGTCCGGCCGCCGCCGTCGCGCACATGACCGACAACGGCTGGCCCGGCCACGCCACGCGCCTGGCCGCCACCCTGCGCAGCTATCTTGATCGCGGCGACCAGCAACCTGAGGCCATCACCACCTACTCGTGCGCACTGCGCGCCGCCCGCCGCACCGGCGACCGCGCCGCCGAAGCGGCCGCCTGCACAATCTGGGCATAGCTGCCTGGGGGCAGGGCCGCTATGAGCAGGCCGCTGGCCGCTTCCAGCAGGCGCTGGCCATATCTGCTGCGATCGGCGACCGGCTGGGCGAGCCGCGAGCTTGGCCACCTCGGCCTCGCCGACTTGATGCAGGGCCGCTACCGGGAAGCTGCCGACCGCTTCCACCAGACCGTGGCCCTATGCCGTGAGATCGGTGACCGGCTGGGCGAAGCCCGCACGCTTGGCAACATCGGTTCCGCCTACCGGCGGCTGGGGCGTTACCAGCAAGCCACCGAGCATCAGCAGCAGTCCCTCCTCCTGTGCCGCGAACTCGGCGACCAGCGAGGTCATGCCATAGCACTGTTCAGACTCGGCGCCATGGATCTAGAGCTGGGGCGTTACCAGCAGGCCACCGACTACCTGCAGCAGTCCCTCGCCCTGTTCCGCGAGATCGGCGACCAGGCCAGCGAGGCCCAGACACTCAACGGCCTCGGCGAAATCCTCATCGCTGCCGGCCAGGCCGACCACGCCCGCACCCGGCACACCGCCGCGCTCGCCCTGGCATCCCAGATCGGCGCCAAAAACCATTAGGCCCGCGCCCACGACGGCCTCGGCCACGCTTACCAGGCCACCGGCGACACCGGGCTGGCCCGCCACCACTGGCAGGAAGCACTGAGTCTGTACACCAGCATCGGTTCCGCCGAAGCCGACCAGGTCCGCACCCAGCTCGGGCCTGATTGACCCGGTCGTCAGCTTCAAGAAAAGCCCAGGCGCCCACAGTTTGTGGCCTGTTCCCGACCCCGCACTCGCGATTCCTGCCCGTACTAACGGCGAGGCGATGCTCGGACACAGATCAGATATTCTGCGCTCATCGAATGCTCCTCCTCCGCCATTGGCAAGGGGCGCCTATTCGGCGATATGCGTCGCCGGCTACCTCGGGGATCGCTCGGACGCCGTAACACAGCGTTAGAGGCGGCGACCGCGGCTCCCGCCTGCTGAGTTGCCGTTGGGCTCGGAGCCCGACCAGTGGCGCTTGTCAGATGCTCGCCGAGGCCAAGGGTGATGTTGCGGTGCGGACCCTGCGGGCGTTCCTGGATGACCGGGATGCACCTGGACGGCCGAGCGAACCTGGGTGCCGGCCGCAGGGAGGGCCTTTGACTGTTCAGCAAGAGTCTCCGCTGCGTCGAAGTGGCGTGCCATCGAGAGTCAATCCGTGAGGCTGAGTGCCAACTCTTAACGTCCAGAACGGCGGTCAACTGACGGTCAGATGATCTTGAGAGTGACGCCAGACTAGTGAGAAGTTCCGCCTGACCTGCTATTTTGTGGAGCCCCCTTACGGAATCGAACCGTAGACCTTCTCCTTACCATCCGGAATTTCCTGTGTTCATTGACAGGCATTGCGTGTTACCAAGCGAGAAGCAACTGGTGGGCCTGACCCCAATCGCAGCCTGTGACCGGCCGGGACTTTCCGGCTGCGGGACACGGAACCGAGCGAGTCCAGGCCCGGCGAACGGCAGGATGATGGAGGCGCGGCATGCCGTCCGGGGTCGGCCTGCATGGCTCAGTGCCGCCCGGTCACGTCCAAGCCGACGGTCAGACGACGGTCAGATGATCTTGTTTCCTTTGGGGTCCGGGCCAGGAATGCCTTGATGAGCAGGCGCTTCCGCCGTCGTCAAAAGATTTGAACCCGTGCCCCTTTCCGCGCTTCCGGTGATCCGGCACGCGCCTGAATGGTCCTTGTGAACGGCGCGATGCAACCGACGTGGACCGGGTCGAAGATCCGGCGTGCCCGTGAGCTTCGGCGCGTGTCTTCTCAGCCGCCGCTCGCCTTTCTCGGCAACTTTGTGAGTGTCGTGGCTGCCGTGCCTGACGTTCGGGCTGCCTCGAGCCGATTCAGCGCCCGTTACGGGCGGTGAGCATTCACGACGGGCGGCAGGCCCAGCGACCGCGCCTATCGCTGACTCGGCGCGGGAGGAGGTGGCGTCGGCATCGCCAGTGGGCGTGCGCAGAACATCCTGCTATGAACGACTGCTCTCAAGCGGACGGGGGCAGCTTTCCGCCAGATAACCGGCCCTGGCTCAGCGGTCGGGATGTCCTTGCATCACCTGGTGCAGCCGGGGGAAGCCATGGGCAGCGGGCTCTTGCCCAGTGGGCTGCTACCCAGCTGAGGCCGGCGCAGCGGACGTGGTAGTACCGGCGGGCGGGGCCGCGGCCCGGTCGGCTCTGTCCCCGGCCCCGGACCCAGTACTGGCGGGTCTCAGTCAGGCGGCCCGCCGTGGTCAGGGCGGGCTGTCAGCGCAAGAACACAGGGCCGCAGCAGCCGGATGACGTGCGACGGGTCGGCGGTCGCGAGTTCGTCGGTCTTGATGAGGTGCCGGGAGACCGTGATGCCGAGGGTGATGGCGCTGATGATCGCGGCTCGCAGGTCCGCGTCGTCCGCGGGGATGGCCTGGGCGATCTGTGCTTCGTAGCGGGCGATGCCGGCGCTGGCGGCGCTGGCGGCCTCGGGATTGGTCAGCATCGAACGCAGGAGGGCCAGCGACGCGACCGGCTCGCTCTCCAGCCGGCTGGCGAGCCCGGCGAGGATCTGCTCAGTTGCCTCCGCCGGTGTCCCGCTGACTTCAGGGACGGGAGAGGCGTCGATCACTCGCCGGTACAGCTCCCGCTTGGACCTGAAGTAGTGCATGACCAGGCCCGGGTCGACTCCGGCAGCCGAAGCCACGGCCCGGATGGTGGTCCGGTCGTACCCAGTGCTGAAGAAGACCTGGGTCGCGGCGTCGAGGATGCGCGCTTCGGTGCGGCGGCGCTGCTCAGCGCGTGAACCGGGCCGCGGAGTGGTCATGGTTTCATTCTACGGGTGTTGACCGGAGGCTTCATTTGATTCTACGCTTGTTCAATGAACGTCTGTTGAACGAACAGCCTGACTGAAGGGAAACGTTGCATGCCATCCGCCACCACCACTGATGTCCTGGCCCGCCGCGGCCAGCTCATGCTGAACGGCGATGCCGACGGCTTCGCGGACCTGTTCGCGCCCGATGCGGTGATCGAGTTCTCCTTCCATGGGCCACCGGGCACGCCCGTGCGCCTGGAAGGCCAGGAGGCGATCCGGGAGTACTCGCGCAGTGTCATGGCCTCGCCGCTGCGGCTGGAGGCCTACGAAGTGGCGGAGCTTTACCAGACCCAGGACCCGGCGGTAGTGATCGCAGAGATGCGGGCGACGGCGACCCTGACCACGGGCCGGTCGCTCACAGTGACGTCCGTTCAGATCCTCCGGATCCGAGACGGCCATATTGAGCTCTGCCGCGACTTCGCCGACCCCCGCATCCTGGAAGACGTCATCGGTGAACCGCGTCCGGGAAGCTGACATGGATCCCGCACGCAGGGTCGTGCGGCGGGTGGAGGCCGGCGCCGGCGAACCGGCTGTCGTGCTTGAGGCGGGGATGAACTGCGCGGCCGCGTCCTGGCAGCGGGTCATGCCGCTGCTGGCCCCGCACGTGCGCATCGTCGCCTACGACCGGGCGGGGCTCGGCGGCAGCGACCCCGCGCCAGGGCTGGCGACCATCGACTGCATGATCGGTGATCTGGCATCGGTGATTACCGGGCTGGCGGCAGGACCTCGCGTGCTGGCAGGCCACAACTGGGGCGGCGTCCTGGTCCAGCTGCTGGCCTTCCGCCGCCCGGACCTGGTTGCCGGCCTGGTCCTGGTGGACCCGGGACACGAGGAGATGGAGAGCTTCTTGCCCCTGCCCATCCAGTGGGGTTGGCGGATCATGCGCGCCGTCCACCCCGATGAGCTGCACGATGACCCCACCGTGACCCTCGCGGCCGTGCGCGAAATGCGCGCCGCCGCAAGGCCCTTTCCCGACGTGCCCGTCGTCGTCCTGAGCGCTGCCCGCGGCTTCCCCCGCCGGTTCCGCGCGCGCTGGACGCGCCTGCATGCAGGGCTCGCCGCGGCAGTCCCGCAGGGACGCCACGTCGTCGTCGACGGCACCGGCCATAACATCCCCAAGGACCGGCCCGACGTCGTGGCCAGCACGATCCTTGCGATAGCCGCCCACGCACAGACCAGCGGAGGCTGACACGAGGAGCCGACGAAACCAGGTCTCACGAATAGAAGCCGCATGTCGCCGAGGACGTCGCGCGCCAGATCAGCCCGTTCCGTGCGGCTCCGCTGGCACACACCGAGCCAGGCGCCGCCGCGCAGAACGGCGGCTCGGTGAGCGTTCTCCTTGATCATCCCCGGTCACTCACCGTGATGGTGTCGATCAAAGTAGCCTGCGGCTTACCTCGATCGGTTGGGTGAAAGCGATCTGCTCGACGGTGGCGGCGCCGGGTCGAGCTGCTGCCTCATCTGCCGGCTGTTAGCCGAGAAGTCCCCGGCACATGCCGGGACTGTGTCCTCAGCTAACCAATGCCAGATCCTCGCACGCTACTGCAGCACGGCCCGTTTCTACGCTCAAGGTCGCAGGCGGACGGGCCGCCGGGCCAATAGCAGACCTTGAGCCAGCGACGTCCGCCTCGCCTGGTAAGCCTCCATGAAGGCCGCCGAGCCCCGGCGCGAAGAGCGCGCCGGGGGCTCTTTCCCTAGTTACCCGGGTCAGCGGACCGCAGATCCGCCGGACCGGCCCGCTCCGTTCGCCGCGAGCAGGCCGTCGGTTACGTTCGCGCTGCCAGCTTGCGGCGGCCGGTGATCGCCGTCCCGCATGCCGACGGCTTGGGTGATGATCAGCACGGGCAGCATCGCGAGCCCGTTGATCATCATCACCGTGACCAGGTAGTCCAGCGGCGCCCACTGGTGCACCAGGCGCGGGCGGTAAACCGCCACCGCAGCCAGAGACAGCCAGCTGCCGGTGCAGTACGGGCAGATGAGCACCCCGGACAGCCACGCCCAGAGCACGCCGTCCTGCTTCCGCCGCTCGGCCCAGTCCCGCGCGAAGGCGAACATCTTGGACTTGGAGATCATGAAGCTGCCGCTGCCGATCGCTGCGGCCAGGCTGAGCGTCGCGACTATGTCAGCGCTCATGCTCAGCAATTGCGCAGTGCCGGGTTCTGGTTGAGCAGCTGCGCGGCGGGAGAGATGAAACGCTGGAAAGCGTCGCCGGCGGCCGGGTCGAACACCGCCGGCTTGCAGCAGTTCTGGAACGCCAGCCGCACCCCGAAATGCGCCTCGATCGCGGCCCGCATGGAGTCCGAGGAGAACATCCGGAACATCTGCCCCCACTGCTCGTCGGTCTC
>Ga0335072_10006442_pt1 | contig 17146 bp, 15 predicted proteins | sample Lox_Sample_21_FD_206725 | JGI IMG/M metagenome (GOLD analysis project Ga0335072, IMG submission 206725) | Soil microbial communities from Loxahatchee National Wildlife Refuge, Florida, United States - Lox_Sample_2.1 | ecosystem: Environmental > Terrestrial > Soil > Wetlands | place: USA...
CTTCGGCGCATGTGCGTGTCTTCCGCCTCGTATCCCGTCCTCTGCTCGGGGTCACGCTTCGGGCCTTTCCTGCGCCCTGCGGCAGGCTCGCTCTTCTGCTTTGGCTTCGCCACCCTCCGGGTTACGGTTTCCGTCTTCGACGGACCCTCCGTAAATGCAGAGCTTCGGCCTTGGGAGCAGGGGCCACTCGCTGGCGTTCGCCAAGGGTGACCCGAGCAGGATACGGGAAATTCAACGAAACGGAGATCACCACCATGTATCAGAACAAAGTCACCCTCATCGGATTCCTTGGCAGCGATGCCGAAGTTCGCACCAACAACGACCGCAGCCTCACCACTCTCTCGCTGGCAACCAAGTCCTCCTACAAGAAAGACGGCAAGTACATCGAGCACACCGAATGGCACCGCTGCGTGGTCTTCGGCAAGCTCGGAGAGTTCGCCGCCACGCTGAAGAAGGGCGCGCATATCCAGGTCGAAGGCGAGTTGCGCAGCCGCAAATATGACAGCAAGAAGACCAACTCGGAGCAGACCATCTGGGAGATCCGGGTGAACTCGATCCTCAAACTCGACCGCGCCGCCAAAGCGGCTGCGGAAGACGAAGACTCCACCGAGGAAGAGGCCGCATAAGCCTCTTCCCCAATGGTTCAGGAGCCCGGTGGAAGCCGGGCTTCTCGACTGCTAAACCCCCGCACGATCGCATTCGGAAAAAGGGTGCCACCCATGAACCAACCTGCGCTCCGCTTTCTCAACCGTTGCTTCGCTCCCGACGAGACCATTGCGCTCCTGCTGGGCCGGGAGAATCCTCTCTCCATCACGCAGCGAATCGTGCGACTGGAGCGTGCACTGGAGCCTCGCTATCAGGCATGGCTCTCTCACGAAAACGGCACCGGAGCCAATGTCTACGTGGCGGCAAATCCGCTGCTCCCCGGCACACGTAAGAGAACCAAAGAGAGCATCGCATCCGTACGACACCTATATATAGACATCGACACCGATGGAGATGCCAGGCTGGCCGCACTACGGGCATCAGATTTGGTGCCGCCGCCGACTTCGATTCTGTCCACGTCGCCCGGCAAGTACCAGGTCCTCTGGAAGGTCGAAGGTTTCGACTTCGACCGGCAGGAACAGACGCTCAAGCTGCTCGCCGTAGCCTTTGGCGGTGATCCCGCTTGCACCGATCGCAACCGGGTGCTTCGCATCCCCGGTTTTCTCAATCAGAAATACGATCCAGCCTTCAGGGTTACGGTCGAATATCCCGACGATTCCATCTGGACTCCCGACGACTTCCGGCTGGATGCGGATGCGGTGGAGGCACTGCGTTGTGCCCCGGAAATTCAGTTGCGTAAGCCGCCGTCAAAGCACAGCAATTCCGAAAACGATTGGGCATGGGTTTGCGATCAACTTGCCCACGGCGAAGATGCCATGAAGCTGACGCGGGAGCTGGCTTCACTGCGCTCCGACAAGCCCAATCCGCTCTATTACGCGCAGCGTACCGTCGATGTTGCCTCCGCCCGCTTATGGCTGCTCGAAGGCATCCCCATCGGAGACGTCATCACCATGCTTGAGAGCAGGCGACGCTTCGAGATTTCCACGGCACTTTGCTCCGCCCGTGCGAGAGAGATTGCCGCCACGGCCGAGCGCATGATTGTCCGCAGAAAGTCGGCCTGATTTCAGTTCTAAAGGAGAACACCATGCCACTGCTTGAAGTTGTCCAAACCCGTCACCTCAGCGCCTCGATTCGGCTGACCGATACGACCGCCGCACAGGTCGATCAGTATGCCGCATTCATCCATGCATCCGCCGATGAAGTCGTGGAGCAGGCGCTGGCCTACGTCTTCTCCAAAGACCGCGACTTTCAGGAGTTCCTGAAGTCTGCTGAAGCACAGAAAATCACGCCGACCTTGCGCGTCCGTCGAGTACCTGCTTCTGAAGCCGCGGAGCAGCCCCCGAGGAAGCCTGCAAATGGTGCTACCAACGGCAGCACTTTGGCGGCATCCGTGGCGGGATCGAGGGCATGATTCTGCCTCAAGAGTGGCGGCAGTGCCACAACGGTGCTTCGCACCGGAAGAATTTTGACACTCCACCCCTCGCAGGGTCGTGCAGGTATACCAAGGTAAACCTGCACATACAGAAGCAAATATGCTGATGCCGGTATACCCAGGTATACCGGCTCGAGGCACCGGAATGGCGCTCCTATCTTTACAAAACGGCCCAAGAAGAGACTCTAACAAGAGCGTTTTTCGCAAAACGACTCGCTGCCTCAAGTTGACCGAAGAAGAGGCGCGTTTGCTGGATGAGGTTGCCACGGCCAAGGGCGTTCCGCGCAGCGAATGGATGCGCGACGTGATCTTGCAGGAGCTACGGTCAGTGCCTACGAGCGATGCGTCCCTGGCGGAGATTCTCGGTGTCCGCCTGTTGCTGGTCAATGTGCTCCGCCCACTCGCCGCAGGCCAGAAGCTCACACCGGAAGCGTTCGACAAACTGCTCGACGAAATTAGCACGGCCAAGCACGAGTTGGCTGGCAAGCTCGTGTCCGAGAAACGGAGGTAATGCGATGGCAAATACAACCTGGGGACGCAAGGAGACAATCATCTGGCCTCGGCACATGCCCATTTATACCTACGGACTGGCCTTCGCCATAGTTACCTTGACCTTCATTGCTGTCTGTATTCGTATCCATCTGGCCGCGCCATTGCAGCGGTATTATCTGCCGGTCTACGAGCGCACATCGGCGATTGGCACGTTCATGGCGAGCCACCGCAGCGACTATCGAATGCTCTTTGTCGGTGGCCGCCGAGTCGCATCGCGCCCCGCCATGAATGGCGATGTAGTGTTGGGCAGAACGCCGGAACTGGACGGCAGACCGATCCCGCTGGCACTCTCAGCCGATGCGCGCCAGCAGGGATACTCGGTGCTCTTTCGCAGCCAAGAGCGCAGCTATGTGGACGCCCTGCTGCGTGGTTATCTGAAAACTGTCGTCTACGGCGGAGCTTCGCTTCCCGGCTTCTTTCGCCCGCCGCTGCTCGGCGGTGCCGCGCTGTTTGTCATCCTGTTTCCGTTCACGGCCATAAAAGATGTGCAGCGGCAAAAGCAGTTGAAGTACGGCCGCCGTTTGAAAGGGCCCGAGATGCTAACGCCGCGCCAATTCAACCGCACCGTGAAGGGCGACGGCATCGGTTTCAAAACCGACGACATGAAGACTATGCTCCGCATTCCGGCACGCGCAGAGGCACAGCACATGCAGATCATCGGCGACACTGGAGCCGGGAAGTCCGCGCTACTGGCACAGGTGCTCCGGCAGGTCCGCAGTCGCGGAGATTCGGCCATCGTCTACGATCCCGCGCGCGAGTTCGTGAAGCGGTTTTATGACCCGGAGCGCGGCGATGTCATTCTCAATCCGCTCGACAGGCGTTGCCCCTATTGGGGGCCAGCCGAGGATTTGCGCAGCCGGTCCGAAGCGAAGGCGTTGGCCGCGTCCTTATTTCAGCCCCCGCAGGACAAAAAGGGCGAATTCTTCATCGAGTCGCCGCAGAAAATCTTTGCCTTCCTGATGGCCTATGGCCCGACTCCCGACGAGTTGGTTGCTTGGATGTCGAACCCCGATGAAATCGACCGCAGGCTCAAAGGCACCGAGCACGCTCACTTGATTGACGCGCGCGCACACCAGCAACGGGCCGGTGTTCTGGCATCTCTCGGCCTGGTCGCAGACAGCCTCCGGCTGCTGCCAAAGCGAGATGCCGGCAATAGAACATGGACCGCTACGGAGTGGGCCGAGAAACGCCAGGGTTGGATCTTCCTTACCTCGCTCCCGGCAGAGCGGGAGGCGCTCCGTCCCTTGCAGAGTCTATGGATTGATTGGCTGGTGTTGCGACTGCTCAATGAACCGACAGAGGCACAGCGGCGGGTATGGTTTGTCATCGACGAGCTGGCGAGTTTACAGAAGCTGCCGCAGCTCCACACGGCCATCTGCGAGGCTCGCAAAAGCCGGAACCCTGTCGTGCTTGGCTTCCAGGGCAAGGCCCAGCTTGAGTACCTGTACGGCCATCTAGCCGAGGTGATGCTGTCGCAGCCCGCAACAAGTATCTGGCTCACCACCAAGGAACCAAAAGCGGGCCAGTGGGTGAGCGAATTCATCGGCAAAGTTGAGGTGGAACGGCTGCGCGAGACGCACTTCGACGGAACGCGTGCAGGGCGGAACTTCGCCCTCGACCGGCAGGTGGAACCGCTAGTGCTGGAGTCCGAAATCTCCGGCCTCGCCGACCTCCACGCGTACATGAAGTTTCAGAATTTCGTGACCCGATTCTCATTCCCGTACTTCGATATGCCAATTGTGGCGAATGGATTTGAGCTGCGCGAGCGGCTCAACGACAAGCTGCCCTACGACCCGCATCGGATGCGAGCACCGGAGGCGTCCAGTGCGGAACTGCGGCAAGTGCCGGGGGCCTCGACGGCCGCTCAGACTGATGGGATTGCAGGTGTGGAGCGGATCGAGCCGGAACTCGCCATCGCGCCGGAAGCCGACGACACGCAAAACCTGATTCTGCGAGGTTGAGGTATTGCCATGCTGACTATCTCGAAGCCGCTCTCTGCGACTCAGGCGCAGACTTATCATGCCAAAGAGTTCACTTCCGCCGAGCAGAACTATTGGAAGCAGGGCGACAAGGTTCCGGGGGAATGGCGCGGTAGGCTGGCCGAAAGGTTTGGGCTTGCAGGCGCCGTCGGAGCAGTGGAGTTCGCCCGTCTCTCCGAGGGCCGACACCCGCAGACCGGCGAGCAATTGGTGCGCCATCGCGCCGTACACGAGTACAAAAGTGAGGACGGGCGCACGGTTGCTCCAATGGAGCATCGCGCAGGTTGGGATGCCACTTTCAGCGCGCCCAAGTCCGTCTCGCTAACCGCGCTTGTCGGCGGCGACGACCGGGTGCGCGAGGCCCACCGCGAAGCGGTAAATGTGGCCCTCACCGAGTTAGAGCGTTATACCCAGGCACGCATCGGCGGCAACCACGCCGCCGAGACCACCGGGCAGTTTGTCGCCGCCACCTTCGAGCATGACACCGCTCGACCGGTAGACGGTTATGCCGCGCCACAGCTCCACACCCATGCCGTCGTCTTTAATATGACCGAGCGCGAGAATGGAACCATGCGCGCCTTGCAACCGAAGAGTCTCTTCGAGAGCCAGCAGTTCGCTACGGCTGTCTATCAGTCGCATCTCACCTACCAGTTGCGTTCCCTCGGATACGAAATCGAGTCCGGAAAGAGCGGCGCGCCGGAGATCAAGGGCTACTCGCAGGAATACCTCCACGCTTCCAGTCCCCGCCGTCAGCAGATCGTAGAAGCCGTCGCCCGGAGCGGATTCAGCGGACCCGAGGCCGCGCAGATTGCCGCCCACAATACCCGCGACGGCAAGCAGATTCTCTCTCCAGCCAAAGTGCTGGCGTCCCACCGGCAGATTGCCGCCGAGTTTGGTAACCAGGCTGACAAGGTAGTGTCTGAAGCACTCGCGCGCCGGCAGACCCACGCGCAGGAAAAACCAGCGACGGAGCGGACGCAGCTGGCTCATGCCGCGCTGACCTTTGCCCGCGACCGGAGCTTTGAACGAGAGGCGGTTATGGATGAGCGCACTATCTTTGTTGATGCCATGCGCCGAGGAATGGGGAAAACGACCTACCCGGAGGTCCGCGCTATCTTTGAGGCGCGGGTCGCCTCTGGGGAGTTTCGCCTCGTTGCCAATGAGAAGCACAGTTCAGGACGCCAGTTCACGACCATACAGACCATCAAAGCAGAAAATGAGATCGTCCGGAGAGTGCTCGACGGCCAGGGCCGCGCGTCGCAGCTCATGCCCGTTGAGCGGGCTATTCCGCTGACCGACGCACGTCCCCAGTTCAATCAGGCGCAACGTAACGCCATCGAACAGATCCTTAAGTCCCGCGACCGGATACAGGGATTGCAAGGCGTGGCTGGGGCCGGCAAGACCACGACGCTTGCCAGCATCCGGCAGGGCGCGGAACAGGCTGGCTACTCGGTCGAGGGCTTCGCCCCGACCTCCCGCGCCGCACGCCAGCTCCGCGAAGCGGGCATCGCCGCCGACACGTTGCAAGGCTTTCTCGCTCGCAGCCGAATCACCGACCCTGCGGCAAAACATCTCTATATGGTCGATGAATCTTCGCTTACATCCACGCAGCAGATGCGGGAGTTTCTTCGCAGGATTGGCGCTCAAGATAAGGTGCTGCTCGTTGGGGACACCCGGCAGCATCAAGGCATCGATGCCGGCAAGCCCTTCGAGCAGTTGCAGCAGGCCGGAATGAAGACCGCGATACTCGATCAGATTGTTCGCCAACGAGATCCCCAGCTCTTAAGAGCGGTTGAGCATCTGTCGAGAAATGAGACTGAAATTGGAGTGAAGATGCTCCAAGAGCAGGGACGTGTGACTGAGATTGTGGCCCCGGAGCAGCGCATAGCGGCGATAGCCAAGAGCTACGCCGCTCACCCTGAAAACACCATGATCGTTTCGCCCGATAACGCTTCGCGCCGGGCGATCAATCAGGCTGTGCGGCAGGAGTTGCAGGTGCTTGGCGCTCTGGACGCCCAGGATCACTCCATGCGCGTGCTGACGCCGCGCTCCGATATGACTGGCGCCGATCGCGCGTGGGCCGCACGATATCAGGTAGACGATGTTCTACATTACGTTCGCGGGAGCAAAGAGCATGGAATCGAGCGCGGCGGCTACGCACAGGTAGTGGCAATCTACGCGAAAGAAAACCTTGTCACCGTGCAGAAAGAGGATGGGGAGCAAGTCACATATGACCCGTCACGATTGCGCGGCATCTCGGCATACCGCGAGATCGAGCGCGAGTTCGCCATTGGCGATCGGATACAGATGACCGCGCCGAACCGAGAGATGCGCGTTGCCAACCGTGACCTCGGCACGATTCAGCAGATTGGCGAGGACGGCAGAATAACCGTTCGCATGGATGGCGACAAAGGGAAGACCATTACCTTCGATCCGAGCGAAATGCGCCACTTCGATCACGGCTACGCCGTGACCTCGCATAGTTCACAGGGCCTTACTGCCGAGCGCGTGCTGGTAAATATGGATGCCGAAGTTCACCCGGAGCTTATCAGCCGACGGTTTGCTTACGTATCCGTTTCGCGAGCATCGCACGACGCACAGATCTTCACAAATGATACGGCAACGCTCGCGCAAAACCTCACCAAGGATGTCAGCAAACCGTCCGCAATCGACTTTGGCGCGAATCAGATTGCTGTCGCGAGCGTTGAATTGGAACAGTCCCGAGCCTCAAACAAGATGCCTAGTGTAGGCCTTGGGTTAGCGATCTGAAATTCGCTTCGAAGCGGGGCTTCCTTTATGGAATCTTGCTTTTCAGCTCTGGCGGACTTCAGCCGGTGTCGTTAACAGACCCGATGCGCCGTTGCTGCTGGAGAGCCCTTTGCTCACCATAAGAACTGCCGAACTTATTCGGGGGGCGGAGCAGCACTAAAAGCGGCTCAAATCCGCCTGCGAGGGCCCAGACTTTTCCCCGATAGAGAAAGGATGACGAATCGGGCATCCGCTAACAACGCAAATGTCCGCCGCGGTGTTGCTGCTGCCCCGATTTCCACCATGTCCAAGTCCGGACGGTCCAGCCAAGGGACCCGCGGGGACTACAATGCAAAGCATTGAAGCTTCTAGGACTACCGACAATGCAATCCTTAAGGAAGTCGCGCAGATTCCTGCAAGTAAAACCCTCGACAGCATCGACGATCACGTCCGCATCGAGCGGCCGGAGGAATTGTTTGCGTAAAGACTCCCAAAATGATGTTCGTGGGGGAATCTGACGATGTGGTCGGATAACGAATCCACGGAAGATCTCCTCGGATTTCAATATCTCGCCGGCGCAGTCGTCTCAATCGTCAAGAACGAAGATCTACTCCCGGCCACCATCGGAGTTTTTGGTGATTGGGGCGGGGGAAAATCCACACTAATCGAAATAGTCAGGACCCAGCTTACCTCGGAGGAGGAGAGGAAAGCCGGGACCGTAGTTCTTTCATTCAACGGATGGCTCTTTGAGGGCTACGAGGGGGCTAAGACGGCCCTTATGGGCACCATTCTCGAAGAGCTACAGGAACACGAAACCTTCAGGAGTAAGGCTACAGAGAAAGCAAAAAAGCTACTTAAGAGTCTATTCAAGCGGGTTGATTGGATGAAATCGACCATCGGGGCTGGAAAGCTTATCGGAGCACATTTCGCCGGACCCGCCGCCCCATTGTTGCTTATCAGCGGCGGCGCCGATCTTGCCACCTCAGCTAAGGACCTTCTGAAGAAGGCCGAGGAAATCGACCCGAAAGAGCTGAAGGAATATGTCAAGGATGAGGAAACAGGCGAAGACAAGGATGATTCCGAGACAAGACGTCAAATCCAAAATTTCCGCAGAGACTTCGAGGAGCTACTAAAACAGTCAAGCATCACCCGCCTCATCATTACTATCGACGACCTGGACCGTTGCTCCCCGGATACAATCATTCCGACGCTTGAAGCCATCAAGCTCTTCCTTTTCGTACCGAGAACTGCATTCATCATCGGCGCGGACGAGGAGTTGGTACGGTATGCAGTGCGCCGGCGATTCCCCGAATTGCCGGGCGATAGGCGCGAGGTTGGACGCGATTATCTGGAAAAACTGATTCAATTCCCTGTCAGAATTCCGGCGTTAGGTCGCGCGGAAGTCGAGAGTTACTTGGGACTGCTTTTTGTCACCGCAAGCAACGACCTGACCGCCGAACAGAAGAATCGTGTGCGAATGAGGGTTGGAGAGGCGTCGATAGAAGCTCTGACAACGGCGACATTCAATACTTCCGTGGCGCGTGAGTTACTTAAGCCACTACCCCAATCGCTGGAAGAAGATCTCGGTATGGTGGAGCGCGTCGCGCCCCTACTGGGAACGATCATGAATGGCAACCCAAGGCAGTGCAAGCGATTCCTCAACATGCTCCTGTTGCGCCTCCAGATGGCCAAGTCACGAGGCATCACACTCAAGCAGCGGGTGTTGGCGAAACTCATGTTGCTTGAGTATTTCCGCACAGAGTCGTTTCGACGCATCGCAGAGATCCAGTTCGCTCAGGATGGCACACCGAATGAACTGAATCGGATGGAAAAAGCCGTCCGGTCACAGAACGCATCCGAGACGACGAAGGGCGGTGACTCTGAGGCTACCACTGATTCTCAGAAGAAGCCCGCCGGAAAGAAATCCCCATCAGCAGGAACTGTCGAGTTGTCCCCGGAATTTGCCCTCTGGATAGCCGATCCCTGGATTCGTGAATGGCTGTCGATGGAGCCCGCGCTCGCTGCCGAGGATTTACGGCCCTATTTCTTCTTTTCCCGTGACAATTTGGGCTTGCTTGGAACTGCGGGCCAGCGATTGAGCCTCGCGGCACGCAGAGTGCTCGACAAGTTAAAAAGTGCGAGCAAAGCGGTCCGCCTGGCAGGCCTGAAGGAATTGAAGGATTTTGGCGAGGCGGATGCTAACGCCGTGTTTGAGGCGTTGTCCGAGCGCGCCAAGCGAGAAGAAGACCTCGGTGCTGAGAGCGCGTCGCTTAGGCCGATGATCGACGCCGCACAGGAGCGTCCAACGCTTCTCCAGCCTCTCATGGTCGCGGTCAAGGCCCTGCCAGAGAAGGCGCTGCCGATCTGGGCGCCACCAAATATCCAGAATGTATGCAAGGGCAATCAAGATGCGGAGAATGCTTTCAAGGAAATTCTCACAACTTGGTCGAGGAGCACTGTAAACCTGCAACTCGCAAGCGCCGCCGCCTCGACCTTGAGTACGAAGGGCTGAAAATGGGAACGTCCGCCAGCAATTCAGGGCCGAAAGACAAAACGCCATTGTTGCCTTCTTGGGCACAAGGCGTCTCGCCAGCAGCAACAGCTACGCCTGCCGCTCAACCGTCAGATGCCACAAATGCTGACGGCTCCTCATCTCAGGGTCCCCTTGCGAATTCTGATTCCGCACAAAGCGGCCAAGGTCAGGACAGTGACCTGCCAGCCGTCAACACACCAGCAGCCACGAAAGACAATCCGTGGCAACTCGCCCGTCGCGCCATGACCAGCGCGACGAAGGGTGGGGGGCAATCGTATCAGTTGCAGACGGCGGGTCGTCGATACGTTTCGGCCAAGGGCGGAGCCAGGAAGGCTGCGGCAACCGCCTCAGGGGGCCGGGCTACAACAGCCCGAATCGGTTCATTCGTGTCAAATGTTGCCTCGATAGGATTCGCCGAGGCAACGCGGGCACTCGGATTGGAAGGAATCGTCGGTCAGAAGGTGGATGCCGTCCTGGCCGCCATCATCAACGCTATCGCTCCGACGGGTACCAGCAACGACGACGCCATCGCCCGCCGTGCTGCCAGCGAGACCATCCGTGAGCTGTTCGAGAAATATGAGGTCCAGCAGGCCGGACTAGATGCGCTCGACGCGATGACGGAAGCAGATGTCGCTGACTCGATCGAGCGGTCGGTTGCGAATTATGTTTACCAACGGTGGCTGTTTGATCTCAGCCAAAGAATTGAGCAGAACGCAGTAAGCGAAACAGATGCCGTCAAATTGGAGCGGGATGTCAAAGATTTTGTCACGGGTCTGGTGAAGCTTAAGCTGGATGGCAAAGAGGCCGTGCACCTCGACTGGAAAGGGATGCAGGGTCAGAAGTTTGTCCAAGAGATCTACGATGCCGCGTACAAGCTCCTTGGAGGAACTTCCTAATGCCTTGGAACGTGATCGCTCAAGTCGGCAATGACACCTACTGTCCGCCCCTCGATCCCAGCGAAGCCCGATTTGTAGCCACCATTGACAAGCCGGACGACAGCCGCGGCATATCGCATAACATCCTGTCAGACGTTTTCAAAGCTGGCCTGAGGCCCACGCAAACCGCCATCGACTTACTCAATTTTGCCGAGATCGTTTACACGGCCGACTTGAGAATTTGGCGCGGCTACAACAGTGAGGATGCGTGGACCAGAGATATTGCGGTCCACTTCCCCGTAAGCAATCCAGAGCTTTGGACGACGGCGGGGCCGCAAATCAAGGAATTTCTTTCCTTCTTAACGGGTGACGAGTGGAACCTTAGTTTTCGTGCGAAGGTCCCGAGCCCCGAACCGACCGTTGGAACACCCCCGCTCATCAAACCTGACTCCGTTTGTCTCTTTTCCGGAGGGCTCGATTCATTCGTCGGCGCCATCGATCTATTGGCCGATGGTCACCATCTGGCCCTCGTGGGCCATTATGGTCAGACTCAGCGTGAGCTGGCCGCATCCTTCGAGGCGCTCCGGCCCAAGTACAAGGAACGGATGATGCCTTTATGGTTCTATCTGGTTCCACCCTGCGCATCGGACGAACAGATTGTCGAATCTACGATGAGGGCGCGCTCTATCCTTTTCCTTGCACTTGGCACATGTGTCGCGAGTGCCTTGGATGCAGGAAGCCCTCTCTACGTTCCTGAAAACGGCCTCATCTCGCTCAATGTACCCTTGACTTACGGCAGGGTGGGGACCCACAGTACGCGCACCACGCATCCACACACGATCTACCTGTATCGGAAGGTGCTTCAGGCGCTTGGAATCAGTGTTGAACTTAAGACACCATATCGCTTCTTGACCAAAGGTGAGATGCTGGGAAACTGCAAGGACCAGGACGCCTTAAAATCTGGCATTCATTCCACCATGTCGTGTTCGCATCCGCAGGCCGGCCGGTTTCATAAGCGACCAGTCGGGCAACATTGCGGATATTGTGTCCCCTGCATCATCCGCAGGGCGTCGATGCATTCGGTGGGTCTTGACGACGAACCCCGCAATACGGACGTCCTCTCGGCTTCTGTTAGAGCTAATGAGGCGGCCGGTTACGACAAGCGCGCATATCTAATGGCCATATCGCGATTGAAGTCTATGTCCCAACTCCAGATCACGAGCGAGCTTATGAGTGCAGGCCCTTTGGAAGCGGCAGAATTGGACGGTCTGGTGAGAGTATATGTGCGCGGGATGAAAGAGGTTGAGACTTTCTTGAGACAGAAACAGTGACAGCTTCTCCAGGGTCGAAGATGATCGCATTTGTTGACGCCCACTGCCACATCGACTTATACACGCCGCCGAAGCGGATCGTTGAGCAGGCAGAGACCAATCACATCTACACAATTGCGGTAACGAATGCGCCTTCTGTGTTTGCACACACCGAGGCCCTTGCCGCCGGATCTAGATATGTCCGCCCAGCCATTGGGTTGCATCCTGAGCTTGTACATTCGCATAAACATGAACTCAGTATGTTTCAAGAGTATCTTCCACGTACCCGCTATGTTGGGGAAATCGGACTCGACTATTCAACCAAAGACGCAGATGATAAATCGGCACAGAGACTTGTGTTGTCGAACGTGGCCAGTTGGGTGAACGACTTCGGCGACAAGGTCTTGACGGTACATTCCAGGCGTGCATCCGCCGATGTAATTTCCATGCTTGCGGGAATCAAAGCTAAGGTGATCCTCCACTGGTTTAGTGGAACGAACAAAGATCTCACACGTGCCATCGATTGCGGATTTTACTTTTCAGTGAACGGCGCAATGGTGCAATCCAAAGCCGGACGCTTGCTTATCGACGAAATGCCGAGAGATCGATTTCTGACAGAAACGGACGGGCCGTTTACTCAAGAGGGTGGAGTTGCCGCAACGCCCAAAACGGTCAAAGACACTGTGCTGAAGATAGCCAGTCTGTGGGGTTGCAGTCCTCATGATGCGCAGACAGTGATATTGCAGAATTTCAAATTGCTCTTATCAGAGAATTCTCCATAACCCATACCTTTTCCAATCGTCACTTCGGTTCAGGCAATGCATTAGCGAACTCTTTCATTTCCAAGAACAATTCATAGCCAGGCCGGTGCCACAACGTTTCATAGGTAATGACTTGCCCGTCGCAGTTGCCATCAATGGTTATGCTGTTCCATGTCACCGGCAATCGTGATTTGTCCCGCTCGTCGAAAGCGAAACGAAAGTTATGTGAGATGGCGTTTCTGACAAGTCTTGTGTACTCGTACCACGGCATACTTCGCAGTTTTCCGAAAAGAACTGCAGGCTTGACGGTTCTGTCGAAATCGGCACAATAATCCTTCAAAAGCTCGAAAGGCAGCCGGATGAGCGAGTGAAGATGGTTCAGGAGAAATTGGGAGGAGATGATCTCACTCCGGTTGCGGTCTTCCAGCTCGGCGCCTAGATCGGAAAAGGCAATAGTCCGCCCCGCAACAATCATGGAGAGCGATTTCGCTTCGGATTTCACGCTGGGTGTGAACGGAGCTATATCCCTAATCCAGTGAGTACAGAGGATTGCGAGGCGATAGTTCTTATCTTCGCGGCCAAAATAGTCCAGTATTTCGGATTTGCTGAGACGCATTAGTTCCGCCTTGCTGCAGAATTGGCTTGCTTCACGATTGCAATCTGACCTACCACACTTTGAATCGCATAAACGGCTAAAGAACTCAGCTCGAATTCGAATACCGAGCCTGCATTTCGGGGAATGCGATGCAGACGAGCCCCTCCTCACCGAGTAGCCGTATCCTCCTTTTGAGGAATTCAGGCAGGCTTATGGCTTCACTCAAGACCATCATCAGATCGAATCCGTTCATCACAAAGAAAGAAGGGGATTTCCCTTGAGTGATGGCCTGACGCGCGTCTGGTGTAACGTCGTTCAGAGCGATAAAGACCCCTCGAGTGAATGTGGACTTGCCTTCGATCTTGCCCCTGAAAACCAGCAAGGGCGCCTCCGACAATGCATCCGCTTCCCATTTCGCCTCAACTAGGTACACCTCGCCTTCCAGCAGAAACGAGCCGTCGATTTGCTCGCCGACGACACGAAACGCGGGACGCGGATTCAGCTCGTAGATCATGAAAATCCGATTAAGCAGTTTTTCCAATGCCAGGCCCGCTTTGCTACGGTCGCTTTCCGCGCACAGCAGAAAGAATTGTTCCTTGAGTTCGCGCAATTCTTGGGAGCGTTTTGCTTGGGAAGAGGCTTCGTGCTGCTCCGCATTGGCTGCTTTCACATAGTCCTGCGCACGCTCCACCGTGGTCTGGTTCAGCGAATCACGAAAAGCTTTATCCCAAAGCTCGGGAAACTTGAAGCCTATCTCATAGATATGGCCATTCAACGTGTCGATTTCCTTAGCGGAAATGGGGTTTCCCTGTTTCTCCCGATATACGATGCCGCAGCGGACAAGTTCCAGGATCAAAGGTTCAAACAGGTTCCTACGGTTTTCCAGCGTTCCTGTGAGCAAAGTGTTTATCGCTGGTTTCTTACTCCCTCCAGGCCAGAAGTTGCCCAAGCCCACCTTCTCGGCAACGGTTCCGAAATTCACATGGCCTCTCCAGGCTGCGTTTCCAGAACTCGGCAGAAAGTCATACAAGACCTCCACGAGGCCAGTGACGGCCCTGGTTTCTTTCAACGAAAGCGCCATTCTTCTATCCTCGCCAGTTTCCTGCATTCTCGTGCTCCGTCGCCTTTGCGATCGGCGGAAAAAGAGAGCAAAGACACTACCATCCTCGCCCACCAGCCCTCCGAGGACGATCATCTCTCCAAGAGCTGCCTCTCCGTCATCGCATTATTCTCACGATTTCAGACAAAAGCACGTCAAGCTGCTGGCCGCAATCGACTTGCTGGGGCGTGGGCAGCGTTTCACTCTTCCGGATCGGCATATGCAGATGCGCGTCTCCAACTTTGCGCGAGGTATTTTCAAGGTGGTGCATTGTCTCCTTAAACGATCTGCCGCCGCCAGCATAATTGTTCACAACCTCGCCGAATGTCTTGAACCCGAACAGCGGCGGGACATGGTCGAGCAGCCCGCGTATAAGCATCGCGGTCGCGTAATAATTCTGCATGCCGAATGACGAGTTGATCTCCTCACAGAGCCGCACCAGTTTCCGCAAATCGAAATCCGACGAGACAATCGAGCGCAGCTCAACCAAACGGCTTTCGGCGACGATGGCCGATCCATCGGCTATTGGCAGAACGCCGTTGTCGTCGAGAAGTTCCAAAGCCGCCTCGATCTCTGGCAGTAGCGCGTCAAGTTCCGACTTCGCGTCGTAGGCGGAGTACAGATCGTCGATCTCCACTTCGATGGCGTTCAATCGGGATGCAGATGATGAAGCCAACACCGGAGCGGCCAGTCTCTTGAATTGCGTCACCAGGTAGCGGCAACTGCTCGTAACGGCTGTCTGTTCATCCGGATCGTCCGATGGACCACAGAGACGGAGCCGCCGTGCGCTCTCAATGAGATCCACGATGATCTCTTTCCTCTTCCGATTGGCAACCATAGGCGTATGATAACGTCCTTTGTCATCGAAGCATGCGAAGGCGATCGGCATCGGCCGGGGATATTCGGCGCACTCGATGCGCGCAACCTTCGTCACCACCGCTCTGGAAAACGGCTATCCCCTGGAAGATGTGCAGGAGGCCGCCGGGCATGAAGAGCCCGGCACGACCAAGCTCTATGACCGCCGCGGCTATGATCTGGAGAAGTCCGCCAGCTTTTTCGCAACCTATTAGGAAGTCGCGTTATGCTTAGGCGATATTCTCTTTTGCTACGGGGTGTCCCCAGGTTAGATAGGCGAAATCCATCTCGGAGGCCCGCGTGAAATCGACCCAGTCGCGAATCTTGCTGATTCTTCTCGTTGTGCTTGTCACCGCCGGGCTTACCTATTTCATCGCGTGCAGGAACAGCCCACAGGCGGTGCCGGGCGGGCAAGCAAGTGCCGATCCTCCGCATTCGGAATACCTGCGAAACGACAAGAAAGACCGCGTCATCGTGTTTGTGCACGGGATCTTCGGGTCCGCTCAGGACACCTGGAAGTGTCCCCGCGGCGATTTTTTCTGGCCCAAAGCGCTTCTAAGCGATCCGGCCTTCAACGACTCCGATGTCTATCTCGCCGCGTATGACTCGCCATACTTCGGGAACCATATGACCATCGACGAGGTCGTCAGCAACCTCGCCAACCGGTTCCAGAGCGACGGCGTGTTTTCCCATCGGGAGGTTGTTTTCGTCGCCCACAGCCTTGGCGGCCTCGTTGTCCAGCGCTTCCTCATCACGCATCGTGAATTCGCGAAGCAGGTTCCCTTCATCGCCTTCTATGCGACGCCTGAGACCGGCGCCCAGATTGCGCAGCTTGGGCATATTTTCAGCGCCGATCCGTTGTTGAAGGAGATGTTCCCCGGTCCTGAGAATGACTACCTGCTGAACCTGGAAAACGAATGGATTGCGGCGGGCTTCACGACTAAACGCTATTGCGCCTACGAGAAAAAGCCCACCAAGGGGATTTGGGTAGTCGATAGGCTGAGCGGCACGCGTAATTGCACCAACAAGACGCCAATCCCCATCAATGAGGACCACATCAACATTGTGAAGCCATGTAGCGTTCACGACGACGCCTACATTACGCTCAAAAACCTTGTCCAGGAGAACCCGATCGCCCCGGCTCCGATCGTGACCAAAGACGACGTCCAGACCCGCGAGTGGCGGTCTCCGGGGCTCAATGTCGATTGCAACCGCACGAATTCCGGTACGCTGCAGGCCTCAGTGGCACTCGATCCAAAATACGAGGAGCATGTAATCGCCGTGACCGCGAAGTACGACTCGGCCGACAACATCAAACAGCCGACCGGCCCGACAGTCCAAGGAGGACCTGCTTCGGTTGTCAGTGTCAGCTACGGCTTCAACGGGCAAGATAGAGACTTTGTCGGCAATTGCCCCGGCGGTGGTCATGCAACGGTTGTGGTCACGTTTACGATTGCCCGGAAAGTGCCCGTCCAATAACACAACCCCGGTCGCCACCGCGGCCCGTTACATGAAGGAACAAAGGAATGCTTCATACCGCGATATTCCTGGGGGCGGGCGCATCGTGCGCGGAGGGCGCGCCTTCCCAGGCTGCGCTCTTTCGAGACTACTTCTCCTCTGTCTCATTCCGGGACAGCCACGACGAAATGGATCGCGAACTTGCACAGTTCTTTTGGGAAATGTTTCAGGTCGATGTCTATGCGCCCGATGTAACGAAAATAAACTTCCCGACCTTTGAGGAAGTGCTTGGGCTGACCGATCTTGCGATCCTGCGCAAGGAATCCTTCAAAAACTTCGATAT
>Ga0335072_10006443_pt1 | contig 17144 bp, 20 predicted proteins | sample Lox_Sample_21_FD_206725 | JGI IMG/M metagenome (GOLD analysis project Ga0335072, IMG submission 206725) | Soil microbial communities from Loxahatchee National Wildlife Refuge, Florida, United States - Lox_Sample_2.1 | ecosystem: Environmental > Terrestrial > Soil > Wetlands | place: USA...
TCATCAACCACTCCATGATGAAAACCTTGACAGGGGTGGGAATGGCATCAATGTAACCTTCGACGGCAAGCCTACTAATCTTCATGCCGTCTGGGACACTAACATTCCCGAGAAGCTGGTGGGCGGTTACTCACTGGCTGATGCCCAGAGATGGGCCAGCACTCTCAGCCAATCTATCCAAACTGGGACATATGTGGACCAGGCAGCTTCATGGCTCGACGGTATAGAGCTTAGTGATCCTGTGTCAAGTTCTATGATCTGGGCCAAGGAGGCTAATCAATATGTATGCTCGACGGTCATGCCTGACGGACCGGCTGCATTAGATGGCGCAGAGCTTGATGGCGATTATTACACTACTGCTGTGCCCGTGGTTGAACTGCAGATTGCGAGGGCAGGGTATAGGTATGTTAAACACGCTTCCGTTAGACGCTCTGGCCACTAAATCTTTAAATAGACTTGCGGCTTGGTTGGACTTGATTGCTAGTAGTAGCTCGGAGACAGCAGAGCTATAAGCAATTAGTTCATCATTTCCTATTTGTCAAAAAATATGGGTACTACTCGGCTCAGGGAATATATATGGCAATATCTATTTATGAGTTGTATCAATATGGTTTATATAAGTGTCTTTCAAGTGCTAATTCTGCATAATATTCTAAAAATTTGTCTGATTTTGCACGATTTCTCTTCTATTTGCGCCATTGGGGATATAAATTACGGGTAGGACCAAAAGATCAGAGGACGAATATCTGCTTACATGAAGGTCAGAGGAATGAGCCAAGAACTTTACAAGTCTCCAGACTGATCAGTAAATAATTTCATTATTTCTATCAAAACTGTCTGACTCTTGACTATGTATGAACATGAGTGATTGACATCGCTGCAGAGTATCTTGTGTTACGCCAATGAAAACATCTAAGCGCTTGTGTCTGTCCAGAACTGGCAAGGAACGGACGCGTGCATAAAAGCTGACAAAGACAACGATAACGCCAAATCACAAAGTTTACGAGAATGATGCATCAAAAATGAATAACAAGTCATCTGACTTGAAAATTCTGCGTCATGGTTGCGTTGGTAGGGTTGGGTTTCGGGTCGTAGGGTCTGCGCTCGTTGACCGCGATGCGAGATCCTCCAATGTTGACAACTGTGCATGCAATGACTGCACCGAAATTTCCATCGGGACTGGCCCAGGGTAGTCGGCAGATCTCAGCTGTAAAGAAGTGTCCTCGTTCGTCCCAAATCCAAGAGAGTGTGCCATCTTCCCCAGCCTGCTCCACCAATTCATGCAAACTTAAAACATCGACCTCAACTACTCCGCAACAGAAATCAAAAAGCTACGACTTAGACCGAAGCTGAACAACATAAGCCTCGTAAGTAAATTTTCGCAATCGCAGGTTCATAAGGGAGATACACACATGGCTACTGACTCAGCAAGCAATGGACCGAATCGCTCCAATCCTACCTGTCTGGCCTTTGCAGCCTTGTGGATCACCACCAAGATGGGATCCCGATAACATCGTGGAATGCACTAAACAACAGCACCTTGCGCAGCTAAATCAACAACTGCTCATAGCAAAGGCCAAGCTCGACATAGTAAACTTCAGAAACATTTTGAGCGAGATAGAGAATATCAGGTATGGCTTAGATCCTAGATACCAGAAGGCTCCACCTACTCTCGGAACTTCCGCTGTGACTTCGGCCTTTTCAGAAGACGGGAGTCCAATCGTCGACAATAACGCGTCAGGCAAGGAGAGGAAGAAATGGTTCAGGTTCTCTAAGGTCAGCAGACTTCTGCGACGCTTGCTGTTTTTTCGGCGTCGGCCTCATGGCGGAGATGGTGGGTAGGGTGTGACTGATGAGTTAAGGAACGAATGGTTATGAAAGTGTATATATTGGAACGGGACTTGATTATCACAAGAGAATGAGAGATGTATCTAGTGTAATCGTAAATCTTGACAAGGATCTGGCATATCAAGACAGCTTAAGAATGACCTTTGTGATGACAGTTCTCCATCGTTTGATGGGGGATGTTACGCAATATCAACACACTTATTCAGGTTATTTCCGTCGATTCGGCTGTGACATGATTTTGCAGCTGTAACAGACGATAGGATTGGACTGAAAAACATTGAGAGGGAGAAATTTCGACTATAGGAAGACATACAAACAAACCAAGTCTCCTATATAAATATTCGAAGTTATCCTGTGGTCCAATTCTAATGTATAGCTGCTGCTACTGACCAATTCGGCTGGTTCTAGGACTAAGCTTCTAGCCTCGGTTTGGCTTCCGCTACAAGTGCTGCCCTGGGTGAGGTTACTGGCAACGGACAGTCAAGCCAACAGCTGTTGAGGGCGGCATGATCGACGTGTGGCTGCAAGGCATGTGACGTTGCTTTGTGCAAAGAAGGGCCTTACTTTGAGAGGTATCACCACAATCAGTAATAGTATGTATCCAGTAATTGAGTCTTCAAGAGAGGGAGGACCATCTCTTACTATGTACTATTGTATAAATATATCACATCTAAGTCATTTCTATTGCTCTCAGCGTCACACCTTTTGAAACTCAAGAAGGCTTCTTCCCAGGCTTCACAGCGTCTAAAAGCTCTTTCGGGGGATCCTGCCTATACCCTCTAGGATTATTGTGCACCCACCTCCACAAATCCGCACACGCATCCTCGAGCGTTAGCTCCGTCTTCCAGCCCAACTCTGCATTCGCCCGCGCCGGATTGGCTGTCAGATCTAGCACGTCACCCGCTCGTCTTCCGATGACTTCATAGGGCATCTGCCGTCCCACGGCATCACTGAATGCTTTGATCATCTCGAAGACAGTGCAGCCACGCCCGGAGCCGAGATTCCAGGCTCGGACACCAGGGTGTACGTTTCGGAGGTGGTTGAGGGCTGCAAGGTGCCCCTTTGCGAGATCTACAACGTGGATGTAGTCGCGGATGGCGGTGCCGTCGCGAGATTTGTAGTCTGGTATTGTTATTAGCTTTTATTGAATAGGTTCGTTCGAGGAGTGGATGTGTCTGATAGTAGCTGGCGGTTTGAGATGAGACCTACCATCTCCAAAGACGAACAGCTTTTCTCTTTGTCCTGTCGCGACTTGTCCTAGAAGAGGAAGGAGATTGAATGGGACGCCTAATGGGTCTTCACCCATGATACCACTTGGATGTGCACCTACTGGGTTAAAGTAACGCAATAAAGCTCCATTCCATTGCTCATACGGCTTCCCAGCCTTCTTTAGATTATATCTTTGGGCCTCAACATGATCTGTGATAATCAACTCAATGGTCGACTTTGTTCGTCCGTATGGATTTGTCGGTCCGATGGGGCAGTGCTCTGGGATCGGTATCATGTTAGGAAGTCGAGTAGCGTCGCCATAGACGGTCGCAGAAGAGGAGAAGACAACATTGGTCACGTTGTACTTGGTCATGCAGCGAAGGAGAGTGATTGTGCCACCAACATTGACACGGTAGTACTCGAGGGGAATTTCGGAGGATTCGCCAACAGCCTGAAAGGGGCCAGTCAGTACTTCAACTACAGTGATTATACTCTTTCCTCTTCTTTGTATGAGCGGGACTATTGGACTGAATGTCTGACCTTCAATGCCGCAAAGTGGATCACACTGTCAATATCTGGGTGGGCTGCAAAGACTTTCTCCAGAGCAACCTCATCCGTTATGTCCGTCTCGTAGAAGTCCGGTCGCTTGCCGCAAATAAGCTCAATGCGATCCAGAGAGACTTTAGAGGAATTGTAGAGATTGTCTATAATAACGACTTTGTAGCCGTGTTCAAGAAGCGCAAGGGAGGTGAAAGATCCAATATATCCAGTGCCACTAAAGAAAAGCCATGGTTAGTCTCGTTTCTCATAATTGCCGCCCCTGAAATAAGGCAAGCCATTGGGCGCCAAACAGCCAGCTCCAACTTACCCGGTGACCAAAACAGTTCCCACAGACATGATAGCTACGCGTTACACTTCCATAGAATCAAAGATTAACCTTGGTGGGGTCTATGAAATTTATATACGAGGCGAGGACAAGATGACGCAAAATCATCAAGATTAAGGGTCCACTGTGTGTGGCGCAAAGAGCATGCAGTGGCCCATACGTCAATGCCAGTTGGTTCATGAATCAACTAGTCATTTCATTGAGCCAACTAGTTCGATTCGTCAATCAACCGGTTGGGAATCCAACTAGTTGTGCCATGAGCCAGTCTAGCCGCAATAGGCAATTATGCATTAGTTCTGATAGGTTAATATTATGCAACTGCAATGATGTTGTAACTTGAAGACATGAGTATTGCCTTAAAAGCGCCTCCCAAAAGGTTACTCTATTGCTCCTTTTGCTGTAGCAGAGCAGCTACAGCAGTAATTCCAAAATGCTTTTAGGATCTCTAGGCTTACAATCGCTAAATTTCAGGCCACTTATCATTACATATCTAGGGTTTCTAGCGATCACACTCACTAATGTTTGCACAGTTGTAAAGAGATACAGTAGGTAGTAGCGTTAAAGTAGAGATTAAAGTTACAAAGGAGACTGTAATGACACAGACCAGAAGGCGAACTTATATAAAATTGCTTATCGTATTTCGAGCGGTGTGCGAAAGTGTAAAATAATTATGTAGTTGACTCACGAACAGACTAGTCGATTCGTAAATCGACATATCGTGACAGCCTGTCAGTGTCAGCCTAGAAGCAGGAGTTCTGGAAATACGATTGATGGATAATTGATAGGTTAGGGAATTGCGGACACGGTGAGAGGAGGTATATGCTGACTCCATGGAGTCAAGTACGTGCCCGCATTTGGACGCCACAACCTATTCGTGATCCGAACAGCTTCCGTAACTTTATATTCTTATTCGTAAAACTGTTCTATTAGTTAGAATTAAATTAGATATCCTTTATAAATTGTGAACTTATATATAAACCAGTTTCGTGGTGGTCTAAGAATAATCCGCTGAAATTAGTGAACAGCAGCCTAAGTGTTTAGCGGCAATGTCCCCGAAAATTAGCGATCTCTCGCTGGAGTTTTAGCGGCAATCTGCGTACCCGTAAGCTGGAAATATAGAGAATTTCAATATAATAACCCAACTTTTATATACAAACTTGTCTCTAAATATAAATATATAGGGTTATCGTGCACGGACCAGGTTAAATTGACTCCATGAGTCAGTGCATACCTCCTCCAATAGTTGATTAATATATTATTAAGCGGAATTTTCTTAGACCTTGATGCGAACAACCACACACACTTTTTCATTTTATACGCTCAGAAATCCACATACCAGCCGCCACATTGTATTTCACACGTGCATTCACGCGCCTGATCCGGAGTCCAGCTTCCCTCCGAGGAACCATGGCTGCGATCAATAGCATCAAGTACACACCCACGGAAGAAGCAGAAATCAACCAATGGCTCACAACATCGTCCCGCCTACAAATACCCTCGGACTCCCAAACTTCACTCCTTAACACTTTAAACACTCATCTGGCCTCACGTACCACCCTTCTCGGCTCTAAGCCCTCAAAAGCTGACATTGCCCTCTACGAAGCCCTCGCTCCGCAAGTTTCAAAATGGACGCCTGAGCAGCGAACTGGTGAACATGGCCACCCCAATATTGTCCGACATCTCGACTTTGTGCAAAACTCGCCAGTGTTTGGCTTGCATATCAACGAGGCTGAAAAGATTAAAATCAACATCGACGAGGTCTTATACGTCAAGCCACCCGTCGACGCCAAAGCCGAGAAAGAGCGCCTGAAGAAGGAGAAGGCCGCGGCTGCAGCTGCCGCAGCACCAGCAGCTGGAGAACAAGCTACAATTGTGGACCGAACAAACAAAGCTGATGAGAAGTATGAAGGAGTTGTTGAGAAGGCGAAGGAGAAAGTTATTGAGGCAAAGGAGAAGGTCGTAGCGGCCGTAGCAGGCGACCCTGCCGCTCAGGCAATGCCTAAAAAGGAGAAGAAAGAGAAGGCGCCAAAACCACAAAAGGCACCTGCGGCGAGCGCGCCTCTGTCTCCAAGTTTGATTGACCTACGCGTCGGACACATTTTGAAAGCGGTCAAACACCCCGAAGCCGATTCGCTTTACGTATCGACAATCGCCATGGGGGACAAGGCTGGCACGGAAGACACATCCGAATATGAAGGCCAAGTTGTGCGGACAGTTTGCTCTGGTCTAAATGGTCTGGTGCCTCTAGAGGAAATGCAGGGCCGCAAGGTCGTGGTAGTGTGCAATCTTAAGCCTGTGAAGATGCGGGGCATCAAATCGGCTGCGATGGTACTAGCAGCTTCGCCACGACTTGCAGAAGGAGAGGAGGACCACCATGCCGGCCCAGTTGAGTTGGTGACGCCACCGCCAGATGCGGAGACTGGTGTGAGGGTCTACTTTGAGGGCTGGAAGGGCGAACCGGAGGGAATGCTAAATCCTAAGAAGAAAGTGTGGGAGACGATCCAGCCTGGTTTCACTACTACGCCAGACTTGGAAGTAGGCTTTGATGCCAGCGTAGTGAAGGAATTAAGTAAGGAAGGCGAGACGCCCAAGACGGGCGTTAGCAGACTAGTTACAGAGAGTGGGGGCGTGTGTAAGGTCAAGAGCTTAACGAATGGCATTGTAAGGTAGTAGTGCAAAGAAGATATTCTCACGCACGCATAGAGCATTACATAGAGCATAATGTACTAGCTACGATATGGCAATCATATGAATCCTCAAAACCCATTACTATGTATGGCCTGCTTAGTCCCAGCACTTTCCAACCCGCCCAACTAGGCCTAGCTCCCCTAACTCACCTAGCCTCCAAGACATATATTCAATTAACGACACGTTCACGTAACGGCAGCCTCGTCTGAGGGGTCACAGCCAGGTCTAGCAACTACGAGCGACAACCTGCGGTCGATGATTGCGTATCCCTAGTCAGGAACGACAACTACAAAAGTTCGCAGGACAGGAGGAGGAAATATTAGGGTGAGCCTCCGGACCTAACAAGGATAAGGATCTGTATACCAAAGAAACAATTGCCTTCACCCCCTTGTTTCCTCCCCTCTCTTGCATTATTTTCCTTTGGGGGAATTTATATTTTTGTGTTGGAGGCGGTGATTGAGAGCATATTCAGCGATGGCGTGGTAATGGGTTCAATATGAGGATTCCTAGTTCAATGTTTGTCAGTGACAGTATATTACTTGTTACTAAAATTATTGTTTATTTTTATTTCTAGATTCGTATTTCCAAGTTCTCTCACAATAACTTCTTGAGCATTGTGTATAACCAAGCATCACCAATGTGAGCGCCATTCATGTAGCATTCAAGCCTCCTTGCTGCATGTTTCCATGCATAGATGCAGCATACCGGCCCTACCGGTTACTCGTAATATTAACTTCTAAGTTAGGTCTGCACATTCCATTTTCAAAGCCGTGTATTTCATGGGCTTTTGAGAACTCAACTTCCTGCTGATTTCGAATCCGCTCAAGTTCGCAATGTGTCTCATTATCGCCTGCAGCCATCCGGCCTCCCTACTTGCAGGTGCAAATGCTTCATAGGCGGCACGCAGAGGAAATAATAAATAGAAAGGACCCGCGTTGTTGTGTTGATCCAATAGGTGATAATGAACGCTCTTGCAAATCTCTCTTGCTATTTCTTGCATATTGCGTGCTTCTCCTGGAATATGAGAGGGTCATTGGTGCGAATCCGAGGTATCTGGGCTGCCGCGACGGTATGATCGATGGTTGGTCCAATGACTTCGTCACCGAGCCTTAGCAGAAGTATTAATATAGCATTGTAAAGGGCTATTTCGTGTGCGAATGTCAAGTTGGAGAAATGGATCACATTGGGAAAGACGGGATCGATACTGATCTCTAAAGTCGCGGAAAAGTTGTCGATTGGGGCGAATTCGTAGCAGGCGCTTGGATTTTCTGTCTCCATAAGGCACGCCATTCATATAATGAATGCAAGTGCTTGAAAACTCTCTCCGAGAGGGATTCGCGTATGAGCTTGAACCGACTTGATCTTATTTGAGGCAACTTGAAATTTGCTGCATCCTCACAAGACCTGGCATAGCGCAAAATATATCCTGCAGACGGAGTAAGGGTGTTTTGGAACCGGAATCTAAGGCCCAAGGCACCGATATCCAGTCAGGCTGCTCTAGAAAACAGCGCTTCCTTTTAAGAAGGTAACTCAAGCAAATAGTAAGCCTGTTGATCTCGAGGAGATGCCGTTCGTACAGGCTTTGATGCCTCCAGGGACTGCGCAATTCAATAAGCCTGGCAACACCTCCAGCATGTTCTAGCCAGCCAGTCGTCGAGCTGAAGGCAATGAACTACCAGATTAACTCAATAACAATGAAAGTTCTGATGAAATCCATCTTTCTTACCTCATAGATCTCAAGACTTATCGCGCTTGTCAGGACCGAAAGATTCCAAGCCTTGTCAGGATCTTGTAAATCCTTGTTAAGAGACCTCAAAGCGTTCCCATAGAGCACATAGCTCGTGCTCATAATTTTCCGCTGCCCATGCATACGGCCAAAATAAGCAGTGCAGAGGGCGCGAAGGCTATCCTGTGCCGAAACAGAGCCGGAATCTTCGGCGAGATTGAGTAACCAATTCCAGGATGTACACATGATGCCTCCACGGAAGAGCTTGGCAAGGAGAAATGGAAACATAAATATTGTGTTGAAAGGCTGCCAAGCCAAGGGCTGCATGGATATCTTCCTGATGTGGTACCTTAGCCTGAGATTCACTTTCGAGATATTCCCAAGGCCTTGCTCTCCGCGCAAGTCGCACAGTACGAGCGACCTCATCTATCCAAACTCGCTTTCGCTGATAGCCCTCACGTTCATGGTTACCCTTCTCACATCGCTCACACGTAGGACGTCTCTCGTCGCACTTGACCTTGCGGCGACGACATGTATGACAGGCTGAGATTGTTCAGCAAACGGAAGGCAGTTGCCGCAAAACTGAAGAGCAGTAAACTCACCTTTAGACTTGCCTGCAACTCCGACCATGATTATTTAACACAATATATCATTTCGAATACTGCCCATTCTCTGGTGATAAACACGATGGCTTATGCAGAGCCAAAGATCTCGTAGGGCTGAGTTTTGGATCGGCGCTAAGGCTGAGGGCTGGAGGCGTCCGTTCCGCAGTTCGCGTCGCTTAGGCCGAAAATAGGGAAGCTAAATTCCCTAAGAGAGAACTGATCTGATCTGGGCTTTTGAACCGATGCAAAACTGTAAATCAACGTTATATAAAGAATGAGGTTTCGTTGAACTGTCTCTTAATATTGCCTTAGTCAGGCTGTGCTACCACCAAGAGCAGTAGCCTACCGTCAGTAAGTTCATTCACTATCATCCTCTGTACGTGTATCCAAAGTCAGCATGGATTTCAGTTTCTCGCAAAATCAACATTTTCCACGGACGGGATTGCTCTTTGAATTTGCTCAAAGAAATGTCAAAACCCCATGATGTGTTCGTCTCGACGGATTTTCTGGCCCTCATAATGGATGCAGGTTATGGTGTCAAGCTGCTCCCCTCACATCGTCCATCAGCTGTCAAGTGAATTGCGCATCCGTAATTGGTGTCCCCTAAGTATGGCTCGCCTTCTTCACCGACAACCTCAACCTCATCTTTTGCCCGCTACCACACATTTCACTTAAGAAAAATCAAAAAGAATGGAGCCCGCCTGCTAGAAAAAAGTGGAGGTCTATCCCTGAGTTCTCCCTGATAGCTGGTCTTCAAGTCCATACTCTCTCACCCACCATCAGGCATCCGTCAGCAACTCACTCGATATCTAGCTTGACGAGGCCATTACACGGAACAAATGCGGACCATCAAGCCAGATAGGACCTACCTCAAGGACCGAAGGCCGTCGATGACATAGGTTATGTGAAAGACCATGGATTTCCCCACTCAGTTTCATGAAGCTAGAGATGATATTGAGTCTGTATCAGCAGGAATAGTGGTAGAGACAAGCTTCATGAGGAGGTCAACAGTTTCATACCACTGTTAGGAGCCAGTCTTTGAGAAGGACCCTGAGAGGTATTTCATAACTTCATCACAGTTTAGTCTCCCGGGGTTGAAAAGCCACTCCAGTTCCTGTCGGAGGCTATACTGCTGTTGTGATTACCTCTCCTGTCGGCGTTATTTCCTTGCACTAATCAGCTTTCTGTTGTCGAGTCCTTCAGTTCAGCAATTCTTTGGCGAACAGAATGATCTATCCCCGCCATTACGCAGAACACAAATGGCCCCTAAAGGGGTCTTATGGCACCGCCCTACTACTATGCGCGGTTGAGCTCCTGAAAATGGAGAAGGGAAAAAAGAAGTTGTATGTATAAGGTACGAGATACTCCAAACCCCATCACGTGCCAGACTTCAAATGACACGCAGTTATATTGATGCTTTAGAATTCAGGCATCTTGCATGCTTACGTAACGTTTTGAGAATTTAAAAAAAAAAAAAAATTTGAAAATGCTGGTGAGTTCTGTATTGTACCACGTGAAAGCTTTCTTAGAACGGTCGCTACGGAGATTATTCCGAGGCAGGCAGGCAGCCCCACGCCCTTCACTATCTGCGGATAATATTTCTGTCCGCTACCACGGCCCCCTGAGACATTCCGCGTGGATAAAGTCCACCCAAGGCCCATGTTTCACAATCTTCTAGAGTGGTCTTGACAGGCACAAGGTACATCCGAAGTTACATTCTCCCCACACGCTAGTATGTCTTAGATGCACATGGCATTCTTACATACTTCATATGTACCTCGGATCCTCGGTCGAACGCACCAAAGGTGATTAACGAATCTTTCTGCACGTAAATTGGCGTTCTGGGATTTATTTCTCTACTTTCTAATTTTGAACCCAGCAAAGTCTGAAGTGGCTCATGACAGGCCGCATCACGTACACCCCGCCCCATTCATCCCACTGATACCGTCAGGGGCGATATAAGAACAAGTCCCCTGCGCCGGATACTGCGTCCCATTGGCTGCGCTCACAAGGCTGATATTGCGCAGCGCGATGTTATAGCAGGGGTGGACGTTCGAGCAGCTGATGCTCGCCGTGTGGTTCCCCTCACCGCCCGTCGTATAGCCAGTGAAGTTCACAAAGGCGATGTTGGGGATTTCCATGAGTGATGTCCCTAGGTAGGAGCCGTTGTCCCCGTTATCTTGTGTGATTTCCGGACCGATGTTGGAGCCTTGGACGAAGAAGTTCTCGAAGCGGATGTTTTGGACTACGCCCCTGTTCTAGAGAGTCAGCAAGATGTCACGTTTGCTATGATGAGAGATGATACGAACCAACCGCCACCACGGGGGTTGGTAGTCGCTTTCGTAGCTAGTGGGTTGGGGAACGAGGTGGCCAACCCAAGTTTTGATGTAGGCTGCCGTTTCCATGTCTTGATTGTGGGTAAGGATGTTGGCGTCTTTGACGAGGACGTTGATCACCGAGGAGTCTTCGAGGTATTGGCCAAGGCTGCCAATAGCAATTGCAATTCCGCCGTGGCATGTAATCTAAGATTATATCAGCTTTATGATTCCTCGTCGACCAGAGGAGGAGGGGTTACGTTTTGGACAAAGATATTGTATATCTTGGCTTGATCACTGTGCGGTCGTCCCCACCTTGATAAACCATGTTTGTAAGTTTAATGTTATTGGCATCCATAGTGTCAAATCCATCCGTATTTTGAACCTAATTGATACTGTATGGCGCATTCACTGCTGTACCGTTTGTCGTTAAACTACATATTAGTATCATTCATCGTATTGATCGACCACAATGGTGGGTCTTCGACAAAAACTGCATCAAATGTTAGTGATAAGTCTTGTAATTCTTATAATAGGATGGAGCCATAGAGTGCTCGACATGGACATCGCTAACATTCCAAAAGACAAAGGGCATGGGACGACCAGGTTGAGTAACATTCTGTTCCACATTATACCATGCATTCCCATTCCTAAATATCCCTCCCGTCCCATATCCATTTATATTGATTTGGTCACCACTAATAATAAACCCAGCGTGATGGTTTTGAAAAGTAATCGGATATGAGTTGTTCCTCCAATAATTTAAGTCGTTTGACATCTGGACATCAATCGCATCAGCGCACAAACTTAAGTTCCTCTTGCAAACAATATCGAAGCATTAGCTGAAACATGATCCCAACCCGTCTTACCGTCCAGATGCCTCTCCACTCAATTGAGACATCATAAATAACTGGATTCAGCTTCGTAGCAATCCAATAGTTCTGATTCTAAGGAAACACAACTGTTCCACCATTATTGCACTCATTGAAGGGATTAGGAATCTGAGGCGTATCATCTTTTTGATTCCCATACGCATAGACAGTACAAGTCTTGCCATTGTGAGATGGGCTTCTAGGAAAAGAAAGTATCCCTGGGCTACTCCAAGCAGCTGGACTGGCACATGCAAGAGAAACAAACGTCACAGATACGGCGAGGGAAGGGAATCGATACATTCCCACGGGTCTATATTGATCTTCTCGCTCAAGCAATTCTTCAGAGATATGCGACGGAACGACTGCTGAAGAAAATGTAAGAATTAGAAGAGACAAACACCTTTCTGAACATAAAGGTGAAGATTATATGGTTATGAATAAAAGCATGAGAAAATGGAGATCAACATAACTCTGGTTTCATCCCCAAAACAATGACGGCAATGAGCCTTCCAGTGCGAAGAACATGTCTTCTGGAAGCTTTGTTCCAACGCCATCGCAGCATTAGTCTAAGCAGGTAGACTTCGATCTGTGATTGGAGGTAAAACTTTCTCACAAGCAGAGCGGTTTTTCCAGGTTGTGGGGAAAGGCTAAATAGCTTAAGGTTGCTGATGGTGATCATTAGGTGTTTTCAACGGCGTCGGGGGGTTTTCATCCGGGAACCGAGCCCGCTTGGACGGGTCAACGGTCGACATGACGAAATTCTATATTTGGTAAGTGACTTTTGGGAAGCTTCTTACATGATGATATAATGCCCTGGATGTTTTAGAGATTCTTTAGACATTAGATAGCACGTGATGGGAGAACTGGTATCTGGAAGTCTTGAAATAGCGCATATTGTGTTAGAGTGGGGTGAAGTTTAATTGAAGCTTAGCCCTTCTAAACGTCATTACCATGGCTCGTAATCATATTAGTCTCACTTCCATATCCAAAACGACAAGACAAATCTCAACCTGTCTTCCTTCACCGCTGCCTTAAAGATATCATAACTTAATAGGAATTGAGCACATCATTCACCATAGCTACCTCACCAGCGACCCGTCTCCTGCACATCGCACACACAATGTCAACAAGAGCAACGAATCCATCCAGCATCAGCGTCGCGCCCTGGCGCCCCCTCTTCCTCACACACCTCTCGAAGCTCGAATCTCCTGAATTCGTCCTCAGCTCCCTGCAGCCCAACCACTCCAGCAGCGCCGCGACGCCATACCTGCCACGGGCCCGCTACTGCATCTTCAGAGGCATGTGGTGCACACTGCCCGAGAACAAGCACAACTCAGCACGCAAGAACGAACCAGTCTACGAGTCAGACATGTTGACCTTCACAACAGACGTGCGAATGGGGAAAGTCCCTCAGATCTTCGCCTCGTCGGCGGGCCATGGCGAAGTGGCGCAGAGTCAAGGCAGTGGCGGCGGTGGGCCCGTCGAAGCGGTATTTTGGATCAAGGACGTTATGACCCAGTGGCGATTTAAAGGGAAAGCTTACATCATCGGCCCTGATATAGACGGGACGGGCGAAGAGGGTAGCGGCGTGAGGACTGTCAAGAGTATAGTTGGGGCGGGGATGCGTGTGGTGAAGGAGGAGGGAAAAGGGGACTGGTCGTGGCAGAGGGAAGTCAGTGCACATTTCGGGAATCTAAGTCCTAGTATGAGAGGGAATTTTAAGAATCCGGCGCCAGGAACTCTGATGGGCACAAGCCCTAAGGCCGGAGAAGGGCTTGGACAGAAAGTTTCAGGGCCTTTGGAGGATGATGAGGTTGCGAAGAGGAATTTCAGAGTCGTCGTAATCAAGGCTGATGAGGTTGAGCAATTAGATTTCACCGATCCAGATAAGGCTAGAAGATGGAAATTCACTTATGTGGGAGCAGAGGGAGGTGAACTTGGTGAATGGAATAAGGAAGAGTTATGGCCGTAATTCTAAACGTTGTTGATGATGATGAATTGTCAAATCGGCGATGCGTGCGTACTAGCCTTGGACAGACTTGTGCCTTGATACCCTATTTGCCATGAAAATCCCCGTGCTGTCGGCCAATTTTTCACTGGCTATCGGCACGCCCACGACCTGCCGCATTACAGTAATTTAGCTTCTATGCTCACAATTCGTTCAGATGAACACTTCAGATATACAGCTTTCCACTTCGACACTATTGTCAGAAACAAAATCGCAATAGAGGTGACCACAGAAACATCAAGCGCTTATTCAATTAGAACCGAGCTGGTTAGACCCGTGTGACCACCAGGTGACGCCATGGTTACATTCACAAAATAGGGCAGGGTTCTAGAGGCGAAAGCAGGAAATTATGATGTGATAGGGGTCATCTTCCGGCTCTGAAAGAGGTTAATGATCCGGCAATTGGTCGGCAGATACCTGCAGCAACCAGCCCAAAACACAAATAGTTACTATATTGAGAGGGCAGCTGCAACTGGGCTGCCGTGTCTCGGGCCATTTTCTCTGGGTATAACACTGCGAATGATAGATTACTGATCCTGATCCTGATGAGAGAATAATTGCTTGCGAATGATGGAAATTAACAGAACGAAGAGAGCCGGAAGCAGGGACAGGGACGACGGTAGAATGCCTTATATGACGGGCCGCTCGCGTGCTGGACATGTGGTCGCCAAGTCTGAATCCCCCAATAGAGCGACTGAGCCAATGGAGGGACAGGGAAGTTGTTCTGGAAGAGTGCAAGGAATATTTTGATTCTTGGCTCCTCTTTTGGGAGATGTGGCTGAATGGCGCATTGATGGTGAGACTTATCTGTGAGACGGGTTAAGTGCTGCTGCGGGTTGTCGGACTTTCTTTCTTGACCAATCGTGAAGATTTAACCTATCAATGTGCTTGCCTTCGTTAACCCCCCTGGTCTCGGATTCGCATCTTTGGCTGACTAACAATTCACATCTTGAAAGATCCTCGATAACGTACTGATGTATAGAAACATTTGGCGGAAAAGGAGATTAGTGATGAAAGTTATAGATGGGTGAAAAGGAAGGTCATGGCTGTTGCGGCTTACACTGCGTGGAACTGAAGGTTTTTTGGTTCAGTATAGGTGCGTGTTCAGGGGGCTGTCCTCGGCTTTGTTCAGGTTTGTAGAGGCCTTGCCGAGGATAAATATAAAATGACATTGCTTGCAAGATGGTTTCTACATGTATAAATATATATGACTCGCTGGTTGTAATTGGAGCCATACGAATAAAGATTCGTCACCGTGCATGCAAGTTGAGTGTGCACTGCAACCGGGGTAGACCGTTCATAACGAAGACGGAAGAGGATATCGATGCCAAGGTGGAAGTTTGGTGGAGGCGACGGGCGGGCACTACCGCACAGTGGCTTGCAAGTACAACATGTCGCGTGTGTGAGCGTTGGAGATGCTTCGGCTGCAAGCCTGCTGATGCGCCTGGCTGATCGAGGGTTGCAATGGATGGGTGCCAAGAACAGACAGGCACCCCCCTTCTAGGTATATTCGCTCTGATGTGCAGGAAGCAGAAAGACCGCTTTTGTCCATCCACTGACCGGGTGAGGCAAAAGTTACAGCACATACTATTGGAAGACAATTTATTCGTTAGTGTGACCCTGAATCGACGACTTGTCGCTTTCTATGCCATAGATTAAAGCGATTTGGATCTTCCGTGACTGAATCGAATTTTAGCTCCTTCCCTATGGCACGCACATCTGATCGACGGACGGGGAGCCCGGGATCCCCCTTAGCGTCCTCCATTGCGCTCGATTTGCATTCGAGCCCATCCTGGTCGCAACCGGGCTTTAACCTGTGTGATATTGTCATTGCCCGTGCCCTCGTCTTTATTCATTGCCATCCTCTGACCTCTCATAGCTTGCCTTTGTCATGCGCACAAATGTGATCTAATATGCACATCTAGCCGCCTGGTATACATTGGTGTGCTGCGCGTGTGCGTTGTCCTATCCTGGCAAACTGGCGGCCCTCTCAGGTTCCTATCCTTGGTTGTCTCGCAGGACACTTTGATGGGAGACAACCAAATGGGACAGTGAAAGAGAGCAGAATAAAGGAAGCAGTATAAAAGGATTAATGATTAACGATATGAGATCTCCCTTGCCAGAACAAAAGCAAATAATAATAAGTAATAACATGTAAGAGAGCGACGACCAGGGAAAACCGTGAAGGTTCGCCTACCCTACCTGGCACCCAGATCGCAAATAATATTCGCTGGGCTCCTTGCTTATAGGTCTGACGGAGTCCGAGCCTCACCCACTACGAAATGACATTCTATGATGGACTTGACTGATCGACACCAAGCTTTCGTTTCAACAGGACCGACTTACCCACCTTACCTAACAACTCGACTGACAGGCCTCGCCTTAATCCACTTCTGCTCCTTCTGCATGTGTTGTACCTTAGTTATATGTACGTTTTTTGGTCGATTCAGCAGGTCACCTTTCCATCCAAATACGAGTCCCCACGCTGCCCTGGTATAAAACTTCAGAGTACCGGCTCATCCCCTCCATCGCATCACGGAGGGACAGAGCTCATCACCAAAACACAACGCTCGACACCTTCAATCGGAAATCCTGTGTTCTCGTGCAATCGTAAAAATAGTCTTCACCGCCCCTGCTATTTAGAACAGATCAGACTACATCATTAAAGCATTGTCTACACGCACTTTATGGGTTCCAACGGTTTACGGCCTCGTACTTCTCCGTTTGGCCTCCAAGCCTTTGACGGCTACAAGATGGACGCCCTAACAGGCGTTATAACATCAGTGCCGCAATGGCATACCCTTCTCGACAATCTGAATAGCCAAATCGCGCTTCGGCAATTTGAGCTTGCAGAGCTGGACGACCATCGACCACCGACTCGTTCTCTAAAACCGAAAGGTTCTACAGAATCATTATTACGACCGAAGGAAAGTGACAATGACCCGCTTCCTGACAATGAGAACGAGAACATTCCTTACGCTCAATGC
>Ga0335072_10006444_pt1 | contig 17143 bp, 12 predicted proteins | sample Lox_Sample_21_FD_206725 | JGI IMG/M metagenome (GOLD analysis project Ga0335072, IMG submission 206725) | Soil microbial communities from Loxahatchee National Wildlife Refuge, Florida, United States - Lox_Sample_2.1 | ecosystem: Environmental > Terrestrial > Soil > Wetlands | place: USA...
AGACCACCCAGTCGCTGGTGACCGCGTTCGAGCAGCAGACCGGGATCAAGGTCAACGTCCGCTACAACGACGAGGACAGCTTCGCCAACGAGATCGAGACCGAGCAAGCGCACCCGATCGCGGACGTGTTCTACACCGAGAACTCGCCCGCGCTTGAATACCTCCAGGGCAAGGGGCTGCTCGCTCCCGTCGACGCCGCCACCCTGGCCAAGACCCCGGCCAAGTACAACTCCCCGCAGGGAGACTGGGTCGGGGTATCGGGGCGAGTCAGCGTGCTGATCTACAACCCGTCGCTGATCAGCGCGGCCCAGCTTCCGTCCGCCGTCCTTCAGCTGGCCAGTCCCCAGTACAAGGGGAAGCTCGCCTTCGCGGCGGGCGAGACCGACTTCCAGCCCATTGTGACGTCGGTGGCCCGCAGCTACGGCCAGGCCGCGGCATCATCGTGGCTGAACGGCATCAAGCAGAACGCCGGTTCGCACATCTACCCGGACAACGAGACGATCGCCGATGAGGTGAACCGGGGCGCGGTGGCCTTCGGCGTGGTCAACCAGTACTACTGGTACCGGATGCGGGCCGAGCTCGGCGCATCCAACGTCCACGCGAAGATCGCCTACTTCGCGCCGCGAGACCCGGGATACGTCGTGGACGTCTCCGGCGCCGGCATACTGAAGTCCACCAAGCACATGGCGGACGCGCAGAAGTTTCTCGCCTTCCTGGTCTCCAAGCAGGGACAGGACATCATCGCGCACTCGATCAGCTACGAGTACCCGCTGGACGACGGGGTCACGACGGCCGTGGCCGAGACGCCGTTCAGCCAGCTCCAGCCGGCCCCGATCAGCATCGCCGACCTCGGGGACGGTTCGACCGCGATCGCGCTGCTGCAGAAGGCAGGGCTGCTGTGACGGCCATGGCCGTCGGAGGCGAGGCGCCGCCCCGCCCCGGCGCCGCGCGGGGTCCCGGCCGCCCCCGCCCGGGATCACGGCGGCTGCCTGGCTGGCTGCTGCTGATGAGCGCCGTGGTCGCGGTCGTGCTTGTCCTGCCGTTCGCGTTCCTGCTGACCGAGGCGGCCGGGGCGGGTCCCGGCACGGTCGCCCGCCTCATCGAGCGGCCGCTGACCGCCCAGCTGCTATGGAACACGGTCCGCCTCGGCATCGCGGTTACCGCGATCTGCGCGGTCATCGGCACCGGGTCCGCCTGGCTAGTCGAGCGGACTGACCTGCCGGGCAGGCGGGTATGGGCGGTGCTGCTGGTGGTGCCGCTCGCCATCCCCGACTTCGTCATCAGCTTCGGCTGGGCCTCGCTCAGCACCTCGGTATCCGGCTTCCGTGGCGCCGTCCTGGTGATGTCGCTGGCCCTGTACCCGCTGGTCTACCTGCCGGTCGCCGCCAGCTTGCGCAACGCCGACCCGGGACAGGAGGAGGTGGCACGCAGCCTCGGGTCAGGCCCGGTCATGACGTTCTTCCGTATCACGATCGGCCAGGCGCGGGTCGCCATCCTCGGCGGCTGCCTGCTGGTCATCATGACCATGCTCGCCGAGTACGGGGCGTTCGAGATCCTCGGCTACCAGACGTTCACGACCGAGATCTTCACCGAGTTCTCGCTGTCGTTCAATGTCTCCACCGCGTGCGCGCTTTCGCTCGTCCTCATCGCGCTCAGCCTGGTGGTGCTCGGCGCTGACTCGGGAGTTCACCGGCGCGGGCGGGTCAGCCGGGCCAGCCGCACGGCGCAGCGGGCCACCCCGCGCGCCCGGCTTGGGCCGTGGACCTGGCCGGGCCTCGCGCTGCTCGGCGCGCTCGTCTTGCTGGCACTGGGCGTCCCGGTTGGCTCGGCCGCCTACTGGTGGGCCAGCGGCACGAACCAGCCGTTTACCGGGACGCCGCTGCTTTCCGCCGCGGGCTACACCGCCGTCTACGGCGCGTGCGCGGGGTTGCTTGCCACCGTGATGGCCCTGCCGGTGGCGATCCTCGCGGTCCGGCACCGGGGCCGACTTGCCCGCCTGATCGAGCGCAGCACCTACCTGGTCCTCGCCCTGCCTGGCCTGGTCATCGCCCTGTCCCTGTCGTATTTCAGCGAGCGCTACGGTGACGGCATCGGCTACCAGAGCGCCCCGATGCTGATCGTGGCCTATGCCATCATGTTCTTCCCGCTCGCGCTGGTCGGGGTGCGCGCGTCGGTGGCGCAGGCGCCCGCGGGCCTTGAGGATGTCGCCAGGTCGCTGGGCAAGCGGCGGATCACCGTCTTCTGGCAGGTGACCAGGCCGCTCATCGCCCCCGGCCTGGCTGCCGCGTTCTGCCTGGTCTTCCTCTCGGCCGTCACCGAGCTGACCGCGACCCTGATCCTGGTGCCGACCGGCGTGCAGACCCTGGCCACCCAGTTCTGGAACTACCAGCAGAACCTCGCCTACGGGCAGGCAGCGCCGTTCGCCCTGGTGATGATCGCCATCGCCGCGGTTCCTGGCTACCTGCTGGGCCGGTTCTTCGACCGGCTTCCCGCTCGGCGCCCCGGCGGCCAGCCGGGCTAGCCAGCAGGCCCGCGGCCCGTCCCGATTCGTCGCCCATGCCGCGCACCAACGCGTCCGTCCCTTCGTTAGGTAGTTTGACGGCGCGGGTAGGTGGCGGGCGCACGCGGCGGGGAGGGGTCATGGGGGATGGGAGGCACGACGGGCGTCCCGTCGTGGTGCTGGCCGATGATGACGTCGCGATCACGTCGAACCTGGCACCGTTCCTCGAGCGGGCCGGGTTCAGCGTGCACGTCGCGGCGGACGGCACCACCGCTCTTGAGCTCGTTCGGCGGCTTGATCCTGATGGTTGCGTGCTTGACGTCCTGATGCCCAGCCCGGACGGCCGTGAGGTGCTGCGCCGGCTGCGGGCCGACGGCCGCTGGCTGCCGGTGATCCTGCTGACCGCGGTGGGCGAATCGCGGGAGCGGGCGATCGCGCTCGATGAGGGCGCCGACGACTACCTCAACAAGCCCTTCGATCCTTATGAGCTGCTGGCCCGGCTGCGGGCCGTGCTGCGCCGCGCGCGGCCCGGTCGGCGGCCGTTGTCGGCCTCGCCGGGGCTGCGGGCCGGCGACCTGCGGATGGACCGGGTCGCGCGGCGGGCCTGGCTGAAGGACACCGAGCTCACGCTCACGCCGAAGGCGATGCTGCTGCTTGACTACCTGATGACCCATGCCGACGAGCTGATGACGCGGGAGCGGCTGCTTGAGGTCTTGTGGGGATTCGACTTTCCCGTCGGCACGCGGGCCGTGGACAACCGGGTCGCTGAGCTGCGCCGGTCGCTCGGCGATGACTCCGCCCGGCCGCGGTGGATAGCGACCATACCCGGCCAGGGCTACCGCTTCGTCGCGACCGTCGAGGAGGCACGGTGAACGGGCCGGGCCGCGCGGCCTGGGCGGGCCTGCTCGCCCCGGTGCTCGCCGGGGCGATCGCCTGCGTCGTGCTTGAGATCACCGGGCCAGGGCTGCGACTGTACGCCGCGACGTCACCCGGGCTGGCCGCCGCCATCGCGGGGCTGCTCGGCGGGGCCATGACGGCCGGGGTGCTCGGGGCCAGGCGGCACGCGGACCGGGCCGCCGCCCGGGCGGCGGCGGCCGCGCTTGCGGCGGCTGCGGCGACCGCCGCCCAGGACCGGCTGCGCTTCCTCGCGCGGCTTGACCACGAGCTCAAGAACCCGCTGACCGCGATCCGGGCCGGCCTCGCCAACCTGGAGCAGGCCACCGGCATGCGGGCCTGCTCCGGGCCGGCTCCCGGCGACGAGGGGGGCGCCGCGCTGGCCAGCGTGTCCGCGCAGGCGGACCGGATCACCCGGCTGGTTAGTGACCTGCGCAAGCTCGCCGACCTTGAGGCGCAGGCGCTCGAGACGGCGCCGGTCGACCTGCCTGGCCTGCTGGCCGAGGTCGCGGAGGCCGTCGGCGACCTTCCCGGCGCGAGCCAGCGCAGCATCCGGGTGACGGTGCCGCAGGCGCCGTGGCCGCTGCCGCCCATCGAAGGCGACAGGGACCTCTTGTTCGTCGCGGTGCAGAACCTGGCGGGCAACGCCATCAAGTTCTCCGCGCCTGGCGACACCGTGGAGATACGCGCGAGCGAGGACGGCGAGGCGCTGCTCATCGAGGTGGCCGACACGGGGATCGGCATCCCCGGCGACGAGATCGGCCAGGTCTGGGAGGAACTGGCCCGCGGCCGGGCCGCGCGGAGCCTGCCCGGGACCGGGATCGGCCTGGCCCTGGTCCGGGTGATCACCGCCCGCCACGGCGGCCGGGTGGCGATCCGCAGCAGGCACGGACAGGGCACGGTGGTCAGCCTCTGGCTCCCGCTGCCGGCGGGCCCGGGAGCCGCGGCGGATGTCGCAGGCTCGCGACAGCGTGGCGACAGCACTGGCAAGGCCGTCGCCTAGCTTTCTTTATGAGGCGGTTTCTTGACGAAGCGGAGAAGCCCGTACGGAGGGAGCAGAAATGAACGGACACCGCACCGCGGCCCTCGTGGTGCTTGCCTGCGCCTGCGGCCTGTCGCTGGCGGCGTGCTCGGTCGGCCTCAGCAGCGTCGGCGGGACAAGCCCGAGCTCCGCGCAGGCCACGGGGACAACGAGTGCGCCGGCCGCCAGCGCGAGCGGCGCGGCGTCGGCGTCAGGCGCGGCCGGCAGCGTGACCATCGGCGGGACGCTCGGGAGCTTCCCGATCCCGCCAGGCGCTGATGTCGTGGACCACGTCGCCAGCGGCGGGCGCTACGCCATCGTTCTTAACGGGGTCACGGCGCAGCAAGCATCCAGCTTCTACACCACGGCGCTGCCGCAGGCCGGGTACACGATCACCCGGAACGAGGCGGGAACCAGCGGCTCCTTCAGCGGAACCGCGATCGAGTTCACCGGCCACGGGTACAAGGGCGACATCGGCGCGGCATCCGGCTCGACCAGCATCGGCGGCGTCAGCATCGGCAGCAGCGGCAGCGACCTGATCGGGATCACGCTCACCCCGCAAGGGTAGGCATCCACCCACTCCACCGGCCCGGCCCGGCCAGGACCAGGAGCCGGGCGCGGGCCGCCGTCAGCCGCCGCCGGCGGCCGGGGCCTCCTGGTCGAGGGTGGCGGCCCAGGTGGCCAGCAGCTTCAGCGCGTCATCGGACTGGGTACCCGGTTCGGCGGTGTAGGCGGAGATCCGCAGGCCCGCGTCGGCGGCTAGGTCGAGGGCCTCGAAGGTGAGGGTGAGGTCGCCGACGGCGGGATGGCGGAACCGCTTGACCCCAGTGCGGTGGAACCGGACGTTGTGGGCGGCCCACCAGGTGCGGAAGTCCTCGCTCCGGGTGGACAGCTCCCCAATCAGGTTCGACAGCGCCTTATCGTGCGGGCTGTGCCCGGCCTCGGTGCGCAGCAGCGCCACCGCGTCCTGAGCCTGGCGTTCCCAGTCGGCATAGAACTCGCGCGCGGCCGGGTCAAGGAACAAGAACCTGGCGGTGTTGGAGGGCCGGGCCGAGCTGGCCAGGATGGGGGAGAACAGCGCGGCACCGAGCCGGTTGGCCACCAGGATGTCCAGCCGGGCGTTGCGCACGTACGCGGGGGTGGCGGTCATCGACTCGAGGATGCGCCGCACGCTCGGCCGCACCTGCTGCGCGGCCGGCCGGCGCGGTGCCTGCCGGGTGGACGGGCCGACGGCGCGGGCGAGGTCGAACAGGTGAGCGCGCTCGGCCTCGTCGAGCTGCAGGGCGCGGGCGATGCCCTCAAGCACGCTGTCGGAGGCGCCGGCCGCCCGGCCGCGCTCGAGCCGGATGTAGTAGTCGATGCTGACCCCGGCAAGGAGCGCGACCTCTTCCCGGCGCAGCCCGGCAACGCGCCGGTTGCCGCCGTAGGCGGGCAGCCCGGCCTGCTGCGGCGTGATCCGGGCGCGCCGGGAGGCCAGGAAGTCACGCAGCTCGTTCCCGTTGTCCATAAGCCCAGGTTACGGTGGCCCCGACTGACCTGGGGGGTCCTGTGAGTACCTCTCGCCGCGCGACAGACGGCGATCGGCTCAGGCGCGCCGTCTCGCTGCCAGGCCTGGGCCGGTGCGGGCCGTTAATGTAGCCCTCAGGGACTGCGGCTCGCGTGCGTCGCGCGCCGGTTCACCGGGGGGAATGGGAGTGATCGCCGCGAATTCATCCGGCCTGCCGCGCCTGCGCACCGCCATCGTGTTGTTCACCAGGGACCTGCGGGTCAGCGACAACCCCGCCCTTGACCTGGCCTGCCGGTCGGCCGAGCGGGTGGTGCCCGTGTTCGTCGTGCACGAGGGGCTTGGCTTCGCGGTGCCCAACCGTGTCTGCTTCCTGCACGACTGCCTGGCCGACCTGCGAGAGGGACTGCGGCGGCTGGGCGGAGACCTGGTGGTCCGCCGGGGCGACCCGGTCAGCGAGGTGCTCCGGCTGGCCGATGAGGTCAGCGCCGACGGCCTGGTGCTCGCCCGCGACGTGAGCGCGTACGCCCGGCGGCGCTGGCAGCGGCTTGCCGACGGGTGCGCCGAGCGCCGGATCGCGCTGCGCGCCGTCGACTCGGTCACCATCGTCGCGCCGGGCGCCCTCACCCCAGGCGGCGGCGACCACTTCAAGGTCTTCACCCCCTACTGGCGCGCGTGGTCCGGGCACCGATGGCGTGGCCAGGTGCCCGTCCCGCCGAGGGTCACGTTGCCGCTGGGGATCGGGGCAGGCGCGCTGCCCGCCGCCTCATTGCCAGGCGGGCCGGCGGCGACCGCCCGGCTGCCCAGGGGCGGGGAGAGCGTCGCCCGCCAGCGCATGGAACAGTGGCTGTCGGGCGGGCTGGCCCGCTACGAGCGCCGGCATGACGACCTGGCCGGTGACGCTACCTCACGACTGTCGGCCGACCTGCACTTTGGCTGCCTGTCACCGCTTGAGCTCGCGCTGCGCGCGGGGAACGCCGGCGGCGAGGGCGGCGAGGCGTACGTCAGGCAGCTGTGCTGGCGGGACTTTCACGCCCAGGTGGCCTGCGCGTTCGGCGACCTGCCCCGCCGCGACTACCGGCCGCGGCGCGGCGACTGGCGGGACGAGCCTGCGGCGCTTGCGGCCTGGAAGGCGGGGCAGACAGGCGTCCCCATCGTCGACGCGGGCATGCGGCAGCTGGCGGCCGAGGGGTTCATGCACAACCGGGCCCGGCTGGTGGTCGCCTCGTTCCTGACCAGGCACCTCAACGTTCACTGGACCGCCGGGGCCCGGCACTTCTTCGACCTGCTGGTGGACGGGGACATCGCCAACAACGCCGGCAACTGGCAGTGGGTGGCGGGCACCGGCAATGACACCCGCCCGAACCGCCGGCTCAGCCCGCTGCGCCAGGCGCGGCGCTTCGATCCCGAGGGGGAGTATGTCCGCCGGCACGTTCCCGAGCTGGCCGGGATCGCCGGCGCTGCCGTGCACGCACCGTGGAAGCTGGAGCGCCAGCCTCGCGGCTACCCGGCACCGCTGATCGACCCAGCGGGGTGAGTCGCGCTCAGCGGGCACTGGCGGTGAGCACCTGCCCGGCGAGGCTGGCCCTGAGGCTTTCAAGCAGCCGGGACTGACGGTCCGCCCGCGCGATCAGCTCGTCAAGGTGTCGGGAGTCGAGCCTGCTGTCGGCCTCGGCCAGCACGCGGAGCGTGCGCCAGACCGCGGCCTTGCCCTCCACCCCGAGGCGGAGCATCTCGGTCTCTTCCAGGTCGCTGAGCGGGGACCGGGTCAGCAGGTGCCCGTTGAGCTTCAGGCGCCCGGCCTTTTCCCCTGCCCACGCGGCCAGCACCTTGTAGCCGCGCACGCCGAGCCCCAGCGTGCCCATGATCGTGGCAAGCGCGGACCGGTCCTCGGCGATGTCGCCCGCCAGCTCGCCGAGGACCCGGGCGGACTCGGTGCCAGGGTCGGCCGACGCCGCCATCCGCCGGGCCAGTCCCGCGCCCGTGGTCGCGCCGGCCAGATGGTCATTGAGGTAGACCCCGAGCAGGCCTTGCCTTGCGGGGCGTGGACTTTCCGTCATCGTTGTCTTCTCCCTTCATGTCCTGCTCGACTCGCTCACCGTCCGGGGTGGACCCACCGGGGCGCGAGATGCTCTAGCGGATGCGGCCGGACGCCGGACGGGGCGAGCACGATGCCGTCGGGCCGCACCTGGGGAGCCGGGAGCGTGCCGCCGCGCAGCCGCGTGCGCACCAGCTGCGCCATCCGCGACTGAATGCCCCGGTAGAAGCGCTCCTGCGTCCACCGGCCAAAAAGGCGAAAGCCCCACCGGATGACCGGGCTGGCGATGGGAGCGCCCCGGGAGTACCCGGCGACGCGGAACGTCACCCGCCCGGTGCTCAGGTTCTTGATCACCTCATAAGTCAGCCGCCCTTGCTCAAGATGACCCTCCAGCGTCTGGTAGCACCAGCCCCAGACGCGCTCGGGGCCGCCGCCATCGCCGGCCCGCTCCTCGTCGATGACTCCCGTGACCCGGACCCCCAGGTAGAAGCGCAACCCGAAGAACCGGGCCTCAAGCAGCATGTCCCGGCCGAGCAGCTCGCCGCCGCGCCGGTAGACGCCGCGCAGGATCCGGGCGTCAGCGAACTCGTACTCGCGGATCAGCTGGCAGGCGATGTCCCAGGCGCCGCCGCGCTCCGGCGGTCCCGGTCCCTCCTGGCCAATCACCGTGGCGCGCGAGTCCACGTGCCAGTACCCGGCGCTGCCGTCGGCGCCGTGCTCGGGGGCCCGCGCCGGGTCATAGTTGACGCGCAGCCCCGACAGCCGCCGCAGCGCGGCGTTCTCGTCGATGCGGCTGAGTATCCGCTCACCCACTTACTCGCTGCCCTCCAGCGTGTCGCCCATCAGCCAGAACATCGGCGGCCACAGGCCCACGAACAGCGCCCTGCGCTCGGCGTTGCCCCGCTCTTCCTGGTCGACCGTCTTGGCCCGGATCCACAACCCGACGCACAAGCCGATCGACCCGAGCGAGGCCGCGTACAAGTGCGTGCTGCGCACTCCCACCCGGCCCAGGACCGCACTCAGCGTCATCAGCCAACCCTCCGTTGCAGCGACAACACCCCCCGTGTCAGGGCGACGGCTGCCCGCTGTGCGACCATTTACGCATGAGGACGGTGAGCCGTTCCGCCAGGCTGCGAACCGTCCTGGGCTGGCCAGTCGGGATTGCGATAGTCAGCTGGCGCTACATGTGGCGGACGGTACCGCTGCATCGCCGCGAGGAGGCGGGCACCCAGGCTGACCTGCCCGGCCGTACCTACGACAGCAGCGGGTTCGCCGACCGGCACCAGCCGCTTGAGGCGGGCGTCGGGCCGTTGCTGCACCGGTCGTACACGGTCAGGATCGTCGGCAGCAGCATGACCCCCGCGGCCCTGATCGAACTGGTGTCCGCCCGGCTAAACCAGGCATCCCCGGAGATGGCGGTGTTCCGCAAGACCCGCGGTGCCGGCGGCGCCCTGCGGGCCGGCGATGAGTTCGTCGTCCGGATGCCAGGCCCGTGGGACGGTCCCGTCCGGGTCGTGCACCGCGATGACAGCTCGTTCCGGCTGGCCACCCTGCATGGTCACCTGGAGGCGGGCGAGATCGAGTTCCGTGCCGCGCCAGACGGCGACGCCCTGCACTTTGAGATCGAGTCCTGGGCCCGGGCAGGCGACCGGCTGTCGGCCCTGCTGTATAACCGGCTCCGGCTGGCCAAGGAGGTCCAGCTGAACATGTGGTCGCACTTCTGCGTCCGCGCCGCCGCGCTGGCCGGGGGCCGCCCGCAGGGCGGCATCACGATCCGCACCCGATGGCTGCCCTGGCACTGAGAGCTGGTCCGTTTAGCGCAATGGAAATAATTGTCGATGACCTGACTAGTCCGGACATAGCCGCGTTCCTGGCCGAGCACCTCGAGGAAATGCGGGCGACGAGCCCACGGGAGAGCATGCACGCGCTTGACCTGGCCGCGCTGCGGGCGCCAGGGATGACGTTCTGGTCGGTCTACGACGAGGGCCGGCTGGTGGGCTGCGGCGCGCTGAAGAAGCTCGACGACGGTCACGCTGAGGTCAAGTCCATGCGGGCGGCCGCCGACAGGAAGCGCTCTGGCATCGCGTCGGCAGTGCTCGAGCACATGATCAGGGAGGCCAGGGCCGGGGGCTTTACCCGGCTGAGCCTGGAGACCGGGGCCACGGCGCACTTCGAGCCGGCCCGAAGGCTTTATGAGAAGTTCGGCTTCGAGTACTGCGGCCCGTTCGCCGGCTACCGGCTGGATCCCAACAGCGTCTTCATGACCAGGACGCTCTAGGGTCCCCCACGACGTGCCACCAGCCCCCTGGGAGCGCAGTGACGCCAGGGGAAGGGGTGACACGGCGTTTAATGGGCATCTTCTGGCTGATGCCGTCGATGCGATCACGAAGGGTGGGACATGCCCAGCGATGCGCGGGCCGATGGGCTCATCATGGACCTGGCGTTCGCCCAGTCGCCCTTCGCCCAGGCGATCCATGACCAGGACCTGCGATGCCTGGCGGTCAACGACCGCATGTGCGAGATGTTCGGGCTCGCCGCGGACGCGCTGCGCGGACGGCGCCTCACCGATGTCTTGCACGGCCACCAGTACGAGGCGATGGAGCACTGCATGCGCCACGTGCTCGGCTCAGGCAAGCCCGAGCAGCGGGAGACCTACCGCCGGGTGCCTGGTGAGGCCCGCGAGCGCGCCTGGTCGGTCGTCGTCTCGCCGCTGAAGGACCCCGGCGACGGGACGCGGGCGGTGTGGGTGGGGGTGCTTGACACCACCGAGCAGCACTGGGCACGGCAGCGGCTGATGCTGCTGAACGAGGCAAGCACGCACATTGGCACCACCCTGGACGTCACCAAGACGGCGGAAGAGCTCGCCGACCTGGTGGTCCCGCGGCTCGCCGACCTGGCCGTCATCGACTTGCTCGACTCGGTGCTCAGCGGCGACGAGCCGGCCTCGGGACCGCTCATCGGGACCGTCAAGCTGCGCCGCACCGCGCACCGGTCCATCCTCGGTGATCCGGCCGACGAGGTGATCAAGATCGGCGATGTCGAGACCCATCCGGAATCGTCTCCGTCGGCGCAGTGCCTGGCCACCGGCAAGTCGATCGTGACCGGCGCGGCCGACCCCGAGTTCGACTCCTGGGTCGGCCGCAACGAGGCCAGGGCAGAAGCGGTGCGCAAGTACGGTGCCCACTCCGTGCTCTGCGTCCCGATCCGGGCCCGCGGGGTCACCCTCGGCGTCGCGCTCTTCGTGCGCGCCCAGCGTCCTGAGCAGTTCGAGCAGGATGACGTGCTGCTCGCCGAGGAACTGACCGGCCGGGCGGCCGTGTCCCTGGACAACTCCCGGCGCTACAACAGCGAGCGGACCACGGCCCTGGCCCTGCAGCGCAGCCTGCTGCCCAGGCGGCTGCCCCGGCAGTCCGCGGTGGAGGCGGCCAGCCGCTACCTGCCCGCCAGCGGGCACGCGGGCGTGGGCGGCGACTGGTTCGACGTGATCCCGCTTTCCGGCGCCCGGGTCGCCCTAGTCGTCGGGGATGTCGTCGGGCATGACATCCGGGCGTCCGCCACCATGGGCAGGCTCCGTGCCGCCGTGCTAACGCTCGCGGATGTCGACGTGCCACCCGACGAGCTCATCACCCGCCTTGATGACCTGGTCAGCCGGATGTCGGCGGAGACCGGGGTGGTCGGCGACGAGGCTAACCGGGACGTCTACGCCACCTGCCTTTACGCGGTCTACGATCCGGTCTCCCGCCGGTGCTCGATGGCCAGCGCCGGCCATCCGATGCCCGCCCTCGTCACCCCGGACGGGGAGGTCAGTTTCCTCGACGTGCCCGTCGGGCCGCCCCTCGGGCTTGGTGGCCTGCCGTTCGAGGGCACCGAGGTCGAGCTGCAGGCGGGGAGCACCCTGGCGTTGTACACCGATGGCCTCATCGAGTCCCGCAACAACGACCCTGACGACGGATTCGACCGGCTGCGCCGGGCGCTGGGCCGCCAGGAAACGTCGCTTGAGGACGCCTGCGACCAGCTGCTCGCGGCCATGCTTCCTGATCGCTTCGGTGATGACGTGGCGCTGCTGATGGCCCGGACGCACGCCCTGACCGACGACCAGGTCGCCACCTGGGACCTGCCCGCGGACCCGGCCGTGGTGACCAGCGCGCGTGAGCAGGCGCTGACGCGGCTGGCCGACTGGGGCCTGGATGAGGCGGCGTTCACCACCGAGCTGGTGATCAGCGAGCTGGTCACCAACGCCATCAGGCACGCGCGCAGCCCGATTCAGCTCCGGCTCATCCGCGACCGCACGCTCATCTGCGAGGTCTCCGACGGCAGCAGCACCGCACCGCACCCGCGCCGGGCGCGGGAGTTCGACGAGGGCGGACGCGGCCTGCTCCTGGTCTCCCAGCTGACCGAGCGCTGGGGGAGCCGCCAGACTTCGCACGGCAAGACCATCTGGACCGAGCAGCCCCTCTGACCCGGATCGCCGTTTTAATAACAGCAAGTGGCGGGCCTCGCGATGTTAGCGCTCACATTGGCCTCCTGGCAAGCCTTGACAATTAAGGCCGGGCGAGTTTGGTTGATATTGCCATACTTTTTGCCTTGTGTGATGCGGGTGAGCCTGAATGAACGATGGTGTTTTCCGGCGTTTCCGCGTGGCTGCCATCGGTGCGGCCGCCGTGCTCCTCGTTACCCTCGCGGTTCCGCAGCTCGCGGCCGCGCAGGCCACCTCCGCGACCGCCACCCCGGCCGCGGCGTCCGCGGCGGGCAGGTCGCCGTCGGCCCGGCCGTCAGGCACGGATGCGTCCTGCCCGGCGACCAGCCCGGGCGCGGCCGGTGACGCCACCGTCGGCGCGCCCACCCGGGCCAGGGCAATCGGTGGCAGCGCGTCCGCGACCGTCGTGTGGTGCCCGCCGGCCACCGGCGCGAGCCAGGTCACCAGCTACACGGTGACCGCGCAGCCCGGCGGCGGCAGCGTCACCGCCACCGTCCCCAACGACTGGGCGATCATCGACGGCCTCACCGACGGCACCGCCTACACGTTCACGGTCACGGCCAACACGAAGACCGCCAGCGGAACCCGGGCCGACACCACGGGCGCGGTGACACCCGCGCCGGTCCCGCAGCCCAGGGACGTCACCAGGTCCGCGCCGCAGGCCGTCAGCTACGACCAGTACTCCATGCTGATCGGGGGCAAGCGGGTCTACGTCACGGCGGGCGAGTTCGACCCCTGGCGCACCCCCAGTCCGAGCCTGTGGCTCGATGACCTGCAGAAGATGAAGGCCGACGGCTACGACGCCGTCACCGTCTACTTCGACTGGGACTACAACTCGCCCGCCCCCGGGGTTTACGACTTCAGCGGGGTGCGGGACTACAACGAGTTCCTCAACCTGGCACAGCAGGCCGGCCTTTACGTCATCGCGCGGCCCGGCCCCTACATCAACGCGGAGACCGACGGCGGCGGGATCCCGTCCTGGGTGCTGACCTCCCGCGGCGGCTACCGCAGCGACGTGCAGCCCTACCTGTCGGCCGCCTTGCAGTGGCTGTCGCAGATCGACCCGATCATCGCGGCCCACCAGGTCACCAAGGGCGGCGACGTCATCGCCTACCAGGTGGAGAACGAGTACTCCAACCAGGGCACGTCGGCCGACCAGTACATGGCCGACCTTGAGCAGCAGGCCACGTCGGACGGCATCAACGTTCCCTTCACGTTCAACCAGTGCTGCGGAGCACAGACCTACACCTCCGGCCTGGGCGCGGTGAACATCAGCGGCACCGACAACTACCCGCTCGGCTTCGACTGCGCGAACCCGGCCAACTTCGGCCAGCCGCAGTCCGGCTACCCGTCCTATAGCGGCGAGCCCGTCTACCTGCCCGAGTACCAGGGCGGCTCGTTCGACGGCTGGGGCGGCGCCGGCTATGACGACTGCTACAACATGACCGGCCCCGACTTCGAGAACGTCTACTACAAGGACAACATCATCCAGGGCTCGACCATGCAGAGCTACTACATGGGCGTCGGCGGCACGAACTGGGGATGGCTGCCCGCGCCCCAGGTCTACACGTCTTACGACTACGGGGCGGCGATCCGCGAGACCGGAGAAATCGGAACCCCCACCGACCCCAATGACATCGCGGGCTCCAAGTACGGCCAGAACAAGCTCATCAACGACTTCGAGACCTCCGTCGCCCCGCTGACCCAGACGGTGCCGGCCCAGGCACCGCCGGCCGACAATGCCGGCATCACCACGCTCGACCGGGTCAACCCCAGCGACGGCACGCAGTTCGTCTACGTCCGCCAGTCCGATGCCACGTCGACCGCCACCGCCAGCACCCACATCGCCCTCAACCTGGCCCCCGCCACCAGCTTCACCTACGACGACGCGTCAAGCGCGCTGACCTACACGGGAACCTGGACGCACGCCAACACCGGCAACAGCAACTACACCATCGGCGATTACGACAGCACCGAGTCGTGGAGCCAGCAGGCCGGGGCCACCATGTCGGTCACGTTCACCGGGACGGCCGTGCAGTGGATCGGGCCGAAGAACAACAACGGCGGCATCGCCGACGTGTCCATCGACGGCACGCAGGTCGCCACCGTCGACACCTACGCTGCCGCGGGCAAGGAGTTCCAGCAGGTCCTGTACAGCACCAGCGGCCTGGCCAGCGGCACGCACACGCTGACGATCACGGTGACAGGCAGCAAGGACACGGCCTCAAGCGCCGCCACCGTCGTCGTCGACGCGATCAACGTCCCCACCGCCGCTCAGCTGGCCGGCTACTTCCCGCAGGTCCCGCAGTCCGGCACGATCACGCTCGACGGGCGCGACTCGCGAATGCTCGTCGCCAACTATGACTTCGGCGGCCAGCACCTGGTCTACTCGACCTCCGAGATCATGACCCAGGCCACGATCGGCTCCCGGGATACCGCCCTGCTTTACGACCCGGCCGGAACCGACGGCGAGACCGTGCTGCACTACGCCAGCCAGCCATCGGTGGACGTGGCCGCAGGCAGCGTGCAGAGTACCTGGGACCCGTCGACCGGGGACCTGCGGCTCGACTATGTCCATAATGGCCTGGCCGAGGTGAAGATCACCGGCGGCGGGACCACGCCGCTGCTGCTGCTGATCGCGGACACCAGCAGCGCCGAAGACTTCTGGCCCGAGACCACCGCGGCAGGGCCGGTGCTGATCGAGGGCGGTTACCTGGTCAGAACGGCCAGCGTGCACGGCAGCACGCTGGCTCTCACGGGCGACACGTCCAAGCCGGGCAGGCTGACGGTGTGGGCACCGGCCACGGTCCGTTATGTCACCTGGAATGGGCGGCCGGTCGGCACGACAGTCGGCCCCGACGGGTCGCTGGCCGGCACCGTCGGCGGGCCCGCGCCGGTTTCGCTGCCCAAGCTAACCAGCTGGAAGTTCGCCAGCGAGGCGCCCGAGGCGCAGCCCGGCTTCAACGACAGCGACTGGACGCTGGCCGACCACCCGACCTCGAACGCCAGCTCGCCGTCCACGCCGGTGCTCTACGCGTCGGACTACGGCTATGACCACGGGTTCGTCTGGTACCGCGGGCACTTCACCGCGACCGGCTCAGAAACCGGCGTGACGCTGACCGCCGACGGCATCTCGCCCACCGGCGCCTACTCAGTGTGGCTGAACGGCGCGTTCCTCGGCTCCGGCTCGGCCGCCGGCGCGCAGACACAGACGTTCACGTTCCCGGCGGGCGCGGTCAAGGCCGGGTCGGATAACGTCATCGCCGTCCTGGTCGAGAACACAGGGAACCCCGAGGGTCCCTCGGGAGAGAAGGTCGGCCTGTACAGCGCCGCCCTGGCCGGCTCGTCCGCGCCGATCACCTGGAAGCTGATGGGTGACCCGGGCGGGTCAACGCTGCAGGATCCGGTGCGGGGCGTCATGAACGAGGCCGGGTTGGCCGGATCGGACAACGGCTGGGACCTGACTGGGTACCCGGACGGCAACTGGCAGGACGTGACGCTACCGGACGGCTGGTCGGCGCGCGGCGTCCCGGCCGGGATCGGCTGGTACCGCACGACGTTCTCGCTGCACCTGCCGTCCGCGAGCTACGTCCCGATCGACGTCCAGGTCGGCGGGCCGGGGCCGGGCGCGGGAACGGCGAACTACCGGGCGTTCATTTACGTCAACGGCTGGCTGATCGGGCGGTACGTGAACAACGAAGGCCCGCAGCACCAGTTCTACGTGCCGGCCGGGATCCTCAACGACCACGGGGCCAACACGCTGGCGATCGCGGTCTGGGGACTTGACCAGGCGGGTGGTGGCCTGGATTCCGTGAGCCTGGTCGCGGCCGGTAACCAGGCCGGTGGCGTGCCAATTCAGCCCGTCGCCAGCCCCGGCTACAACCCGGCCCAGGACGGGGCACCCGCCGCGCTCGCGCCGACGCTGGCCGCCGTGCCGTCGACCACGCTGGCGACCTCGTCCTTCACCGTGACCGACACGCTGCGCAACCCCGGGATGGCACCACTGCGGTCAGCGTCCCTGTCGCTGGCGCCGCCGTCGGCCGGGTGGACGGTCTCGCCGTCCGGCAAGGTGCCGGTGGGGACGGTCGCGCCGGGGCGGTCGGCCACCGCGACGTTCACCGTGACCGCGCCGACTTCCGGGCTGGCGGCGGGAGCCAACAGCCTCCTGGCCACGGCGGATTACGACGGCTCGCAGTCGCTGATCAACACGGCGACGGTCAACGTGCCCGCGTCCTCGCTGGCGGCCACCTACAACAACGTGGGCGTCACCGACGACGCCAACCCCAACCCGTCGTCGGGGTTCATCGGGTTCGACGGCGAAGGGACGTCGTTCTCCGCCCAGGGCCTGGCCGCCGATGGCCTCACGCCTGGTGCCTCGGTCAGCGCGGGCGGGGTCACGTTCAGCTGGCCGGACGCCGCCTCCGCCCAGCCAGACAACACGATGGCCCAGGGGCAGACCGTGGCCGTCTCCGGTACCGGCACCGAGCTCGGCTTCCTGGCCTCGGCCAACAACTCGGCCGAGTCGGGCACCGGGACGATCTACTACACCGACGGCACCACCCAGGCCTTCACGCTGGACGTGGGGAACTTCTGGTACCCGCCGGACTCGAACGGGAACCCGGCTAACACGCAGGTGGCCGCGGTGAACTACGCCAACTATCCCACCGGCTCATCCGGCCACACGGTGTACCTGTTCGAGCAGAACGTGC
>Ga0335072_10006445_pt1 | contig 17141 bp, 16 predicted proteins | sample Lox_Sample_21_FD_206725 | JGI IMG/M metagenome (GOLD analysis project Ga0335072, IMG submission 206725) | Soil microbial communities from Loxahatchee National Wildlife Refuge, Florida, United States - Lox_Sample_2.1 | ecosystem: Environmental > Terrestrial > Soil > Wetlands | place: USA...
CGAATTCGATTGCCACGCTGCGTGTACGCCTCGCGCGAACACTCGTTCGCGTCCTCCCGCGCTGCCCCTGCTGCGGTCGTAGGCCGCAAAGGGTTGTCGTGCAGATTGAGTGACGCAGTAGGATTAACGGCAAGTCGCCGGTATGCGGCGCGGCTGGCAGAAGGATGCGCGGCCGCGGCGGGCAGCAGCGTCCTGTTCACCTAGCTCTGCGGCGAAACACGGGCCGGTGCTCTGAGGTGGCACACCCGCCGGTGCGTCTCGCGGCTCAGCGGCGGAACGGCAGCCGGCGAGTCTCCTGGCTCAGCGGCGGAACGGCAGCCGGCGGGTCTCGAGCACTTTGGTGATGGCCAGCGCCGCCGACGGATCCATCGCGGCAAGGATCGGGCCTGCTTCGTGGGTATCCAGCCGCTGGAGGATTTCCGCCGCCTGCGGTGGATCGAGGCGGCCCAGAACCAGCGCCGCCTGGGTCGGCTTCATGTTCGAGTAAAGGCCGACCAGCAGTTTCAGGTCCGCCTCGGAGGCGTCGCTTTCCTGCGTCACCAGTTTCTCGATCTGCTGGCGCAGGCGGGACAGCTCGGCGATCTGCTGGCGGGCGAGTTGCCCGGCCGCGGCGACCTGGGCGGCGCGGGTGCGCAAGGCCCGGTCCCGCTGATCGAGTTCCGCGCTGCGCCGGGCGATCTCGGCCACCAATTGGCTATCCGGGGCGCGGTCTGCGCCGGGCCCCGGCAGGGACGTGCCCGGCGGCATGGCACCGGCCACTGCCAGATTGGCGGCAAGGTCGGGCGCCGCCTGCCCCGGCGGAGCAGAAGGCGCCTGGCCAGGCACGGGAGGTGCCGCTGATTCGGAGGCTTGGGCAGTCGATGTCGGTGCGCCAGGCTCGGCCGGTGCGGCAGCCTCGTCTGACGCGCCGGTCATGGCAGATGCGGCAGAGTAGGCAGAAGCGCCGGGATCGGGAGAGACGGTGGACCCGGCAGATGCGCCGGGATCGGGAGATGTGGCGGATTCGGCAGACGCGCCGGGATCGGCAGATATGGCGGACCCGGCAGAAGCGCCGGGCGTGGCCGACGCCGCGGACATGGCAGACGGGGCAGGCCCGGCAGACGCGGCACGTCCGGCCGATGCAGCGGAACCGGAGGCTGCGGCAGAAGCGGCAGGCGCGGTGCCAGGCCTGGTGGGGATTGGCGGCCTGGCGGGCGCGGTCTCGGCGGCATGGGCGGAATCGAGCGAGCGCCAGTCCTGCAACACGGTAAACGCGCGCCATGGCAGCAAAATCGCCAACCCCACCGCGGCAGCAGGAAGCGCGAGCGAGCGGCCCCATCCGCGTCGGCGTTCCGGGGCTGGTGCCGGCTCCGCTTCGGCGTTGGGGTATGCCCGCGCTGCCTGCGGCTTGGCCGACCACAGCGTTGCGCCGGGCGGCGCGGCGCCGGCCGGCAGAGCGGCGGCGGCTGGGTGCGCGGTCGCGGCGGGCCGTGCTGCTGCCGCCGGCCGCGCCGCGGGACCAGGGCGCGCCGCGGGACCAGGGCGTGTCGCGGGAACAGGGCGCTCTGCGGCGGCCGGCCGTGCGGCGGCGTTGGGATGCGCCGCCGCTGCTGGCCCCGCCGCCGCACGCATCGAACCCGTCGTGGCACCTGGGCGTGCCGTTGCGCCCGTCGTGGCCCCTGGTTGCGCCGCGGCGTTCGGACTCGCCGCGGTGCCTGGCCCCGCCGAAGCGGTCGCGCTCGCCGCGGTGCCTGGCCCCGCCGAAACGGTCGCGCTCGCCGCGGTGCCTGGCTGTATTGTGGCGCCCGCCGCAGTGCCTGGCCCCGCCGCAGGGCCGGGGCCGTTGTTGGCACCTGGCCGTACTGCGGCGGCCGGGCCCGTCGCGGCGCCTGGCCCCGCCGCCGTGGCGGAACGCGCTGTCGCCGCGGGGCGCGGCGTGCCAGGCGGCGATGCCGTCCCGTCGGTCGTGGCGGCCATGCTCTATCTCCCGGTGGCGAATCAGGCCGCGCCGGCGGAAGCCAGTTCCGCCGGGGCGCCGTTGTCCTGCGCGCGGACCATGGACACGATCCGCGGCAGGCCGGCGCGCTCGGCAAAGCCTTTCGGCTCCACCAGCTCGCGCGGGATCGCGACCGCGCGGGCGCCTTCCAGGCGGCGGTGCTGGCGCAGCAGGCGGTCGAGCTGGCACGCCGCTTCGTCGGCGGTGCGGCTGACCGATGCCAGTTCGGTGGCGACCCGGCGCGAGGCCGCCAGCCGTGCCTCCACCGCGGCCAGATCGCCCTGCAGCCGGTCGGAAAAGCCGCCGGCCACATCGACCATGCGCGCGACCGAGGCATCCAGTGACGGCAGGACGCGGCCGGCCTCGGCAAGCGCGGCCCGCAGCCGGTTGAGCCGCAGGTGCAATACCACGGAGTGGATCGCCACCACGGTCACCAACAGGAAACCGGCGGCGTTCATGATGAAATTCAGCACAAGAAGGGCTCCTTCCGCTGGAGTGAGACGGGCTGTGAGGTCACGGTGGCGGTGCGGCGGCGTCGGTGCCGCCGGCATCGGCGGGCGCGGCGGCGGGCGGGGGCGCGGCGGCGAATGGCCGGTCGTCGGCCAGGCGCCGCTCTTCTATGTGCAGTGCGATCCGGCCGTCCTTCTCCGCGATCCGGCCCCGCAACACGAGCAGGCCGCAGCAGAACACGTCGATCGGCTCGTCGTGGCGGCGGCTGAGGGCCAGTTTCGAGCCGACCTGCCATTGCAGCAGGTCGGCGGTCTGCACGCGCCGTTGCTCGACGACCGCGCGCAGGCGCACGCTGGTGGCGGGCAACTGGGCGTTGAGGTGGCTGCGCCAGGCCTCGTCGGTCTCCGAGGCCTTGGTTTCCTGGCCCTGCGACAGCTTGTCGCGCATCGGCTCGAGCGCCGCGTACGGGATCATGAAGCCGATGCCGCCGATGGCGCCGCCGCGGGTCACGCTGGCACGCAGCACGATGGCCGGAGCCGCCGGCTTGCCGAAGCCGACGCGGCTGAGATCGGTCTCCATCCGCTCCAGCGCGAAGCCGGCGGCGCCGGCGGGCGCGAAGGCCGCGGCGAGGTTGCGTGCGATCAGGTCGCGCGCCACGCGCTCCAGCACGGCCCGCTCGATTGCGGTGAAGCCGCGGTCGGCGTGACCCGCGGGGCCGCCGCTTCGTCCGCCCAGCAACCGCTCGACCGCCATGGCGGCGACCGCGCTGTGGAGCACCGCGATGCAGCGGGCGCCCCAGGGGTCCATGCGCAGGACGGCGACCGGAGCACCCGGCGGCGCGGCGTCCAGGAAGTCCTGCACGGCGACGGACCGGGGCGGCTCGAGATGTGCTTCCGCGTCCGGGCCAAGCACGGTCCGCACGCCGGCGGCGAGCAGGGTTCCGAGATGATCGATCACGCTGCCCAGCATCGGCAGGCGTTCGAGGCCCTTCGGGCCATCGGCCACCAGGACCCGCAGGCCGGAGCGGCCCGGCCGGGTCGTCGCGGGTTTCCGTGGCTCGCGTTGTGGCGTGTAAGCGGGTTGCGGCGCGTACCCGGGTTCCGGCGTGCGGCCGGATTGCGCGGCATGCCAGGGATCCGGCGCTTGCCCGGGTTCGGGCGCACGCCCAGGTGCGCGCGTGTGCCCAGGTTCGGGCGGATTCCTGGGTTCGGGCGGAGTCGTGGCTTCGGGCGTATTCCCCGGCTCGGTCGCATTCCCCGGTTCGCCCGTATGCCGGGGATCGCGCGTATAGCGGTCTTCCGGCACAGGCCCGGGTTCCGGCATGGGCCCGGTTTCCAGCGTGGACCTGGTTTCCGGCACAGGTCCGGTTTCCGGCGTGGACCCGGGTTCCGGCGTATTCCCCGCTTGCGGCGGCAGCCCGGGTTCCGGCGTTGTGTCGCTCATGGCGTCAGGCCAGGACCAGGCTGGTGATCAGCACATCGCGCAGCACCCCCGGTCCCAGCACCAGGTCGAGGCGCCGGTACAGATCGCCGCGCAGCCGGTCCAGGCCGAGGCCGGAATCCACCTCGCCATCGCGCAGGGTGCGCAGATAGGTCAGCAGGGCATCGTAGACCCGCGGCGACAGCACATCCGCCGTCGCACTGGCCGGGGCATCCGGCGCCAGCTCCAGGGTGATGCGGATCCGCATCTGCCGCGGATGACCGTTGTTGGGCAGGGTGACCGCCATTTCCGGCAGGTCGACATAATCGGGACGGGTGTGCACCACACCCACCGCCTTGGCCGGCATGCCCGCCAATTGCTCGGCCTGGTTGCGCAGGCCGGGGGCGAACTTCCATACCGCGCCGCCGCCGGCCGCCAGCAGGACCAGAAGCACTGCGAAAAACAGTAAGCGACGGCTTCTCCGCCGCTTGCGGGGACGGGGCTTGTCGGCTGCCGCACCGGTTTCCGGCTTGGGCTCACTCATCGGCGGGTCTCTCTCTGACATTCTTCAGAGGGGCGGGTGCTCCGGCTTTCGTGCGAAATGTATCAGGCTGCATTTTTCGCAAGACAACCGGTCGCGAAAGCGATATAACCCCGTTTGCGAATTGACGCCAGAAGAAAATGTGCGAAAATCGCAAGCGGCGGGCGCCCACGATCCCGCCGTCCGGTCGATGCAAGGGGCAGCAGAAGGCGGCTCATGGATCAGTTTGCCAGTATCAAGGCCACACTGGCCCGCCTGGAGCCTGCGAAACTTGCCGGCCTGATCGCAGCGGCGGTCGCCGTCCTGGTGCTCGTCGCCTGGGTCGCGTTCCGCCCCGCCGAGCCCAAGGGTCTGCTCTATGCCGGCCTGGACCCCGCCGAGGCCGGCAAGATCGCGCAGCACCTGGATGAGATGAAAGTGCCCTACGAGGCGCGCGGCGACGGCGGCACCATCATGGTGCCGGTCTCCGAGGTCGCCCGCGTCCGCATGGAGCTGGCGGCCGCCGGCCTGCCGCACCAGGAGGGTGCAGGCTACGAATTGCTCGACTCGGAATCGCCCATGAACATGACCTCGTTCATGCAGCGCGTGCAGTGGCTGCGCGCGCTGGAGGGCGAGCTGTCGCGCACCATCGTCGCGCTGGACGGCGTCCGCGTCGCCCGCGTCCACATAGTAATGCCCGAACGCGACAGCTTCTCGCGCGACAGCGCGAAGCCGACCGCCTCGGTCGCCGTGGTGATGGGCGGCGTGATGCGGCTGAGCAAGCGCCAGGCACTGGCGATTCGGCTGCTGGTATCCGGCGCCGTGCCGGGTCTGAAGCAGGAGGACGTCTCCGTCCTCGATCCTTCCGGCGTGGTGCTCGCGGCCACCGGGTCCGACGCACTGGCCAGCAGCCAACTGGATGACCGCGAGGCCGGCATCGAGCAACAGTTGCAGCAGCGCGTCGACGACCTGCTGGATCCGCTGGTCGGCCGCGCCCACGTCCGCACCGAGGTCACCGTCAAGCTCGACGAATCGCGCGAAATCACGCGGGAGGAAAAGTTCGACCCGCAGTCGCAGGTGGAGCGCTCGAAGCAGACCCAGGTCGACAGCCAGACGACCGAGGAGAGCAAGCCTGAGCAAGCGGTGACGGTCACCCAGAACATCCCGACCCAGCCGCAGCAGGAGGCGACCGACAACGCCCCCCGGAACGCAACCACCAACTCGCACAAGGGCGAGACAGTCAACTACGAGATCAACACGGTGCGCAGCGAACGCGTGCGCGAGCCCGGCGAGATCGCGCGGCTGACCGTGGCGGTCGCGGTGGACGGCACCACCGACTCCCACGGCGTGTTCCATCCGCGGTCCCAGGCGGAACTGGACCGTATCAGGGACCTGGTGCGTTCGGCTGTCGGATATGATGCGAAACGCGGCGATCAGGTGACGGTCGACACCATGCCGTTCCTGCCGCCGGACTCCGTCCTGGCCGAAGTCGGCGGCGTGGCCGCGTCCGCCAACGCACCGTCGTGGATGACGATCGGCGTGCCCGCGGGCTTGCTCCTGGTCGTGGGGGCAGGCGCGATCCTGTGGCGGCGCCGGCAGCGCGGCAGGCCGGCCGGTGCGCTGGAACCAGTCGCCCTCTCGTCGTCGCCCAGCCTGATGATCCCGGGCACCGCCCAGCCGCTGCTGCTGGATACCGACGTGACCATCGCGCCCGGGCCGCTCGCCAACCTGCATTTGCTGGTCGAGCAGCATCCCGACGAGGCGCTGGCCCTGATCAAGTCCTGGATCGCCGAAGGGAGCGCCGCGTGATGGCCCAGGCGATCGCCGGCCGCCGCTTCGTGCCGCCCGCGGTGGCGGTCTTCGCCGGCGGCGGCGGCAGCGACGTGGCTGCGGCCGAGGCCCTGCACCGCGCACGCGACGGCGCCTTCGCCGAGGGCCGCCAGCACGGCTTGCGCCAGGGCCACGTCGAAGGCCGCCGCGAGGGCGAAGCGGAAACCCGGGAGACGATGCAGCGCGAGATCGACGCGCTGCGCTCGGAATATGCCTTGCTGGACCAGCGGGTCTCGGTCACCGCGGCGCTCGACCAGGTACTGGCGGCGCGCGCGCTCGACCTGGCGGCGCTGGAGCAGGCGACCCGGACGGCGGTGGTTGCGGCGCTGCGCAGCCTGTTTCCCACGCTCCAGTCGCACCGTGCCGGCGCCGAAATCGAGGCGGTGCTGCAGCAGGCCTTGACCGAACGCCCCGCCGAGACGCTGCGCCTGCGCGCCCATCCGGCGACCCTGGATGCCATTGCCGCCGAAGCCGCCGGCTGCGGCGATCCGGGGCGTGTCGCCCTGGAACCCGACGCATCGCTCGCCCCCGGTGCCGCCGAGATCGCCTGGACCGGCGGCGGCCTGACCTTCGAACCCGCGCGATTGCTCGAGCATGTGGTTGCCATGCTCGAGGCCATGCCACCGCTCAACGCAGCCGCCGTGCCGTCGTCAGAGGAAACAGAAAAGCCAGCCGACGAAACCGTCAAGCTGCTCGACGAAACCAACAAGGAGCCTTCTACATGAGTGAAGCCGTCAGTCTGGTCCCCGACGACCGCCTTGCCTCCATACTGGACATTCCCGTCACCCTCAGCGTCGTCCTTGGCACGCAGGACATCCCGCTGGGCAAGCTGTACATGCTTGGCCGCGGTTCGGTCGTCGTGTTCGACAAGCGGGTCGGCGAACTGGTGGACGTCCTGGTCAACGATCGCCTGATGGCGCGCGGCGAAGTGCAACTGACCGATGACGGCAACCTCGCCGTCTCCATGGTCGAGATTGCCTCCGCCGGCCCGTCCTGACGGCGCGGCGCGATCTCGGGGTTCGGCAGAATGCCACGCACCCGGAGGGGCACCAGCCGCCGGAGGGGCCGCATCGTGTGGTCCCTTCTCACGGCCGTCGCCCTGACGCTGCCCGCGCACGCGGCGCTGGCGCAAAGCGTCTCGATCAACCTGGCGCAGGGCAGTGGAGATCACAGCCTCGCCGGCAACGTCGTGCAGATCCTCGCCATCACGACGATCCTGGCGCTGGCGCCGGGGATTCTGGTGATGGGCACCGCGTTCACCCGCCTGGTGGTGGTGCTGTCCATGCTGCGCACCGCGCTCGGCCTGCAGCAGACGCCGCCCAACACCGTGATCATCAGCCTCGCCTTGTTCCTGACCGCGTTCATCATGGCGCCGTCGTTCGAGACCGCGTACCGCGATGCGGTGCAGCCGCTGATGCAGGGATCGATCACGGAAGAGCAGGCGCTCGACCGCGGGATCAAGCCGTTCCGCGTGTTCATGGAGGCGAATACCAGCGACAAGGACCTGGGGCTGTTCATCAACCTGTCGGGCTGGAAACCGCAGCCGGCTTCGGATGACGGCCCGCCGGCGTTCAAGGACGACGCGCCGCTGCCGCCGATCTCCAACATCTCTCTCACCAGTATGATCGAGGGTCATGCGGCGGCGGTGCCGGCCGGCATCCGCACCCAGGTGCCGCTGCACGTGCTGTGCGCCGCGTTCATGATCAGCGAGCTGTCGAAGGCGTTCCAGATCGGCTTCCTGCTGTTCCTGCCCTTCCTGGTGATCGATATCGCGGTGTCGGCGATCCTGATGGGGATGGGCATGATGATGCTGCCCCCGGTCGTGGTTAGCCTGCCGTTCAAGCTGATCTTCTTCGTGCTGGTGAACGGCTGGGAGATGATCTCGGGTTCGCTGGTGCGAAGCTTCATCACATGAGCGCCCCTCGGCTCGCGCTCCGGGGCGGCAGGGCGGACCGGGTCCGGGACGGCGAAACGCTCCTTTGGCAGCGCTCCCGGCGACCCGTCCCCCAGCCTGGTCCGCTTAGGGCCTGTGGGAGAATAAACGAGTCGATGGCGCGCGGACCGGTGCCTCCTGCGTCATGGTGCGCGCAGGCGCACCATCCACGACTTTGCAGCGTACAGCAGAGGAATCGTGGATGGCGGCCGTTCGTCCGCCATGACGATGTACGCCTGGCTGTCGCTCCAGATGAAGCACTTATTTGCCCGCGCGCCCCTAGCGGCCTGAACCCGCCGGGGGAGCAGGCGGCATCGTCCATTGCAACGGAGACCGGCCATGCAGGCGATGAACCACGCCGATAACCTGGCGTCAGACGACGGACGCATGCTGGGACCGATCGACAAGGCGGCGATCGTGCTGATGGCGCTCGATGACGAGCGTTCGCACCAGATCGCCTCCCGCCTCAGCGAAGCGGAACTGCGGCAGATCGGGCGGGCGATGGTGACGCTTGGCAAGACCGATGCCGCCGTGGTCGAGCAAACGATTCTGGAGTTCGGCCTCGCGCTGGGACAGGCGGGCAGCATGCGCGGCGGCCCCGAGAACGCGGCCCGGCTGCTGCGCCGCGTGCTGCCGCCGGCCAAGGCGGCGCAGTTGCTGTCCGACATCGCCGGCTCCGGCAGCGATCTGTGGGAAAAGCTGGCGCAGATGCAGCCATCCTCGCTGGCGGGCTACCTGGCAAAAGAGTCGCCGCAGGTCGTCGCGGTGATCCTGACCCGGTTGCCGGCGGGCCACGCCGCCCTGGTGTTCGGCGCCCTGCCCGCCGCGATGGTCGGCGACGTCGCCACGCGGATGGTCCGGCTGGAGGGCGTGAACGGCCCCGTGCTGTCCGACATCGAGGACGCGCTGCGCCGCGACCTGGTCGGCGACACGACGCGGGCAAGCGGGCCGGACAGCGCGGCGATGCTGGCGGAAGTGCTCAACAGCGCACAGCGGCCGACGGTGGAGCAAATCCTCGCCGCGCTGGAGGCGGCGGACCCGCAGGCGGCATTGCGCGTGCGCGGCATGATGTTCACGTTCGAGGACCTGATCCGCGTCGACCGCGCCACCTTCGGCATGCTGGTCGCCGAGTGCGCCGCGGAGAAGCTGCCCATCGCGCTGTCCACCGCCAGTCCCGAGCTGCGCGATCTGTTCTTGTCCAGCATGTCCGAACGCGCCGCGAACATGCTGCGCGAGGAGATCGAGGCGCTGCCGCAGCAACGCAAGCGCCTGGTCGACGACTCGCGGTCCGAGATCGTGGCGCTGGCCAAACGGCTGGCGGAGGAAGGGCGGATCTTCATTCTCGACCGCGACGAGGAGGCGGCCGGCGATGCATGAACGCTGTTTCCGGGCAAAACCGCGCTGCAACCATTTTCTTGCGAAATTCGGTGAAGCCATCCCGCAACGATCATCACCGAAGGGACGATCGCCAGCCCCATGAGCGCGGCCAATCACTCGCGGCGCCGCTCCGGCGGCAGGCGGCACGTGGAGGAGGAGAGCCACGGCGGCCAGTGGAAGATCGCCTACGCCGACTTTGTCACGGCGATGATGGCCTTCTTCCTGGTGATGTGGCTGGTCTCCTCGGCGACCGAGACGCAGCGCGCGGTGATTGCGAAATACTTCAGCACCACGTCGATCTTCGACCTGCCGAAAGGCAACGGCGTGCTGGATGGCGGCAAGTCGGTGATGTCCGGCGCGGATGCCAAGACCGAACGCCTGCGGCCGAGCGGCCGGGGCGGCAGTTCGGCGCCGCCGCCAAAAGAATCATCGTCGGACACCGCCTCGGGGAATGCCGCCGACCAGGAGAAACTGGAAGCCCAGCGGTTCGAGGCACTGAAGGCGCAGCTGGACCACATGGTGCAGCAAGGCGAGCTGCGCGCGCTGGCCGACAACATAAAGATCGAGCTGACGCCGGAGGGATTGCGCATCCAGATCTTCGACCGCGACGGCGAGCCGATGTTCCTGCCCGGCGACGCCACGCCGACACCGCGGCTGGCGCGCATTCTGGACGTGATCAGCCAGGTGCTGCAGACGGTGCATAACGGGGTGATCATCGCCGGCCATACCGATGCGCAGCCGTTGCAGCACGGCACCTATTCGAACTGGGAGCTGTCGGCGGCGCGGGCGAACAGTACGCGGCGGCAGCTCGAGGCGGATGGGCTGGCGCCGGACCGGATCGTGCGAGTGGAGGGCATGGCGGCCATGGACCCCCTGTTCCCGCAAACGCCGCTCGATCCGCGCAATCGCCGCGTCGCCGTCACGGTGCTGCGCAGCGAGGTGGAGGCCCGGCTGCGGCATCCCGAGAGCCAGCCGCCGGCGGAGCAATCGCCATGACCGCAATCCCCATGACCGCGATCGCCACTCCCGAAGTCGACGCGGCCGCATTTGCCATGACTGCAATCGCGATGACCGCATTCGCCGCGACCGAAATCGCAGCGCCAGAAATCGCGGCCGGCGAAATCAGCGTGCCCGCCCTTGCCGCGCCCGAAATCGCCGTCCGCCCATTCGCCGCGCCCGCGATCGCCGCGCCCGCGATTGCCGCGCCCGCGATCGCCGTGCCCGCGATCGCTGTGACCGCAATTGCGGCGCCCGAAATTGCCGTGCCCGCATTCGGCGCGCCCGCCATCGCTGTGACCGCAATTGCGGCGGACGAAATCGTCTTCACCGCAATTGCCGTGACCGCAAACGCCATCGCCCGGCATCGCGCCGGCCGTTGCCTGCTACGCCGCGCATCCGCGCCGGCGCCCGTGCCGAGCATCCATTCCTCCCAGCCCAGGAACCACACCCCATGAGCATGAGCCTGAACGACTCGATCAGCAGTGCGCTGGCCGCGCTGAATGCCGACTCCACGGCACTCGACAACATTTCCACCAACGTCGCGAACAGTTCGACGGTCGGCTACAAGGCGACCGATACCGAGTTCGAGAGCATGGTGCTGGGCAACGGCACCGGCACTTCGGTCCAGGCCGGCGTCGCGCCGATCAGCCAGATCGACGTGAGCACGGCGGGCCAGCTTCAGAGCACCGGCGTGAACACCGACATCGCCATCAACGGCTCGGGGTTCATGGTGGTCAACAGCGCCGCCGCGGGCGGCACCAGCGGCCAGTACTACCTCACCCAGGCGGGATCGTTCCGGCCGGACGCCAACGGCAATCTGGTGAATGCCGCCGGCTACTACCTGCAGGGCCAGGCGCTGAACGCGGATGGCAGCCCGATCGGCGGTATGGCGCAGTCGTTCAGCGCGCTGTCGACCGTGAACGTCTCCAATCTCTACGCCTCGGCCGAGCCGACGACGGCGATGTCGTTCGGGGCCAACCTGCCGGCGAGCGACACGGCGTACAGCACGACCACGCAGTCGCCGTCCTCCAGCACCGTGACCTATTACGATTCGCTGGGCCAGGCGCAGACGCTGCAATTCCAGTTCGTGCCGACGCAGGCCGCCGCGTCCGGTGATGCGCCGACCGACACCTGGACGATGAACATCTATGATTCAGCCTCGGCGACGCCGGGCACGCCGTCCGGCACCGCGACACTGACGTTCGGATCCACCGGCGCGACCGGCGGCGAGCTGCAATCGGTGAACGCCACCGCCGGCACCTATGACCCGACGGCGGGAACCTTCAGCCTCACGCTGGGCGACGGCAGCACGCTGCCGATCAATATCGGCGCGATCGGCAGCGCGAGCGGCCTGACGCAGTTCTCCGGCGCCTACACCACGACGCAGATGTACCAGAACGGCGCCGGCTTCGGCACGCTCCAGGATGTCAGCATCGGCACCAACGGGGTGGTCACGGCGTCGTTCAGCAACGGCGCGACCCGGCCGATCTATCAGCTCGATCTGGCGACGGTATCGAACCCGGACGGGCTGACGCCGGTCAGCGGCGACGCTTTCGCTCTTTCGGCGTCTTCCGGCAGTCCGCAATTGTTCCAGGCGGGGACAGGGCCGGTGGGCACCACGGAAGGCGGCACGCTGGAAGGCTCCAACGTGAACCTGAATACCGAGCTGACCAACCTGATTGCCACCCAGCGGGCATACTCGTCATCGGCCGAGGTCGTGCAGACCGCGGACCAGATGCTGGATGTGCTCAACCACCTGAACCAGTAGCCGCATCCGTAGACGTGCGAGGCATCAATGTCCGGTTCTATCGAAAGTGCCCTGTATACCGCCATGTCGTCGCTGAATCTCCAGCAGCAGCAGTCCGACGTCATCGCCGGCAACATCGCCAATGCCAGCACGCCCGGTTACGTGGACCAGACCCTGCCGCAACTGGAGCAGGCGACCGCCGGCGCGGGGACCGGGGTCATGGCCGGCCCGTTGCAGCGGATGAGCGACGAGGCCGCGGCCAATGCCGCGAACCAGACCGCCAGCGCGCAGGCGTACAGCCAGGCGATGGTCAACGGGCTGACCTCCTACACGCAGGTGCTGGGTCAGCCATCGGACAGCACGTCGCTGCCTTCCGAGCTTTCCGCGTTCAACACGGCGCTGACCTCGCTGTCGGCATCGCCGGGCAGTTCGGCGCTGCAATCCGGCGCCGTGACGGCGGCGCAGAACCTGGTGGGAACGTTCAATTCGCTGTCGTCGGCGATTTCCAGCGCGCGCGAGCAAGCCGATTCGAACATCGAGTCCGGCGTTACCACGGTGAATCAGACACTCCAGCAACTGGCGCAGAACCAGACGGCGATGCAGCAGGCCGCGGCGGACGGCGAGCCGACCGCGTCGTATCTCGATACGCAGGGCCAGTTGCTGTCCACCCTGTCGCAACAGGTGCCGATCGACGTTTACCAGCAGAGCAACAATGGCATCGTGGTGACCACCGACGGCGGCACGACATTGTTCGATGGCACCGTGCACCAGCTTTCGTTCACGCCGACCTCGAATATCCCGGCCAACATGCAGGGGACCGGGGACCCGTCGCAGGGCACGATCGGCGGGCTGTCGGCGGTAACGGTGGGCGGCCAGCCGATCGAAATCTCGCAGAACGGCAGCATCGCGGCCAACCTGCAACTGCGCGACGTGACCTTGCCGGGGTTCGAGCAACAGATCGACCAGGTCGCGAGCAATACGATCGTGGCGTTCCAGCAGGCCGATCCGACAGTCGGCGCCGGCGAGACCGGCATTTTCACCGACAACGGCGCGGCGGTGGATCCGAGCGATGGCGCGCAACTCACGGGGATGGCCGCCAATATCGCGCTGAATGCCTCGGTCGATCCGTCGCAGGGCGGCCAGGCCTGGCGCATCCAGGCCGGCGCGCAGGCGACGACGCAGGGCGCGACCGGCAGCAACAGCACGGTGCTGTCCTTCATCTCGGCGCTGACCCAGACGCAATCCTATGACACCACCAGCGGTCTGCCCGGATCGATGACGCTGACCGATGCGACCGCGCAGGTCGCCGGGTTGCAGCAATCCACCCTGAGCAACTGGACCTCGGTCAACACCAGCCGCACCTCGCAGGCGCAGGCGGCGCAGACCGCGCTCAGCAATGCGACCGGGGTCAACATCGACAACGAAATGCAGAAATTGCTCGTCGTGCAGGAGACCTATGCCGCGACCACGCAGGTGATCCAGGCGGCCTCCTCGATGCTCTATCAGTTGATCCAGGCTGTCGGTTAGGAGACCGAAGATGAGTGGCAGCATCTCCACGTTTGCCGGTCCAATGGCGGAAAACTACCTGATCCAATCGTTGGAATCGCAGATGAATACGCTGACGACGGAGGTTTCCTCCGGCACGGTGGCGAATCCGGCGGGTGCCATGGGGGCCAACGCGCCGTTCCTGTACCAGCTTCAGTCCGACGCGTCGCAGCAGCAGGCCCTGCAAACGTCCACCACCACCGCCGGCAACCAGTTGAGCGCAATTCAGGATGCACTCTCCGGTATGGCGACGGCGTTGCAGCCGATCGCCACCGGGGTGATCAGCAGCACGGCGACGACGCCGGAAGGCCAGAGTGCCCTCGGCGAGCAGGCTTCCAGCGCCATGTCGCAGATCCTGACGTTGCTCAACACGCAATACGCCGGCAGCTCGTTGTTCGGCGGCGATGCCAACGGCGCGCCGCCGATGGTGAGCGCCACCGCGCCGGGCGGCCCGCAGGATGCGGTGAACGCGGTGCTGAGCGCGGCGGTCGCCGCCAATGGCGGGCAACCCCTGTCATCATCCGACATCGACAACCTGCTCAACGGCCCCGACGGACTTGCGAGCATTTTCAACAACACGAACAGTACCGCGGCGCTGAACTACAACAATTCGTTCTATACCGGTTCGACCGACGGCCAGCCGACGACCGTGATGATCGGCCTCAACCAGACTGTGCAGTACAATGTCAGCGCCAACCAGCCGGCGTTCAGCGACCTGCTGCAAGGGTTGTCGATGCTGTCGATGCTGTCCGCGCCGTCGAGCCAGCTCGACAGCACCGCCAAGAGCGCGTTGGTGACGCAGGCCGGCAGCCTGATCAACCAGGCGCAGGATGAACTGACCTCGACCCAGGGGCAGGTCGGCACGGTGCAGGCGCAATTGCAGCAGGTCTCGGACACCGAGCAATCGGCCTACAACGCGACCACGGCGCAGATCACGACGCTTGAGCAGGCGAACGTCGCCGGCGATTCGACGAAGCTGAGCACGCTGCAAACCCAGTTGGAGGCGAGCTACGAAGTGACCGCGCAGATCTCGCAACTCAGCCTGGTGCACTATCTGCCGCAGTTGATGGCCTAAGACTTCCGGAGTCAGAACGATGATCCTCGGCAGAATGCCGAAGGCGCTGGTACCGCTCGCGATAGCGGGGCTGGTCGCCGTCATGCCCCTCACGGCCCATGCGCAGGTCCTGCTGCGCGACCTGATATCGATCGAGGGTGTGCGCACCAACCAACTGGTCGGCTACGGCCTTGTGGTCGGCTTGCAGGGCACCGGCGACACGCTGCGCAACTCGCAGTTCACCCAGCAGTCGATGAGCGCGATGCTGGAACGCATGGGCGTCAACGTGACCGGGTTGCAGATGCAGACCCGCAACACGGCCGCGGTGGTGGTGACCGCCACGCTGCCGCCGTTCGCGCGGCAGGGATCGCCGCTGGATGTCGAAGTCTCGTCGCTCGGCGATGCGAAGTCGCTGTCCGGCGGCACGCTGATGGTGACGCCGCTGATGGGCGCCGACGGCCAGGTCTATGCGGTGGCACAGGGGCCGGTGGTGGTGGGCGGGTTCCAGGCGTCCGGCCGGGCGCAATCGGTGAAACAGGGCGTGCAGACCAGCGGCCGGGTGCCCAGCGGGGCAACCGTCGAGCGCGAGGTCGAGGACGATCTGGAGGACATGACAAAGCTGCGCCTGGCGCTGCGCAATCCCGACTTTACCACGGCGATGCGCATCCAGGGCGCGATCAATGGGATGCTTGGCCCCGGTACCGCCGATGCGATCGATCTCGGCACGGTCGACGTGCAGGTGCCGGAGAACTATCGCGGCCGGATCACGGCATTGCTGGCGCAGATCGAGCAATTGCAGGTCACGCCCGATACGCCGGCCCGCGTGGTGATCGACGAGAAGAGCGGGACGATCGTGGTGGGTGCCGACGTGAAGCTGGACCCGGTGGCGGTGACGCACGGCAACCTGACGGTGCGGGTGACGGAGACGCGCAATGTCAGTCAGCCTGGTGCGTTCTCGCGCGGCCGCACGGCGGTGACGCCGAGCACGCAGATCGACGTGAACGATCACAGCGATCAGAAGCTGCAGATCTTGAATCGCAGCGTCACGCTGAAGGCGCTGGTGGACGGGCTGAATGCGCTCGGCCTGGGACCGCGCGACCTGATCCAGGTGCTGAATGCGCTGAAGGCCGCGGGGGCGCTGCACGCCGAACTGAACTTTATCTGACGGGGCGTGGCAGCGGAGGCGCGGGGCGCGGCAACCGCGCGCCGCATGCCGGCGCTGCAGCATGCCTGTGCCGCAGCATGCCCCTATTGCAGCATGTCGGTGCCGCAGCATGCCGATGCTGCGGATGGCGTGCCGGCCCGGCAGGCAGCGGTGCTGCGGCCGGGGTTGCGGATGTTATTTCGTGGCGGTGAACGGGAAAACCGTATCCCGGCGATCGCCCTGTCCCGCGATTGCCGTCGCCCGTCGCTTGCGTGGCCGTGTCCAGGCGACACCTGGATAGCCCTTCAAAGGCCCGAGAGGCTCGCCACGGTATGCCCATTCGGGCGATTCCTCGAGCCCGATATGGTAGCGAGGCTCACGTCCGGTGCGAGTCTCGAACAGGGCGCGCGGGATGTTCACCATGCGCGGCGAACGCGATCGCTGGTAGAGCAATGGCGTGCCGCACAGGGTGCAAAACCAACGGACGGTCCGCCGGGCCTTGTCCTCGAACCGGCCGATGCGGTCATTGCCGAGCACGATGCGGAACCGGTTCCGCCAGACGCCGACATAGGTCGCGTACGCCGCCCCCTGCGCATGCTGGGTCGCGCGCGAGTGGTCGTGCCAGGCCCAGAACGCCGGATAGTCGAACTCCACCCGCACCTGGCCGCAGACGCATTGGCCGGAAACCGTCGCGGCCGACGCCTTGCCATGCTTCGCCATCGCCGTACTGCGCATACCGCTCCCCCCGCCGGTCCGCGTCCGCCGTCCAGACTCCTGTCATGCCGGCGACCGTCATGCCGGCGACTGGACCCTGCCGGGCCACACGTTACCATCGCCGCCCGGGCGGCAATCAGGAAGCGCCGCGGGTCAGCCTGATGGCAAACCGACCCACGGCCTCGGGACGGGGGGAAATGGATTTCGATACGATCATCGTCGGCGGCGGCTCCGCCGGCTCGGTGCTGGCCAACCGGCTGTCGGCGCGCAGCGGCCACAGCGTGCTGTTGTGCGAAGCCGGCCAGGACACGCCCGAGGACAATGTCCCGCCCGAGATCGCCGACAGCTACCCCGGCGTCGCCTATTTCGATCCCCGCTTCCACTGGACCGAATTGAAAGTCCGCACCCAGCCGATCTCGCACAACAACCCAACC
>Ga0335072_10006446_pt1 | contig 17140 bp, 12 predicted proteins | sample Lox_Sample_21_FD_206725 | JGI IMG/M metagenome (GOLD analysis project Ga0335072, IMG submission 206725) | Soil microbial communities from Loxahatchee National Wildlife Refuge, Florida, United States - Lox_Sample_2.1 | ecosystem: Environmental > Terrestrial > Soil > Wetlands | place: USA...
GTGGTCGCATCGTTGACCCTTGGACGGCCGGTGAAATGGATCGAGACCCGCTCCGAGAATCTCCAGTCCACGGGCTTCGCGCGCGACTACCACATGACCGCGGAGCTCGCTGCCAGCAAGGAAGGCAAGATCCAGGCCCTGCGCGTCAAAACTCTGGCCGACCATGGAGCCTTCAATGCCGCGGCTCAGCCCACCAAGTTTCCCGCCGGCCTGTTCAGCATCTGCACCGGAGCCTACGACTATCCCACGGCCTTTTGCGAGGTCGACGGCGTCTACACCAACAAAGCGCCGGGCGGTATCGCCTATCGCTGCTCATTCCGTGTAACAGAAGCTGCCTATCTCATCGAGAGAGCGGTCGATGTTCTCGCCCAGGAGTTAAAGATCGATCCCGTCGAGTTGCGACGGAAGAACTTCATTCCTCCGGAAAAGTTCCCCTACAAGTCGCCGCTCGGCTGGTCCTACGACAGCGGAGACTACGCCGCCGCCATGAAAATAGCCCTGGATATGGTTGGCTACGATGCGCTGCGGAAGGAGCAGCAGGAGAAGCGCGCTCGCGGCGAGTTGATGGGCATCGGCGTCTCCAGCTTCGTGGAAATCGTCGGCGCCGGTCCTGCTCATACCTTCGACATCGCCGGCATCAAGATGTTCGACAGCTGCGAGATTCGCATTCATCCCACTGGCAAGGCGATGTGCCGCATGGGGACCAAGAGCCAGGGTCAAGGGCATGAGACAACCTATGCCCAGATCGTCGCTCAGGAGTTGGGTATCCCCGCGGCCGACGTGACCGTGGAGGAGGGCGATACGGACACCGCTCCCTATGGTCTTGGAACATACGCCAGCCGCAGCACACCCGTCTCCGGCGCAGCAACCGCTGTGGCCGCGCGCAAGATCCGCGCCAAGGCGAAAAAGATCGCCGCCCATCTGCTCGAATGCAGTGAGGAAGATCTGGACTGGGAGCCCGGCAAATTCTTCGTCAAAGGCGCCCCCGGCAAATCCAAAACCATTCAGGACATTGCCTTCGCCGCTTACACCAACATGCCGGAAGGCATGGAAGCCGGCCTCGAAGCAGTCGACTATTACGATCCACCCAATCTTACCTTCCCCTTCGGCACATACATCTGCGTGGTCGACATCGATAAGGGCACCGGCGAGGTCAAGGTGCGCCGATTCGTGGCCGTGGACGACTGTGGAAACATCATCAACCCCATGATCGTCGAAGGCCAGATTCATGGCGGATTGACCGAGGGCCTGGCCATCGCCTTCATGCAGCAGATCGACTACGACGAGAGCGGCAATGTGCAGGGTGGAAGCTTCATGGACTACCTGTTGCCGACCGCGGTCGAGACTCCTCACTGGGAGACAGGCAAGACCTGCACGCCTTCGCCGCATCATCCCTTCGGCGCCAAGGGCGTCGGTGAGTCGCCGAACGTGGGTTCTCCCGCAGCCTTCGTAAATGCCGTTGTCGACGCGCTCTCCCACCTAGGTGTGAAGCACATCGATATGCCCATCGCACCGTGGAAGGTCTGGAACATTCTCAAGGAGAAAGGCGTGGTCAACTAAAGCCATGGCGATGCAGATCGAAAAGACCTTCCAGGTGAAAGAGCCGATCGACCAGGTTTGGAGCCTGCTCAGCGATCCCCGCAGAGTCGCCACCTGCGTGCCCGGCGCAAAGATAACGGAGCAGGTGGACGAGAAGACCCACAAAGGCACAATCAGCGTGAAGGTAGGCCCGAGCGCAACCGATTACAAGGGGGAGCTGGAGATTGTCCGTCTCGACCCGGAGAATCGTGAGATCGAAATTCTCGGCAGAGGCCAGGATGTGAGAGGCCGCGGCAGCGCATCGATGAAGGTGACGGGCAAACTCCGTTCCCTGGAAGATGGCGGCACGGAGGTCACCAGCATTTCCGAGGTCAACGTCGTGGGCATCCTCGCGCAGATGGGATCGCGCGTAATCAGCGAGGTCTCGAATATTATGTTTGGCCAATTCGTTAAAAACTTCCAGGCAGCGCTGCAGCAACCTGCGGATGCCGCCGCGGCTGAGGCCAAGCCCATCAAAGCGGCTTCGTTGGCGTGGGCTGCGGCAAAAGGAGCGCTTCACCGCCAATCCTGATGGACGAGCCTGTCGGAGACCCGAATGCTCTTAACGACCCGGACGCTCTCGTGCGCAGCTTCGAGCGCCTGGGCTACATCGCAGATCGCTCCTTAGCCACTGCGGTCTATCTGATCACCAGGCTGCGCAAGCCTCTTCTCATTGAGGGTCACGCTGGTTTAGGCAAGACCGAAGTGGCCAAAGTTCTGGCGTCGATTCTGAACACTCAGCTTATCCGCCTGCAGTGTTACGAAGGGCTGGACGTCAGCTCCTCAGTTTATGAATGGAATTATCAGAAGCAGTTGCTGGCCATCAAAATTCAAGAAGGAACCGGGCAGACGGTTGAAGAGAAGGAGAGACACATCTTCAGCCGTGAGTTTCTGCTCGAACGCCCGCTGCTCAAATCCATCCTTGCGCAGGACGCGTCGCCGGTCTTGCTGATCGACGAGATCGACCGCGCCGATGAGGCCTTCGAGGCATTCCTTCTCGAGCTGCTCTCCGATTTCCAGATCAGCGTCCCCGAGATGGGGACCATCCAGGCCCTGCACATCCCTTACGTCATCCTTACTTCCAACCGCACGCGGGAGCTAAGCGACGCACTGAAGCGGCGATGCCTCTATCACTGGATCGACTACCCGAGCTTTGAGAAGGAAATGAGGATCGTGCGTGCCCGCCTGCCCGGCATCGAAGAGGAGCTCAGCACGCAGATAGTCCGATTCGTTCAGGGTGTGCGGGGGCTGGATCTCGAGAAGCCGCCCGGAGTAGCAGAGACGTTGGACTGCGCTCACGCCGTAATCTCCCTCGGCAAACGCCGCCTGGATGCAGGAGTGATCGAGCACACCCTTGGCTGCGTGGCGAAATCCATGGAAGACGTCGCCAGGCTCAGGGCCGCGGGCATCGACAAACTCGTGCCCCAGAGTTTTCAGGAGTAGTGGGAGGGCACAATGCGTCCGGAACAATCCGACCGCCTGGCCGCTGATATCGTCGAGTTCTGCCGCTTTGCTAGAACTCGCGGAGTTTCTGCTCATCCCGGCCAGACAATCACCGCCCTCGAAGCAGTCAAGACGATCAATCCCGCTGACCCGCAGTCTTTCGCCTCTGCCCTCCAATCGGCGCTGTGTTCCACCCACGAGGAATGGGACCTTTTCCCTGAGATTTTCCAGGAGTTCTGGAGTGCATCGCGCTCCCGGCTGCGATCCGCTTCCGGCGAGCACAAGGGACCATCCAGAAAAAACGGACGCGGCCCCGAAACCAGCTCAACGGTATTCCTCGATCAACCCGGCAACGAGACGGCGACGCGTGAGAGCGAGGGCAGAGCGATCTATGGCGCGAGCGCCCAGCAGCGTCTGAAGAAGGTCGACTTTTCCGAGGTACAGTCTGACGATCAGGCCGCGCTCGAAGAGCTATCCTTGCGCCTTTTACGGCGCATGAGTCGCCGGCTCTCCCGAAGGCTCAGCATCGCCAGCCGCGCCGGCCACGTTGATCTCCGCAGAACCATCCGGCGCAGCATCGCCCACGGCGGCCAGCCCATCGTGCTGGCTTACAAGTCACGAAAGCCGAGAAAGAACAGGCTGGTAATCTTTCTCGACATCAGCGGCTCGATGAATTTCTACAGCTTCTTCCTGGTGCGGTTCGCTTACGCGCTGCAAACGCATTTCCAGCGCGTGGACACATTTCTCTTCAGCACCAATGTCGTCGAGATCAGCGATCTGCTCAGCGCCCGCCACCTGCCTGACGCCCTGCGAAGACTCTCGCAGCGAGCTGCGGGGTGGTCAGGTGGCACAAAGATCGGCGAGTCGCTCCGCCAGTTCAATGAGCAATACGGAAGAGAGCTGCTCTCCAGCGATACCGTCTTCATGATCCTGAGCGACGGATGGGATACCGGAGAGCCGGAAGTGCTGGCGGCACAGTTGCGCGCCGCTAAACGCCGGGCGCAAAGAATCCTCTGGCTCAATCCGCTACTTGGACTGAAGGACTATCAGCCCATCACCCGAGGCATGGCCGCCGCGCTTCCGTATGTGGATGTCTTTGCGCCGGCGCATAATCTGGAAAGCCTTCTCACATTGGAGAAACACCTGTAGAAGAAGGAGGGTGTTGGATGTTCGACGAATTTCTGAAAAAGGCCGACGAACTGGTCATGATCGGCGAATCATTCGCCATAGCGACGGTTGTGCGCTTCGAGGCGCCCATCTCTGGCAAGCCCGGAGATAAGGCCATAATCTTCGCCGACGGAGAAGTTTGGGGTTGGATTGGCGGAGGTTGTGCAAAGCCCGCGGTGGTTAAGGAAGCGCTGAAGGCTCTCACGGATGGCCGCCCCCGTTTGGTTCGCATAAGTCCCTCTTCCTCGGAAGCGGAAGGCATCGTCGCCTATAACATGACATGCCACAGCGGCGGCACGCTGGATATCTACATCGAGCCCGTTCTTCCCAAGCCCCATATTCTCATCATGGGCCGTTCGCCGGTTGGGCAGACTCTGGCCAGGCTTGGCAAGGCGATTAGCTATACCGTCTCGGTGGCCGCTCCGGATGCGAATCAGGAGAGCCACCCGGGAGCGGACCGGGTGCGAGCGGATCTGAACCTGACCGAACTGAAAATTTGTCCTCAGACCTTCATCGTTGTATCCACACAGGGAGAGTGCGATGAGGAGGCGCTTGAAATTGCACTCCACACCGACGCTTCCTATGTAGCATTCGTCGCCAGTAAGGCGAAGGCGGCCAAGGTTCTTCAGTATCTGGGTGAACGGGGAATCAGTGCAGAAAGGCTCCGGCAGGTAAAGGCTCCAGCAGGATTAGACATTTGCGCGGGGTCGCCGGAAGAAATCGCTGTCAGCATCCTCGCCGAGATTGTCCAGCTGAACAGGAGCAGAATCGCGAAACACACCGACGCGACGGTAGCGCCTGCGACGAGCCATGAAGCCAAAGACCCAATCTGTGGAATGACCGTCGATACACGCACAGCGAAGTACAAGTCGGAAGTTGAGGGCCAATCGTTCTACTTCTGTTGCGCCGGCTGCAAGCAGACCTTCGAAAGGCAGCCGGACAAGTATTTGCTCGCGAACCTCCCGACATAAGGGACGCCAGCGCTTCGATCATCTTGGCGCTTGCGGCACCTCGGATGGAGATGATGGAGCGCGGTAGTCACCTGAAGCGCGCTCTGTGTCCAATCAAGCTTCATCGGGCTGCGCCTGCCAAACACAGCTAACAAGATGCGTATTGATATGATGAGGCATACGAATTGCTGGATTTGCTCTGAACTTCTCGAACGCAAATGGCGGTGAACCATAGTAATTTGTCGATTCTCTGATCCTCCGGAGTGGCTATGATCGGATCCTGGGAACGAGTAGCTTTTGCCTTCCGCTGTTTCCTTTCTATTCTGTTCCGCGCTGAGATCCCCGACGACATTGAACAGAAGTTGGTCAGGTCTGTCGGCCCGGTTTCGGCGCCGGCAGCTGCACCTTCCGTGCCTCGTCTGAAGGAAGTTCAACCACCAGCCCAACCATCATCTCCGGCAGAGTTCGATCGGGCCGTGCAGATGCTTGCTCTGCTGCAACGCGACGGGCGGCTCATCGATTTCCTGGCGGAGAACGTCTCTGCTTATCCCGACGTACAGCTCGGAGCCGCCGTCCGCACAATCCACGACACCTGCCGGCAGGTGCTCGACCAATATGTGAAGCTCGAGCCGATTCTGGACTCCGAAGAGGATCAACCGGTGACGGTACAGGCGGGTTTCGACGCGGCAGCCATCAAGTTGATCGGAAACGTGACGGGAGAGCCGCCGGTTCGCGGTCTGCTACGACACAAAGGCTGGCGCGTTAAGGAAGTCAGTCTGCCCCCGTTGCCGCAAGCCGGCCGGATGGTCGTTGCCCCGGCTGAGGTCGAACTTTCATAACGACTGATCCACACCCGCTTAAAGGAGATCTCGTTGGCGGCCAAGTACATCGTTGGCATCGACCTGGGCACCACAAATTCTGCGCTGGCGCTCTGTGCTGCTGCTGAAGAGGGCGGCCGCATCGAGGTCCGCAGCATTCCGCAGTTGGTGAATCCGAACGAAGTGGCAGAACGCACGTTGCTGCCCTCGTTTATCTACATTCCAGGCGAATTTGATTTTCCCAAGGGCAGCACGGCGTTGCCATGGGATCCCGACCCGAAGCTTGTCATCGGCGAACTGGCTCGCAAACGCGGCGCCGAAAGCCCAAACCGCCTGATAGCTTCAGCCAAATCCTGGTTGTCGTACGCCGGGGTCGACCGTACTGCCCCGATCCTGCCCTGGCAAGCGCCCGAGGAGGTTCCCAGACTATCGCCCGTCGAAGCTTCGTCGCAATTCCTGCAGCATTTGCGCACGGTGTGGGACAACGGCGAGCCGGGGGACCCGCTTGCTGAACAGGACGTGCTGCTCACTGTGCCTGCGTCATTCGACGAAGCAGCACGCGAGCTGACCAGGCGCGCCGCGGAGCAGGCCGGTTATCAGCACGTCACGCTGCTGGAGGAACCTCAGGCAGGCTTTTACGCCTGGCTTGAAAGCCAGGGAGATGCCTGGCGCAGCCGAATCAAGGTCAATGATCTCGTTCTCGTCTGCGATATCGGCGGCGGCACCACGGATTTCAGTCTCATCATGGTCTCCGAAGAAAACGGCGAACTGACGCTCAAGCGCGTTGCCGTGGGCGACCACATCCTGTTAGGCGGCGACAACATGGACCTGGCGCTGGCGCAAGTCCTTCGGCAGCGTCTTGAAGCCTCGGGCTACCGCATCGATACCTGGCAGTTGCATGGCCTGTGGCATCAGTGCCGTCTCGCGAAGGAAAAGCTGTTTGAATCCCCAAAGACGCAGAGCCGGCCCATCACGTTGCTGGGCAAGGGGACGAAGCTCGTCGGTGGAACGATCAAGACGGAACTATTGCGCGAAGATCTCGACCAGGTGCTGGTCGAAGGATTCTTCCCCAAAATCGCGAGCAGCGAAATGCCTGCGCGACAACGCCGTGTCGGCTTTCAGGAGTTGGGCCTGCCATACGCGGCCGATCCTGCTATCACCAAACATCTCGCGCGGTTTCTGTCGGAGCAGCTTCGCAACAGCCCCGATGCGGCGGCCGTCCGTCGTGGCCGCAGCGGTCTGGCATGTCCCACGCACATCCTCTTCAACGGCGGCGTGATGAAAGCAGCGGTGCTGCGCGACCGCGTGGTCGAGGTGCTGAACAGCTGGCTGACAGAAGAAGGATTCGACGCGCTCGGGGCAGAGCCAATCCTGGAAGCTACCGACCTGGAGCACGCTGTCGCGCGCGGTGCGGCCTATTACGGCAAGGCGCGTCGCGGCCGCGGCGTTCGTATCCGCAGCGGCGCCTCGCGCACCTACTACATTGGAATTGAAAGCGCCATGCCCGCAGTGCCCGGCATGGAAGCTCCGCTCAAGGCGCTCTGTGTCGTTCCCTTTGGCATGGAGGAGGGCACTGAGGCCACGATTCCCGGCAGAGAATTTGGTCTCGTCGTCGGCGAACCAGCCGAGTTTCGCTTCCTCAGTTCCAGCGTCCGTAAGCAGGACCACGTCGGCAGCCTGCTGGAAGACTGGGGTACCGATATCGAGGAACTGAGCCCGCTGGAGGTCACGCTCAAAATGGATGGCCAGCAGGGAGCAGTTGTACCGGTGCGGCTCGAAACCCGCGTCACCGAACTCGGCACCCTCGAGGTCTGGTGCGTATCCCGCGACGGTACGAACCGCTGGAAGCTTGAGCTGAACATTCGCGAAAAGACCGGTAGGTGAGGTCGTCGGTGCCCTCTCGTTATCTGATCGGCATCGATCTGGGCACGACCAACTCTGTCGTGGCGTACATCGATACTCAGAATGTCGATGATACAGGCTCCGCGATTCATGTTTTCCTCGTGCCGCAATTGGCGGCACACGGGGAAGTCCACACGCTGCCCGCACTTCCTTCTTTCCTATACTTCCCAACCGAAAACGAGTTGTCCGCCGGAGCCGTCAGCGCCACCTGGGATGAAGATCCTCCAATGGTTACAGGTCTGCTCGCGCGCGAACAAGGAGCGCTCGTACCGGGCCGGCAGGTGTCATCCGCTAAGTCATGGCTTTCCTATCCCGGCGTGGATCGCCGCGCCCGGATCCTCCCCGCCCAGGCTGAACCGCCGCTGCCGATGATCTCCCCGGTAGAGGCGTCCGCGCGTTACCTCATGCATTTGCGCGACGCCTGGAATGGCGCAGTTGGGACTGACACCGACACGCGTTTCGAGCATCAGGACATCGTGCTCACGGTGCCGGCTTCCTTCGACGAGGATGCACGCGAGCTGACAGTCGAAGCCGCCCGCAGCGCCAAACTCGACAAGCTCACTCTCCTCGAAGAACCCCTGGCCGCGTTTTACGCCTGGATCGCCTCGAATCGGCACGCGCAGGCGGATGGCTCACATCTGGCACGAGACGAGGACGGTGAAGACCTCCGTGATGGCGATCTGATTCTGATCTGCGACATCGGAGGCGGCACAACCGACTTCAGCCTGGTGCGGTCTCGCCGGATCAATGACGAGCTGCAGTTTGAGCGAACCGCCATCGGTGAGCACCTTTTGCTTGGAGGCGACAATCTCGATTTTGCCCTGGCACGCCGCGTGGAAGAGAAGCTGAAGACTGAGCTCACGCTGCGACAGCGTTATGCTTTACGCCGTGTCTGCTGTGCCGCGAAAGAGCAGTTGCTTAGCGAATCCTCTTTGGAGCGCGTGCCGGTCACAATCCTGGGCAGCGGCCGTGCCGTCGTCGGACAAGCACTCAGCGTCGACCTCACGCGCGAGGACGTTCTGCAGATTCTTACCGCCGGTTTTCTACCAATTACTGCGCCGGATGATATGCCCGCGCGCGGCCGGCCAACAGGACTGCGCGAACTCGGGCTGCCCTACGCCAGTGATCCTGCGATAAACAAACATCTTGCCGCATTTCTCACGCAAGCGGCTATCACCATGGACACCTCGTCTGCAAACCAGCGTATGGCTCGACCCGATGCCGTGCTCTTCAATGGCGGCTTCTGCGCGCCGGCAGTGACTCGCGAGAGAATTGTCGAGGCAATTTCCGTCTGGTTCGGCGGAGCCCAGAGTGGCTGGCGCCCCAGGGTTCTTAACAACGAAGCGGTGGAGAGTGCGGTGGCTCGCGGCGGTGCACATTATGGTCGCGTCCGGCGCGGCTCCGGTTTGCGAGTGAGGGCCGGCAACGCGCGGACCTACTATATCGGATTGCCCTCCGACAACGGCCTGCAGGGCATCTGTGTTTTGCCTGCCGGGGTCGAAGAAGGCACCACACTTCCGCTGCTGAACCGTGAATTCTCGGTACTGGCGAATCGCCCGGTGTCGTTCACGCTATACAGCTCGCGCACGCGGCACGATGCGCATGGCGAAGTTACCTCATTGGATGAAGCGGACGTACATCGTCACGCGCCGCTGGGAACCTTGTTGCGCTACGGCAGGAAATTGCGCGAATTGTATTTGATTGTGCATGTCCGGGCCAGTTTCACCGAGGTTGGTACGCTCGAACTGTGGTGCGAATCGAGGGACACGCAGCATCGCTGGCGGTTGCAATTCGAACTGCGCGGCGAAGAGGCTCAAGCAGAGCAACTCGACACAGCGAAACCACAACCCGTGCCAACGGGTCCACCGGCAGTTACTGCTTCTGATGCAACCATCGAGTCTGCTGCGCAACTTATCCGCGATGTTTTCTCCGGCTCGGGTAACGACGAGGCTCCCACGCCCGAAACCCTCGCAAATCAAATGGAAGCAGCGCTCGGCACAAAGAGAGACTCATGGACCCTCCCGGCCATTCGCCGATTCGGCGAGGTGCTCATCGAGGCCGCCGCCGGACGCAAAAAGTCTCCACGCCATGAAGTGCGTTGGCTCAATCTATCCGGCTTCTGCTTGCGACCAGGGTTTGGGGTACACGGTGACGATGCGCGCGTGCAAAGTCTACGAAATATCATGTCCAACGGGCTCGCCTTTACGGACGACCTGCAATGCCAGGTCGAGCTCTTAGTGCTGCAGCGTCGGGTCGCCGCTGGCACCAATTCAAGTGAACAGCAAGCGCTTTATCGCCAGCTTACTGGTCGTGGCGCTCGGAAGCAGAAGGGCCACGTGAACCGGCAACTCGAGTACGAGAAGTGGCGCCTGCTTGCCAGCCTTGAGCACGTGCTGGGTCGCGCCCGTGTTTCTCTGGGCAATGAACTGTTGGCGAAGATCAAAAAAGAACCAGAAAATGCGATCTGGCTATGGTCACTCGGCCGAATAGGCGCTCGTATTCCGCTGTACGGACCACTGCACTCAATAGTAGCGCCTGAAATCGCCGGCGAGTGGCTGAAAGCCCTGCTGGACTTACCGGCGTTCTCGGCGGCAACCGCTTCCGCGATTGCATTGATTGCCCGGCGTACGGATGATCGCTCGCGTGACATCGATGATGCAATTCGCGAGCAGGCAATCTCCCGCTTAACAGTGCTTGGGATCGACGAAAAAATCATCCAGCTTTTGTCGAAGTACGTCCCGCCCGAATGGACAGATGCTGTCCGTAGCTTCGGCGAATCGCTTCCGTCCGGCTTGCAGATCGTCAGCTCCTCGAACTGCTTGTTGTCAATACCCGCATTGCACAGCTCCCGCCCGTCTCCCTTCGACACCAGCGGCACCTCAGGTCGTTCCCGGGGATGACTAGACTTGCCCAGTGGACCGAAAAGTCGGCTTGTCGTACAAGTGGATCTCAACCATCAGGGCGGATTGCAGATGTGCACGAGGGTCTATGCCGCGGTGTGCAAGCTACAAAGGCTCCAAGCGCTGATCGGCGAGGCAATTGAGACTAAGGAACCGTAAACGAGCGTAATTATTTTGAAGGATTGCCGCTTGTCCACGAATTTGTCCACGCGGCGTGGGCCTGCTGCTGCAGAATTTCTTCATCTATGAGCCTGTTCAACTCTGATAATTTGCAGAGGCCTGCCTCTCCGATCTGCAAACTCTGACTCGTCCCGTTCGATTGACCAGCACAGGCTCTCTCTAGCTCCGAACGGGTGATGGCTCTTCCGTTGACTGTCGCTACTGCTTCGGCAACACGAACCTGCTTGCAGCTGGTGAGGACGGCACCGAGAAATACCCACACAGCGATAATCACCGTCTGGCGCCATTCCCCGCGAACCAAAAGCATCAGATAGTCCTATAAAGAGGCGGCTTCTTAACAGTAAGTCTTCCACATTACAGAAGATGTCGCTACTCGCATCGACGTCGAGCGTCAGGGCATTTCACCGGCTTTCGAGTCAGAGACCTGACCGCATTATGATTGGAAGCCACCGCAGTTGATGCAAAACGGCGCATTGAACAGATTCACCGCTCGACATCCATTCCGTCAGAAATTAACGAAATGCGGACCTTCTCGGCACTACTGATTACTTCCGAGTAGCGGTCAACCGTCTCCCCTACATTCGGCGAGCGTGGAGTGAGAGACTAACGTCTTTTCCGTAAGTTGCGCCAGGCAGTTGCATCACAGGAACCGCGACACAGGTGAGAATGAGAGCTTCGGTCAGACGATGGATCATCGTGGGAACGTGCCTAGCTGGTCTAGCCGTGATCGCAATTGCTCTGCCTTGCATCATTCCGGCTCTCGAAAAGCAGGGTGTAGGGAGAGCGAAGGCGGCGGTACTCGCAGAAGACACAAACGTAGTGCATAACGCAATCGTGGCCTATTCCAAAGATCATGGTCATCAGCCAAAGTGCCTTGATGAACTGGTCACGAGCGGTTATCTTAAATCGATCCCAAGAGATTTTCTTTCTAAGGCGAAGGATCTCGGGTTGGCCGAGCATTGCGAGTAGACGGGCTACTTCCAGTTGACCGCATTGTGGTCGTATTGTCGGCCAACCAGACCTTTCCGGACCGTCAGTCGAGTCGCGGTGGCGAAACGTCCGGGTGGCCGGTGACACCACGTTTGGTGATTGGCCTTCGTGACCTAGGCACCCCAACCACATCTTTTGATCTGGGCGGATCGCATCGCTGCGCCGCCCCTAGGTAATGCAGATAGCCAAAAAATGCGGGCGGAAATTAAGCAGACTTTACCGCTGCAGTACGAAACGTTCTTGATTCTTCCCTCACGATCTCTCTGTGAGGTAGTGCATGTCTCGACCTGGAAAAATGTCAGACATCAAGGCCGAATGGCACCATGGCGGCTGGGGTACCACATTCAGCGTTGATTTAAAACTAAGTCTCTATAACTTTGATATCGATGTCCCGAAGCTAAAGGACGAGCACAAGACGTTTCTGGATAAAACCGTCGTTCCCTTGTTGAAGACCAACCCGGATATGAGGTTGGCCTTAACGGGTTCCGCGAGTCGAAGCGGACCATCCTCCGATTACAACTGGAAGCTTTCAGATAATCGGGCCAAGGCACTCCGCGATCACCTCGGTGCGAACGGCGTTGGCGCGCAGGTCGTTGAGGCGGTGGGCCTTGGAGCACCGCCGTACCCGGGCCCTAAAGAGAGTGACGATGACCGCTCTGTTTCTCTGTTCGGCAGCTTTCCTGTCGATTTGACCGACATCGAAATCTACACCGATGACTGGAGTAGAGCATTGACGTGGGACGATATTGTCAGTCTCGGGGGCACCGATAACAAATGGATTCAGCAATTGAACATTCAAGCTACGGTATGGGGAGGGAGTTATAACTTCATGCCGGATCAATTTCCATTGGAAGCCAATGGAACACGGGCCGGACGGCCCATACCGCAAAAAACATGGCTTCTCTCAAAGGGTCCCGCCCCAGCCGATCCCACCGATCCCACCAATCTCTGGATTACTTACCGGAAATCAGATTCAGTAAACGCAATGGGCTTCGCCTCCCAAAATAAAAGCCAAGGTGACGCGTCGATCACACGAAGCGATATTAATGTTGACCTGGGGTTGAACGGAGGTAACTGGGCCGATCGAGGACGTGCGCTGCAGGGCCAAAACGGTGCTGAGGGATACGACCGCCCGGACCCGTTACGGCTGCTCGACGCCGGCGGAGTGGAGATTCTCTCGCTCATATCGCCTCTTCCTAAATTTCAAGCTCGGACTTCGCCTAAGTGGCTTCTCCGCAGCCCGGCGAGCGTCTTCCTTTACGCGGGAGACGCTAATACCGCTGGTTGTCTGGCATCGAAGTCGAACTGCTGGGTAGCACCGGATCGCGTTCTTTCCAAATGGCGAAGCAATTCCGGAATGACGGCGCTGATCCTTGTTGCTCCAAACATATTGCAGATGATTATTGCCAGGGGTTTCGCGATGGGAGGACCGGGCGCAAAATGGGCGCCTCTCCTTAAGGCGAAAGCCGGGCCGCTGAGCACAATCCTGGGATATCGGGATGCTGCCCCCAGTCTCTCCGATGTCGGTGCTGAAATAGCTGAGAAGATGGGCGCAAAAATCGCCGGTGGACTGAGAGACGATGAATGGGCGCAGGCGTGGCTTACGGTTAACGGCGACCATCCGGGGCAAAACACTTGGAATGCGGTGGCGATGGATAGCAAGGGATATTGGTGGATTGAACCATGGTCGGTCATAAGCAGAATGGCTGATGGTGTGAAGATTATTACAAAGAAAAACTACAAGATCGTAGGTCCTGCGCCTATCGTCTAGAGCCTTTACCGGGCTGCGTCATGCCTGATCTTCCAGATGGACGACCAGTCGAGCATCTGGGCCGTTCGGTACCACACCTCGACGCCGCACGCAGCGCAGGCTCATCGATCCGGCGGAGTTAAGCAAGCCAGAGACGCGACGAAGCAGGCCGCCAGGCAGACAAGTGCGATTTGAACGCAGCGCACGAAGCGCTCGCCCGCCTGTAAAACTTGGGTTGTGGGTCAGTTTGATCTGGGCGCGAAGTTACCGATAACCCGGACTTTTCAGGCATGATGCAGGATCACTCCAGATGGCCGGAGATCCAGCAGGAGCCGACGCCGCCGTCTGCTTCGGCGCATGAGAATCGTCGCCCCGAACCGTCCGCGCGAGTCTATTTCTCAGCCCGATTCGTCAATACCTTGCACCGCGTCGAGATTCCATTGCACCGCCAGTGAGATTCACATGCTGCCTTGGACATTGGCACCCGTGAGAACCCTTCTCAGAGTCACTTGCTTTTCAGCCCTCGCAGTTTGCGGTCTCGCTTCTGCAATCCTACTGCCCGCCCAGCAAACCCCGCCCAACCCACCATCGGCACAGCCAACCACGCAGCACCCTCCCTACCCAACCGGAGTACCCACCCTCTCCGTCACAGCCCGTGAAGTTCTCCTCGACGTCGTCGTCGCCGACGCGAAGGGTCATCCCGTCACCGGTCTCCAGCCTGCCGACTTCACCGTCACCGAAGAAGGCACGCCCCAGATCATCCGTCACCTCGATGAACATCATCCCATGTCAGCCGCCGACCTCGCCCTCCTCAAGGCCGCCCCGGTGATGCCCCCCAACACCTTCACCAACTTCACGCCCGTAGTCAACACCAACGTCTCCACCGTCATCCTCCTTGACGCCATGAATACCCCCGTCGTTGCCCAGCAGGTTCTCCGTCAGCAGCTTATCGGCTACCTCAAACACGCGCAGCCCAGCGTCCCCATCGCCATCTTTCAGCTCGATACCGGTATGCACCTCATCCAGGGCTTCTCCTCCGATCCAAACGTGCTGCTCGCCGCCGCCGAAAGCAAGCGTGACATGCCCTCGCTCAACCGCCCCATCAACGGAAATTACTACTACTACCACAAGGACCATCTCGAAACCCTTCGTGACGGCATGCGGATCATGGGCCGCTATCTCAGTGGCTTCCCCGGCCGCAAAAACCTCATCTGGTTTACCGGTCATGTTCCCCTGTGGAGAGACGGCCTCGGCTTCGGCAATCCTTTCCACGACAGCTTCGGCGTCGTGTCCGGCGCGTCGGGCGACGAACTGCAGTACCTGACCGATGTCCTCACCGTCAGCCGCGTCGCTGTCTACCCGGTCGACACGCGTGGACTGCAGGTCGATCCACAATATACTGCCGAATACAAGGGTGTCCCTTCTCCGAGAGCCAGTTTGCGCTTCGTGGCCCGGCAGGGCATCGACCACTCCAACCTCGACGACATCGCCAACGCCACCGGCGGCAAGGCGTTCTACAACACCAACGACCTCAAAAAAGTCATCGCCGAAGTCGTCGACAACGGCTCCAGCTACTACACTCTCGCCTACGCCACCACCAATACCAAATGGGACGGCCAGTTCCGCCACATCAAAATCACCGTCGATCGCCCCGGCGTGCACTTGCAGCATCGCGACGGCTACTACGCGTACAACCGCGACCAGCAGGAGCAAAATCAGATCGCCGCCATTGAACAACGCCAGGCCAGCAACCCCACTCAGCCTCTGACCGGCAGCACCCAGAACAAGCCCGTCCCGGAAAATCCGCAAAGCAACACTCAGGCCTCGAACCCCGTTGCCATGGGTGCAATCGTGCACGGCCCGAAAGGCGGCTTCGACACCGCTATGGAACTGGGGGCCGTTCCTCCCACCGAAATCCTCTTCGGCGTCAGCTTTCAGCCAGACTTGCAGGTGGAAAAGATCGGCAAGAAATCTCCGCCGCCGCAGGACAACTTCCTGCGCCCGCCGTGGCAGAACAAACCCTTCCGCAATTTCGCCGTCGTAATCAACGCCGACTTGCACCGAGTGAAGCTGACGCAATCATCGGACGGCATCCGCCACGGCACCGTCCAGTTCGTCACCGCGGTCTACGATCAGCAGGGCGAAATGGTCAACTCACTCCAGAAAACCGTCTATCTCGATCTGGGGCCCGCCCCATACCGGAAGCTGCTCCAGAGTGGCCTGCCCATACGCGAAGAAATCGCCATTCCCATAAAGGGCAATTACTTCCTGCGCATCGGCGTCCACGATATCCCGGGCGATCAGGTGGGCGCGCTCGAACTTCCCGTCGACCAGATCAGGCTCGACGTAGCCGGAGCAGCTTTCCAGAAACCCTGATCCCAGCCGGAACGACGCGTGGCGACACGAACAAGAGCCAACGCATTCCTCCATGCCTTCACATCAGAGTTCTGGTCGGTTGTTCAGCAACCCGGAAGTAATCCCAATCTGTGAAAAGCCAGTTTTGCACTGACCGGTTGAGCCCGCCGGGGTTTTCAGTAAGTTCAGTTTGGGTGTCACGAACTTGCTCAATATCGACTTAAGGCATTTATGCAGGATCACGTGATCGACAGGCCAAGAAGCGCCCATAGTCCGGATCCACGCCGACCGATTCGGTGGTAGAGATCGCACGGCGAGGCAGCTCAGGGACGGGATTGACGCCCAGCACGCGATGCCAATAAGCCCATGCAGCCGGATTGAAGGTGCCAGGCAAAACGCGTCTCAGCGCGGCGCGCAGATCGTCGTCCGAATAAACGCCACGAATCTCAGCCAGGTGTTCGTCGGAGGCTAGGGCCATCGCGCGGTTCAGAAAGGCCCAAGCATGGTCACGATGGAAGGCCTGTCCGTCAAGCCACCACACCAGCGAAGGCACGATGTAGGCTAGGGATTCCGGGATGGATGCATCGAGGTCCATCGATCTTCCGGGTAGGCTTACCGCCTACAGATGCGCAGTCAGCCGATGCGCTCTCCACACCTCGGCGGCGGTCACGGAGCTCCGCCTCAGGCAGAGCAACTTTGAACAGTCTCCTGCTTTCATTATCGCTCTAATCCGCATGGTTCAGCACCGATGAGCTGCGCCGGGCAGGGAAAGAACAACTGTTTTCTCAGGCCCGATGTGGGATCGATCGTATCCAGTGATACCAGGTGCCGAGCGCCAGTTGCGTTCCCCCAGGCTGTCAAAGAAAGCAGCCCAATATGATCGGCCCTTTAGCTTATCGCGTCCGTAAACAAGCGTAATTATCTTGAAGGACTGCTGCTTGTCCACGACTTTGTCCACGCGGCGTGTCGAGTAACGCCGGCTCTATGAAAAGCATTATGGTTATGTCGCTTCTCCACCTTCTGCATCGGAAAATAGCATCGCTTTCACGACCTTCCATCACAATCTGCCCGGCCTCTGATCCTTGAAGAGCAGACAGGGGGAGGAAT
>Ga0335072_10006447_pt1 | contig 17138 bp, 18 predicted proteins | sample Lox_Sample_21_FD_206725 | JGI IMG/M metagenome (GOLD analysis project Ga0335072, IMG submission 206725) | Soil microbial communities from Loxahatchee National Wildlife Refuge, Florida, United States - Lox_Sample_2.1 | ecosystem: Environmental > Terrestrial > Soil > Wetlands | place: USA...
GTCCTCTCTGGATGCGTTTGGGACACCAAGCCCGCACTACCGCACCAGGAGGACGTCCCCTATGTCAGCTGGACCCTCAGAATGGACAACCTCCGCGCGTTGTCCTATTACTACGGGCAAACAGCCAACCCTCAGAAACTGGAGTTCACGGCCCTTTAAGATCCGCACCAGCGCCACGACCAGCGGTTATTACCGCGCGTCAAGCCCGGTGACGGCCCTGCCGATGCAGCCCGAACTCTTCCTTCGGGCGGGTGAACGCCGGGATGCTGGCGGCGAACCGTGGCGCCACGTCCGCAACGGCTGCCACCTGAGCGACTGCAATGGTGAATCTTCCGATGTCGGCCTTTCAGGGTGACTTCAGCATCAGGGACAAGGCGACGACCAGGTAGCCGACTGCGAGCGTAGCTGTGATGGCGTGTCCATTCAGGGGGCCGAGGCGGCGGAGGACAGCCGCAGAACTTCGTCCGGGTCGTGGAGGAGGACCGTGCTGGCGAAGAAGTCGCCTACTGACCGCAGCTTCTTGCTGGTCAGCCAGATGAAGAATCCGGCTAGCAGCTGGCCGTTCAGGAAGAAGCCGGTGATCTGGCGCTGCGCCGTCTGCTCTCGCCCTGCCACCTGGCGAGGTTCCGGCAGCCAGCACCGCAGGCTGAGTATCCGCTGCGCGGGTGTCCGGCCCTGGCCCCACACAAACAGGCTCCAGGCGATATAGCCGATCCCGCCGGTGACGGTGAACAGCAGCAGCCCCAGGAACCAGGCGCGGGCCACCTGTGCGCGGCTCGCCAGCCGCACTCCCTGAGGCAGGAAAAGCTCAGACGCAGGGTCGAAGTACATCCCGGGCGGCGCCTGCGGAGGGACAAACTGCTCGTAGCCGCGCCTGATTTCATGTGCCTCTGTCATGCCAGCCTCGTTTCGGAGCCTGACCGGGATCGCGCCGGTCCGCCATTGTGACTTTCTGATGCGCCCGGCACCGGCCCGCCAAGCACGGCTCAGCTGCCTGGTCGTCCTGGAAATGCCGGCGCAGAAGGCGAGCGCCCGCGCTGCGCGCAGGAACGACGGGCGGATGCTCTCATCGTCCAGAATGGCGGGCAGTTCAGCGGTCCACTCCTGGCAACGCTCGGCGCGGACATCCGCCGGCAGCCGACGGCAGGCGGCGCGGATCAGCAGCTCGGCGCGTCGCAGGCCGAGCCGGGTCCCGCTCATAGCGCGCTGCCCGGCGTCCCGTGCACGCCACGTGCGCCGGCGTGCCATGTCCTGCCCGGCGCAGCGGAGGCCTGGGCGAGCTCAAGGCGCGCGACGCGGGCGCCCTGGGCGGTCAGCCGGTAGTACTTGCGCGGCGGTCGGCCGCCAGCGTCCGGGCTCTGCTCCTCCCACTCCGACTCCACCACGCCCTCGTCCTGCAGGCGAGCCAGCATCGGGTACAAGGTGCCGCTGGGCAGCCTCGCGGCCTTCATCAGCTCATAGCCATACCGTGGCGCGGCCGGGTCAGCGACAAGCACCTTCAGCACCCGCTGGAGCGGCCCGGTCAGCTTCACGAACTGTAGCCTACACATGTAGCCTACATATATCGATACAGAAGAGCGCTCAGCGACCCGGAGGTCTACGCCAGAGCGCTGGACCGCGGTAGCTGCACCCGGCACGCACTTGCCCAGGTTCCTCTCAGGGGCCTGAGCCTCAGTGATCAGGTATGTGGCGCCTTTAGGACAGGCCTGCGCCGATGGCGATCTGCCGCCTAGTCATCGTTGCCCCCGCTCACACCCCAGTCCAGGGTATCGGCGAAGCTTCTGCGGTGACGGCGGACGGCCTGGTGCTCCTGGCGCTCCCCCGCAACCGCGATGGATGCATTGAGCTTGGCCAGCAGCGCCGCTAGCGCCCGGACGTCCGCCCCCTCCCAGCGGATCTCCCACGGTTCACGCGACCACCGCCAGCATGCACGTCGAGGTGCACTCGGTTATTCACGACCTTCACTGGCTACCTCTTGCTTGCGGCTCTGGGAAGGCGGACCATACCAACCAGGAGGACGATGCCTATGGATGCGCCGGTCGAAGAGCTTGGCGCCCCGGCAGAGCCTCTTGGGCCCTCCGGGGCGCCTGACTTAGGGAGCGCTATTCATCCCGGTCAGTCCCGGCGAGCGTGGCCGAAACGGAGCTGCGGCCAGCCCAACGTTCATGCTGGCCCGTCGCGATGCCGCGCTCACCGTGGGACCAAAGCCTCTGCCCCGCCTGGCGTTCCTGTCGGATATTTGGGCTGGAGGTGGGGACTGTGATGACCGTGTTTACAGTGGATACAGCCCTCGAGTCCACCTGCGCGACCTTCCGCGAGCGGGCTGACCGGGGCGACATCACTCCCGCTGAGCGTGACCTTTTGATAGACGGCGCCATTCTGCTCGCCATGCACATTGATGACCTCCCTAGGGAGGACCGTGCCGGCCCGACCCCAGGCTGGCCGCGAATGGCGCGACAGGCGCCGGCTGGGCGTCACGAGCGGCACCAGTCAGCCGTTTTGAACTGGCGCATTGCCAACGCTCCTTTGGGGGTTGCGACGGCCGAAGCGGCCGCGGACAACTGACGAACCCGCTCGTTTGAAGCCCTCCGATGATCATGCGCTGAATCTCCGAGGTGCCTTCGAAGATCGTGAATTCTGGCTCGACCCGACCAGCGGTCACTGCTCGCGCTCACGGCATGCGATCACCACCGGCACTCGGCGGCCCGGCTGCCCAGTGCTGCCAAGCGGCGAGCCGCTACCCAGGACCGCGCCCACCTCGGAAGGCTCTCCTATGGCGCGCCTTGCGCACCAGTTGCGGGGCCAGGTCGGCTCGGTGTCGGTGACGCACGACGCGGAAGGTGCCGTCGGGGCTGCGTTCGACGCCGTGGATGTCATGGGCGAGGCCGGGGCCACTTCCGGTCGACTTCCTGCAGTGCCAGCAGGCATTTGACAACCGGTCCGTCCGCTTCGCCGGCGCGCTCGCCGGGCATCAGAATCGGGATGCCCGGCGGGTACGGCACGACGATGACCGCAGCCCCTAGACCGCGCGCTCGTCGCCGCAGGCTTCACAACGCACGGAGAAGGCACGTGACAGCTCGTACCGCTTCCGAGGACCTTGGTCCTCTGGCGTGGGTACGGACAGTCCTTGCCCACGCCTGTGCTAGAGGAAATAGTCATGAACATGGCAACTGCCTTCGACCGCAGGCATCCGCGTGGCGTGATACTCATCCGCTTGCTGGTCACGGTATGACTGCTCGCCCTGACCGGCATCCTGCTGGCCTACAGCTACTGGGGCTGGGCGCTGCTGACGCTCGCGGGCGCGATGGTGAACTTCGTATGGGCCTATCGCATCTACCGGGGAACGAAGAGCTAGACAGGCACGCGTGGTCTGCCCGCTGTGCTTCGTACTGCTGAGCGTCGCCTCGCTCACCTGCACAGCTGAGGGCCTGGCAGAGCGGGTCCTGGCGACCAGCTGCGTGCTGTGGATCAGCTCACTCGCCGTCACACTGATCACCGTCTCCGGGCGAACGCTCCCCGGCCAGGCGCGGTAGTCAACCGACTCACCTGACCAGCGCGCCGCTTCAGGTCCAGTCAGGCTTGCGAGCACGCCCGGGCATATCGCTCAACTGACCCCGAGTCGCCCGTTTCGTGACGGACTACCTCTGCAGTCGGCAGGGGTTACTCTTGCCTGCGCCCGAGTCCCCGCCCGAAAATCAGGAAGCCGAACGCCGCGAACACCAGAACGATTCCGACGTTGGCTATCAGCCGCTCTGTGAAGTGGTGCCTGAAGAACAGGACGTCCACGCTGACCACGACGGCTACCAGCGCGAGCACGTAGAACACGACGCCTACCCCTTTTGCCATGGCCTCGGCGGCCGGGGACCTTTGCCCTGACTGGCTGGGACTTTGAGGTATGACGGCGGCCCGGCGTGCGCGGCTACCGTTCGGGACAGGCATTGGCGGAAGCTGGCGCCGACGTGAAGGTGGGCTGCGGAGCATGGAGACCATCAGGAACGATGCGCAACCGGTACTGCGCACCGAGCACCTCACTAAGCACTATGGCCCGGTCGTCGGCCTGCAGGACCTCAGCCTGCAGATGCGTGCAGGTGAGGTTCTCGGCTGTCTCGGCCCGAACGGCGCTGGCAAGACGACCACGATCCGGCTCCTGCTCGGGTTGATCAGGCCAACCGGCGGCCGGGCCGAGATGTTCGGCATGGACGTGCAGGACGAGAAGGTGACGGTGCACGCGAGGGTGGCGTACGTGCCGGGTGAGGCGACGCTGTGGCCGTCGCTGACCGGAGCCGAGACGCTCCACCTGCTTGCCAGGATGCACGGCGAAACCGATGTCGCCTACCGTGACCTGCTGGTGAAACGGTTCGACTTCGACCCGGCCAGGAAGGTCCGCGCCTACTCCAAAGGCAACCGGCAGAAGATCAACCTGATCGCGGCGCTGGCCACCCGCGCCGACCTGCTGATTCTCGACGAGCCGACGGCCGGCCTGGACCCGCTGATGGAGCAGGCGTTCCGGGAGAGCGTGCTGGAGGCGAAAGGCAACGGGCAGGCAGTATTCCTGTCCTCGCACGTGCTGTCGGAGGCGGAAGCGCTGTGCGACCGGATCGCGATCCTGCGGGCGGGCAGGCTGATCGAGATCGGCACGCTCGCCCAGATGCGTCACCTGTCAGCGGTCACCGTGCAGGCCTCGTTCCCCGGCACGCCGCCGGCGGTGGACAAGCTCCCCGGCGTGAGCGCGGTGCAAGTCGCAGGTCATCAGCTGACCTGTCAGGTGCACGGGCCGATCGACGGCCTGCTGAGCGTGCTGGCTGCCAGGCATCCCGACATGCTGCTGAGCCGTGAGCCTTCTCTGGAGGAGCTGTTCCTGTCGATCTATGGCGAGCAGGAGCGCGTGAACAACCGAGCCCGGCGTGACTAGCATCGCCGCCTCGCCCGCCGCCCGAGCGGGCGCCGGGCGGACGCGCTACCGGCTCCCGCAGCTGACTATGGCGCGTTTCGTCGGCGTCCGCACGATGCGCACTGGTGCCGTCTGGGGGCTGGTGTTCGGCCTCTACGTTTATGACAACGCTTACGCCTTCGACACAATCGCCCGGAACGGGGCACTACGCCACCAGCTGCTGACCACGATGGCCAGCAATGCGGGGCTGAAGGCGCTGCTCGGCGACACCCGTGGCATCACCTCCCGCGGCGGCTTCACCGACTGGCGTGCAATCGGGGTGACGGCGCTCGTCGCGTCCATCTGGGGACTGCTCGCGGCAACCAGGACGCTGCGCGGCGAGGAATCGGCCGGCCGGTGGGAGCTGTTCCTCGCGGCGGCGACCACCCAGCGCCGCGCGGCGGCCGGAGCACTGGCCGGGCTCGGCGCTGGCGTGCTCGCCGATAAGGACACCGCAGCGCCCCGCACTGCCATGCTCGGCTCGCCTACCTTGTTCGCGCTGCGCATGTCCCGTGCCGTCATCATCAGCTGGCTACTCGCGACAGTTGTGGCCGCGCTGCTTTACGGCTCGCTGGCCAAGTCGACTGGCCAGGCCTTCGCGTCCTCAGGCGCGCTGCGCAAGTTCACTCGCGACCTGACGCATGTGGCGCTACAGCAACTCCAACTGGCCGGAACGCGCGTCTTCGCGGGCATCATCTTCCTCATCCTCATGGCGCTGATCATGGCGTACGTCGCGAGCGCCGTCGGCAAGGTGCGCGAGGACGAGGCCGAGGGATACGTGGACAACCTCGTCGTGCGCAGCATCAGCCGACAGCGGTGGTTGTCCGGCCGAGTCGGTCTCACCCTGGCTGTTCTGCTCGCTGCCGGAGTCCTCGGCGGCGTCTCCTTCTGGGTCGCCGCGGCGAGCCAGCATGCCGGGCTCACGTTCAGCGAACTGCTGCTGGCCGGCATCAACAGCGCCGCGCCGGCCGCGCTGCTGCTCGGCATCGGCGTACTGACACTGGGGCTCGTCCCCAGGCTCACGTCGATCGTCTGCTGGGGGCTACTCGCCTGGGCATTCCTGCTGGACATGCTCGGCTCCGCCATCAAGGTCAACCACTGGCTCATGGACACCTCGCTCCTGTACCACGTGGCGCTGGCCCCGGCCGTCAGCCCCGACTGGCGGATCGCAGGAACTTACCTGGCCATCGGCGGCACTGCGGCCCTTCTAGGCGGCTGGCGCTTCACCCGGCGCGACCTCCAGAGCAGCTAGACCCAGCGCAACCGTCATCAGCCAGGCCGAGCTGCCGCCGCGGACTATCAACAGCGTCCCTCCCCACCTCCGATATCGCGCGCAACAACATGGCGGGCGGCATGCTCTCGCAGCCACCCTCCCTGGCAGGGCCCAAGGTCACGTCATGATGGTTTCTTCGGCCCGCTGGGATCCCCGGCAGCGGCCGTAGCGACGTCGAGATAACTCCCGCAGGCGGCCATTAACCCGTGGACCGCCCTGCGGGCCGGCTGCCGGCCGTTGGTCAGGTTTACGCGAGCATTTGCACAGCGGGTCATGACCAATCTCAGAGGCAGGCGAATGGATGACAGCGGCGAACGGCGCATCGTAGTCGGCGTGGACGGATCACAACACTCCGAGCAGGCGCTGCGCTGGGGCGTCTACCTGGCAGCGGCGCTCCAAGCGCGGCTGGACGCGGTAGCCGCTTGGGAGTACCCGCAGTCTTTCGGATGGGCGGCGGTGACGCCCGAGTGGGACCCGGCCGCGGACACGGCGAAGATTCTTGACGAGACGGTGCAGGCCGTCTTCGGCACCGAACCGCCATCCGGCCTGCATCTGCTGGTCCGTGAAGGCGGCGCGGCCAGAGTGCTGATGTCGGAGTGCGAAGGCGCGACCATGGTCGTCGTCGGCAGCCGCAGCCATGGCGGGTTCGCCGGACTGCTCCTCGGCTCGGTCAGCGCCAAAGTCACCGAGCACTCTCGTGCCCCGTGCTGATCAATCACGGAGACCAGCTGCCGCCCCCGGTGCAACAAGGCTGAGCGTCCCTCATTCAGACCGGACCGCCCTGATGGCCTGGCAGGAGACGCTATGCAGGCGCATGCCTGCCAGCGCAATCCTCTAATGCGACAAGTACCTGCCCGAGGATAACGAGCCCCCTCGTCGGCCGTCGTGCACCATCGAGACAGCGCCGTAAATCCGCTTTGGCGACGACTGGCGCTGTCGGCCAGCCAAGGCGCTACACACCCCTAGTCAGAGCAGCACCCGAAGCTGAGCCCCGGCCAGCCCTCTGGCCGGGGCTCAGGGAGCCGGGACTGGCTTACCGCGATCCTGCCGTTCCGTTGACTGGCGCAGGCGCGGTGTTCGCGCCGGGCAGCAGTACTGCCGGCACCGGGGAGTTCGCGCCTGAGGCGGCGGCCTTCTCCCGCGCGAGGAAGGATCCGAGTTCCTCGATCGTGGACATCAGCGGCGCCGGGAACACCACGGTGGTGTTTTTGTCCACGCCGATTTCCACCAGGCTCTGCAAATTCCGCAGCTGCAGCGCCAGCGGGTGGGCCATCATCGTGTCCGAGGCATCACCGAGCGCGGCCGCGGCCAGCGACTCCCCCTCCGCGTTGATGATCTTGGCGCGCTTCTCCCGCTCGGCCTCGGCCTGCCGGGCCATCGCCCGCTTCATGCTGTCGGGCAGCTGGATATCCTTCAGCTCCACCAGCGTCACCTCAACACCCCAGTCGACAGTGGTGGTGTCCAGGATCTTGCGGATGTCCACGTTGATCGTGTCGGTCTCGGCCAGGGTCTGGTCCAGGGTGTGCTGGCCGACTACCTTGCGCAGCGTGGTCTGGGCGATCTGATCGATCGCCGCCCGCACGTTCTCGATCGCGACGACGGACTTGACCGCGTCAACGACCCGGTAGTAGGCGACCGCGGACACATCCACGCTGACATTGTCACGAGTGATGATGCCCTGCGACTGGATCGGCATCGTCACGATCCGCAGCGACACCTGGCGCAGGTTATCGACGAACGGGATGATCAGCCGCAGTCCCGGCGCGCGGGACCCGCGGAGCCTGCCCAGCCGGAACAGCACCCCCTGCTCGTACTGCTTCACGATCCGCACCGCCAGCGCCAGCGCCAGCAACACCAGCACAGCCAGCACGACCACGACGATAATCACGGCTTTCATAGCGACAACTCCCCTCTGGCGGGCCGCTGGCACGAGCATGCGACCCCGCAACTGCCGCCAGCGTGACCCCGTCCTGCCTGGGTCATCGAGGGCCCAAGGTCCCCGATAGCCAGGCCAAGGTCACGCAGCCCGCGCCAGCGCGGGCGACGTGAGCGATCATGAGGCCGTTAGCCCCGGCAGGTCAGGGAGGTTCGGCCCTGAAACTAGCTGCGCGATCAGCGTGATAGTCCGTACATGACGATGAGCTCGCAGCACCCCAGCTACCTAGCCAAGGCCAGCCGCACTGCCACCGGCCCGCCGCAGCGGGCCTTTGCGGCCGCAGAGCCCGCCGCCGTGTACAGGCCAGCCCGCCGCCATTCCGCGCGGGCCTGCTGCTGCCCCGCGATGCCTGCCGTCATCGCCGTAATCCCGGCACAAGATCAGCGCCGCGCGCCGGCAGACTTGCTGCTGTGCGGCCACCACTACCGGGCGTCACGGTCGGCACTGACAGCCATGGGCGCCACAATCCTGGACCTCCACGGTTACCCGCTGACGTCAGGAGACTGGCCCGAACCAGCCAGCTAACGAGCGCGATCGTGGCAGGCTGGCCCGCATTCTGCCATCGTGATCACAGCGCGCGCCGGCCCGCGAGCACGTCGGCCAGTTCCTGATGCCAGACGGCGGCACCGCGCAGGACGTGACCGGGCCACTCGTATTCTCCTCCACCCTGGCGCTGCAGATCGCGGGCATGTCGCTGCTGTCCGAGCGGACCTGGCGGACCCGGGAGATGCTGAGGACGACGCCCGCCACCCCCGCCGAGCTGCTCATCGGCAAGACGGTCCCGGTGCTCGCAGTGCTGCTGCTGCAGCAGGCCGTGGTCATCGGCTACGGCGTCGCCGTGGCCGGCCTGGTCCTGGCCGGGCCGCCGGTCCTGCTGCTGCTCGCCCTGCTGGTGTGGAGCATCACGCTGCTCGCGGCCGGATCGCTGCTCGCCACCCTCTTGCTCAGCCACAGCCAGCTCGCGGTGCTCACCAGCATCGGCGCGGTACTGCTCAGCACCCCCGGCGGGGCGCTGCTGCCGCTCAGCATGATGCCCCCCATCGCACAGCACATCGCGCCAGCCTCCCCCGGCTACTGGGCGATCAGCATGCTCAAGGCCGCCGTCCGCGGCGACACCGCCGCAACCCTCGGCCCGGCCGCCTTGCTCGGCGGGATCGCCGGTGCGGCCGCCACCACCGCCTGTCTGCGGCTACGCCGGGGCCCGGCCCAGCTCAGATCTTGACGAGGACGGCGATCCTCGCTCGAACCTGCGCGCCCGCGGGACCGAAACACAACGACGCCTGCGCCGGCTCACTGCGCCGGCGCGCGGGATGGTCGCCCGCCAGGTGTACACCGCTTCAGCCCCCAGCTAACGTCGGCCGCCACACTGATCCTGAGATCAGGCGCTCTGGGCGGGAACGAAACTAACGCCAGCGCGGTCCAGGCCCCGAGCGCTGCCAGCGTGGCCCGACGCTCCGCGACTAGCGCCGTGAGCTGCGGGTATCACGACACTTCGTCACAATGCCGGTTCTTCCCCTGATCACTCGCCGTGGCGGTCCCAGGCACTTACATCCGGCCCTGCGCCCTGCTGACCCGCGCCCAGCTCACCGAGCCTGTCCAGATCGGCGGGCGCGGCCGGCCCGAGAAGCTCGCGGGTAGCCGTCACGAGCTCGCCGGGCGTGACCGCGCCGACGGCGGTCACCGTCCCGTCAGCGTCGACGAAGACGTTGGTGGGCACGCAAGCCGCATCGGCCAGATGGCGGTCATTGCTGACCACGTGGACCGAAGGCTCCTGATCTTCGGGTCCACGCTGGTCTGGCTTGCCGGAGGAAGCCTTTCTCCAAGGTGTGAGCACCTGGGAGGGCGGCGGCTACTGGGAGGCATTTGACACCCCCGGCGGCACTCGGAGCCGCAGTAACGCGAGCTCTTCATAACTGGGAATTGAGCCGGCAGCGGGTCCGGTGAACGAGGAGGAGCTGGCCTCTAGGGCTGCCGCCCTTCTGCCCATCCGATCAGCTCACGCAGCGGGTGTCGCTCCACTGCACGTGGTGGTTGCAGGTGCGCCTACCCAGCGGGTGCTCGGTCCTGGTGACCTTGATGATGAGGCACTGCGCCGCGCCATGCAGCGAGCGCTCTCGATGTCCTCGCCCGCCGCGACCTGTTCCGCAGCGGCCAGGCCGAACCCGTCGGCGAACACCGACAAGCGCTTGAAGACCGCCCTCTCGTCGTCCTCCAGCAGGTCGTAGCTCCAGTCCAGAGTTGCCCGCAGGGCCTGATGCCGCGGTGGCGCCGACCGGGCGCCGCCGACGAGGACGCTGAAGATGTCATCGAGACGACTGGCCAGTTCGCTGGCCGACAGCATGTGCATCCGCGCAGCGGCCAGCTCGATCGCGAGCGGCAGGCCGTCGAGCCGCCTGCATGCATCATGACAAGAGAACCTTCGCCAAGGCCGCGGGGCTGGCAGCCGCTGTCCTGGCCGCAGCGGCCGTGGCAGCCGCCACCGAGTACGCCTACGAGGAGCTGCGGGCCTGTCTAACGCCGAGATCGCCGCCAAGCTCTTCCCTGCCGAGGCCACAGTCAAGACACACGTCGGCAGGATGCTGAATAAGCTCCGGCTGCGGGACCGGGTGCAGGCTGTCGTGTACGCCTACGAGCACGGCCTGGTCAGGCCTGGCGGTCGTCCTTGACCGCTGTTGACATTTGTCATCGCGGGCCGGTGACCCGCAGCACTGCCGGTCATGGGGCTGGGCGCGAGAGCCTCCTGTCATGACTTCTGCAGCCGCTTCCGCCGCTGGGCTTCCCGCAAGATCACAAGAACTGCATGCTGGCATGGGGACCACCGAGATCCTCTCCGGTACGGGCGCGAGCGCCGCTGTGCCGCTGCCGGGCACCGGCCCGTTCGACCGGCGCGTGATCTGGGTTGGCGGAGTCCTGTTCGCCGTGCTGATGGCGTTGTCGGACCGCTATGGCTTTGACCGCGACGAGTTGTACTTCCTGGACGGCGCCCGGCATCTGCAGGCCAGCTATGTTGATCAGCCGGTGTTCGCGCCGCTGTTAGCGTGGGTGTCGCTCAAGCTGTTCGGCGTGTCGCTGTCGGGGCTGCGGGTGTGGCCCGCGCTCGCGGCCTGGGCCATGGTGGTGATAGGCGGCCTGATCGCGCGCGAGTTCGGCGGCGGCAAGCGGGCACAGCTGCTGGCGGCGATCGGCACCGCGACGATGCCAGCGTTGCTGGGGGCCGCTCATGTGGCCAACACGACCTCCTATGCACTGCTGGCCTGGGCGGGCCTGGCGCTGGTGGCGGCCAGGATCGGGCGGACCGGCGACTGCCGGTGGTGGCTGGCCGGGGGGCTGGTCGCGGGCCTCGGTGTGACCGACGACCACAGCATGAGCTTCTTCGCCATTGCGCTGGTCATCGGCGCGCTGCTCAGCGGCGGCCGCCGCTTGATCGGGAATCGCTGGTTCGCGGCCGGTGCCGTGATCGCGGTGGCTTTCGAGGTCCCCGACTTGTGGTGGCAGGCGCAGCACGGGTGGGCGACGATCGCCATGACCGAGGCGCTGCACCGGGAGAACGGCGGCCTGGCCAATATCGGCACGTGGGTGGCGGGCCAGCTGGGCCAGGTAACTCTGGCTATGGCCTGGGTCTGGGTGGTCGGGCTGCGGTTCCTCTGGCGGTCCGGCCGGCCGCTGTGGCGGGCGATGGCCTTGGCGTACGGGCTGTTGTTCGTGCTCTTCGCGGTCACCACCGGCGCGCAGGTCTATTACCTGGCTGCCGCGTACGTGTACCTGCTCGCCGCCGGCGCCGTGGCCATCGAGACATGGCTGGAGGCGCAGCCTGGCCGGCTCCGCAATCTCCTGGTGGCGAGCGCGCTGACCACCGCGGTCGCGGTCCTAATCGTCCTGCCGGTGCTCCCGGCGGCTGACATCGCCTGGACCTACAAGATCAACCCGACGCTGGGCGAGACCGTCGGCTGGCCGCAGTTCGTGGGGACCGTTGACGGGGTGTGGAAGTCGCTGCCGCCGCGCCAGCGCGCGAGCACGGTGATCTTCGCTGGTGACTACGGCGAAGCCGGCGCCATCAACGAGCTCGGCCGGGGGACCGGGCTGCCGACTGCCGTGAGCGGGGACAACACCGAATGGTGGTGGGGACCGGGAAACAGCCGCGCCACCACCGTTGTGGCCGTCATCCCCGGACCCATCGATATCACCAGCGCCGCCGCGACCGCCTACCTCAGGCGGTTCTTCACCCACGTGCGCGCGGCGGCCACGCTGTCAAATCCGTACGGCCTCCACAACCAGGAATGGGATGGCCACGTCTACGTTTGCACCGGCCTCCGCCACCCGTGGGCCCAGCTATGGCCACGGCTACGCCACTACTCCTGACACCATGCCGCTAGCTACTCGGGGATCGGGAAGCCCTGGCCGCCTGCCAGATCTGGCTGGCGTAACTGACGTCCTCGTCCCTGAAGGTTTCCGCCGAGCCCACGTCAATGAACGCCGGGCGCAGGTGAACTACCTCGACCTTTACCTCATCCACCAGCCGTTCGGCGACATCTACGCGCAGTGGCGCGCCATGGAGGACCTGCACCAGCAGGGCCTGATCCGGGCCTCCGGTACTAACTGGCATGGAGAGCACTGATCTGACATCAGAGCAGCGGACTGTTTATCCGCCGGTCTACATCGCTGCGAGTCAGCGCAGCCCATGCAGCACCTGCGGCAGTGCGCAGGCACGGCGGCACCTCGAAGAGGCACGGCGGCAGCTCGAAGAGAAGCTGTGTGATCACGGACGTCGGTATCCGCGTCGAGGTCCATGGCGTGTCTACAACCGGTACATGACCGGTATCTGAAAAGTCCGTCCGAGGGCGATGGCAGGTCTGTTCGGTGCGGCCCCCGCCGATGATCATGCGCGGGACCTCCGGCGTGCCTCGAAGATCGTGGAGGTGCGGGCAGTTTCCGCAGCTAAACGCCCTGATAGTCAATCGGTTGTTAGCACCAGCTCAGCACCACGCTGTGGACCGCGCGGTGCCTAGACTCCGGCGGGCAGGTTTCCGGTTTGCTCGGCGGTGGCGGCCCAGCTGGCGAGCATTTTGAGGCTGTCGGCGGTGGGGGTGCCGGCGGCTGCGGTGTAGGCGAGCAGGGTCAGGCCGGGGTGGGCGGGGAACTCCATGGCCTCGAAGTCGAGGTGGAGGGTGCCGACGACCGGATGGTGGATGCGTTTGTGGCCGGTCCGGTGGAAGCGGACGTTGTGGGCGGCCCAGCGGGTCCGGAATTCCTTGCTCTGGGTGGATAGCTCGCCGATCAGTTCGATGAGCTGCTTGTCGTGGGGGTTGCTGCCTGCCTCGGATCGGAGCATGGCGGCGATGTCGTCGGCGGCGCGGTCCCAGTCGGCGAAGAACTCGCGTGCAGCGGGGTCGAGGTAGATGAATCGGGCGTTGTTGGCGGGCCTGCGGGGGTCGGCGAGGACCGGGGCGTAGAGAGCTCGGGCGAGACGGTTGGCGGCGAGCATGTCGTGCCGGGCATTGCGCACCCAGGCGGGCGCGTCGGTGATGGCGTCGAGGATCTGCTGGATTCCGTCGGTGAGGCCAGAGGTCCTGGTCCGCCGCTGCCGCGGTGAGGATGGCTGGCTGGCGCGGGCGAGATCGAACAGGTGAGCTCGCTCGGCCTCGTCCAGCTGGAGCGCATTCGCGACGCCGTCGAGGACGGCGTCGGAGGCGCCGGCCAGGTTGCCGCGTTCCATCCGCACGTAGTAGTCGATGCTCACACCCGCGAGGAGCGCGACTTCCTCGCGGCGCAGGCCCTTGACCCGCCGGTTGCCGCCGCCGTAGGCAGGCAGCCCAGCCTGCGCGGGTGAGATCCGCTCGCGCCGCGAGGTCAGGAACTCGCGGACCTGGTCGCGGTTGTCCATGGCCTCTACGGTAGGCGCGCGTCCTGCTAGCTGGGAGGTACTGGCGTTACCTGGAACGTCCGTCACTCCCCTAGCCACAGGTCAGCGCGTTGACTAGGCGACATGACCACCGCAGCACAGTCCGCCGCCAGCTTCACGGCCCGGGCAGCACGCACTGGCTCTCGCCACACGACGGCGATCCGCGCCGCCGCGGCGGGCAGCGGCCCGGTGTCAGCCAGGCAGCCTGCCGGAGCCGGCCCGGTGATAACCACCGTGTGATCACGCCCGCTCGGCTGCACCAGATACGAGAAGGGAACCCGGCACGCGATGTCCGCGATCTGGATGGCACGGGAGCTGTTCGACGGCGGTGACGACCAGTGAGCATAAGCCCGGCCCGAACGCCTTCCCTCCCGCACCGGAGGCGGAAGTGTTCTGGCCCGCTCCAAGCTGGCCAGGATCGCGCCAGCGAAGTAACGGCATCAGGCAAGGAGGCTAGCTAAGTCATGCGAGCTGCGATTTTCCGCGGGCTACGGGCTATAGAGGTCGGCGAGCGGCCGGACCCGGTGATCCGGGAACCGACCGACGCGATCGTCCGGGTCGTGCTGGCCTGCGTATGCGGGTCTGACCTGTGGTACTACCGGGGCGAGAGCCCGCATGCCGCCGGATCGATCGGTCACGAGTTCATCGGCGTTGTGGAGCAGGCCGGCACTGACGTGGCGACCGTGTCACCAGGGGACCTGGTGGTGGCGCCGTTCATCTACAGCGACATGACCTGCCCGCACTGCCAGCACGGCTCGACGATCTCCTGCAAGCGGGGCGGCAGCTTCGGCGACGGCACCATCGACGGCGGACAGGGCCAGGCCGTCCGGGTTCCGCTGGCGGGCAGCACCCTAGTGCGCGTTCCGGGCGGCAACCACTCCGATCAGACGCTCCGGTCCCTGCTCACGCTGTCAGACGTGATGGCGACTGGTCACCACGCGGCGATCAGCGCGGGCGTAGGGCCCGGCGATGTCGTGGCGGTCGTCGGCGACGGCGCGGTCGGGCTTTCCGCTGTTCTGGCAGCCCGCAGGCTGGGCGCCGAGCGTGTCATCGCCCTCAGCCGTCATCCTGACCGGCAGGCGGTCGCGAAGGCGTTCGGTGCCACCGACATAGTCGCGGCCCCGGGGGATGAGGCGACCGAGGCCCGTCATGGAACTGACCGGAGGGATTGGCGCTGACGCGTCGCTGGAATGCGCGGGAACAGCCCAGGCCATCGCGACCGCCTTCGCGATCGCCCGGCCAGGCTCGACGGTCGGCATGGTCGGCGTGCCGCACGGTGACGTGCCGACGGCGCAGGCGTTCTTCCGGAACGTCGGCTGGCGCGGCGGCCCGGCGCCAGCCCGCATCTACATCCCCGAGCTGCTCGGCGACGTCCTCAGCGGCGCGATCAACCCCGGCCTCGTGCTCGACTACGAGACCGACCTGGACCACGTCGCGGACGCTTACGCCGCCATGGACCAGCGCCGGGCCATCAAGTCCCTCATCCGCATCGGTTCTCTTTAACAGGAGATGAGTGCTGTGACGACATGGACGCCAGAGGAACTGGACCGCATCGGCCGGTCCGAGGAACTGCACCTTGCCACCCGGCGCCGGGACGGCGGGCTCAGCCTGTACGTGACCATGTGGGTGGTCCGGGCCAGTGACGGCATGTACGTCCGCTCCGCGTACGGACCGGGCAACCCGTGGTACCGGCGAGCCACAGCTGCCGGGGAAGGCAGGGTGCGGGCCGGCGGCATCGAGCGCGACGTCACCTTCGAATCCGCAGACGCCGCCCTTCAGAGCGCCATCGACGCGGCCTATCACGCCAAGTACGACCGGTACGGACCTCAGATCGTCGGCTCTGTTACCGGGCCGGAAGCGCAAGCCGTCACCGTCCGCCTGGCCAGAGCCGATCAGCACGAACTAACGGAAGGGAACTAGCCATGAGCGAGGTCACCGTCGTCATCGGCGCCGGGCAGATCGGGCAGGCGATTGCCCGCCGGGTCAGCGCCGGCAAGCACGTTCTGCTCGCCGATCTGCACCAGGCCAGCGCCGACGCCGCCGCCGCGGTGCTGGCTGACGCTGGCTTTGACGTCAGCACTGCCACCGTCGACGTGTCCTCCCGCGAGTCTGTGCATGCCCTCGCCGAGGCCGCCGCGGCGCTCGGCGATGTTACCGGCGTCATCCACGCCGCCGGGGTTTCACCCAGCCAGGCCGCACCTGAGGTCATCCTCGCCGTCGACCTGTACGGCACCGCGCTGGTGCTCGAGGAGTTCGGGAACGTCATCGCGCCCGGCGGCTCCGCCGTCGTCATCGCATCGCAGTCCGGTCACCGCCTCGGCGCACTGACAGCCGAGCAGGACGCCGCTCTCGCCACCACCCCAGCCGATGAACTGCTGTCACTGCCCATGCTGCAGCCCGGCCAGGTCACCGACAGCCTGCACGCCTACCAGCTCGCCAAGCGCGGGAACTCACTGCGGGTCATGGCTGAGGCAGTGCGCTGGGCCAGGCGTGGTGCCCGGGTGAACACCATCAGCCCCGGCATCATCATCACCCCGCTCGCCCGCGACGAGCTCACCGGCCCGCGCGGCGAGGGCTATCGGCGGATGCTCGAGCTATCCCCGGCCGGGCGCGCCGGGACGCCCGACGAGGTAGGCACCGTCGGCGCGCTCCTCATGGGCCCCGACGGAGCGTTCATCACCGGAAGCGACTTCCTGATGGACGGCGGCGTCACCGCCTCCTACTTCTACGGCGAGCTAGCACCATCGTCGCGCTGACCGGTCATGCAAGGATTGCCGGGCTTCCCCGCCATCGAACAGGAGGATCATATGGAGATTTCCCGCAACGCAGCCACGGTGAAGGGACCGGCCGAGACCTTCACCGGAGACGTGTGGGTTGACCCCATCACCCGCGGGCTCCCGCCCTCGCAGCTGAACGTCGCCGCAGTCCGCTTCGCACCAGGAGCGCGCACCGCCTGGCATTCCCACCACGGCGGGCAGACCCTGTACATCACCGAAGGCCGCGGCCTGGTCCAGGCCCGCGGACAGCAGATCACCGAGCTCAACCCCGGCGACGTCGTCTTCGCACCCGACGGCGAAGAACACTGGCACGGCGCCAGCCC